>ENA-ORDC01000513-ORDC01000513.1-marine-metagenome-genome-assembly--contig:-NODE-513-length-37601-cov-3.371975_pt1 | contig 37601 bp, 26 predicted proteins | sample MGYA00237783_ERZ508515 | MGnify/ENA primary metagenome ERZ508515 (study PRJEB26186, sample SAMN06268792) | marine metagenome | isolation source: Eden Landing Ponds, San Francisco, CA, USA | place... | reverse complement strand
CGACGCAACGAACGCTGCACTCAAAGACGAGGGATTCGGTGTCCTCTGTGACATCGACATTCAGGCGACGCTCAAGGAGAAACTCGGCGAAGAATTCCGTCAGTATCGGATCCTCGGCGCGTGTAATCCCCCGCTGGCATACGAAGGATTGACCGACGAAATCGAACTCGGCGCGCTCTTACCCTGTAACGTCATCGTCTACGAGCGTGACGACGGTGACATCGTGGTGAGTGCGGTCGACCCGGCGCAGTTGGTCGGTATCGCAAACAACGACGCGCTCGACTCTATCGCCACCGAGGTAACCGAGCGATTCGATCGTGTACTGAAAGCCGTTACAGACGAATTCGATCCCGCATCAGAGGCCTGATTCGCGATGTCCTCGTCGGATCAACTAGACGCGACGACGATACTGCTTCTGATCCTCGGAGCAATCATCGTCCTCCCACTGCTCGCGATGGGCCTGGGATTCGGCGGGATGATGGGATACGGCGGGATGATGGGATACGGCGGGATGATGGGCCAGTACGGCAGTACAGGAGGCTGGTGGCCGTTCGTCGGGATGCTCGTTCCGCTCGTCATCCTCTTCCTCCTCCTCGGCGGTGGCTACCTCGTCTTCCGACGCACGAGTGAAGCGCAGACGTCACACGATTCCGCGATAGAGGAACTCCGTATGGCGTACGCCCGTGGCGATCTTACGGACGAAGAGTTCGAAGCCCGTCGCGAGAAGCTCGAACGATCGGAGTGATGGCTCCCCGACCCACTTCGAACCTGCTCGAACAGCCACGCATCAATCGAGGAGTATCGAAGCGAGACATCGGGCTCGAAGAGGCCTTCTAGTCAAAGAAACAAGCCCACCTCGGCCTCTGGCTATGTGTAGTAGTGGGGTTGAAAAACAAGTGCGTAAGGTTCAGCCCGCCGGGAGCCACCCCCTCGCGCCGATGCCGCGTGTAGCTAACCACTACAAGAACGACTCAACGATTATGACACATCACAGTCGACGACAGTTCTTGGGTCTCGTCGGTGCCGGCGCAGTCGCCGGCACCGGCTTCGCCCAGTCAACGAACGCACAGGAGACGCCCGTCGTGGAGATGGGTGACAATTACTTCGATCCGATCGGTCTGCGAGTCGATCCCGAGACAACCGTTCGGTTCGAACTCGCCGCCGGGGCACACTCCGCCACGGCGTACCCGGATCGCATTCCGGCCGGCGCTTCCGCGTTCGATAGCGGCACTATCTCGGAAGGAAGCTTCGAACACACGTTCGAAACGCCGGGGACGTACGATTACTACTGCATCCCGCACAAGTCGATTGGAATGGTCGGACGGATCGTCGTCGGGAGTCCCGGCGGGCCAGCGGAGGAGAACTCGATCCCGGATGGTGAGGTCCCGTCGAGTGCGACGATCGTCGAGCGGGGCGCAGTCGCCTACGGCTCGAGCAGTGATGGGAGCGGAACTACTGGCGGTGGAATGATGGGGCCGGGCGGCCACGGAATGAGGAACGGCCGCGATAGAGGAGGAGTTCTGGGATTTCCCTTTGTCGGCGGGGCGCTCGGAATGCTGGGTATTCTCGGCGGCGCACTCTACTGGCTTCGAGGTCGAAGCACCCCTGGCTCCGAAAATCACAACTCGGCGAGAGAAGTCCTCCAGAACCGCTATGCGAGGGGCGAGATCGATGAGGAGGAGTATAGACGTCGCCGCCAGCGGCTTGATGCTACTGAGGGGACCTCTGATTAACCGTCTCTCAGGGCAGGGAGCTGCTCACTTCTGCTTCGTTCTCGAGTACGTCCCGCAGACGACCATAGAACACCGGTAGTAAGTCGACCAACGTATCTGTCTCCAGTATCCGTTTTCAGCCTTTCCCGTAGAGATTGATGTTCATCACTGTGCTCTGAGGGCGGGTTCGAGAAAAGGAGCGACAGCCGTGAATAGACCCAAGTTGTCGCTCACGTATACACGAGTGATGACGACCACAGACGTGACACCGATCATCCGGCGGGCGTCGGAGGTTACCTACGATCCCGTGGAGTTGGCTGAGGGACTCCAGAAAGGCGTCGTACTCGGTGATGAACACGGGACGCCGAATTTCAATCTTCGGCGCTTCATCCTCGACCCGGGCGCACACGTTCCGCGGCACACCAACGAGGTCGAACACGAACAGTTCGTCATCGAGGGCGAATACCAGGTCGGGATCGGCGGGGAAACACACACCGTTTCGGCAGGCGATTCGCTCCTGATCCCGGCGGGAGTCGAACACTGGTACCGGAACGACAGCGACGATCGCGGATCGTTTCTCTGTGTCGTACCGAAAGCAGACGATCAGATCACCGTGACGGAGTAACCCCGAACGCCGGGGTAATAGTCACTCGACACCGATGCCCCGTCTAAAGCGGAGAGAGAAATCTCCCGAGAAATCACGATTTCTTCGGGCTGAGTCAGCGCGCAGCAAGTAAGGAGTCAAGCAACTCCGGCAACGCCGCTCGACTCGTCCGTTCGGTGCTGACCGACGCATCGTCGGCTCCGAGCTCCTTGAAGCCCGTCCCAGTCGGCACTACCACAGCCGACTCGTCGGGTGCAATCGCATCGCGCTCGGAAAGTCGTGTGAGGCCCGCTAACGGTGTCGCGGCCGCCGGCTCGACGCAGAAGCCACCATCCACGGCGAACTGTCGTTGGGCGGTCCGAATCTCTTGATCGGTTACCGACACGACGGCACCGTTCGTTTCGCGGACAGCCGCGAGCGCACGAGTGCCACTCGGCGGATCCGGGTTTCCAATCGAGTGAGCAATTGTCTCCCCCGTTTCGTCGGGCGACAGGGCCGTTGGCTCCGTCGCACCAGTTTCAAATGCTTGCGTTATCGGATCGGCGGTGACGGTCTGGACAAGATACAGCCGCGGGAACTCCGCAAGCAGCCCGAGCGTCTCGAGGTCACGGAGCCCACGCCAGACCCCCGATGCAAACCCGCCAGAACTCGTTGGCAGTACGATCGCATCAGGTGTATCCGGGGCGAGTGACTCGTATATCTCGAACACGGCCGTTTTGTACCCGCTAATGCGAGCTGGCGCATCGCTGACGAGAATCGAAATCGGGAGTGACTCCGACAGTGCTACCCCATCGGAATACAGGGCCCCGTAGTCGCCGCTGACCTGCACAATCGTCGGCTCATACTGCGCAATAAGTTCCAGGCGGGCCGGCGAGATCTCGTCGGGAACCAACACGATACACGCTCGATCGAGGCTGGTTGCGTGGGCGGCAGTGCTGATCGCCATATTTCCGTACGAGATCGTGCCGATGACATCGGTGCCTGCCTCAATGGCGTGTGGAACCGCCACGGCACTGCCGCGATCCTTGTACGACCCAGTCGGATTTTCGGTCTCGTCTTTGACGTACACCCGGCACCCGGCGGCGTCATCAAGTGCGTGGCTTCTGATGAGCGGAGTGCGTCCCGCCGCGCGAGCGACTCCGTTGGGTTGCTCGATCGGAAGCAGCGCCTCGTAGCGCCACATACTCTCGAGATCCGTACAGTCCGACCAGGTAAACTCAGTAGTGGGTGTGTCGAACCAGAGCGGTTCACCGCACGCACATCGGATCCGAGTTTCGTCGTCGGAGGGGTCTCCACACCGGAAGCAGACTAAAGAAGAGCTCACACCGTGCGTTACAGCACTCACTCCGAAATATATCTCGTTTTGTGACGGGACGGCGTATCGGCGGAGTATACGTTGTTTTAGCGGCCAAGACGTATAGAGACCGCCGCAAGGAGACGTAGGAAATATCTCCGACCGCAGCGGTCTCGTGAACGTTCCGTAGGATGTGAGCCTGTTCAAAGGCTGTGTCAACTCACAGTACCCTCCACGTTGAAGCACACGCAGAGTAAATTGCTCGGGAATGGACGACGAATCGCAAAGAGCGACTGACGAGGCTGACCATACGAATCACGGCGAGGACGCCCATAATGGGCACGACGCGTCGCAGACTGAAGAGGGAGGTGAGCAACCGCCCCGCGAAACGAGAGCTGAATCCCGGCCTCAAGACGAAGCCGACCGCGGCGCACGCAGTCAGCACGATGGCCACGATGATCACAGTGGGATGCACGAAGCCCACGAGCAGCTGTTCCGCCGGCGCTTCTTTGTCTCGACACTCCTGTCGATACCCGTCCTCCTGTACAGCGAAACGCTGCAGGAGTGGCTCGGATTCTCCGCCCCGGTATTCCCGGGGAGCGAATGGATCAACCCCGTATTCGCCGTCGTCGTCTTCGCGTACGGTGGAGTGCCGTTCCTCCGGATGGCGGTGCCGGAACTGAAAGACCGGTCGCCGGGGATGATGACGCTGATCTCGATGGCGATCGGCGTCGCGTTCGTCTACAGCCTCGCGAGCGTCGTCTTCCCGACGGAGTCGGCGTTCTTCTGGGAGCTCGTGACGCTGATCGACATTATGCTCCTGGGTCACTGGATCGAGATGCGGTCCGTGCGGCGGGCCTCGAGCGCGGTCGACGAACTGGCGAAACTGATGCCCGATACCGCCGAGCGCATCACCGATGACGGGGAGACCGAGGAGGTCCCTGTGAGTGAACTCTCCGAGGGCGACCTCGTGCTCGTCCGGCCGGGCGCGAGCGTGCCCGCCGACGGCGTCGTCGAGGAGGGTGACTCCGACGTCAACGAGTCGATGATCACGGGCGAGTCGAAACCGGTCTCGAAGGACCCCGGGGACGAGGTCATCGGCGGGACGATCAACGGCGACGGGAGTCTCCGCGTGCGCGTCGGTGCGACGGGCGAGGAAACGACGCTTGCGGGGATCATGCGACTGGTCGAGGAAGCCCAACAGAGCAAATCGAGGACGCAGGTGCTGGCCGACCGGGCGGCCGGCTGGTTGTTCTACGTCGCCGTCGCAGCAGCAGGTATGACTGCGATCGCGTGGACAATCGCGGTGTCGTTCGACGCCACAGTAATAGAGCGCGTCGTTACGGTGCTCGTCATCGCCTGCCCGCACGCGCTCGGACTCGCCATCCCGCTGGTCGTCGCGATCAATACGTCACTCGCGGCACGCAACGGAATGCTCGTCCGCGACCGAATCGCCATGGAAGAGGGGCGGAACCTGGACGCCATCATCTTCGACAAGACGGGGACGCTCACCGAGGGCGAACACGGCGTCGTCGACATAGCGACTGTCGACGGTATCGCCGAGGACGACGCACTCGCGCTGGCAGCGGCCGTCGAGAGCGATTCCGAACACATGATTGCGCGAGCCATCCGCGAAGCAGCCGAAGAGCGAGACCTCACCGCTCCCGACGCGACCGACTTCGAGGCGATCAAAGGCAGGGGCGTCCGAGCGAACGTCGACGTCTCCGGACTCGCCGGCGCCCCGCCGGACGAGTCCGCCGGTGGCGACGAGGTGTACGTCGGCGGGCCGAATCTGCTGACTCAGATCGACAGCGGGGTCCCCGACCATCTCCAGCGCTTCGCTGACGAGGCCGGTCAGAACGCACAGACCGTCGTGTATCTCGTCCGTGAGGGAGAGTTGATCGCCGCCGTCGCGATGGCCGACGTTATCCGCGCGGAGAGTTACCGCGTCGTCGACGCCCTGCACGACCTCGGCATCGAGGTGGCGATGCTCACCGGTGACTCCCGGGACGTCGCCAACGCCGTCGCCGACGAACTTGGCATCGACGCCGTGTTCGCGGGGGTTCTCCCCGAAGACAAGGACAAGAAAGTCCAGGAACTCCAGGACCAGGGAAAACTCGTTGGAATGGTCGGCGATGGCGTGAACGACGCCCCCGCATTGACGCGGGCCGACGTCGGGATCGCTATCGGGAGCGGCACGGACGTCGCGGTCCAGTCGGCCGACGTCATTCTCGTCCAGAACAACCCGATGGACGTGGTTCGACTCGTGAAGCTCAGCAAGGCGAGCTACCGGAAGATGCAGGAGAACATCGTCTGGGCGGCGGGGTACAACGTCTTCGCGATTCCGCTGGCGGCGGGCGTGTTGGCTCCGATCGGAATTCTGCTGTCGCCGGCCGTCGGCGCCCTGCTGATGTCGTTGAGTACGGTTATCGTCGCCATCAACGCCCAGTTGCTCCGACGGGTGGATCTGTCGGTGCCGACACTCTCGGATAGCTCACCACCAGGTGAACCCCGGGCCACAGGCTGACGGATTTAGCGATCCGGACTGGAGATGTCCTTGCGAATGTTCGGCCCACGAATCCCAATCGATCTGAACGAACGGATAGCTTCGCTCATCGAACGATCGTCTGAGCCCGACGAGGTCCGCTGTATCGGCGAAGTCACGGATCGTCACCAGAACAGTACCACGGGCTATTTCGTACTCACGGACGCGACGCCGAACTCCCCTGTATGATCCGGCCGGATCGCTACTGGGATACGACCGCCGACCTCGAAGCCGTAGCTCCAGTCCCGGGAATTGATCCTCGTACGCTCCCGTTGTCCGACGCCATCGTGACTTCGTCGGAGAGGTGAGAGAGTGAGGTTGTGCAGTGCCGGTTGGGCACACCTCTCAGGCCCGCGCTCGCTGCTGCGCGGGATTATCACCAATATAATAAGAATTGCTGGACGGGAGATTAGCCGTATGTTCGGGACGAGCGGTATCCGCGGCGAAGTCGGCAAGGAGGTCACAGCAGAGCTCGCAATCGATGTCGGACGGGTTCTCGCCTCGGACGGAGCCGAGCGGGTCGTCGTCGGACGGGATACGAGGATCACCGGTCAATTTCTCGCCGATGCTGTCTCCGCGGGTGCTCGCGAGTGTGGTGCCGACGTCGTCCGGCTTGGGACGTCCGCGACGCCGAGCGTCGCGCGTGGCGTCGAGTGGTACGACGCCGACGCCGGTGTCGTCGTCACCGCCTCACACAACCCGCCCAAGGACAACGGCATCAAGCTCTGGAACCCGTCCGGGCAGGCGTTCGACACTCGTCAGCGAGCGACCGTCGCTCGTCGTATCCGAAACGAGGACTACGACCTCCAGTCGTGGCGATCGATCGGCACGGAGACGAGCGCTTCGGACGTGAAAGAGCGGCACGCGAAAACGCTAGCGGACCGGACCGAACCGCTCGACGGGCTCTCAGTCGTGGTCGATATCGGGAACGGGGCCGGCGGCGTGACGGCGGACGCGCTCCGCCGTCTCGGCTGTGCGGTGCGAACCCTCGACGGGCAGGCGGACGGCCACTTTCCGGGTCGCGAGATCGAGCCCACCGATGAGGCGACGGTCGACCTCGGAACGCTCGTCGGAGCCGGTGACGCCGATTTTGGCGTCGCTCACGACGGCGACGCTGATCGCCTGATGGCGGTTACGGACGACGGGGAGTACGTCCCCGGCGACGTGTTGCTCGCCCTGTTCGCTCGGGAGCGAGCGGACGCCGGCGACCGTGTTGCAGTCCCGCTCAACACCAGTATGCTCGTCGACGACGTCCTCGACGGGGTCGGGGCTTCGGTCGTCCGAACCCAAGTCGGAGACGTGTTCGTCGCCGAGGCAGCGACCGCGGACGACGTCGTGTTCGGCGGCGAACCGAGCGGAGCCTGGATCTGGCCCGAGGAGACCCTCTGTCCCGACGGCGCGCTCGCGGCCTGTCGTCTCGCGGCGTTCGTCTCACGGCACGGATCGCTCTCTTCGTCCGTCGCCGACATCGGAACGTATCCGACGCTCCGCGATAGCGTACGCGTCGACGACAGAGAGTCCGTGATGGAGCGCGTTACGCGGCGACTCCGTGAGCGGTACGACGACGTCGACGACACCGACGGTGTGCGCATCGAACTGGACGACGGCTGGTTCCTGATTCGTGCGAGCGGTACGCAACCGCTCGTTCGCGTCACGGCCGAAGCGGAAGACGAATCTCGGGCCGAAGAGATATTCCAACAAGCCCGCACAGTCGTCTCAAACGAAACCCGATGACGGTCACGGACTGAGAAGGGGACTGTTGGGCCTCTTACCGACGGTCACGTCGAGTCTCTTACCGACGATCACGCTACCGAGCGAACGGTCGCCAGTACATACTTACAACGATCCCTGAGACACCGCACACGACGTAGGCGCTCGTTGAGAGCGACCGACCCACGGGACGGCTTAGCCGCAGTATAGTAATCCCATTATATACCCAATTCCGGGGCGATGCAGACAGTGATACTTGCCGCCGGACGAGGGACCCGCATTCATCCGCTCTCTGCGAACACTCCGAAGCCGATGCTGCCCGTCGCAGATAAACCGCTGGTCGAGCACACGGCAGCCGCGGCTGTCGAAGCGGGCACAGATTCACTCGTATTCGTCGTCGGGTATCGGGGTAGCGAAATCGAGGCTCATTTCGGCGAGTCGTATCGCGGGACGCCCGTTCACTACGTCAGACAGGAGACGCTCTCCGGCACTGCGGACGCCCTCCGAACGGCCGCGTCGATCCTCGACGGCCAGTTCGCCGTACTGAACGGCGACAACCTCTATGAGCCCGCTGCGCTCCAGCGATTGTTCGATGCGAAGCCCAGCGTCGCCGCCGTTCGGGTCGAATCCCCCTCGGCGTACGGCGTTCTCACGACGGACGGTGGGCGAGTGATCGGGATCGACGAGAAGCCCGACGACCCGGCGACGAACCTCGCAAACGCCGGTGCGTACGTCTTCCCGGGACGAGCGCTGGAGTGGCTCGACGTGGACGAAACCGAACGTGGCGAACGGGAGATAACCGACGTTCTCGCGCGCGTGATAGACAGTTTCGACGTCGACTTCGTGGAACTCGATCGCTGGCTCGACGTCGGCCGTCCGTGGGAACTGTTAGCCGCGAACGAGTGGAAACTTCGCGAACTGGAGCGCGACGTCGCCGGCGACGTCAGCGAGACGGCCGAGATCTCCGGCGACGTCGTCGTCGAACCGGGTGCGACCGTCTCCTCGGGCGTCGTGATCGAGGGGCCGGCACTGGTGCGAACGGGTGCTTCCGTGGGGCCGAACGCCTATCTCCGCGGTGCAACGCTGGTGGATCACGGCGTGTCAGTCGGCCACGCCGTGGAGATCAAAAACAGCGTGGTGATGTCGGACACTAACGTGAACCACCTCTCGTACGTCGGCGACAGCGTCCTCGGCCGTCGAGTGAATCTCGGTGCGGGAACGAACGTCGCGAACGTGCGTCACGACGACGAACCCGTCGAGGTCACCGTCAAAGGGAGGCGAGTCTCGACCGGCCGGCGGAAGTTCGGCGTCGTCGTCGGAGACGACGTCAAAACGGGCATCAACACCAGTTTCGACCCCGGCGTGACGCTCTCGCCCGAGACGACTACCCGCCCCTCGGAGTACGTTTCACGGGACCGCTGACTCAGTCGTTACATCGTAGCCTTTGCAACCCATTGCGCATCCGATGGCACGCCGTCGTGCGATCGATGAGTGAAGGCGTGGAAACGCTACGAGAGTAGCGGCCACAGGAGCGCCACTATCCAGACCGCTGCACCGACGGTGTGGTACCGGTGGCGTGTGACCGGTTCGGTCGACCATCGCGTGCCGCCGGCCGCGATCAGTCCGAGTCCGAACAGGAGCACGAGTCGCTGGACGAGCGCCCCGAAGGGGACAGCGACGAGACCGAGGTACGCGTAATCGGCCATCAGTCCACTCCCTGCGCCCAAGACGGCGACGACGAACCCGTCCGACGCGGGGAGGTGCCGTCCGAACAGAAACGCCGAGGCCGGCAGTCCGACGATCAGAAGAAGGTAGAACGGTCCACCGATTTCGACGGGTGAAGCCGCTTGAAACGTCCGTTCAGCAGTGATGGCTCCGATTCGGACGAACAACGGCAGAAGTGCCGTCGAAACAAACAGTGCGACGGCAAAGCGGTCGAGTCGGCTCTCGCGGAGCCGATCCAGCAACTCCTGCCCCGCCGACAGCAACTTCTTGCTGTGAGTGGTGACCATCAGCCAGATCAATGGGACGACCGTTAGCTGCCGGCTCAACGATCTACTCCCGTCGGCTTTGTTCGCCTCGCCGACCCCTCCGATGTATTCCCGCCCGCTGTCGTCGCCGGTGGTACGCCCCTGATTCCAGCGTTGTTCCGTCCGGTCCACGCGATTCTCCTCCGGCGGGACCCGAGGCCCGCTGGTCACCGTGTGGGTGAGGTCGATGACGGTGACCCACCCGTCAGCGTCGATCGCCCCGCCGTTTCCCCAGCGCTCTCGTTTGACGTCCGATGTCAATCCCGAATCGAGCAGGTCTCGCTCGATGTAGTGGCGTGACCTCGAGAGGCTGTTCACGTCGTGGCGCAAGCGGAACCAGTCCCAGTACTCGTAGTGCGCTTGGATTGCGGTCCACCTGTACCTGCCAGACCCACCTTCGTACAGTCGAAGGTGATGTCGTGAACCGAAGTACGTGCCGTCGTGAATCTGGTGGCTAGACGTCTTCCAGACGCCCCCGTGTTCGGTCTGGATGTACGTGTATCGGTCCGATCCCGCGGAGTTTCCCCAGTGGACACCGGTTCCGTTGACGGTGACGTTCCCCTCCTCGGGGCGGTTGGTAACCCACTGTTCGCTGGAGGGGTTCCAGTAGAGACGGGGATCGGCTCTGCCGGTCCTGAGAAGCCGATTGACCGTACTGGCATCGTCTTGGACGACGACGTTGATGGGAAGCGTCGCCTGTCTCGGTGTCGGTCCTCGGCTCGTATAGGGCCACAGCGTTGCGCTTCCGTTCTCCATCGGATCGACGACCCGAACGTCCGGTTGCTCTTCGGACTCGACGGGTTCGCGTTCGACGATCGGCGACGCTGTCAAGAGAAGAAAGACGATACCCACTGTAAGTGCCACTACGAGCAGGTGAGACCGGCTCAGCGACCTCATTCTATGGGGGTTAGACCTACAGACGGAAAAGTATCTATCGTATAAGTTCGTGATATACCGTTCCGACGTCGACTTCGGTTTTCGAGGTGCAGCCAGGTATTTTCCTGCACAGAGCGACCGTAGACCACCTCTGCGGCCCCGGTAAACGAGCCTCGTCGACCTCACCGTCGCGCGAACGTCCGCTGAGCGATGTCCCAGTAGTGATACGGTTTCAGTGAGATAAATCGGGCGATATCAGACATTAATCGCCTGCGGAACGAACCAATAGGATATTTCAACCGCAGGCCGCAATCGGCCGGTTTCCCCCTCCTACCGGCCGATTTTCTCTCCCGTGATTAGCAGGTGTATACCCTTTTACTGGGCTGCCTTCTGTTTGTGTGAGGGATGTGGTCCCTCGCCACGACACGGAGGTGATTCACTACGGTACAACGATGGACGACATCTATCACGAGTCCGCTATGGGTATCCAGAGGTGGTAACTCACTTCCAATGCACCCCTAACCGCCGTACACCCGCGTATGCCCCACCAAGTGAGTTATCCTCCCCCATCCCATCCCGATCCCTGGTATCTTCTCCGCCTGTTTTTTCGTCAAATCGATCTCCTGATCGCGGACGCATCACGGTGTCTGACCGCAGCAATGAACTGACAAACGCTACGTCGATCGTAATACCGATTACGAGCCGATGATTTCATTGACCCCCGACACGACCCTCGGATAATGTGTGTGAGCGACCTCGTCGAGGACATTCGAGATCGCGTCGAGTACGACGCTGATAGCGGCACGTATCGGCTCTCTCACGACTGGGAGGAGACCGAATCGGTCAGTACCGCCGTCTCGATCGTCGTCGCTTATGCACAGGACGCGGATCCGACCGAGACGGAATCGGTCGATAACACGGTCGATCCCGACGCGCTCGATCGACTGTTCCATCCAGAGTGGACCGACGATTCTCGAGACGACGGCGCTCACCTCGTATTCGATCTTGCGGGCAGTCAGGTGACGGTTCACAGGGGCGGAGAGATCGTCGTCCGCCCGCACGAACGAACGTCCGAATAACTCCCGTCGCTCGGGTATTGGACCCTTCCTGACGGCGATCAGTCGACGAAGAGATGCGAGACGCCGAAAGCGGTCATTCCGAGATGGACGACGAGGAGTAGCTGGGTGACGTACGGCCTCACGATCGAAGCGTTGGCTACCAATACGGCGAGTAACAGCACCGTCAAGACGCTCGTTACCGTGTAGTACAACCACTCTCGTCCCGTCGACGGCTGCGTTTCGAGGTACGGTTTGACCTGTTCGAACGCGGGACCACGACGAACCGTTTTGACGTCCGAATCGTACTCGACGATAGCCGCCTTGTCGAGTTTCGGTAGGTGACTCTGACAGAGCGATATGTACACGCTTCGCTGTAGGTCCTCTGACACAGTCGACTCGTCCGTGATTCTTTCGGCGACGTCCCGTGCCAATTCTCCGACCGGAGTCTCGTCTTCGCTCGTCAGAAGTTGTTTCAAACTGGCACGCCGACGTTCGTTCCCCAGAAGATCGAAAACGGTGTCCTCTTCAAGCGCCGTCGACCCTGAGTTCGGCTGATTCGACTTACCGACGACGACCGTCATAACCGATCTATGTGGAGAGTGTGCAAAACCTATATATGACCTAAACCGCTCCGCGAATAGACATACACCGGACAGATCTCCGAGAGTTAGCGGTTTAATCCAGGCAGGGCGGTTTGCAATCCGAAGCGTCTCGGGACGGGATCATATCTAACTCGGGAACGGACCAAGCTCTTCGAACGCGTGACCGACGCCGAGTAGTCCGAACGAACCCGTGACGAATAGAGTGACCCACAGCTGCGGGAGGAGGCCCAGGAAAGCGCCCGACAGCGCGGTCAGGGCACCGCCGGTGGTGTAGAGGTAGCGCCGGGACCACGGATCGGACTCTTCTTCGAATTCCACCGACTGCTCCTCGAGTTTCGTCGCCTGCTCGTCGCTCTCGGAGAGTGAACCGTTCGTCGATTCCGCCTGCTCGGTTTCCGTTTCATCTCCGGCTTCCCCCTCTTCGTCGTTCGCGATCAGCGACGGCTCGTCGAAGAGGTATCGCTCGAATTCCTGGGTCATCTCCGTGGGCTTCACCTCACCGCGATACTGCTCGTACTCGATGACCCCGATCTTGTCCATCTTCGGAAGGTGGGACTGGTACAACGCGATGTACACGCGCTGACGCTCCTGTGACCGGAGAGCGTCGACGGTGGTATCGTTTTCGTGCGCCGCGATATGTTCCGCGATGTCGCTCATCGACGCCGGCTCGTCACCGTCGTACTCCTGGAGGTACTTCAGCACTAACCGCCGACGACGGCACTGCAGGACGTGGAATATCTCGTCTCTGTCCAGCTCTTCTTCGGTGGCGTTGTCGGGGCTGTCTTCCTGCGGTTTGGCTTGTGGTGTGGACATGGGTATCCACTCCTCCCAATGCATCGCCGGGGCATATAGGGGGAGCACTGTTCCTACAGTTGAACCCGTTGCAACCGTTTAAAATCTCTTTTTTGACTGTTTCATCGGTTCTCAATCCGTTGGAATACGGACACAGACCGGCTCTTCGTGATGTTTTCGAGTAAAGGCTACTCAACCCGGGGCGTCTATCGAGTCGGGGCTCTCCCTGGGCTTAGGAAGATTCTAAAACGTTGCAATAGTCGTCGACGGACACCTGGACAAGCGCTATCGTAGCCGTTTGCAAGTCTTTGCTCACTCGACCGCACGACAGCGTGCGTTCGGATGAACAAGGGGTTGCAAACGCACGATATCGCTCTAACAAGCCTCTCCTCGACAGTGATACGGACTATTGTGGGCGTTCCAGGCGATCGCGCTGTCGGGAGAGCGGTCGCCTGGATAGAGACACCAGTGCGTATGAGGAACCGGCGTCCTTACGCCGCCGTTCGATCGAGTGGGTGGATACTCACGAACGCTGCGATAGCGCGGCCGCTCTGGGGCCTGCGAGGCGGAGCCCCACAGGCGAAGGCGTCCACCTCGAGCGCGGGTTCCCTGTCGGACGCAACGACGTGGAGACGCTCGGGACCGGGGTGCCGAAACGCGTCCCGAACGGTCGTCGAGTGGTATTACTCCGACGTCGCTGTGTTCGTCCCGGGGAGACCGGTCTTCTCGGCCGTCGCGGGGTACACGATCTCCGGAACCGACCCCGCGAGGCAGATGAGATTCTCTCGTCCCAGAGTGACTTTCGTGATGTCGTCGTCGTCGGCCATCTGTGAGAGGAGGCGACTCACCTTGGATTTCGACCAGTCGGTGTTCTCTACGATGGCGCTCTGTTTCATCCTGCCTTCTTCGGCCTCCAGCATCCGTTCGACCAGCTCCTCGTCGGGTAACAGCTCCGTGTGTTCGACGACGTCCGACGCCGAAGTCGACGTCGTGCCGCTATTGTCCCCAACCGTCTCGCGGTCGTTAGCGCCGTTCCGAGACGGATCGTGGTCGCTATCGCTGTCTGACGTGGGCGCGGGATCGTCGTCGATATCGATCGCCGTCGGGCCCACGAGTGGCAATCGATGCAGGGATGGCCTGATCGCACGCGCAGCGTCGGTGGTCCACTGGCGGTTGATCGCCACTACCGACGCGGTGAGACCGCTGATGAACCCGAACACCGCGGCACCCACCCAGGCCGGCGTCAGCGGGTTAGTCGGATCCATGCCGAACTGGTGTTCCAGTCCATCCGCGAGATAATCCCCGTCCGTGTCGGCCTGTAACGGATCGGTCCCCTGTCGCAGTTCTTCCGCGTCGTCGAGGCCGTCGCCGTCGGTATCGGCTGCGAGCGGGTCCGTCCCCTCATGTAGTTCCTTCCCGTCCAGGAGACCGTCACCGTCGGAGTCGGCCGCGAGCGGATCCGTTCCGCGACGAATTTCCTCGCCGTCTACGAGGCCGTCGTCGTCGGAGTCGGCTGTGAGCGGGTCGGTGCCCCGTTGTAGTTCCTCCGCGTCGTCGAGGCCGTCGCCGTCGGAGTCGGCCGCGAGCGGGTCCGTTCCGATGTTTACTTCCTTGCCGTCTACGAGGCCGTCGTTATCAGTGTCCGGTTTCAATGGGTCGGTCCCGTACTTCGTTTCCACGCTGTCCTGAAGGCCGTCGCCGTCGGAGTCGGCCGCGAGCGGGTCCGTCCCCTCCTGTAGTTCCTCCCCGTCCAGGAGACCGTCACCGTCGGAGTCGGCCGCGAGCGGATCCGTTCCGCGCTGAAGCTCTTCGAGGTCGTCGAGACCGTCCCCGTCAGTATCGGCTTTCAGCGGGTTGGTTCCCTGCTGTAGTTCTTCCGCATCGGCGAGGCCATCGTCGTCGGTGTCAGATTCGACGACGTTCGTGCCCATCGTCGCTTCCACACTGTTGTTCACGCCGTCGTCATCGAGGTCACCGGTTCGATCGATTTCGTGGAGACGGACCGTCTCTGAGTCCAGTTCGGCCCCGCTGCTGGCGTTTCGCAGTACGACAGACGCGTTGGTCGTGCCGTTCTCTTGCGTTTCGAACGCGACAACGGTGCTGGTCGTTCCACTATCGACGGCCTTACACGCGTTCTGCAGACACACTTCGGTGTCGTTCCCGGCTGCCGTCACCTGGACCTCTACGTCGTAAGATTGGATGGCTTCTCCCTCCGCCGTCTGGGACCACACGTACGTCGTATCGGGGTGACCCGCAACGTCCACCGCGCGGGACGTGCTCACGCGATCGATCGATGCGTTCGTAGAGTCGCCTCCTTGGGCCTCGGCAGCGACGACACCTGCCTGAGCCCCGAAAGCGAGTACGAGTAGCCCGATCAGGGTCAATCGGCTAAGGACGTGACGATTCATTGGTCCAACTACATTGCTGATATAATATACCTTTTTCGGAACTTATCATATCTAAATAGAGTCATAATCGGCTGAAATGGGGCATAATCGAGTTGAATATCAGGCAGTATAAGCCCTCTAAGACGGAAGTAAGAAATATAAGTAAATTTAAATATGTCTGACGTGAAAGCTATATTACATTACGGGGCGGTTAAGATCGGATTACACTGAAAAAATTGTATTAACCGCCAGACTGCGGCGGTCAGGAAGTCTGAGATCGGCTGATCGCGTTCGTCTCTCGATTGCTATGGTTGCTCCCGTTCTGCAGCGGTTCGAGGAAGTACGCCGGGGTGACCAGACGTTGACCGGTGGCCGTCTCGATCCACGTCGTGACGTCGTTGATCCGGAGTTTGAGTCGCCAGGGCAACTCTCGGGCGACAGGGTAATCCGGGAACAGTTCCCGGTCCAGGGCGTTTTGTCGGTAGAGCCGGTCCCGATCGGGCCAGGAACCCTCGTACCCGGACGTCCAAGGTAGCTTCCGTCGGACGAAGTTATCGATCTGGTTGAGCGTGTAGAAGTTGTAGGGCCGGTCCGGGGGTCGTTCGCGGAGGATGTCGTCGTCGAGCCCCCGAAGCGCCTTGAGGAACGTCCGCGTATTCCGCTTCCTGGGCGGCGTCGAGAGATGCCAGTCGATCAGCTCTGCGTCCAGTATCACGCAGGATTCGAGGAATTGATCGCCGAGGTGGTATCGAAACGGTCGGGCGGGTTGGTTTTGAATCCCGACCAGCGAGAGACTGTCGTACCTCGACTCCGAACGGTGGGACCACCGATCGAGTACCTCGTCGATCCGTCGCTCGAGGAACTCCGGCCCAGATCCGTCGACCTCCGGGCGGTGGCAACCGAGACGTTCGGCGGCCGGTTGATAGCCGAACTTATCGGCGAAGTGTGAGGGGACGTCCGGATCTGGATCGAGTCGGTAGGGAGGACACTTGTGATCGAACACGTCGACGCCCTCGATCGGCATAAAATGCCCCCGTAGCAACGTGTCTCCGAGATACCCGTGGTAGATCGTGTCGACGTCCATCCGCTCAGTGTACCCCGCGGGATGAACGTGCACCGACTCCATAATCCCGTGGCCGTATCGCACGGTTTCCGGCTCCGTGTTGAAGTACCGCTCGTCGATCGCCAGCGTCTCGTGAGAGACGTCGTACTGATTCGCGAGTCGTTTCGCGACGGAGACTTCGGAGCTATCGGGCGGTCCGATCGTGAACGACGCTTCGACGTCGGGAATGCCGGCGAGCATCGCCCGCGAATCGTACCCTCCACTCAGGAGCACACCCTTCCGACCGGGGAGTCCGGACCGCCGTTTGAGCGCGCGTTCGAGCCGCGTCGTGAGTTCGTCGACGTAGTCGAAGTCGTCATAATCGTAGACGAACCGATCGAGCTGATGGGTGTCGGTCTCGGTCAAGTAGCTATCGAACGGGACGCGCTGGACATCCTCCAGCACCGTTCGGTCGTCGAAGACGATCCCGAAGTAAATGAACTCCCACAGCGGCTCCCACGCCACCGTGGGGTCGGGGACGCCCCGCGCTACTGCCGTGGGATCGGAACCGAAGATACGCGTCCCATCGACGTCCGCGAAGTAACACTCTCGGCTTCGAACGGGATCGGTTGCGACGATTGCGTCACGACCCGCCGAATCGATCACGGCCAGGAACGATCCGTTGAGGCGGTCGAGGACCGATAGCCCTCGCTCGGTGTAGTCGGAGACCAAGTTCCTCGCCGGTTCGGCCTCGTCTCTCGATCCCGGGTACACCTCACCCCACAGAGCACAGGTCCCTCGTTCGAATTCGTAAACCGACGTCCGACCGGGGATGCCGAGCTCCCAATTGCGGACCCCGAGTGTCACCTGCGGCCCCTCGAGGACGCGATCGAACGCGGCCGGAGATCGAAAGCGTTCGAAGTCGTTCCGATCTCCGAACACGCCGAACAGTTCCTTTACCGTCTGTTGACCGGATTCGCCGGCGTGCAACCCGCTCGTCTTCGTTCGACGCTCCCGTTCTTGGCGAGGTTGCGTGGTGTTCATTTGACGGTCACGCTCTTGGCGAGGTTGCGTGGTTTGTCGATGGGGCGACCGAGTTGTTCTGCGGTGTGGTACGCGACCAACTGTAACTGGACGTTGGCGAGCAGACCCTGACAGATCGGATGCGTGTCCGGGACCCGCAGGTGTGCGTCGGCGATGTCGACGCCCGGGTGGCCGTTCGGCGCGACGGCGATGATGTCGGCCCCGCGCGTTTGAGCCTCCTTCGCGTTGGTCTGCGTTTTCTCGCTCTCGTCGCCGGTGAAGACGGCGAAGACCGTCGTGTTCGGTGTGACCAGTGCCAGTGGCCCGTGCTTGAGCTGCCCCGAGGCGAACCCCTCAGCGTGTTCGTAGGTGATCTCTTTGAACTTCAGCGCACCCTCCAGTGCGACCGGCCGGTTCCGCCCCCGACCGATGAAGAAGTGCGCGTCGTAACTGATCAGTCCCGTGGCCAGTGCCGTCGCCCGGCTTTCGGCGACGACCTGTTCTACGTCCGTCGGCAGGGACGCGATGCTCGACAACAACTCCGAGAGGTCGTCCCGGGGCGTCGCATCCGGTAGTTCTCTCGCCACCACTTGCGACAGCAGCGTCAACACCGCTGCCTGCGAGGAGAACGTCTTCGTCGCCGCGACGCCGATCTCGGGACCGGCTCGGATGTAGATCGTCTCATCGGCTTCGCGTGCCGCGGTCGAGTCGACGACGTTCGTCACTGTGAGCGTCGCCGCGTCGTGCTCGCTCGCGACCCGCATCGCCGACAGCGTGTCCGCGGTCTCGCCGCTCTGCGTCACTGCGACCACGAGCGTTTTCTCGGAGATCGGGCCGGAGCGCCAGCTGTACTCGCTCGCGCGGAACGCTCGCGCCCGAATACCGGCTTCGTTGAACAACTGGACGCCCAACAGTGCCGCGTGGTAGGACGTCCCACAGGCGACGAGCTGCACCTCTTCGATGCCGTCGAGCACGTCGGTATCGAACTCCTCGAGCGTGGTCCGTCCGGCATCGAGGTCCAGGCGCCCCTGAATCGTGTTCGAAAGCGACGTCGGCTGCGTGTGAATCTCCTTGAGCATATAGTGATCGTACTCGCCCTTCCCGGTCTCCTCGGGATCCCACTCGACGGTCTCGACCTCCCGCTCGACCGGCTGTCCGGACTGGTCGGTCACGCGGAGTCTGTTCGGCTCCAAGATTGCGATATCCCCGTCCTCGAGGTAGGTGACCTCGCTCGTGTGATCGAGAAACGCGGGGATATCGCTCGCGAGATAGTATCCCTCGTCACCGAGCCCCAGCACGAGCGGTGAGCCCGAACGGGCCGCGTAGACGCGGTCCTCGTCGTCGATCAGGGCGGCGATCGCGTAACTCCCTTCGAGCTCCGAAACCGCCCGACGGAACGCGGTTTCGGAGTCGGAGGTACGCTCGTAGAACAGTTCGATGAGGTGAGGGACCACCTCCGTGTCGGTGCTGCTCGAGAATTCGTGTCCGTGCTCTCGCAATCGCTCGCGCAATTCCTGGTGGTTCTCGATGATCCCGTTGTGGACTACTGCCACGGTCCCGGTCTGACTCGTGTGCGGGTGGGCGTTCGCGTCGGTCGGGGGACCGTGGGTACTCCAGCGCGTGTGACCGATGCCGACCTCGCCGGACGGTACCGCGGTTTCGATCTCGTCTCGGATCTCTGAGACCTCGCCGGCCTTCTTGTGGACCGAGATTCCCTTCCCGTTTTGGATAGCCACACCCGCCGAGTCGTATCCGCGGTACTCGAGGTTATTCAGCCCGTTGAGGAGTTCGCCTACCGCGTTGTCGTCTCCCACCCGAGCGATGATTCCACACATCAGCCGCTCACCCCGTGAACCCGCTGAGAACGACGTATGTCGCGAGTCCGACCCCGCCATATAGCGCGGTCGCGACCCTCTCGATACTGTCGAGTGCACGGCTGTAACGTATCTCGACACGCCGAAGCGTCGGTGATCCGCCGATAGGTGCGTTCGACAGTTTTACTAGTACTGACAGGTTCCGGTTGTGATTCAGCGTTCATAGCTGGATGTTCCTGTCTGCGGTGAGGCAGACGTGTTCGGAACAGACTCCCTTCGTATCCATTACTATATACGAGCTAAACTGACGGTACAAGCGACGAGAACGGCTTTTAACGCCATATGACACCCATCTACCTGTCGACTTGATTCGGATCTCGGAGTCCGAACCGCCGTTCACACTCGCGTTCGTCGGGAAGGATTCGGCTCCGCCGTTTTCCGCCTTATCACACGGATAATAAGGAATTATCCTAGTCTTCTGTCTCCTGCTATGTCCAAGTCACGCCGGCAGGTGTTACGAGCACTCGCCGCTGGAGGAGTGATCTCGACGGCGGGTTGTGCCAGCGTCGTCGAGCAGGTACCGAACGGAGAAACGCCGTCCGGAGGGAGTGAACAGTCTATGCAAGAATCGCCGACGGAGAGGCCACAACCGAGGACTGAAACTGCGACGGTCACCGAAGAAAGCCAGACGACCGAACAGTGGTCGACCGATGACGTCAGCATCGACTCCCCGTCGGAGCCGTTCTCGTCTGTTCCGATCCCCTCGGAGTCGTCGGCCTATCCGCGGATGGGCCCCGACGACGCTCCGACGGTGACGCTGATCGGCAACTGGAAGTGTCCCTACACCAGAAACTTCGTTCTCGATCAGTTCCCGGCGCTCGTCGACGAGTACGTCCGGCCGGGCGACGTCTCCGTAGAGTTCCGCTCGCTTGCGTTCCTGGGAGAGGAGCCCTTCCTCGGCCCCGATGCCCCGGATTCGACCCGTGCGGGCCTGTCGGTGTGGGAGAACGACCGGGACAGGTTCTGGACGTACTTCTCGTACGTCTTCGCGAACCAACCTCCCGAGCGTCACGCCTGGGGGCAGCCCGAACTGCTCGTCCGCTTCGCTCGAAACGCCGGTGTGGCCGATCCCTCTCGGATCGAGCGCGCGATCACCCAGGAGGCCTTCAGCGACCGACTCGAACGGACCGTGACGTTCGCCGCGTCGTCGGGTGTCGGAACCGTCCCCCGAATCGTCTTCGACGGAGAGGTTACGGCACCTACCGTCGACCCCGAGAGCACGCGCGCGCAACTGGACAGCGCGAGTGACCAGTAGCGCGCTATCGTTCCCGTCGTTCGATCCTTATCTTGGTAATAATATTCCACGCATCACGCGAACGGACGTCTGTGGTTCCGTTCGAAAGACCGAAATCCGAACCGAAAGCCGGTAGCTGCGGTCCCTACTCTCGGAGCCGCGCTGTGGTCGCTGGTTCCGGAACCGTGTCACGTTCCCCCGCTTATGACTGGATCGAACCGACTGTCTGAATCCCCACGCCTTCCGATCCGAAGTGATCTCGGATGGCTCTGTCTCGCGTCGACTGTCGGGGGAATCGTCGCGTTCGCGTACGTCACGACTCACGTGCATCCCGCATACGAGGGCGGGTTGTTCCTGCAGATCGTCCAGGAAATACAGGGTCACGACTACGCGCTACCGACGCAGATCCCATACTACACGCGGGGCGGTGTTCCGTTCGCGTATCCACCGCTCGTGTTCTATCTCGTCGCCGTGATCATCGATGTAACCGGTGTCGATCCGCTGACGCTGATGCTGTATCTCCCCCCGCTGGTAACGGTGATGTCGCTGTTTCCGTACTACGCGACGGCCAAAGAGCTGCTGGAGTCGACGCCGCAAGCCGGCGTCGCCACGGTGTTGTACGCGACGACGCCGGCAGCCCTCCGCTGGCATCTCTCTGCCGGAGGCCTGGTCCGTGCGCCTGCCATCTTTCTGGCGTTGGCCGGCACGTACGTCGGCGTTCGGCTGTTCAAAGGCGGGGAGCGGCGGTGGCTGCTCCCGGGAACTCTTCTGTTCGGGCTGACGATCCTGACGCATCCGCACTACACCGCGTTCTTCGGTGTCAGCTACCTCGTCCTGTTCGGCTTTTACGATCGGACGCGTCGGGGACTGTTCGCGGGAGCGGCCGTGGCTCTGGGCGGCGCGTTGCTGGCCTCGCCGTGGTGGCTGAGCGTGATAACGACCCACGGGGCGGATACCATCACTGCGGCAAGCGGCACGCACAAGGGGCTCGTCGGTGGCCTCACTCGACTTTCGGTTCTACTCGTCCATCCGCTCATTGCGATGGACGCAGCGACGCCGTTTTACGCGCTCGCGATCCTCGGCAGCGTCTCCCTCCTCCGGAGGCGACGGTACGTCTTGCCCACGTGGCTGCTCGTCTCGGCGGCGGTCATCGGGAAAGCGCGGTTCGTGTTCGTTCCGGGTGCGATGGCGAGTGCCGTGTTTCTGTTCGAGACCGTACTCACGACGGATCGTCTCCCGGACGTACTACGGAACGGAGACCGGCGAGCGCTGCTGCTCGTGGTCGTGATCCTCGTGGGGGCGACTACCGCCGGGGCGATGTTCGCCGGCAGCGCGCTCAACATCAACCATCAGAACAGCGATACGCAGCCGCAGACCGTCGACAGCGCCGACCGCGACGCGATGGCGTGGGCGCGACAAGACACCGCGGACTCGGCGTCGTTCGTCGTACTCGGAGATACGGCGGAGTGGTTCCCCTATCTGACCCAGCGGACGGGGGTGATCGGACCGTGGGGCGTCGAGTGGACGAGTTCCGAGAGATACTATCGGGAGATACGGATCTTCGAGCGGGTGTCGACGTGTCAGTCCGAGGCCTGTCTCACGTGGACGCTCGCCCGAGCGGACAGACACCCGGAGTACGTCTACGTTCCCAAGGACGAATACACGGTTCGCGGGAAGGAGTACGTCGGATCGTCCAGTCTCCGCTCGTCGCTCGAATCCTCTCGACGATACGAGCTCGCCTACGAGAACGAGGGTGTGGCAGTGTTTGCCGTTCTGGACGGTGGAAACGAACGGCTGTCTCCCAGAACGATGGAGATGGGAGGTCACCATCCCAGAACGATGGAGATGGAAGGTTACCGCCCCAGAACGACCGTTCGAGAAAGAGCCTGACTCAATCTCCCTTGGAGACGTCGTCGTCGGGAAGGGCCGAGCGGACCTCCCCGCCCTCGTCTGCCGCTCTGGTCAACGATACGTTGAGTGAGCCCATCGAGATCACACCGCCGACGATGGTTACGGCGTTCTTGACGGCGTGATCGAGCACTGCCACAGCGAACGCGACCGGTCCGGTTATCGGCGTGAGGGCCACGACGAGGAGCGTGAACGCCGCCTCGTAGAGACCGATCCCGCCGGGCGAGAGCGGCAGCACCTTCGCGAGGTTTCCGATGCTGACGGCGAGAAACGCGACGGCGACGAGGGAGGGTCGGACGACGTCGACGCCCATCGCCGCGAGGACGACGACCGCAGTGAGTACGTCGATGGTCCATATCACGACGCTGGTCATCCCGATGCGACCGAACGTGAGGCGTGAGTTCGTGACGTGCTGGACGTCACCGACGAACCGTTCGAGCACGCGCGACACGCCGTTCGCGTACGAGTCGGTGCTGAGGCGGGAGACCACGTCGCGTACGAGGTTGCGATCCGAGCGTGCGGTGAGAACGATCGATGCCGTCGCCACACTCGTCAGGGCGGCGATGGCTCCGGCGGCCAGGAGGGCGGTCTGGCCCGCCCGGTCGGCTTCCGCGAGGGCGGACGTGATCGTCGTCGCTCCCCCGGTTCCGACGACGGCGAGGAGAACCCCGCCGGCGAGTGCCGTGATCGTGAGGAGATCGAAGACGCGCTCGACGGCGAGCGACGCGAACCCTGACGTGTAGGGGATGTCTCGCCGTTTATTGACGATGTACGCCCGAACGGCGTCGCCCGCCCGCGCGGGGAACACCAGATTGCCCATCTGGCTGATGAACACAGCCCCCGTTAGTACGTCGAGCCGTTCGGGAAATCCGAGTTTGCGGAGGATCGTACGATAGCGGAGGCCGCGAAGGATCCACGAAAGCCCGTAGACGCCCGTTGCGAGCGCGAGCACGGCCGGATCGCTGCGGCTTAGCGCCGCACCGACTTCCGACGGATCGAGATAAAACGTCAACAGGCCTAAGACGGCGACGGTCAGCGCAACGCCGGATGCGATCCGGACCGGCCGCGTGAACTTCGGCGTGACGAACAGCTGCCACCAGGTCCGGAGAAGCTGCCCGCCCATCCCGAGCACGTCCCGAAGGAGATCGACCTTCGAGTCGCCTTTGGGCGTCCAGTCGACGGGGAACTCGCGCACCTCGTAGCCTTCTTTCTGGGCGCGTACCAGCAGTTCGGTGTCCCAGAACCAGTGGCCGTCTTCGACCGCTGGGGCCAACTCTTCGAACGCTTCTCGACTGAGTGCCTTGAATCCGCACTGGTGGTCCTGGAGACCGGACCGCAACAGCAGTCGCACCATAAAATTGTACGCTCGCGAAGGGACGCCTCTCTTGGCGGGGCGATCGGCCTCTTCCCCCTGGATCCAGCGAGAACCCGTGGCGACGTCTGCGTCACCCGAACGAACCGTCTCGACGAGTTCCTCCAGGTGGCGCATATCGGTCGCGAGATCGGTGTCGAAGTACACGAGCGTCTCACCGGCCGCGGCGTCGAACGCTCGTTCGAGGGCACGTCCCCGTCCCAACCGATCGTCGCTATGAACGTGTCGGACGCGATCGTCGTCGTCGGCTAACTGATCGGAGATTTCCGGCGTCTCGTCGTCACAACCGTCTTCGGCGATGAGTACCTCGAAGCTCCCCGCCGGCAGGAACGCTGAGAGTGCCGCTATCGTCGTCGCGACCGTCTCCTCGATGGTGCCCGCCTCGTTGTACGCCGGGAGAACGACGCTGACGTCCACGGGGCCGTCCGCGGAGCCGTCGCCAGCGACCGGATCTGCGACCCGTTCGGTACCGCGGTGGCTCGGGTCCATAGGTCACCTGACCAGCGGTTGATTGCGCTTTCTACGTCCTAGCGGATCCGTCCACCGACGCCGCTCGTGATTCACGGATCTCTCGGACGGAGATCGCTCCTGGCCCCCTTCAGCGGCGCTGTCAGATAGTCGGGGCAAATCGACGCGTTGCGGGAGTAGCGACCGTCGACAGAACCGCTCGACGGCGTCCGACGACTCCTCGACCTGGCGGATGGTTCGCTGCATCGTTTGGTAATCGACCATACACCGAGTTCGGTCTGTGAGGTGCTCACTATACACTGTCTAAGGGTGACGCCCCGAGTGCGACGGGCACGTACTCGGTGATTGACCCGTGTACGGCCGCCCCGTGCACGGTCAAGGCTGAGGAAGCGTCCGGTCCCGTCAGCTTAATCCGATTTTAAGCGCGAGCGGCTGTTTCATCGCCTGCTCGGGATGAACGCGTGTGACCGGCCTCATATCGGTCATCGCCGCGGATGGGTACTGTTCTGAGGGCAGTCAGTACGCAGAATAGCCGCTCCGACGGTCGGAGGACGGGAACTGTGATCTCGGTTCCGGAGCCCCACGAGTGTGAGTGTCGACCGGAATACGAGACTTCGATCGAGTGCGTCGCTTAGCTACCGTATAGGAATACTCCGAGACCCCGACTGGGCGAACGAGTACGGTCAGAACGGCGTGGTCACCGGTTGCCGACTCCTCGCAACGGAGGGGCGTCCGGTACCGCGTCGGACTCGGCCGGCTGACCAGTGATATACAATGAACACGCTCCCCGAACACGACCGTCACCTACAACAGGTCGAACAGCACATCGAGACCCAACAGATCGATCCGCGGCAGACGACGGTCACCGTGATCGGACTCGGGTACGTTGGGCTTCCGCTCGCGGTCGGATTTGACCGAGCCGGATTCGACGTCATCGGGTACGACATCTCGGAGAAGACCGTCGCCGAACTGGAGGCCGGAATCGATACGACCGACGAACTCGGCGACGACACCGTCGAGCAGAGCGACGTGACGTTCACCACGGACAGCACCGAAATCGCCCGGTCGGAGTACGTGCTCATCACGGTACCGACGCCGGTCGACGAAGACAACACTCCGAGTATGGAGATCGTCAGGAGCGCCGGGGAGGCCGTCGGTGAACATCTGGCTCCCGGGACTACCGTCGTTCTCGAATCGACGGTGTACCCCGGCGCGACCCGTGAAGTCCTCGTTCCCGCTCTCGAAAAGGGATCGGGCTTGACGTGCGGGAACGGGTTCAACGTCGGCTATTCCCCGGAACGTGCCACGCCGGGAGACGAAGAGCACGGACTGGAGGACGTGGTCAAGGTGGTCAGCGGACAGACGCCGGAGGTGTGCGAGTCGGTCGCCGCCCTCTACGAACAGGTGCTGGACGTGGACGTCTATCGAGCGCCGTCTCTCGAAGTCGCTGAGGCCTCGAAAGTCGTCGAGAACGTCCAGCGGGACGTGAACATCGCCCTCGTGAACGAACTGGCGATGACGTTCGAGCAGATGGGAATCGACACGCAGGCCGTCCTCGACGCCGCCGCTACCAAGTGGAACTTCCACGAGTACGAACCCGGCCTCGTCAGCGGTCACTGCATCCCGGTCGATCCGTACTTCCTCATCCACCGCGCGCGCCGAGAAGGACACACGCCCGAACTGATCCGGAAGAGCCGCGAGGTCAACGAGTCGATGCCGGAACACGTGGCTGATCTCGTCGTCAAAGGGTTGACAGAGGCCGGAAACCCACTTTCCGAGAGCCGAGTGCTCGTTCTCGGCCTCACCTACAAGGCGGACGTCGCCGACGTCCGAAGCTCGAAAGTCGAGGACGTCCTCGGTCACCTTCGAGAACACGGCGTCGAATTCGCGGGCTACGACCCGTACGTCTCAGAATCGATTCTCCGGGACCGCTTCGAGGTGGACGCACAGGAGACGCTCGACTTCGAGGGGTTCGACTGCGTGCTGTTCGCGACGCCGCACGACGAGTTCTCCGACATCGACCCCGCAACGGTCGCGAACCAACTGTCGAATCCCCCGACGATAGTCGACGTCTACGGCCTCTTCGACCCCGCTGAACTGCCCGAGCGGATGATCTATCGGAGGGTGTGAGATGTACCGTGGACAGACGGTCGCCGCCGTCGTACCAGCGTACAACGAGGAAGACCGGGTCGGTTCGGTGATCGACGACCTCCCGGAGTACGTCGATCGCGTGTACGCAGTCGACGACTGCTCGACCGACGACACCTGGTCGGAGATACTGGAGCACACGACCGACCAGGAACGACTGCCGACCCCGGCGGCGGGCGAGGCACCCGCTCGACAGTCTGCGATCCCCGACGGCGGCGTCAACGACGGGACGCAGGTGATCGGGATCAGACACGATCGGAACCAGGGCGCTGGCGGCGCGCTCAAAACGGGCTACCGCCACGCCGAGCGCGACGGGGTCGATATCACGGTCACCATCGACGCCGACGGACAGATGGATCCGGACCGAATGGATCGACTGCTCGATCCGATCGTCGAGGACCGGGCGGGATACGCGAAGGGGAACCGCCTGGCCGGCAGCCGGCTCCAGGCTGAGATGCCTCGGTTTCGTCTCCTGGGCAACTGGTTGCTGACACTCTTGACCCGCCCAGCGAGCGGGTACTGGCGGCTTCGCGATCCCCAGAACGGCTACACTGCGATCTCCCGAGAGGCACTTTCGTCGATCGACGTGGACGCCGTCCCCGACGATCACGATTACCCCAACGACCTCCTGCAGCGATTGAATGTCGTCGGCGTGACCGTCGCGGACGTGCCGATGTCGGCCGTCTACGGCGACGAGGAGAGCACGATCGACTTCGCGTCGTTCGTTCCTCGGACGTCGACGACGTTGTTGCGGGCGTTCTTTCGGCGACTCGGTCGGAAGCGAAAACGTGGGCAACTCACGGTTCCGCTGTTGTACACGTTGGGTCTCCTGGGCGTGTCCTTCGGATTGGTGACCGGCGCGGGCTGGCTCCTCGCCCGACTTGCCGACGAGGGGGGGCGAGCGTCGACAGGGGCGGCCCTGTTTCTGATCGGTGTCATCGCCTCGCTGCAGGCGGCGGTGAGCGACTACCACGACGACGAGGCGACGGTGATTCGCGAATGAGAATTATCATCACGATCCAGCACGCCGGTCACGTTCACTTCTTCAAGCACGCGATCGACGAGCTCCAGGCTGACGGCCACGAGGTGCACGTGTTCGCCCGGGACAACGAGATGTCGGTCGAACTCCTCGAACGGTGTGGCATCGAGTACGAACTACTGGCGGGCGATTCGAAATCGCTGCTCTCGCTCGCGACGAATCAGTGTCTCTACGAGGGACGGCTCCTCCAGCGCGCTCGTCAGATCGATCCACACGTGATGACCGCCGTCGGCGGCGTCGCGATCTCTCACGTCGCGTCGGTCGTCGACGCCCGCAGCGTCGTGTTCTACGATACCGAGCACGCGACGATCATCTGTCGGCTCGCGTATCCCTTCGCAGACGTGGTCTGTACCCCGGAGTGTTACTCGTGGGACGTCGGCGACAAGCAGGTTCGGTATCCGGGATATCACGAACTGGCGTCCCTGCATCCCGATCGATTCACGCCCGACGAAGAGGTGCTTCGGGAACTCGATCTCGCCCCCGACGATCCGCTCGTCGTGGTCCGATTCGGTGATTGGGGCTCCTCTCACGACGTCGGCGAGAGCGGTTTCGCCGACTCGCGGGAGGTGGTCGATCGGATCGACGAAACTGGCGCTGAGGTCGTCGTCACCGCCGAGGGAGACGTCGATGCCGACCTGGACCCGTACCTCGCGTCGATCGACCCCGAGCAGCTCCACGACCTCCTCTGGTTCGCGGATCTCTACGTCGGCGAAGGCGCGACGACAGCCGCCGAGTGCGCAATGCTGGGAACGCCCGCGATATACGTCAACTCGCTTTCACTGGGCTACCTCTCGGAGCTCGAATCCGAGTACGGTCTCGTGTTCAACTACACCGGCGAGCAGCGTCACACTCGCGCGCTCGAACGGGGTATGTCGATCCTCGAAAACGACGACGTCGACTGGCAGCGCCGGCGCGAATCGATGCTCGAAGAAAAGCGCGATACGACCGACTTCATCCTCGAGCAACTTCGGACGAACGCCCCGTCCCTCGTCAAGGTATGAAAGTTCTCCAACTGTACAACACGACCCGCTCGTTCCTGGAAGGCCAGATCGACGCGCTCGAATCCCAGGGCGTCGAGTGCACGCGAGTCTCCGTACCGGGCCAGTACGAACCGGGATCACCGCAATCGGTGAGCGAGTACGCCAGATACTATCCCAAAGTGTTGAAGGAGACCACCGGAGAGTACGACCTGGTCCACGCGAACTACGGACTCCTCACACCGTTCGCGCTCGCCCAACCGACCCGGCCGGTCGTGTTGACGCTGTGGGGGACGGACCTGATGAGCGATCGGACGTGGTTGAGCGAACTAAGTCGGTTCGGAGCGCGACACGCGGACGCCGTCGTGCTGCCGAGTCGGGCGATGGCGTCGGAACTCCCGTACGATCACACTGTCGTCCCCTTCGGAATCGACACCGAACAGTTCCGACCGATCCCGAGGCGGGAGGCGCGAGCGCGCGTCGGCTGGGATCCGGACGGTCAGTACGTTCTGTTCCCGTACAGCCCCGAACGGCCTGAAAAAGACTTCCCACGAGCCAGACGCATCGTCGATCAGTTGGGCGCCGACGTCGAACTCAAACAGATCAAGGACGTCCCTCACGATCGGATGCCGTACTACCTCAACGCCAGCGACGCGGTGTTGATCACCTCGACGCGAGAGAGCGGTCCGATGATACTGAAGGAGGCGGCGGCGTGCAACGTCCCGGTCGTGTCGACCGACGTCGGATTCGCACGCCGAACGCTCGCTGACGTTCACCCCTCCGTCGTCTCCGACGACGACCCCGAACTCGTGAGCGGACTCGTTGACATCCTGCGCGGGCAGACGCGCTCGAACGGGCGGGAAGTGCTCGACGGCCTGGGACTGGATACGATGGGCGAACGGCTCGCCGAAGTGTATCGGCGCGCGCTCGAAAAACGGGGTCGATCGCCACACGACAGTCCGTCGCGAAACGCCCCCGACCTCGGGTAGCTGCCCGGTCGGCATCCCGTTCCGACGCCAGCGGCGGTCGGAGGTACCCATTGGAAACGCTCGAGGGCCACACATCCGGAGCGCGACCCTATCGGTCGACCGGCCACCAACTCCGGAGTAAACAAGATATTTCAGATTCATCAACGAAGTATTTCAGTCCTGCTTCAGCCGAGCCGTTATTTTATATCACCGATAATAATTACATTTCCATCTCCAGGTACCTGTTGATTATGCTGACAAGACAGGAACGGACCGCCCTGTTGCTGGGCGTCGCGGTCGTCGTAGCCACGATACCGCTGACGGGGGGAGTGTGGGCGGCGCCGGACGCGACCGGGGCGAACATAACGGAGACGAACGCGACCGGGGCGAACATAACGGAGACGAACGCGACCGGGGCGAACGAAACAACCGACTGGCCACAGAGTCGCGCCGACGCGGGGCAGACCGGCGCGACGGGCGACTCCGGTCCACACCCGTATCCGACCACCGGGTGGGAGGTCGACTACACAATGCTGGATAGGTCTGATGAGTTCCTGAAGGGTGGTCCGACCGCGTCACCGACAGTCGCAAACGGAACCGTGTACGTCCCCCGGTGGACCGACCACTACGCCGCGGGTCACGGCCTACAAATCGATCACGGGCACCGCGGGACGGTCGTCGCGCGGAACGTGACGACCGGTGAGGTGCTCTGGGCGGTCACCGGCCGCGAGGAGACCCAGAAACACGGCATCGGGAAGCCGACAGGCTCGGTCGCCGTGGCGAACGGCACTGCGTACGTCAGTTCCGAGGACGATTTAGGGGCATTGGGGGCGGGCGACGACACGGATATACTGGAGAGGAACGGCGGCCTCTTCGCGCTGGACGCGGCGACCGGTGACGTCCGCTGGAAGCGCAACGAGACCTGGAGCTGGGGGCCGCCCGTCGTCGACGACGGGAGCATCTACGCCGTCGAGCGCGCGAATTCCAGCAACCTCCCCTTCGACGACGGCGAGCGGGGCATCCAGAACCGCGATACGAGGCTTCACGCACTCGACCCAGAGACGGGGGAGACCAAGTGGACGGAGGAGAACGCGACGTTCCTCGCCGGCGTAGCCGACGGGACGGTCTACGTCGTGAACTCGACGATCCGTGCGGACGCGCCGAACGAGAACGATCTCATCGCGCTCGACGCCGAGACCGGCGAGGTGCGCTGGTGCGCCGAGCGCGCGGTCGAGGGTCGTGAGGCCCCCGATCCACACATTCGGTCGGAGAGCTGGAGCGACGCGGTCGCGGCCACTCCCGAGCACGTCTACGTCACGAGGAACCCGAACCGAACGGTCGCCTACGACGCGACCGACGGGAGCCAGGTCTGGTCGAGGAACCTCACATCGAGCCCGGAGTGGTCTGAGCCGGCCGCCATCCACGCCCCGGCGGTCGCGAACGGCAGCGTGTATCTCACGACCCGCGGGACGGTCTCGAACGATCCCGCCGAGAACGAGTGGGTCAGCACGATCCACGCGCTGAACGCGACGACCGGCGAACGGCAGTGGCGCTTCGAGACGGCAGCGACGCTCGGGACAGCGCCGAGCGTCGGCAACGGGACCGTCTACGCGTACGGGTCAAAGGGCGGGACGGACACTGCAGGCTCGATCCAGAGTGGGGGCGTCGTCTACGCACTGAACGCCACCGACGGCACGAGACAGTGGGGCTACGGCTTTTCCGGGCCCGGTAGCGGCGATATACGTACCCGGTTACCGCCAACCGTAGCCGATGGCACGTTCCTCCTCTCTTCGGAGCCGGCGCCGATGCTGAGCGGTGGCTCGTTGCAGATACTTGACAGCACCGGCGACCCCCTAGAGGACGCCCGCATCGTCAACGACACGCCGAGGCGACCGAACCAGCGACCGACCCTCTCCATCGAGACAGAACCGCCGGATGCGCTCGAAGGGGAAGTCCCGGGGGAAACGAACGTGACGCTGGTCGCGAACGCCTCGGACCCCGACGGTGAGGTCGCGTCCATCGAGTGGGAGGTGGGCGGTGACGTCGACGGGTTCGCGACGACCGGGGAGTCCGTCACCGTCGATGTTCCCGCCTGTGGCGTCGTCCAGGTCACGGTCCGAGTCACTGACGACGACGGCGACTCCGTTAGGAAGACCGTCGAGATCTCAGCCAGGAACGTGTTCACGCCCGACTGAGATCACCCCTGTCTGCTACTCAGTCTGGCGGTTTTGCGAATTCACATACACCTTGTCTTCTCTAGCTGCTGTCGACCTCCGCGAACGTGATGTTCCAGTTGTCCGCGTCCCTGATGTCGAGACCGTTCAGTTCCCATCCGTTCAGAGACCTGACGACCTGCGTTCTCGCCGTGCCGATGCGAGAGAGCGGGAACGCGCCGTCGCTGAGAAAACCCGCCCGTCGAAGCGTATCCGAGGGCAGAATCCGAGACGGGATCGAAAACAGCGCCGCCTCGGGATACTCCGAGACGATTCGACCGAGGAGCGCGAGTTGCTCGGGCTCTCCGTGGTCGTCCAGCGGAGCTACGTCCGTGATTTTCACGTTGGTCGCGTCTCCGGTGGCGGGACGTCCGACGATCATCGCCGTCGGAGAGCCAGAATCGGCCGCGAGATACGTCTCGTACTCCCGATTCGGGTTGTCGAAACGCCACCGGTAGAAGGTCTCGTCCCGGACGGCGTGAATCCCGCCCGGCGACGAGGCTCGATGGATCGACGCGAGCGTGGCCGCCGGCACGCCCGACTCCCGACGCACCGTGACGCCGTTCGGAACCGATGTGGTCGCGTCCCGCAACGCGTTGTACGCCCTCGCGACCGGTGTGACGAGCCGTCCGGCGAGCGCCAGTTTCGACCCGTCACTCCGAGACGCCGCGAGCCGCGCCGGATCCGCCACCCGGTAGTGGGTGTGTAGTTTCCTGACCTCCTCCCAGCCGAGCTTGAGGTTCCCCGGAAGCGATAGCGGATTCGGGAAGTTGAAGAACAGCGACGGCTTCCCGTCCCGGTATCGCTCGATGGCACGTTCGGTCATTCGCGTGAACAGTCCCTGCCGTCGGTGATCGGACCGGACCATCGTATCGCACGGTTCGAGCGCGGTGAACCGCTCTCCATCCACGGCCACCTGGAGACCGAAGAACGCGCGCGCTCCGACGAGTTCCCCGTCCCGCTCGGCGACGACGATCGGTACGTGATCGACGTACGGGTTGGTCGCGTACTTCCAATCGAACCAGTCTCGGCCGTAGTCGCCACCGAGCACGCGACGGAACAGTTCCAGGAACTCGTCGACGTCCGTCGAGCGCCACCACCGAACGGTGTACTCGGTCATTGATCTGCGCTCCGTTCGTCGGCGTCGGTCACTCGCGCGGCGACGTCCCCCATCGTCTCGACCCGAATACTTGCGTGGTCGCGTCCCCGTGCGATCGCGTCGAGAACGCTCCGAAAGCGTTCGAAATCCCGACGGTGGGTCAGGTCGTGCGGATGGAACCACAGGTGCAGGACACCGTCGCGTTCGGCGAGCGCGTCGATCCCGCGCTGGATTCGGTTCGTGATCGGATCGCCCCGAATCGGCTGCACGAGCGATCGGGCCCAGCCCTCGAACCCGAAGAGGTTCATCGACGCCGGGACGTTCACCAGCCCGTACTCGTCGACCTCCGGGACGACGGTCGGGGGTCGTCCGCGATTGCGGACGACGTCGAGCAACTTCTGTCGTCGGTTCCGACGTGAGGGGGTCTCTCCCCGGTAACAGGTGATGCCGTGGTCTGCGAGCAGATCGCGGTATCCGACGCGGTTCACCGGAAACACGAACGAGTCCAGGGTCAGACCACGCTCGGAAGCGGCGGCGAGACACGATCGGACCTCCGATGCTGCGAACTCCCTGTACATCCGTCCGTGTTCGAAGTGGACGTGCGTGAATCCGTGGCCCGCGATTTCGTGCGCGACGTCGGCGTCCCGTACCGCTTCGACCACCCCGTCTCCGAACCAGACCTTCTCCGCCGGGACGTCCCCGGCCGCGCTGGAACAGCACCGGGTGCCTGCTGGGTGATCCGTGTGCGTGCGCTCACACTTCTCACAGAATAAGTGCCCAACGATCGCCCATGTGACAGGTATTTCGTACTCGTCGAACAGACTCGACAGCCGACGCCAGTTCCGTCGAGCGGTGCGGATGCGCTCGACGGGCAACTCACGCCGGTCGTGGAATCCCCAGCCGAGTTCGGCGTCTATCGAAATAACGACCGACCCCATTTGTGGGATAGACTGGTTGCGTGTGGATTATTATTGAGCCGGTAAGTCGTCGCGAATGCCCGTCTCGTCGCCGAGGACGCTTATCGCGTCTATAATAATGCGTCGTGGGCGGATAGACGCCGACGACCACGGATGTGACCGACGATGGACCGCTGCCGTCGTGCTCCGCGGCGGACGAGTGCCGTCAGTCCGTGGTTGTGATCTCACCGCACACTGGAATATGGATCGGAGTATCATAGACGCGTTCGCCTCGGTACTGGGGAGTCGAGTAGTCACGCTCCTCGTGGGCCTGATAACGACGCCCATCCTCTATCGAGAGCTCGGTCCGTCGGCGTTCGGCATCTACGCGTTCGTTCTCTCCGTGTTCTCGATCCTGATGATTTTCGTGAGTTCAGGCGTGACCGAAGGCGTCCGGAAGTTCCTCGCGGAGGAGCGCGACCGTCCGACGTGGAAACGTTCAGTCGTCGGGTTTTACCTCCGGTTGGCGACCGCACTGGCACTCGTGGGTGCCGCGATCGTCGCCCTCGCGGCGTCCACCGGTCTGATATCGCGGTTCTTTGGCTCCGAGTTCACGCCGTACTTCTACGTGTTGTCCGTGCTGGTCATCGTGGCGCAGTTCCGCGAAGTGGGCCGCCGGATTCTGATGGGTTTCGGACTCGAGCGCTACTCGGAACCGCTGCACGCGGGTAATCGGATCCTGTTCACGGTGCTCGTGCTTCCCCTCGTCTTCCTCGGGTACGGCGTGATGGGCGTCCTGGTCGGAACGGTCGCGGCGAACGTGGTGATCGTCGTCGTCAGCCTCGCGCTCATCCATCGCGAGGTGCCGCTAACGGCCGTTTTTCGCTCGATCCCAGATTCGTTCCCCCGCCGTTCGGTCCTCTCGTTCAACACGCTCAGTGTCCTTCTCATCTTCCTGATGATGTCGCTGTACCACGTCGACATCCTGCTGCTCCAGTGGTTCCGTGAGAGCACGCAGGTCGGCCACTACAAGGCCGCGCTCAAGGTCGCCGAGTTCGCCTGGTTCGTTCCGATGGCCATCCAGACGGTGTTCGTCCACTCGATGTCGAACCTCTGGTCGAACGGCCAGAGCGAGCGCGTGTCGAGAATCGCCACGCAGGTGACGCGGTACACGCTCCTGTTGGCGGCGCTCATGGCGCTCGGGATGATTGCACTGGCCGACGTCGCCGTCCCGGTATACTTCGGTGAGGCCGCGACTCCTGCCATCGAACCGCTGTTGATCCTCCTCCCGGGTGCCGTGGGATTCGCGGTCGCCAGGCCCATCCTCGCGGTCAGTCAGGGGAAGGGCGAACTGGGGTATCCGATCGTCGCGACCGGAATCGCGGCCGTCGCGAACGTCCTGCTCAACCTCGTACTCGTTCCCCGGTACGGAATGAACGGAGCGGCCGCCGCGACGAGCGTCGGCTACGGCTCGATGTTCGTCCTCCACGTCTGGTCCGCTCGCAACATCGGCTTCGATCCGCTCTCCGACGTTCGGTTGACGCGGATCGTACTCACGATCGGACTCGCGGCGGGCCCCATCCTCCTCCTCCCGGGACTGATCGGGCGGCCGTGGATCGCGCTGGTAATCGTTCCACCGTTGGGAGCGGCGATCTACGGGGCTTTCGCGTTTCTCACCGGAGCACTCGACGTCGGTGAGGTCGTCGATATCCTGGCGCAAACCCCGCTCGCCGGGTACGCCGCGTCGCTCCAGCGGCACGTCGCTACCGATGGCGGCGAGAACAGAGAATGACGTGACCGTCGCTGACAAAAGCGGTGACTGTCGCGTAGCGGACTGACCGTCGGAAAGAGGGCGCCTCTCGTCCCGAATCGGGATTATCCGACACGTAATAAAGCGGTCCAGCGCCGAATCCGTGTTTAGAATGCCCGGGCTGAGCCTCATCCGAACCGAGGAGGAGATCGACGATCAGGCGCTCGATCGCGCGCGCGACGTCGTCCGGTTTTTCGACGAATACGCGTGTCGAGAGCTCTACCGGACTGCGGACACGGCGCTCCTCGCCACGGGGTACGAGGAGTATCCCGTCGATGTCGTCGAGACCGACGAGGCGGTGGTCGCCCTGGAGGGGCACTTTTACGACGTCGAAAACCCCGAAGAGGCGCTCAACGACGTCGCATCGTGGATGACTCACGGCCGAACGGAACAGGTAGCGACCTGGCTCGACCAACGGGACGGCGACTTCCTTCTCGCGGTGATCGATCGAGAGACGGGGGACGTCCACCTCGCAAACGACGCCCTCGGTCGGTTACCGACCTATCGGGCGAACTGGAACGGCACGACCGTGGTCTCGCGGGAGATCGCGTTCGTCCGACAGATGCTCGGAGACGGAGCTGGTGCGTCACCACTGGACTCACTGGGCGTGGCTCAGACGCTGCTGTTCGGGTACTCGCTCGGTTCACGGACGCTGTTCGACGGCGTCGAGCGTCTCCCGCCCGGATCGATCGTTCACGTCGACAGCGACGTCGAGGTGAGTCGACGTCGCAGGTTCGACTTCGACCGAGAGGCGCACCGACGTCGGAGCCGTCAGACGAACGCGTCACGGCTCAAGGAACTGTTCCTCGAGGCGTGTCGCAACCGGGCTGACGTCGGCGGGCCGAACGTCCTCGCGCTGAGCGGGGGACTCGACTCGCGGACGGCGGCGGCGGGCTACCGCCAGGCGGAAGTCCCGTTTACGACGGCGACCTACCGGCTCGACGGCCGGGAGACGGCTGACGTCCGCCTCGCTGGCGAGGTGGCGGACGCCCTCGACGTCGAGTGGACGCGCTACGACGTGAGAAGCGACTCAGCGCATCGGGACACCCTGTTGGCGATCAAGCAGGGGGTAAACTACCTGTACGTCGACTTCCTGCTCGATTTCTTCGAACAGCTTCGGGACGCTCACGGGTCGCCGACGCTCGTGACGGGCGACGGCGGCGACAAGGCGCTTCCGGACCTGACACCCGGACGGTCGTTGGACACGTTCGACGAACTGATCGAGTACACGCTCGCGCAGAACGCCCTCCTCCCGGTCGCGGACGCCGCCGCGATCGCCGGCATCGACGAGAGGCGGTTGCGCGAATCGGTCCGGGAGCGGTTTCGGCGGTATCCGGAAGTGTCCGAGGAGGCGGCCTACGTCCACTTCCTCGTGCGCGAACGCGGGCTCAACTGGCTCAACGAGGGAGAGGACCGCAACCGGTACTTCGGCTGGTCCGTCAGCCCCTTCTATTCGCTGCCGTTCTTCCGGTACGCGATGAACTGCCCCGAGAAACAGAAGCGAGGAAACCGGCTGTACCACGAGTTCCTCGGGAAACTCTCGCCGGAGCTCCTCGACGTGGAGTACGCCGACTTCGGCGCTGCACCCGCCTCGTTGGAATATCGGCTGAAGCGACGGGGATACGAGTCGATTCAGCGCTATCCCCGGATACAGGCCGCCATCGTCCGTCTCCTGCGGGGCCAGCGCGACGACGACGACAGTTCCGCCCTCGTCCGTCGGATCCGAGAGCGAGTGGTCGACGAGGACGTCTCCGGACTCGCCGAGGAGCCGATTCGGGCGGTCCTCCAGTCGGATCGGACCGGAGACGAGGCGACGCTATCACACCTCGATACCGTCACCGCTATCGCCCGCCGTGATCCGCCAGTCGCGTCAGCTCGGACCACCGTAACGAACGGGACGGAACGGCCGACCATCACTGG
>ENA-ORDC01000512-ORDC01000512.1-marine-metagenome-genome-assembly--contig:-NODE-512-length-37644-cov-10.400511_pt1 | contig 37644 bp, 39 predicted proteins | sample MGYA00237783_ERZ508515 | MGnify/ENA primary metagenome ERZ508515 (study PRJEB26186, sample SAMN06268792) | marine metagenome | isolation source: Eden Landing Ponds, San Francisco, CA, USA | place... | reverse complement strand
TCGGGCGTCGTTGCCGCCAGGGAGTTGATGGCCGGGACGACGAACCTCACGGTCACTGCCGTCGGGACCGATACGGACGACATCGGGCGGATCGCGGCCGAACTGTCGGATCTCGGACTGACGATCGAGGACGAGAGTGTCATCGAGGAGCAGTACTTCCGGCCCTACGATCCGTTCGGTCCCGAGGACGCCCCGAAGGGGCCGTCGCTGACGGACTTCATGGGGCTTGCCGGCGGCGCGGAGGTCGTCGAGTTCACGGTCTCGGAGGGGGCCGAGATCGCCGACCGAACCATCGAGGACGCCGTCGAGTCGGACTTGCTGGCCGACGAGATGCTCGTCGTCGGCATCGAACGCGACGGGGACGTCCTCACGCCGAAAGGCGAGACGGTCATTCAGGCAGGCGACGTCGTGTCGCTGTTCTCGAAGACCGGCCTGGAGACGGACGCGCTGACGGTGTTCGGGGCCCAGTAAGCTCGATCGGTCTGACAGTGTTCGGGACGCTGGTCAGCCACGACCCAGTGGCGATCGTTTCCGACGGTCGGGCTGTTCCGGAAGAAAACACACTTCCCGGATGAGGGGGTAGTTCGGCACAATGATGGAGGGGCCCGGATGCGCGTGATCGTTGTCGGTGCCGGCGAGGTCGGGTCGAGCATCGCCGAAAGCCTGGCCGACGAACACGAAGTCGTCGTGGTCGACGTAGACGGTGATCGCGTCGAGGCGCTGACCTACGATCTGGACGTCCTCGCGATCGAGGGCGACGGGGCGGCCATTGAGACGCTACAGGAGGCCGGTCTCGCGGCGGCCGAGCTGTTGATCGCCGTCACGGACGACGACGAGACCAACATCGTCTCCTGTGGGACCGCAAAGACCCTCGACGACGTCACGACCATCGCCCGCGTTCGCAATACCAAGTACTTAGACACCTGGGAGAACGCCGAGGGGGCGCTCGGCGTCGACGTGATGGTCGGGACGAACCTGCTGACGGCCCGGAAGATCGCCAGTATCATCGGCCTCCCGGCCGCCAGGGACGTCGACAGTTTCGCTGACGGCACCATCCAGATGGCCGAGTTCGAACTCGCCGCGGGGAGTCCCGTCGCCGGACAGACCGTCGCCGAGGCCGACCGATTCGACGATCTCACCTTCGCGGCGATCATCTGTCCCGACGACGACGGCACCTGCGATGAGATCGTCGTTCCGCGGGGGGATACCCGGCTGTCGGCTGGCGACGAAGTCATCGTGATCGGGACCGACGAGGCGGTGACGGCGTTCAGCCACGCCGTCGCGCCGGACGACGACTACCACGACGTGTTGCTCGTCGGCGGGAGCTCAGTGGGTTACCAGACCGCACGGCTCCTCGAGGGTCGCGGGATCCGACCGAAGCTGATCGAACGCGACCCCGAACGCGCGCAGTTTCTCGCCGAGTCGCTCCCGAAGACGACGGTCCTTCAAGCGGATGCTACCGATCGGGACTTCCTCGAGAGCGAGAACATCGACGCCGTCGACGTCGTCGTCACGACCCTGGAGTCCGACGAGGCGAACCTGCTTGCGGGGCTGTTCGCCAAGCGGCTGGGTGCCGATCGGGCGATCGCCGTCGTCGAGGAGGGCTCGTACGTCGACCTGTTCGAGACCGTCGGCATCGACGTGGCCGTCCAGCCCCGCGAGGTGGCTGCCGAGGAGATCACGCGGTTCACGCGCGAGGAACACGCCGAGAACGTGGCGATCATCGAGAGCGACCGGGCGGAAGTCATCGAGGTGGAGATCGACGACGAGAGCGTCTTTCACGACCGGACCATCAAGTCGGCGGCCGCGGACCTGCCCGACGGCGTCGTCGTGGGCGCGATCGTCCGCGATGGCGAGTTCGTCCGGCCCCGTGGGGACACCGTCGTCCACGCCGGCGACCACGTCGTCTTCTTCGTCGAGACGACCGCACTCGACGAGACGCTCGCAAAAATATGAACGGGCATCTCCGGGTCGACTGGCGGGCCAGTCTCTCGCTGACTGGGCGCGTGCTGCTCTATCTGGCGGTGCCGCTGACAATCCCCGTCATCACGGCGCTGATCTACGGCGAGGGGTGGCTCCCCTTCCTCGTCACCATCGTCGTGACGACGCTGCTCGGATACGGACTCTCCCAACTCGACGACGACCGGGACATCGGTGCACGCGAGGGCTTTCTGATGGTCGCGTCGACGTGGCTCGCGGTCGCACTCGTCGGGACGCTCCCGTATCTGCTTGCGGAGCACGGCACGGCGTCGACGCTGAGCTGGCCCCACGTCCCGAACGCGCTGTTCGAGTCGATGAGCGGCTTCACGACGACCGGGGCGACGGTCATGAAGAACATCGGCGTCGAGCACCACTCCCACGCGCTCCTGATCTGGCGACAGTTGACGCAGTGGCTCGGCGGGATGGGGATCGTCGTGCTCGCGGTCGCGATCCTGCCCGAACTCTCGGTCGGTGGGGCACAGCTGATGGACGCCGAAGCGCCCGGCCCCGGCATCGAGAAGCTCACGCCGCGGATCGCCGAGACGGCCCGGGTGCTGTGGATCGCCTACTTCGCCTTTACCGTCCTCGAAATGGCGCTTTTGTACGGCCTCCATCTCGCCGGCTTCGCCAAGGAGATGACGCTGTTCAACGCGATCTCGCATGGCCTGACGACGCTGCCGACCGGCGGGTTCTCGCCGGAGGCCTACTCGATCGAGGTGTTCTCGGCGGCCGTCCAGTGGGCGATCATCCCCTTCATGATCGTTGCGGGGACGAACTTCGCGCTGTTCTGGGGGCTGGTCCAGGGGAACCCTCGTTCGCTGCTGGCGGACGAGGAGTTCCGCTTTTACACCGGCGTGATGGCGTCTCTGACCGCCGTCGTCACGGTGGTGCTCTTCGTGGGATCGAGCCTCCCCGGTACTGTCGGTCTTGCGGGCGTCGAGCAGTCACTTCGGCACGGCCTCTTCCAGGTGGTCTCGATCGTCACCACCACGGGGTACGCGAGTTTCGACTTCAACGGCTGGACGACGACCGCCCAGTACCTGCTGCTCTTTGGGATGTTCCTCGGCGGCTCGGCAGGATCGACCGGCGGCGCGATCAAGATGGTCCGGTGGCTGGTGATCGCCAAGTCGATCAAGCGGGAACTGTTCACGACGGTCCACCCCGAGGCCGTCAAGCCCGTCCGACTCGGTGGCCGGGCGCTCGACGAATCAGCGATCCGGGGGATCCACGCCTTTACGCTGCTGTACATTGCGCTGTTCTTCCTCAGTGTCGTCGTCCTGATGCTCGACGCCGGGCGGATCGGCATGGAACTGCAAGTGCTCGACGGCATGAGCGCGATCGCGGCGACCATCGGCAACGTCGGGCCGGGATTCGGCGCTGTCGGGCCGATGGAGAACTACCTCTCGTTCCCCTGGACCTCAAAATTTCTGATGGTCTTTCTGATGTGGATCGGCCGACTGGAGATCTTCCCCGTGCTCGTGCTGCTGACGCGGGCCTACTGGCGGTCCTAACGCCGGCCTCGTCTGTTTTTGGGATCGCACTCCGTCGCGACCCGGTCGACCGACTGTCACCGACCGGAAAGCCCTAACCCCTCCCCCGGATAGCCCCTGCCAATGCCGGTTATCGAGTGCGACCCGGCGGCCGCCCGCGAACGGCTGGAAGCCGCGGGCATCACCGTCGAGTCGGGCAACACCGATCACGAGCGCTGGCGGGCCGAATCGGGCGGAGCGAAGGCCGTCGCCTACGAGGGAAAAGTCGTCGTGCAGGGCAGCGATCCGGGCAAACTGACCGCGGTCCTGACCGACGAGGGCGGGCGCGCGCACGTCTACGTCGACGGGGCCTCGCGGGGCAACCCCGGCCCGGCGGCCATCGGCTGGGTGCTCCTCACCGGCGACGGCGGCATCGTCACTGAGGGGGGCAAGCGCATCGGCTCGACGACCAACAACCGCGCGGAGTACGAGGCGCTGATCCACGCCCTCGAGATCGCCGCCGACTACGGCTTCGATTCCGTCGAAGTCCGCAGCGACTCCGAACTGGCCGTCCGGCAGGTTCGCGGGGAGTGGGATACGAACGATCCCGACCTCCGCGAGCGCCGCGTCCGGGTGCGGGAACTGTTTCGCGAATTCGAGGACTGGTCGATCGAACACGTCCCCCGGGAGATCAACGAGCGCGCCGATTCACTCGCCAACGAGGCGTTCGAGGATGGGTAAGGAGGCGTTCGGGAATGGCTGAGGAGGATTCGACGGGCAGCGGTACGACGGCTGACGGGCTCCCGACCGACGTGATCGAGACAGTCGAGCGACTCACCCGCCACGCGCGCCGGGCCGACGAGGAACGCGCCGCGGCGCTCCGGGACCGCCGCGACGAACTACTCGCCGAGCACGGCTTCGAGGCGCGCATCCGCTCGGAACGCGACGGCGACGTGATGGTGTGCTATCCGGCGGAATGGCTAGACGACGGCGAGGTCGTCTTCGACCGGATCGACGACCGCTCGCGCGCGGTCGAACGCCCGCTCGACCCCGAGACTGACGCGGACTGGGGGGAAATCGACGCCGACAACCGCGCAGTCGTCGATACAGTTGCGGAACGCTACCGCCCGGTACACGCCGCGAACGCGGCGGCGTTCGCCGATTTCATGAGCAACCACCACGCACTGCGCATCGCCGACGCGACCGCCGATCACGTCGCCGAGTTTCGCGCGGAATACTTCCCGCGCAACGCCTTCCCCGACGACGAGCAGCGAGCCGTCCTCTCGGAGTCACTCGAACACGTTTTCGAAGTGGTCGACGGCGAGGGCCCGCCGATCGAACGCGAAGCCGACGGCTCGGACGTGTGATAAAAATGCCGACGCGAAGTGCGCCGACGAACTGCGATACGTCTGCGTCGTCCGGGACTGTTTCAGGCTGCGTCTTCGAGCAGCTCGCGGATGTCGTCGACGCGACCTTCCTCGGTCGTGATCTTGCCGAACTCCCAGGCCAGCTGTTCGAGGAGGACGTCGTAGCCCTTCTCGGTGAGGCTGTACTCGTTGGTCCGCTTGTCGAGTTCGCTCTTCTCGACGAGTTCCATCTCGACGAGGTCGTCGAGGTTGGGGTACAGTCGACCGTGGTTGACGTCGGAGTCGTAGTACGTCTCGAGTTCGCGCTTGACGGCGAGTCCGTATCGCGCTTCCTCAGCCAGAATAACGAGGATATTCTGCTGGAACGCACTGAGTTCTCGCGCGATGCTTGGAGTCACTACTTCGGTTTGTGCCTCTGACATACCTAAAGGAATGTCATCCGGACATTTAACCTTTGTTACCTGTGGTCGGAGACTCACGAAATATTTCGTCATCTTCTAATATCGGCGCTGCTGCCCTTACCGTCGCTTTCCGACCTGCTTTCTGTATCCGGTCACCTGAAAATACTGTTTCGAGCAGTGTCAGACGGTACCGACGGACGCCCGGCACGCCCCCCCCCCAAGTTATCACCATTGATATCTGGGGTGGCTTCGAGGTTTCACTCCCGACTCGAAAGGTCTTTTTGGTGGCCCCTGCCAGAGTCCAGGTGATGGTAAACCTCTTCGAAGCCCTCGAAGCGGGCCCGAACCCGCCCGAGGAGATCTACGCGGTCGTAGAGTGCCTGAAAGGCGAGCGCAACAAGTACGAGTACGACAAGGATCTGCCCGGTGTGGTCCTCGATCGCGTCCTGCACAGCAACGTCCACTATCCCAGTGACTACGGGTTCATCCCGCAGTCTCATTACGACGACGACGATCCCCTGGATGTCCTTGTGCTCGTCGAGGACCAGACGTTCCCGGGCTGTGTCATCGAGGCTCGCCCGGTCGCGCTCATGAAGATGGACGACGACGGCGAACAGGACGACAAGGTCATCGCCGTCCCGACCGAGGACCCCCGCTACGACCACATCGAGGACCTCGAGGACATCCCCTCCCAGCAACTGGACGAGATCGACGAGTTCTTCGAGACCTACAAGAACCTCGAGGAGGGCAAGGAAGTCGAGACGCTGGGCTGGGAGGACGCGGCCGCCGCCCGGGACGCCATCGAGCACTCCCGCGAGCTCTACGAGGAGAAGATCGCCGAGTAACGCCCTGCTCGGACGGCCCGCCCGATTCCTGCGGGTTATACCCCGCCGCTGTGGCCATGCGGTATAATTATGGGTAATTATTTGCGTGCGGCGACCCTTGATTTGACTGTGATGGCTACCGAACGCCCGGCGATCGGGATCGCCCACTACACGGTCGTCCCCGAGAACTTCAAACCGGCCGATAGAGCACCTGAGTCAGTGGAAAACCCCGCTGACCGGGACGGCTGAGATCGCAAACGTTGCCGGTGTCGCGGTTACCCGTCGGCCTCGGCCCCTAGAAGAACCTTCTTGTGTCAGTCCACAGTATCGCGATATATGGGTCTATTCGATCGGATACGCGGCGACGACGATCCCCGCGTCGCCTTCTTTGGTATCGACGGCGTCCCGTACAGCCTGATCGCCGAACACGACGAGGAGTTCGAGCACCTAAACGCCCTGGCTGCCGAGGGCGCGGGTGGAGCCATCGACAGCATCGTCCCGCCGGAGTCGAGTGCCTGCTGGCCGTCGCTGACGACCGGCGTCAACCCCGGCGAGACCGGTGTCTACGGCTTCCAGGATCGGGAGATCGGCTCCGCCGAGACGTACGTCCCGATGGGGCGTGACGTCCAGGCCACGCGGCTGTGGGACCGCGTCCAGTCGGCCGGCCGGGACGCCACCGTCATGAACGTCCCTGTCACGTTCCCACCACAGCGTGACGTCCAGCGGATGGTCTCGGGCTTTCTCTCACCTGGCGTCGAGGAGGCCGCCTACCCGGACGATCTGCGTGAAACCCTCGAAGATCTGGAGTACCGCATCGACGTCAATGCCAAACTCGGGCACGACGACGACAAGAGCGACTTCCTCGACGATGCATACGAAACCCTCGAAAAACGCTTCGAGGCGTTCAAACACTACATCACGCAAGACGACTGGGATCTGTTTTTCGGCGTCTTCATGACGACCGATCGAGTCAATCACTTCCTGTTCAAACACTACGAGGAAGACGGCGAGTACAAAGAGGAGTTCATCGAGTTCTACCGCACGGTCGACGAGTATCTGGGTGAACTTGGGGCGCTGCTGGATGACGACGTGACGATGATGGTTGCCAGCGATCACGGCTTTACCAGCCTCGATTATGAGGTCCATCTGAACGAGTGGCTCCAGGAGGAAGGCTGGCTCGCCTTCGATACGGACGACCCCGAGGAACTCGGCGACCTCGATGCGTCGACGAAAGCCTACTCACTGATCCCCGGTCGGTTCTACATCAACCTGGAGGAACGGGAAGCCAACGGTGGGGTCCCCGAGGACGATTACGAGGCGGTTCGGGCCGACCTCAGGGAGAAGCTAGAGGGCCTCGAAGGCCCCGATGGCCGGCCGGTGGCCGACCGCGTCGTCACCAAGGAGGACGCCTTTCGCGGCGACCACGACGACATCGCGCCCGACCTGGTCGTGATCCCGAACCACGGCTTCGATCTGAAGGCCGGATTCAAGGGGAGCGAGGCGGTCTTCGGGACCGGGCCGCGCAACGGCATGCACAGTTTCGACAACGCCTGTCTGTTCGTCGAAGACGACGACGCCAGAATCGCCGGCGCGGACCTGTACGATATCGCGCCGACGATCCTCTCGCTGATGGACGTCGACTACGACCGGACCGAATTCGACGGGTCGAGTCTGGTCTAGGCAGTCGCCCAGCACCTTTTTGCGCCGACACCGCGTACGCACGGCTGGATGGACCTGGATCTGGATCCGACGGTGGCCGAGTCGCTGTCGGCCGAGGCCGAGCGGCGCGGGTTCGAGACGACCGAGGCGTACGTCCGCTGGCTGCTCGAACACCGCCAGTCAGTCCTGCAGCCGCCCGGCGACCGTATCGAGGCGCGTCTCGAACAGCTGGAGGGTCGCATCGAGTCACTCACCCTGGCGCTACAGGAGGGGAATCTCGAACACTCACCGCCGTCGACGCCGAGTTCCGAGCCCTCGGACTGGATCGACGCATCTCTGGAGACTGATACGTGGGACGACACCGGGACTGATGTGGCGGGCACCGAGCGGGAGACGGACGCGACCGGGACTGCGCCGACGGCCCGGGAACCAGACGCCAACGCCGATGCCGACGTCCCCGAGGATGCCGCTGGGGACGAGGGTGGATTCGCGTTCGGTGACCAAGCGGACGACGAGGCAACGACCGATGATTCCGTCTCGGAGTTCGCCTATTCGGACGACCTCGAACCGCCCGATGGGGGAGACGAGGCGACCGACGCGCCGGCCAGCGAACCCGAGGACGGAGCCGACGACGACGAGATCGCCGATGCAATCGCTGATATCGACATCGACGAGGAAGGTGTGGACGCCGAGAGTGACGGCACTGACGACCCTGAACCCACCGAGGAGTCGTAGTAAGTCAGAGCGACGCGTCCCCTGTTTCAAAAGAGGTCTTCGAGTTCGTCGTTCTGGAACGTCGCCGCCGGTTCGGCCTGTTGTTCGTTTGCTTGCTCGTAGGCTTCGGCGGCCCGGTCGAGAAACGCCTGGAGTCGGTTCGAGCGTTCGACGCCGCCGAGCAACACCAGCGCGGCGAGTCGATCGCTGTCGAGCGGGAAGTCCCCACCCCGGACTTCGAGGCTGCCGGTCTCGTCTTCGAGCCAGCTCCGGGCGCGTTCGACGCCCTTCCGGGAGATGCGTTCCGGTTGCCCCGCGATCACGAGCAGTGCCGTCTCGGCTTTGACGGCGTTGGGGAGGCTGGTCCCGGTCAGGAGGGCGTTGCGGGCCAGACTCGTGATCGTATTGATATTCTCGGCGCTGTCCTCGCTGGCTTTGGCGCTGGCGTAGCCGAGGGCGGCAATCCCGCCCGGGCGGAGCGTGTTGATGACTTCGCTGGAGTCGACGACGCTCTCGCCGACCCCGTCGATCACTTCGCCAGAGGCGAGCAATAGCCCGACCCGCTGGGCAATCTGCTGGTTGATCGTCTCGAAGCCTTCCTCGACGCTTTCGTCGGCGCTCTGCCAGGCGTCGTTGTCGATCAGCAGCGTCGCGTCGGCCTCGCGGGCGACCGTCTTGAGCGATCGGCCGGCGTTGGCCTGATAGATCGACCCCTCGCTGCGACCGGGGAGGATGCCGAGGACGTACACCGGGACGTCGTAGATCCGCTTGAGTTCCTTCGCCAGGACGGGCGCGCCGCCGCTGCCGGTCCCGCCGCCCAGTCCGGCGACGACGAAGATACCCTCGGCCTGGGAGGTGATCCGGCCGTCGAGTCCGTCGAGTACCTCGGTGGCTGCACTCTGCATGATCTCCGCGCCGAGTTCGTTGTCGCCGCCGACCCCGTGGCCCTTGACCCGATCCTGGCCGATCAACATCGTGTCGATATCGAGCGGCTGGAGGTCCGCCTCGGCGGTGTTGACCGCGAGTGCGTCCCGGATCGCGTCGAATCCCATCTCGTAATCGTACGAAGCCAGTGCCTGGGTGAGTTTTCCCCCGGCTTGGCCGAGACCAATCAGGACGACCTTCATACCCAGGGGTTAGCGTACTGCCTATTCAAACCTTGTGACAGTTCGGCGGTGGTTCTGCCCCGGTCATCGTCCGGCAACAGGATCGCCGGTGGCGACGCCCCCTTGTAGGGCCCGGACATAGGAGGGGTATGCTTGCAGCTGTGGACGCTGAGGATCACGACGCCACGACGCTCCGTCGTGTCTACGAGGACGAGCTTGCCGACGTCGTCGAAACGGTGAGTGAAGACGCCGTCGTCGAGGGCACGTCACTCGACGCTGAGACGGTCCGTGGACTCGCCGACGCGGAATCGCCAGCACTCACACTCACGGAGGCGGCGGACGTGTTCGCCCTCTCGGCCGATCGTGACGCCGACGCCATCGCCGCCGAGGCGCGCGATCGGCTGTTGCTCGAACTGTCGAGTGCAGTGCTGGACGTCGATGCGCTCGCCCAGGGGCTCGATAGCGACGCGACGCCGAAGGAACTCCAGGCAAAGATGGAGGGGCGACACCCGATGACGCTCGCCGAATACGCCGAGATCCGTGCGTTCGTCGCGGGGAAGCTGTGACTCGCGTCGCCGTTCTGGGGTGTGGCTACGTCGGGTGTGAACTCGCCCGCCAACTCGGCGACGCCGGCCATCACGTCGTCGGGGTTCGTCGTTCCAAGTCGGGGCTGGCGGCGGTCGAAGCAGCGGGGGCCGACCCCGTCCGCGCCGACGTGACGGACGGTGACTCCCTGGCATCTGTCCCGGACGTCGAGTGGATCGTCTTCGCCGCGAGTGCCGGCGGGCGGGACGCCGACGCTGCTCGGGAGACCTACGTCGAAGGGCTCCGGACGGCGATCGATCACTTCGCCGACCGCGATAGCCCTCCCGATCGGTTCGTCTACACGTCGAGTACGGGCGTCTACGGCGACCACGATGGGGAGTGGGTCGACGAGGAGACCGCCATCGACCCCGGCGACGAGCGGACCGAGATCTTGGCCGAGGCCGAACGACTCGCCCGTGACCGCCCGCCGGCCGGCGTCGACGGGACGGTCGCCCGGTTCGCCGGCTTGTACGGCCCCGATCGCTACCGCCTGCAACGCTATCTCGACGGTCCCGTCACGGCCGGCGTGCTCAACATGGTTCATCGTGACGATGCCGCCGGTGCGGTCCGGTTCCTGTTCGAACGTGATCGCGGTCGAGAGGCAATCGTCAACGTCGTCGACGACGAACCGGTCGAGAAGTGGGGCTTCGCCGACTGGCTGGCCGAGCAGGCCGGCGTCGAATTCCCGCCGAAACAGACGGTCGAGCAGCGACTCGCCGACGTCGACAGTACGTCCACCCGTCGGCGGATCCGGGCGACCAAGCGCGTCAGCAACGAGCGCCTTCGCGAGTACGGCTACGAGTTCGCGTTCCCGACCTATCGTGCGGGGTATCGAGCAGCCATCGATCGCTTTCGGACGGACGAGACGGACCCGTGACGCTGTCTCCCTGAGGGAGCTTCTCTCGGGCTGCAACGAGGCCCCTCCGCTGCTCGGCCCCACGTTTGGGACGATCGCGTGGGTGTATTCGCTTTCTCTGGGATGATCGCGTGGGTGTAGTCGCCTTCTCTGGCACGATCGCGTGGGTGAATTTGTTTTAACTCGAATCAAAATATTGGTGGGTGTGGTTGCCGAACCTTCTTAACAGATCGGCGAGACAATCATCTCTATGTCGGTCCCGGGCCCCGCTGTCGGCGGTACTGTCGCACAGGCGGGTTTGAGAGACGCACTCGATCGCGTCACCGCGGAGCCGTTGCTCGCCGTCGCCGCGGTCGTGGTCGTCCTTGTCGTGCTCATCGGTCTTGCCCTCTTCGTCCGTCGACAGCGGCGAACGCCTGGCCAACGCCTCCGCCGGATCCTGGCGGACCACGATCGGGTGAGCGTCCTGATGCATCCGAACCCCGATCCGGACGCGATGGCGGCCGCCCAGGGCGTCGCCGAACTCGCGGCGGCCGTCGATACCGAACCGGCTCTCCAGCACGCCGGCCAGATCCGCCATCAGGAGAACCGTGCGTTCGAAACGGTCCTCGATCTCGATCTCGAACAGATCGAGACGGCGGGGGACATCGACGCCGACGCGGTCGTCCTCGTCGACCACAACGAAGCGCGCGGATTCCCCGGCGCAGACGGGATCTCACCCGTCGCCGTTATCGACCATCATCCCGGTGACGGAAACGGAACGGCGCTCACTGACGTCCGAACCGAGTACGGCGCGTGCGCGACGATCGTCGCCGAGTACTTCGAAGAGCAGGGGATCGAGCCGGGATCCACCGATTCCGACGGGGCCGAGGGTGCATGCACGCTCTCGCCGCCCGTCGCGACGGGGTTGCTCTACGGCATTCAAGCTGACACCAATCACCTCACGACAGGGTGTTCTCCGGCCGAGTTCGTCGCTGCATCGTATCTCTATCCGGGGATCGACGAGGAGTTGCTCGATCGCATCGCCAACCCGGAGGTCGATACCGAAGTTCTCGACGTGAAAGCGCGGGCGATCACCGAACGGGATGTCCGGGGTGCCTTCGCCTGCAGCGACGTCGGGACGCTCTCGAACGTCGATGCCATCCCACAGGCGGCCGACGAACTCCTCCGACTCGAAGGCGTGACGGCCATCGTCGTCCTGGGGGACGTCGAGGACACACTCCATCTCTCCGGGCGGTCCCGGGACGACCGTGTTCATATGGGCAAAGCCCTCCAGGCCGCCGTCGAGGACATCCCGATGGCCGAGGCCGGTGGACACGCCCGCATGGGCGGGGGCCAGGTGAGCGTCGAACACATGAACGGCCTCGGGCCGGGCGAAGGCGTGACGCGCGCGGACCTCCACGAACGGCTGTTCGAGGCGATGACCGGTGATCGGCAGTGATACGATCGTCCGTCAATGAACAGCCGTCTCAGCGGCCACGGCTCACTCTTCGAACGGGTGGTGGCCGGCTCAGCCCACCTGTTTCCACTCGCGACCACACCCCGGACAGACCCGGACCGACCCGACTTCCTCCGGGTCGTTTTCCGTCGTCAACTCCTCCTCGCATTCGACACACTGTAACCGCTCGTAGGTGTCCTTCTCCAGATCCCCGGATCGCAGCCCCTTCCTGACAGATTCCATACGAAGTCGTATGCGACCATGTGACAAAAAGCCCGCGCTCGCGCCCGGTGGCGGGTGACCCGGCGAAACCGGCGACTGTCGGTCCCTTTTTTGATCTCCCGCCCCCATGAACCATGAATGGAGTACGTTCAGGAACGGATCGCTACCCTCCACGACTTCGATGGTGCCACACCCTCGGCCCCGACTGATCGCTCCGCGGTCGTCGTCCCGATGATGGCTCGCGATCGCGCCAGCCTGGCCGCCGAACGTGTCTTCTCGACGCTGGAAGCTGTCGACCCCAAGCGGGTGATCGTTGCGCTCCGTGCCGACCCCGACCGGGTTGCTGCGGTCGCGCAGTGGCTGTCCTCGTTCGATCTCCCGCTGGAAACCCTCTGGTGTAGTGCGCCTGCTGTCGCCTCTGCCCTGACGGAAGCCGGCCTGGACGGATCTGACGGCAAGGGCCGGGACGTCTGGCTCGCGCTGGGGGTCGCTGCCGAGCGCGCCGAGTACGTCGTCGTCCACGACGCCGACGCGGAGAACTACGCACCCACGCACGTCCCCCGCCTGCTCTTCCCGCTCGCACAGGGCTATGACTTCGTGAAGGCGTACTACGCCCGCGTCGAGAACGACCGGCTGTACGGTCGGCTCTTCCGGCTCTTTTACGTGCCACTGGTTCGAGCGCTCGCTGAATCCCACGACGCGTCTATCCTCGAGTATTTCGGGGCGTTCCGGTATGCCCTTGCCGGGGAGTTCGCCGCGACGAGCGAGCTCGTCCGGGAGCTGCGACCGCCGCGCGGATGGGGTCTCGAAGTCGGCACACTCGGAGACGCCTTCGAGTCGGCCGGGTTCGACAACTCGGCGCAGGTCGACCTCGGCATGCACGAACACGATCACCGCGCCGTCGGCGGTCCGGATGGGCTCGGCAACATGGCTCGGGAGGTCGCCGCGGCACTCTTTCGCGCGCTTGAAGCGAACGGCGTCACTCCCGACTACGCGTCCCTGCCGGATCGATACCGGACGGCGGCCCGGACGACCGTCGACCAGTACGCCACCGACGCCGCGTTCAACGGGCTCACGTACGACCGGGCGAACGAGCGGACACAGATCGACGAATACGCGCCGGCGATCGAGCCGCCCGGCGAGGACGACCGGCTGCCGGCCTGGGGCCACACGAGCCTCGATCCGGCCAGGATCGCGACGCTCGCCGCCGAATCACTTGCGGAACACCACACGTGACCCGGCCCCTGGCTCACCCGTCGAGCTAAGTGGCGGGGACCACATCCTCCAGTATGGACCTGTCCCCGGACGATCTGGCCGGCGTCGTCGACCTCTTCGGGGCACTGCCCCCGGCGACGCTCCGGGAGGCCCTCGCGGAACTCGCGTTCAAGCGCGGTGCGGATCGGCCCCCTACCTCGTTCGAACCTGCCGTCGAGTCCGCAATCGAGTCGTATCACCTACTTAGACTCCCCGGCGACCCGCCGCTGCTCGTGGCCGGCCCCGTCGCGTTTCCCACGCTGCCGGAGGGGGCTCGCGACCTCCCGCACATTCTGGACGTGCCCGAGCGATCGATCGATCCCGAACGGCGTGGCGCGGCTGCGGAAAAGCGGTTCAGAAGTGACGCCAGCCAGGCCGTCGCGTCGAACGATCACGACCGGATCGAGACGCTGCTGGACGTGAGTTACGAACTCGAAGCCTGGGCACCTGTCGACCTCGCCGAGACCCGCGATCGACTCGATGATGCCCTCGAAGGAAACAACCATGATTGACCGTCGATCGAATTAAGAGTCAGGGCGTCGTTCGTTTCAGTATGGATCTCGGTCCCGTCGCCGCCCACGACCCCGCGAGCGTGACGGCTCCGCGTGAAGCGGCGGTGCTCGTCGGGATCGTCGAGAGGCCCGCCGGGACGCACCTGTTGTTCACCCGGCGGGCCGATCATCTGGACGATCACCCCGGCCAGATGAGTTTCCCCGGCGGGGGATACGAGCCGGTCGACGCCGACCTCTCGGAGACGGCGTTGCGGGAGGCCCGCGAGGAGGTCGGCCTCCAGCCCGCCGAGGCGACGATCGTCGGCCGACTCGACGACATCAGGACTGTCAGCGAGTATTCGATCCGGCCGTTCGTGGGGCACGTTCCGGACCGCTCGTATGAACCGAACGACGGCGAAGTCGCGGAGATTGCCGTTCTATCGGTCGATGCCTTGACCGATCCAGCGAACTACGAGACGGAGTGTCGCGACCATCCGGACCACGGCTCCGTCCAGCTCCATTACTTCCACGTCGGGGACTACACAGTCTGGGGAGCAACAGCACGGATTCTGACCCAACTGCTCGAACTCTCGACCGAGTGGCGTGTCCCACGGACGCTCGATTGTCAGCCCGAGACAAACCCGCCGGCGTGATTCGGGGTGACGGTTATCGGCCGCTGTGTCGAGGCGTGCTCACTACGCTTCGGTTTCGGCGTCACCATCGCCGTCACTATCGCTACCGTCTTCGCTCTCACTGTCGCCACCGTTTTCGGAACCGGTTTCGATTTCGCTGGTTGGCGCTTCGGGCTCGTCGTGCTCGTTTTCGTCGGTGACCGCAACGGTCGTCCCGCCGTCGCGTTTCGGGATCCGGACCTGGAGTGTGCCGTTCTCCTGTAGTGTCGCCGTCGCACCCTCGCCGTCGATCGCCGCGTCGGGCGGCAGCGTCACGTGGCCGTCGAGCGTCAATCCTCGGCCGGGGAACCGCATCTCGAAGCCCTCCCGTGGCTCGCGGAATCGGTCGAGTCTGACCTCGACCGTCCGGCCCGACAACTGCACCTGGACGTCGCTGGTTGTCGCGTCCGGGGCGTCGAAGACCGCGAGATAGGCGTCGTCGCTTTCCAGCAGGTCGACCGGAAGCGGCGTCCGTTCCTGGGCTTTGCTGACGGCCCGGCCCACGCTTTCGAGGACTGTCTCACCGATCTCTTCGGTGAATTCGCGGAGTTGATTCATGTATGCCTTCGTTGGGTCGGCGTCTCCTTAGCCGTTGTGCCCGCGGTGAGCCGACAGAAAACACCGGCGGTCAGAGAGACCGCCCCGCCCGATACCACTCGCCTCATCGAAAGGCGTATTCGCGCCGTCACAATCCGCCGGGGACGCGACATCACTGCGGGCTCCGATCGCCCTTTGATCACCGGGCCCACAAGTGCTTGTACAACGATGCGATACCGACCCCGTACGGAACACAGATCCAGAATAGTACCGCGTAGGTGTTGAACGCACCAGTGGCCGAGGCGATCGCGCCAGCGAGCAACGCGATGACGGTCACGACGATCATCCCCATCGCCAACCAGCGTGAACCGGTCGCTCCGTCCATCTCTTCGGGTGTCGCTTCTTCGTCTTCGATAGGTGTCCGGCCTTCGGACGCGGGTTCAGGCGACGGGACCAACGAAAACACCCCGCCTGCCATGATTCCGAGTATCCCGATGCTCACCGCCGGACCGATCGACAACCCCGACAGGTCGAGGATGGCCGGTCTGATCCCGCCACCCCAGAGACCGACGCCCAGCAGCACAGTGGGTATCAGCCAGTACCCGACCAGCGCCAGTATTGGCTCCCGCTGTCGCCGTTCGTCACTCATGTGTGAATGGTTCTGCCGACCCACGAAAAGCGTTTATAAAATAATTTCGGTCGTGATCGAAGAGTGCGTTGCCCTGCCACAGACCTGTGCGGCCCGGGGGCTTGTCTCTCACTCTGGCTGGACGCTGGTGGTCCACGCGCGCCGTGAAGACACGGTTTTACGCCTCGGGCGGTTACCTGAGAGCGATGACCGACCCAGCGGATCTCACCGTCACGATCGTCGACGGCTACGTCGACGAACCGGCACACTTCGGCGTGCCGCCGTACATCTCTACCTATCCCCGATACGTCGCCGGCGCGCTGGTCGATGCGGGCGTTCCCCACGAATCGATCACCTATCACACGATCGACGGGCTCCGGGAGGAGAACCGCCGCTGGCAGGCGGTCGAGGAAGCCGACCTGACGGTCTACGTCGGCGGGATGACCGTCCCCGGCAACTACGTCGGCGGAACGCCGGCCGAGCCCGACGAAGTCCGGCGGATCGCCTGGACGGCCGACGGGACGAGTCTCATGGGTGGGCCGGTCCGGTTCGGCGTCGGCGACGAAAACGAGGGGGCGAGCGAACCCGAACGCGACGATCTGGACTTTGACTTTCTGGCCGGTGCGGATATCGAGGCGGCCGTCTTCGATCTCGTCGAAAACGGCCTGGAGGGGTTCGACCCCCGTTACCGGACGATGGACGAGTCGTCGCGCTGGGCGCGGGAGGGGGCGTTCATCGTCGAACAGCACCCCAACCATCCCGAGTACCTCATCTGCGAGATCGAGACCGGGCGGGGGTGTGCCTACCGGTGTTCGTTCTGTACTGAGCCGCTGTACGGCGACGCTTCCTTCAGAGAACCCGGCGCTGTCGTCAGCGAGGTCGACGCCCTCTCGGATCACGACGTCGTGAACTTTCGGCTGGGTCGACAGGCCGACATCCTCGCGTACGGGGGCGATGGCGAGGCCCCGAACCCCGACGCGCTCCGAGAACTCTATCGTGGCATCCGGAAAGTCGCGCCCGACCTGGAGACGCTCCACCTCGACAACATGAACCCGATCACCGTCGTGAAGTGGCCCGAGAAGGCTCGCGAGGGCATCCGTATCATCGCCGAGCACAACACACCGGGCGACACCGCGGCCTTCGGAGTGGAATCGGCCGACCCCGCGGTTCAGAGCGACAACAATCTCAACGTCACCGCCGACGAGGCGCTGGAAGCGGTCCGGATCGTCAACGAGGAAGGGGGGTTCCGCCCGGGAGCCCGAAGTGAAGCGACGGGCTCCGGACGAGCGAGCGGCGATAGCCGCGAGCCCGGCGGAGACAGGGACAACGCCCCAACCTTCGGCGACGACGCCGCCCGCGGCTTGCCGAAGCTCCTCCCCGGGATCAACTTCGTTCACGGGTTGAAAGGCGAGACGGCCGAGACGTTCGAACACAATAAGCGATTCCTCCAGCGGATTCTCGACGAGGGACTCATGATCCGGCGGGTGAACATTCGCCAGGTCATGGCCTTCCCCGGCACGGAGATGGACGAGACGGGTGCCGAGATCGCCCAGGATCACAAGCGTCAGTTCCAGGCGTACAAGCGTGAGGTCCGCGAGACGATCGACAACCCGATGCTCCAGCGCGTCGCCCCGCCGGGAACGATCCTCGAAGACGTGCATCTCGAATACCACCAGGACGGCAAGACCTTCGGCCGGCAGTTGGGGACGTACCCCCTGCTCGTCGGCATTCCGGGGGAACGCCCGCTCGGGAAGACGATCGACGTGGCGATCACCGATCACGGGTATCGCTCCGTCACGGGGGTGCCCCACCCACTCGATCTCAACGCGGCGTCGATGGACGAACTCCAGGCGCTACCGGGAATCGGCTCACAGACTGCGGGGAACATCATCGTCGGGCGGCCCTACGACTCGACGCCGGATATTGAGGGGGTCGACTTCGAGGCGTTCACCACGATCGGACGGGAGTCGCCGAGTTGACGACGCGCCGGGTTAGGCGTCTTCGGCAGCGCCATCACTCCTCGAAGAACACGAGCGTGAGCACCACGATGACCGCCATCAACCCGGCAAGCAGGAAATAGCCCTCGTCGAAGTAGCCCCGTTCGGCGATCACGCCGAACAGGACGGGTCCCGCGGCACCGAGCGTCGCCGTTGAGGTCCGAACGACCCCGAGCCCCGTCCCGCGCGCCTCCTCTGAGAACGCTTCCGAGAGGAACGACTGCGTGATGGCACCCGACCCGAGCATCGTGCTCACGAGGGCCGTGATCACGACGAGTGCCGGGAGACTGTCGACGAACGGGAGCAGGCCGAGTCCGACCACTGGACCGGACAGCACTGCGACCAGCGAGCGTCGGGGCCCGATCCGGTCGTAGGCGGCACCCGCGGCCGGCTTGATCACGACGCCGAAGGCAAAAAACAGGCTGAACAGCAGGCTGGCAGTCGGCTTGGAGACGGGCTTTTCCTCGGTGAGGTACGTCGGATAGAACCCCGTGAACGACTGCCAGACGAGGACGTACAGAAACAGGATAAACGCCAGAAAGAGGACATCTCCCTCCCGCAGATCGCTGATCAGTTCCCCCAGCCTGTTGTCGTCGGATGTCCCGTCGGTGTCTGTTGAGCCAGTCTGGCTGGGGAGGACCACCATCAGTGCGAGCGATCCGACGAGGAGCCCGGGAACCATCATGCCGAAGCCGGCCTGCCAGGCGATCGCGGCGGCCAGCGTGCCGGCGATCGGGGGGACGACTGTCTGCCCGAAGTCGCCTGTCGCCATCGTCACGCCGAGCGCGCTGCCGATCCGATCTGGGTACATGTCGGTGAGGATCGTGATCCGCGCGATCGGGTACAGCGACTGCCCGACGCCGACGAGCGCCGTGGCGGCGAACAGGACAGCGGCCGTCGGGGCGGCCACGACCAACGTGACGCCCAGCGCCGCCACCAGCGTTCCGGTCGCCATTACGCTTCGCTCGCTGAACCGGTCAGCGAGTATTCCACTGGGGAGTTGCCCGAGTGCGGAGCCCAGCCAGAGGATCGTCACCAGCAACCCGGCGACCGAAAGCGAGAGGCCGAAGTCGTCCCGGAGGGCCGGCAGGAGGACGGGATAGATCATCCGCGTCCCCAGCAACAACCCCCACGTGCCTGCGATGGCTCCGAGCGAGGGGCCTCTCCCCTCGCTCCAGAGTGCCTTTGCCTCCCGGCCGATCGACGCGAGCGGATTCATCGAGACGCCATCACCTGTCGCTCGTACACTGCTTGCCCGTCTGGGGCTGTCCCACCTGTGTGTTCTGTTTCCCATCCGGCGCGTTTGTCTGTCACAAACTCACACGCGATTCGGCGGACGTCGCCACGTTCGTCCTGGCGTGGGCCCAAGGAGGCAACAGAAGGTTCTTGGTGAACCGCGACCGTGTATGTATCAATGAATCGGGCAGTCGAGGTCAGTGTCGTGCTCCCGGCCTACAACGAGGCCGCGTCCATCGAGGAGACCGTCAGCGCGACGCTCGACCGACTGGCCGCGTTTCTCCCCGCAGGTTCCTTCGAGGTGATCGTGGCCGAGGACGGTTGTGCCGATCGGACACCGGAGATCGCTGCGCGGCTGGCGAGTGAAGACGACCGTGTTCGGCACGTCCACAGCGACGAGCGCCTCGGCCGCGGCGCCGCATTGGAGTACGCCTTCCGCCAGGCTGCCGGTGACACGCTCGTCTACTTCGATACCGATCTGGCGACGGACATGGCCCACCTCGAAGAACTCGTCGAGAGCGTCCGGACGGGAGGTTACGACGTGGCGACGGGCTCGCGGATGCTCCCGGACAGCGACGCCGACCGGCCGGCGAAACGCGGCGTCCCGAGCCGAGGATACAACGCCCTCGTTCGGTTGGTCCTCCGATCGGACCTGGCTGATCACCAGTGTGGCTTCAAAGCCTTCAGTCGGGAGGCGTTCGAGGAACTGGCCAACGCAGTCGAGGACGACCACTGGTTCTGGGACACGGAGATGCTCGTCCGCGCCCAGCGCCGCGGACTTGACGTGAATGAGTTTCCCGTCGCCTGGACGCCGAAAGGCGACTCGAAGGTCGATCTCGTCCGGGACGTCCTGGGAATGGGCAGCCAGATCCTCCGGACGTTCTGGCAGCTTTCCGTGAGTCCGCGGATCACCCGCACTCGGAGTATGATCGCCGCGAGCGGCCTGATCATGCTCGCGCTCGCGCTTATGACGGTGTATCTCGATCCCTCCGCCGATGTTCTCGAAGAGATGCAACGTGGTGACCCCATGTTGATCGGGACCGCCGCGCTCGTGTATCTCAGTTCCTGGCCGCTTCGGGGCTATCGGTATCGGGACATTCTTGCCGAGTTGGGCTATGATTCCGATGTCGGGTTTCTGACGGGTGCGGTCTTCATCAGCCAGACCGGCAATCTCGTGTTTCCGGCGCGACTCGGTGACGGCGTCCGAGCGTACGTCATGAAGGCCCGCCGGTCGGTCCCCTATTCATCGGGGTTTGCCTCCCTCGCCGTCGAGCGTGTCTTTGATCTTCTGACGATTGCGGCCCTTGCCGGCGTCGTGCTCGTCGGATTTGCAGCGTTTGATCCCTCGGCACTTGCGGATCTCATTGCGGCGCTGACTAGCGGACGCGAGAGTGGACGGCGGGGCGTGGTGGTGGCGGCCGCTGTTGGCCTTCTCGCGATCGGCGTGACTGCGTTGACCGTCCTGACGGCCCGTTCGGATCGGAATCTCGTTCGGGGGACGCTCGATAGACTCAGCGATGACGCCTACGCCGGGTACGTCGCCGGTGTCATCGAGGACTTTACCGGTGACGTCCAGACTGTCGCCGCGAACCCGACCGCGTTCGGCCGTGTTGCCGCCTCAAGTGTCCTCATCTGGACGATCGATGTCGTGACCGCGATTGTCGTTTTCGCTGCCTTCGACGTCCCATCCTCTTTGGGGATGCTCGTTGTCGTGAGTTTCTTCGCAGTCAGTGTCGGCAATCTTGCGAAGGTTCTCCCGCTGTCGCCCGGCGGTATCGGGCTCTATGAGGGTGTTTTCTCGGTCTTCGTCCTCGCCTTTATCCCGACAGTCACCTGGGAACTCGCACTCGCGGTCGCAGTCGTGGATCACGCCGTCAAGAATATCGTTACGGTTGCCGGTGGATCTGTCTCAATGGCGTGGCTCAACGTCTCGCTGACGACGGCTGTCGAGGAGAGTGCTGACGCCCAGGACAGATCGACAGTCGCCCCACAGGATTGAACGAGTAGCGCGCCACTGGATGAGTAAGGCAGGGTTGCACGACAGATCGGATCCCTCTCACTCGTCGGGAGAGATGGTCCACTCTTCCGTCGACCGTGGTCGAACTCCACCAGTCGTGACCATCATGTACTTTAATGGCCGTGTGAATGATCACCAAATGCCGGCTTCGACCGCTCGCGCGCCGGGAATCGGCCAACCACCGAAACACTTTAATAAGTTTCGGACTAACCCCTGTTCACCGAACGACTACCCGGGATTTTCCGACGACGTGCCCGGATAGCTCCCGCCTTCAGACCCATGAGCGAGACCAACACCAGAACCCGACTCGATCAGTCGACGAACGTCACAGAAGACGAAGCAGAGACCTCGGACGTCCAGTGTCCTGAGTGTGACGGCAAACTCATTTCGGACACCGAGCGTGGCGAGACCGTCTGCCAGGGATGCGGACTCGTCGTCGAGGAAGACGAGATCGACCCCGGCCCCGAGTGGCGAGCGTTCGACGCCAAGGAGAAAGACCAGAAGTCCCGCGTCGGTGCCCCGACGACGAACATGATGCACGACAAGGGGCTGTCGACCAACATCGACTGGCGCGACAAGGACGCCTACGGCAATTCGCTGGGGTCGCGCCAGCGTGAAAAGATGCAGCGCCTCCGGAAGTGGAACGAGCGCTTCCGGACGCGTGACTCCAAGGAGCGCAACCTCAAGCAGGCGCTGGGCGAGATCGACCGCATGGCAAGCGCGCTTGGACTCCCGGAGAACGTTCGCGAGACCGCGTCGGTCATCTATCGGCGGGCACTCGACGAGGATCTGCTCCCCGGTCGATCCATCGAAGGTGTCTCGACGGCATCCGTCTACGCCGCCGCCCGTCAGGCTGGCGTCCCGCGAAGCCTGGACGAACTCACCGACGTCTCCCGGGTCGAGAAAGACGAGATCGCCCGCACGTATCGCTACGTCGTCCGTGAACTCGGCCTCGAAGTCCGCCCGGCCGATCCCGAGAGCTACGTCCCACGGTTCACCTCGGATCTCGAGCTGAGCGAGGAGGCCGAGCGCCGTGCGCGAGAACTGCTCGCCAACGCCAAAGAGGAGGGCGTCCACTCCGGAAAGAGCCCTGTCGGGCTCGCGGCCGCCGCGATCTACGCCGCCTCGCTGTTGACCAACGAGAAGACCACCCAGGCCGCAGTCAGCGAGGTCGCGGACATCTCCGAAGTCACGATCCGCAACCGCTACCACGAACTGCTGGAAGCCGAGCAGTCGATCCCGACCGCCTGATCTCCCGCCGCTCGCCGTCTTCTGTCGTCCGTTTTCCCGGCGTGAGAGCTATCAGACCTGATAACCGAACAGTCACGTTTAATCCATCGGCCACACGGAATTAGGGTATATGGCTTCAGAATCGGACAGTCAACTGGACACGGCTGTCGAGGATGGCGGTGGGTCGGTCTCGACGGCGGCGATCGGGAACGCTATCGACGAACTGCTTCGGACGTCCGAGAACGTCTCGCGGAGTTCCCAGCAGATCAGCGAACTCGCGAACGAACAATCGGAGAACATGCAGGAGGTCGCGGGCGAGGTGTCGAACCTCTCGGCGACGGTCGAGGAGGTCGCTTCGAGTGCCAACGAGGTCAAGGCCGTCAGCCAGCAGGCGAGCCAGCTCGCCGATCAGGGTCGAGACGTGGCCGACGACGCCATCGACGCCATGGAGGGCGTCGACGAGGCCAACGAGGAGGTCTCGGAGGATGTCCAGCAGTTGCGCGATCGCATCGACGAGATCGACGAGATCGTCGAGGTCATCAACGACATCGCCGATCAGACCAATATGCTGGCGCTGAACGCCTCGATCGAGGCCGCTCGAGCGGGCGAGGCGGGCGAGGGCTTCGCGGTGGTCGCCGACGAGGTCAAGAGCTTAGCCGAGGAGTCCCAGCAGAACGCCACCGAGATCGAGGAGATGGTCGCCGACATCAAGGCCGAGACCGAGTCGACCGTCGACAGCATCGGCGATGCCAACGAGCAGGTCGAAGACGGGATCGAACAGGTCGACGAGACAGTCGACATCCTCAAGAAGATCGATCAGGCCGTCACCGAGGCCGCCGAAGGGGCTCAGGAAGTCGCCGAGGCGACCGACGACCAGGCCGCCAGCACCGAGGAGGTCGCTTCGATGGTCGATCGGACCGCCGAGACAGCCGAGGAAGTCGCCGACGAGATCGAGGATATCGCGGCCGCCAACGAACAGCAGGCGGCGAAGGTCAACGAACTCGAGTCGCTGCTGGACCGCAACTGAAGCCACGTCTCACGTTTCGTCGACGCTCGTGACGTCCGCGTTCGAGTGGATCACAAACCACGTTAGCCTCCGGGTCGAGCCACGAGTATGGAGACCGACCACGCCGTGGTGACGGGCGACGCCCGCGAGCTTTCGTTGCCCGCGGATTCGGTCGACCTCGTGGTCACCTCGCCGCCCTACCCCATGATTGAGATGTGGGACGACATCTTTGCCGCGCTCGACCCCGCAATCGGCGACGCGCTCGACGCAGACGACGGGCAGCGCGCCTTCGAGGCCATGCACGACGTGCTCGATGTGGTATGGGAACAGCTACAGCGCGTTCTCGTCGAGGGCGGGATCGCCGCGATCAACGTCGGCGACGCCACGCGAACGCTCGACCGATTCCGGCAGTACCCAAACGCCGGCGAGATCACTCGCCGGATGGTCGATTACGGGTTCGATCCGCTCCCCGATATCGTCTGGCGCAAGCCAGCCAATAGCGGCGCGAAGTTCATGGGTTCGGGGATGGTGCCGCCTAACGCCTACCCCACGCTCGAACACGAGTCGATCCTGCTCTTTCGGAACGGCCCACGGCGGTCGTTTCCGCCGGGTGACGAGACGCGCTACGAGAGTGCGTACTTCTGGGAGGAGCGCAACCAGTGGTTCTCGGACCTCTGGGAGATGACCGGCACGCCACAGGGGCTCGACGCCGGACTCCGCGAGCGCTCGGGGGCGTTTCCGGTCGAGGTTCCCCTTCGCTTGATCCGGATGTTCTCGATCTACGGCGACACGGTGCTCGACCCGTTCTGGGGGACCGGCACGACGACGCTCGCGGCGATGCTCGCCGGTCGGGATTCCGTGGGCTACGAACGCGACCCCGACCTCCGGGCCGCCTTCGACGACCGCATCGAGGGGCTGCCCGACCGGTCCCGCCAGCGTGCGACCCGACGGCTCGAACGCCACCGCGAGTGGGTCAACGAGCGCCAGGACTCGGGCGAGGAACTGGGCTACGAGAACGACCACTACGACACGCCGGTCCGGACGAAACAGGAGCGGAACCTTCGACTCTATGCCGTCGAGTCGGTGGCGGAGACCGACGAGGGCTACACGGTGACGCACGAACCGATCGAGAACCTGGAGTGAGAGAAACGATCAGACCGCTTCTCAACCGTCGGGTGTGGGCGTGTACTGGTGTAGCGATTCGATCGCTTCCCCGACGATCGACTGTGACAGCGTCCCCTGTTGGTCGTCAAAGTCACGCTCCTTGATCGTGGTCACGTACCAGGGTGAGATGTACGCACGCTTTTTCGACCCGCCCTGGGTCCACGCGTCGTCAGGGACGGGGATCCCTTCCGGATGTTGCTGAGTCGTCATGCCGACGACGATCGACTCGACGTCCTCGAACGGATGAGACGAGTCGCTGACGATCAACCACGGACGGTACGCCGGATCGGATTTGTGTGGTGCTGGCCCCCACCAGACCTCCCCCTGAGCATAGCTCATTGACACTCACTCGTCGTCCGAATCGACGCCAGGGCCCCACTCGTCGGGATCCTCCGTACCGAGCCGCTCCGAGGCCGCTCGTGCGGTCGACATCGCACTCAGCGTCTTCTCCGCGTCTACATCTGTCGCGATCGCCCAATAATCGCCCCGATGTCGGACGAGCCCCCGCTCCTCGAGACGGGAGAGGACGACCCCGACGCTCCCCCGCTTGACGTCGGTCGCCTTGTGGATCTCCTTCGGCGTGAACGCCTGGTCCGGGGTCGACGCCAGGAGAGAGAGTATCGCCTCCGCATTCGTGCGTCCACTGGCCCGGAGGTCCTCGGGTGGGCTTTCTTCGAACCGTCTGATGTTGATGGGCATACCGTACAGTACGTAATCGATTGTAATAGATGTAATGGACATGGCCCAGGGGGACGCTCAGTCGGCTTTGACGTGGGGGAGAAGGGCACGCTCCACCCCTCAGTTTTCGATATAGGGGGCGTCGTGTGGGGGTTCGAGCCGGGGCGCTTTTGCCCCGCGGCTACCCATCCCCGGTATGAACTTCAGTTCGTTCAGACTGGCAGCCTCGACGGCGGACCTCGGCGAGGAACCGGCCGCCCGCGAGCACGCTGATCTGGTCGAGTTCCGGATGGATCTGGCCGACGAACCACTCACGCAGCTCTCGGACTACGACGGCGAGTTGCCGCTGCTCGTGACAAACCGGCCCGAGTGGGAGGGCGGCGAGGCCGCGGGCGCTGGTCGCCTCGCCGCGCTCGAAGCGGCCGTCACCGACGACGCCGTCGGGGCCGTCGACGTCGAACTCGCGACCGCGCGTGACGGTGACGCCGACGGGCTGATCGAGACCGCCCGCGAGCACGACGTTGCCGTGGTCGTCTCCACGCACGATTTCGAGGGGACGCCGGGGATGGGCGAGTTACAGGAAATGTTGCGTGAAGCTGTGCAGTTCGGCGACGTGGGCAAACTCGCCGTCACCGCCGAGACGCCCGACGACGTGCTCGATTTGCTGGTGGCGACGCGGGCAGCCACCGTCGAGGGTCACACCGTGGCAACGATGGCGATGGGCGAGGCCGGCCGCCACTCCCGGGCGGTCGCCCCGCTGTACGGCTCCCGGATCGGTTATGCACCGGTCGAGCCCACCAACGCGACCGCACCGGGGCAGTATGATCTCGCGACGCTCGCCGATCTCGTCGCGGAACTCGGCGGTCAGTGAGTAGACCTCGCCGCACAGCCCGACCGGCAATGAGTGGCTTCGAGCCGCTTAGTCAGGTTTACGTCCGCCCGCTCATTGTGTCGTGACAGTGACTGAGACTTCGTCGACGAAACGCCCGTGGGTGGCGATCGTCCTGTCCGTGGTGTTCCCGGGACTGGGTCACGTCTACCTCCGGGAGTGGATCCGGACGGGACTGTGGCTCGCGTTGCTGTTCGCGACCGCCTGGATGGTGATCCCGCCGGATATCATCCCCCAGGAGACGTCCGCCGAGGCGATCATGCAAGCCAGCCGGAACATCCCCGACGAGGCGTCGCTCCTCATTCTGGGACTTCGCGTCCTCAACGTGGTCGACGCGTACGTCCTCGCACGCCAGCGCAACCGGACTGCGGACGCCGTCGAATCCGGACGACAGTGTCCCGAGTGTGGCCACGAACTGGACGACGATGACATCACGTTCTGTCCGTGGTGTGCGACGGAACTCGAAACGGGCACCGACGCGGAATCCGAGTCGAACGGCGCGACGACTTCGGAGTCGGATATCGACATCTAGGGACGATCCCGCTCGAAGAAACCACTGCTGGCGTCGATGGCGCTACTTCTCGATGATACTCTCCTCGACGGCCTCGCCGAAGTGCCGGGCCGTGTCCTCGTGGTAGACCAGCACCTCGTCGCCGACCTCCAGGTCCGTGACTGCGATCCGGCCATCGGGTGTCGCGACTTTGATCGTCTCGGCGTTCTGGAGCAGCGTTTCGATCCGGTCGCCACCCTCGGTTTCGGCCTGAATCCGGAACATGGGGCGCTTCTCGATCTTCGCGCGGCCGACGATCGCCTCGCGGGTGTTGCCGTCCCGATCGACGACCTGGACCTCGTCACCGCTCGCGAGTTCCGAGAGGTACGTCGTCTCGCCACCCGGCGTCCGGGCGTAGGCGTGGACCGCGCCAGCGTTGACCCGGAACGGGCGCGAGGCGACGTACGGCGATTCGGCGGTCTCGGCGTGGACGAAGAAGAGGCCGCGGGCCATCGAGCCCACCAGCATCCCCTCGTCGTGATCCATGATCGACCCCGTATCCACACAGACCCGGTCGGCCGAGCCGGTCTGTTCGATCGCCGTGATCTCGGCGTACTCCAGGTCGAGCGTCTCCCGACCGACGGCGTCCCGCACCTCGACGGTTTCGCGGATTTCGTCGGGGTTGTCGGTGTCCAGCAGCACGGCGTCGGCCCCGATCTCCAGGGTCTCGTAGGCCGTCCGGGCGTCCTCGGCGGTCTGAACACCGGCGATCAGTTCCGTCTCCTCGCCGACGCGGGCGATGAGATTTTCCAGCGGGATGATCTGCCAGTCGTCGGCGACGACGAAGGTGTACGCGGCGTCTTCGGCGACTGCCTCGGCGAAGGCTTCGTAGTCCTCGTCGAAGATGCGGACGTATCCCCCGTTTGCCCCGCCGCTGCGGAGCGCGGAGAGATCGGCCGATCCCGAGAAGTCAGAGGGGAGCCCGACCGTGCCGTCGCCCTCGCCGTCCTTGCCGACGATCACTGCGTCAGCAGTCGATTCGGCCGTCCCCTCGGCGTCCATGACGTGGACGTCGTCGCCGGCGAAGGCGGCGACGTTGATGTCACCGAGTTCGCGGACGCGTTCGACGTCGTGTTCGTCGACGAGTACCCAGTCGACGCCGGCTTCGAGGCCGGCGGTGATGCGTCGCTTGCGCGCTTCCCAGTCGCCGACGGCATCGTCGGCTTTGAGCCACACCGAGCGTGTCATGTGTCCACGCTCGCGGCGGTCCGGCTTGAACGTGGCGGATTGGGCGGTCCGGCTTGAACGTGATGGATTGGGCGGTCCGGCCTGAACGTGATGGATCACACGACTTCGCCGTCGTATCGGCGTTGACAGTGCGAGTTCGCTGTGGTGTCAGTCATTTGTCCGGTCGTTCAACAGTTAAGAGCGTGGCCGAAGAAGCCCCCGGCATGGCAAGCAACGAAACCTACGAAAACCGGCTCTACGATGTGGCAGAGAAGTTACAGATACCCGATAGTACCCTGCAGATCACCCGCGTCCGTCTCGACCATCTCCACGGGGAGGCGGACGTCGACGCGGCACAGTTCAACCAGATTGCGCCGGCAGTACTCGCACTCTCCTGTCGGGAAGATGGTCTCCCGATCACCGGTCGGGACATCGTCGAACCGTGGACTGATCTGCTTGCGGATCCGGAGGCGACCGAACTCGATCCCGAACGCCTCCCCGAACAGATCGAGGCGGTCGCCGACCGGCTCGACATCGACCACCCCCCGGAGCGCCCCGACACGCTGGTCGAGCGCTACGCCGACACGCTTGATCTGTCCGAAGCAGTCGGCACGGCCGGCAAGCGAATCCTCACAGACGTCTTCCGGGAGGCCCCCCGCGTCGTCGCCGAGGCGTCCTCCCCGGCGGAGACGGCCGGCGCGTCACTCGTCCTCGCGGCGGAGGCCAACGGCGTCGACGGCGTCGGACCCAACGAGGTTGCGGATGTCGGCGCGGCCGGCGGCGTCACGATCAAGAACCGGTACAAAGCCTTCCGGGAGGTGCTGGACGAGGGGGGCCTGGACGCCCGACGCTATCAGGCGGACGCCGTCGAGGACGGAGCGTCCGCGGACACCGGGCGACCGGACGCGAAATCCTCCGCCTCGGACGGCGGGGTTTCGGACGTCCCGGCCGACGCGTGTATGGATGCCGTCCGCGGGATGTTCCCGGACGAACTCCCGACCACGGCGACGGTCGCCGAGGCGCTGGATGCACCCGAGGAGCGTGTCGGTGATCGACTGCAGGACCTCGCCGATCGCGGCGAACTTGCGGCCAGGCGCGCCGGCGAGACCGTCGCCTGGATTCCGGGTGATCGGGACGAACTCGGTGCGGACCTGACGATCGACGCCGTCCACAGCGAGGTCGACGCACTGGTCGAGGCACTCGACGTCGACGCGTCCGTGCGATTGTTTGCCCGGGGCCTGGTCAGTGACGCCGCCGAGAGCGTCGCTGTCGAGGACGCCGCCGAATTCGCGGGCGCGGCACTGATCGCCAGCAGCCGACTCAACGACGGCGATCTCGATCCAGCGACGGTCGCAGCGGAACGCGACTTCGGGACGCGGGCGCTCTACCAGTGGCTCGACCGTCTCGGCGAGATCGCCGCCGTCGACATCCCACGGCGCGGGCCGTCTGACGTCGTCGAGTCACTGGCCGAGGATATCGAGTTTTCCGAGACGGTTCGCGAGGACAGCCGCCGCACGCTGGAACACTACGAACCGGCAGCGGACGACGCGGCGTTCGCCGCGCCGGAACTGGCCGCCGGGGCCGTCTTCTTCGCGGCGACGACCGGCGGCGAACCGATCGACGTCGACGAACTCGCTGACAGCATCGGCTTCGAGGCGAGTCACGTCACGGACGCGATGAACAGCGTCTTCGTCTCACTGTGCCGGGGCCTGATCCGCGGCGAGATCGACTACGAGGAGTCGTTCTGGACGGCCGACCTGCTTGAGTCCGACCGAATCGCCGAGATCGGTGACCCCCAGACCGGGCGGGCCGTCGCCGCCGCAAAAACCTACGTCGCCGGTCGGGAAGGCCAACACGTCGACGAAGGGACGCTTGACGTGTTGCTCGACGAGAACTGAACGGATCGACGGCGACGCGTTCTATCGGCGATCGGAACGCGTTCTACGCCATTCTCACCAGCTATTCTCTGAATCGATACACGCGTCCACAGAGGAGCAGTCCAGTGTCTGCCCGACAAGAGTCGTTTCGACGATTAGACCGAGTGCGTCAGCTTTCGACACGGAGTCCGGCGTTCCCCATCGCCTCCTCGACGCTTTCGTCGTCGTGGATGACCGCCGCGACGGCACGAGTGATGGCCTCGGGATCCTCGTGCTGAAAGATCGACCGCCCCATCGAGATCCCGGCCGCGCCCGCGTCCATCGCGCCCCGGACCATCGCCAAGGTCTCCTCGTCCGTCCCTTTCGATCCCCCGGCGATGACGACGGGTTTGGCCGACGCGGCCGCGACGCGCTCGAAGGAGTCGGCGTCACCGCTGTAGGCCGTTTTGATCACGTCCGCGCCGACTTCCTCGGCGAGTCGGACGGCGTGAGCCAGGGAATCGGGATCCGACTCGTCGATGCCCGGGCCGCGGGCGTAGGCCATCGCGAGGACGGGCATCCCGAGGCGTTCGGCCTCACCCGTTACTTCGGCGAGTTGGGTGAGCTGGTCGGGTTCGTACTCGCTGCCGACGTTGATGTGAAAGGAGACGGCGTCGGCCCCGGCCCGGACGGCGTCCTCGACGGTTCCCGTCTTGCGTTTGTCCTCCTCGTCGGGGCCGATCGTCGTCGAGCCGTTGAGGTGGACGATGTAGCCCGCGCCGTTGAGGTTGCCGTGGACGCGGTCGGCGACGCCTTTCTGGGTCAGGACGGCGTCGGCCCCGCCGCGCGTGATCCCCTCGACGGTCGATTCGAGATCTTCGAGTCCCGTGACGGGCCCCATCGTCAGGCCGTGGTCCATCGGAACCACGAGGTATCGGCCCCCTGTACCAATGCGTGTCAGGCGTGCGTCTTTCCCGGCAGTCATTGTGTGATGCTGTGGCAAGTGACGGTAATGGGCGTTCCGGTCCCGGCGTCCGCGAACGGCTATCGCGATTCATCTTTCAATACACCAAGATTTATTAGCTATCGTCTGACCACAGTGCAACGTATGCATCGCGCAGTCCCCGCTGCCCTCCTGGCTGCCCTGCTCGTCCTCGCGGGGTGTGGAATGCTTGGCGACAGTCAGCCGCCGAGCGACGACCGCGCTCTCGAGATCAGAAACGAGACGATCGACGCACTCGAAAACGTCGATTCCTACGGGATGTCGATGGATGTCTCGGCGTCGGCCGAGGGGCGGTCGGAGTCGATTTCGGCCACCGGCGACGGCATCGCTAACCGGACGGCCCGGCTGATGCGGATGAACATGACTGTCCAAAGTCGGACCGTCACCAGCTACCTCCAAAACAGGACCGCCTACACCCAGTGTCCGAGTCCGTGGTCCGGATGGGGCGAACAGAATCAGTCGACCGACATCGAGTGGCTGACGCTGACGCCGCTCGGTCGACAGGTCGAGCTATTCGAACGCACGAACGTCTACTGGGACGGGACGGCGACGGTCGACGGACACGATACCGCGGTGATTGTCGCCCATCCCACCCAAGAAACACTCTCCTCGCTCCCCGGCGAAAGCCAGACTGATCTCGCGAACCCGGACGCCAACGTCGAGAACATCACCGCCAAACTCTGGGTCGATCGGGAGACGTCCCGGCCCGTCCGGTCGCTCCTGCGACTTCAGATTTCGGGTAACGGCGGCGAGGCGACGGCGAAGGTGATGATCGACTACACGGACTACGACGAATCGATCACCGTCAAGATCCCGGAGATATCTGACGACGAGGTCCGGACACTGGGCTGTCCCGGCGGGTGACGGGTAGTGGACCATCAGGGCACACTACACCAAAAAAGGTTTCACTGCCCCGAAAGTTCACCCGATCGAATCACCGCACGGAGACCGATATCCAATGCCCTCACTCGACATCTCCGACGCAAGCGCCCGCTGTACCGACGTCCTTGATGCGATGGACGGAACCGTGATCGCGGATCGCACGTTCCTCGAGACCGTCCTGACCGGCGTCCTCGCCCGCGGGCACGTCCTTCTCGAAGACGTCCCCGGGACGGGCAAGACGCTGACTGCCCGGAGCATGGCCGAGGCGCTCGGGCTCTCGTTCAACCGCATCCAGTTCACACCCGACCTCCTCCCGGCGGACGTGACCGGCTCGCACATCTACAACGAGCGCGAGCGGGACTTCGAGTTCCGCGAGGGACCGATCTTCGCCAACGTCGTCCTGGCCGACGAGATCAACCGCGCCCCACCGAAGACCCAGGCCGCGCTGCTTGAGGCCATGTCCGAGGGACAGGTGACGACCGACGGGACGACCCGGGACCTGCCCGAACCGTTCTTCGTGATCGCGACCCAGAACCCCGTCGAGAGCGAGGGGACGTTCCCGCTCCCTGAGGCCCAGATCGACCGCTTCATCGTCAAGACGAGTATCGGGTATCCCGATCCTGACGCCGAGCAGACGCTGCTCCGGCGACGGACCGACCGGGCGAGCAAGACGCCGTCGGTCGAGGCCGTGCTCGAACCCGATCGGGTGACGGCCATTCAGGCCCTCCCCGAAGACGTCACTGTCACCGACGATCTCATCGCCTACATGACCGACATCGTCGGGGCGACCCGCGATCAGCCCCAGATCCGGGTTGGCGTCTCGCCGCGTGGCACCCAACGACTCCTCGAAGCCACCCGCGCCCGCGCCGTCATCGAGGGGCGAGAGTACGTCACGCCGGGCGACGTGAAGACGATCGCGCCGGATGTCCTCGCCCATCGGCTCGTCCTCACACCCGACGCGACCGTCGAGAACGTCGATAAGCGCGATGTCCTCGTTGACGTTCTCGACTCGATCCCCGTCCCGACGGTCTCAGATGTCGACGCGCCGGCTCCCGGGTAGGGCCGATGGCACGTGACCGACTCCCCACGATCGTCGTGCTCGCCCTCGTCGTGGTTGCGCTGGGTGCCGCCGCCGCGACGCTGGACTCCGGACAGTTGCCGACGGACACGTCCTCTAACGCGTCGGGTCCGGCGCTGACACCGGACCCGAGCGGCGGGCCGCGCGATGCTCCCGAGCGGACCCCAGTTCCTCCTGCGGATTCCTTCTCCGTCACGTGGTGGACTCCGCCGCTCCCCGCCGTTCTGGGGGGGCTGACGCTCGCCCTGGTCGGCGCGCTCGTCTTCCTGTTCGTCCGGACCGGGACGGGCGATCCGATCGACGTCGACGAACCGACCGACCCGGCGGATGAACCCGATCTGCAGGCGGTCGGCGAGGCGGCGGGCAACGCCGCGGATCGCATCGAGTCCCGGGCCGATGTCGACAACGAAGTCTACCGGGCGTGGCGCGAGATGGTCCGTCACCTCCCGGTTTCGGATCCTGAGACCACGACCCCCGAGGAGTTCGAGGCGACGGCGGTCGCAGCGGGGATGCGTCCGGACGACGTCGCGGAACTCACGCGGCTGTTCGCGGAGGTTCGATACGGTGAACGCGATCCGGACGGCCGGGAGGAACGCGCACTCGACGCGCTCCGGCGGATCGAGGCCGCCCATGCCGGCGAGGCCGGCGATGCTTCGGGGGGTGCGAACGGATGAACTGGCGACCGGCACAACTGGGCGGCCTGGCCGCCGTCCTGACCGGGTTCGCGCTGGTGGTCGTCGACGTTTCGCCACTGGCCATCCTGGGCCAGTACAGCTACGTCGTTGTCCTGCTGTTCGGACTCGGTGTGACGGTCCTCGGCGGCCTGGAACTCGCCGACCGTCACGCCACGACCGGCGAGTGGTGGCGCCCCGCTCCGACCGAGTCCGGCCACCGGGTGCCGGTTCCGGGTGACGAACTCGCCGACCTTCCGGACGCCGAACTGCAAGACCGCCTCCGGCGACGCGTCGTCGTCTCCCTGATGGCTGTCCGGAACTGCTCGGAAGCCGACGCGCGGGCACAGATCGAGGACGGCACCTGGACCGACGATCGGCTCGCGGCCGCGTACCTCGGTTCCGAAGCAGTTCGACTCCCCCTCACGACGCAACTCCGGGAGCTGGTCCGTGGCACGTCCACCGAAGCGCGCGCACGCCGCCACACGATCAGTACGCTCAGATCGCTCCGGGCGGAGGGGTCCCGATGACGGCATCCGGTGACGATGCGCCCGATCGAAGACAGCGGGCGGACCGCGGTCGCGCGGGGCACGTCGAGGCCGGCGTCGTCGATCACCGAACCGGTCACTGGACCGGCGTGGGCGCGGTCGCGTTCGTCTTCGGCGGCCTCGGGATCGCCCTCCGGGAGCCAGCCCTGTTGCTCGCCGGTGTCGTCGGTGCGGTCTTTACGGGGTACGCCCGTAGCGCAGAGCCGATCCCCGTCCGCGATCCGGAAACCGGCGAGCCGGCGCTGTCGATCCGTCGACGACTCGAGCCCGACGCGCCTGAACCCGGAGAGGACGTCACTGTCACGGTCGAACTCCGCAACGAGGGGGCGGGCGTCCTCACCGACGTGCGGATCGTCGACGGCGTCCCGCCGGCGCTCGATGTCACTGACGGCACGCCACGCCACGGCGCGGTACTTCGGCCCGACGAGGGTGTGACCTACGCCTATACGGTGACCGCGACCCGCGGCGAGCACGACTGGCGACCCGCGCAGGTCACGGCCGCGGATCCGAGCGGGGCTGTCGAACGCGAGACGACCGTCGACGCCCCCACGACGCTGTCCTGTTCGCTCCCGGCGCTCACCAGCGAACAACTCCCGCTTCGGGGGTTGACGACGCCGTACGTCGGGCGCGTCGACACGGACGAGGGTGGATCGGGCGTGGAGTTCTTCTCGACGCGGGAGTACCGGTCGAGCGATCCGCTCTCACGGATCGACTGGCGTCGCCACGCCAAGACCGGGGAGCTCGGCACGCTCGAATATCGCGAGGAACGCGCCGCGACGGTCATGCTGGTGATCGACACCCGGCAGGCCGCCTATCGAGCGCCGGAACCGGGGGCGTATCACGCCGTCGAGCGGAGCGTCGACGCGGCCAACCGGGTCTTCGCCGCCTTGCTCGACACCGGCGACCGCGTCGGTGTGACAACGCTCGGCCCGGCCAGTGAGGAGTGCTGGCTGTCGCCCGGGGCCGGCGACGAACACCGCGCTCACGGCCGTGCGTTGCTGAACTCCCATCCCGCACTCTCGCCGATCCCACCCGACGAGGGGCTGTTCGAGACGATCCGCGACGACCGCCGCGAGCAACTCAAGGACCGGGGGGTCACCCGGCTCCGCCGTCGGCTCTCCGCGGACACCCAGGTGTTCGTCTTCTCGCCGTGCTGTGACGGGTACGTCCCGACCGTCGCTCGCCGGCTCGACGCTCACGGGCAACTCGTGACGGTGTTGAGTCCCGATCCGACGACCGACGATACGCCCATTCGCGAACTCGCCAGCATGGAACGCGCGGATCGCCTGGACGGCCTCCGTGGCGAGGGGATCCGTGTGCTCGACTGGCGCGACGGGGAGTCCTTCGCGGCGGCGCTCGCCCGCGCGCAGGCACGGTGGTCGGCATGAGTCCTCCCCCGTCGCCCGGCCTCGATGGTGCACGCGGTGACGGATCGACCGCCGACAGTCAAGGTGACGCGGCGAACGACGGCGTGGAGCCTGCCGGCGGCGGGATCGATCGCACCCCCGCGCGCGCCAGCGTCGCTATCGCGACCGGATTCGCGTTCCTGGGGGCGCTCACGATGGTGACGCCGGCGCTGGTCGCCGTCGGCCTGTTCGGAACGCTCTTCGTCGGCATCGGCGCGATACACGGATCCCGGACGTATGTCGGCTACGGCGCGCTGATCCTGCTCGTGGGCGTGCTGATCGGCGGGTTCCAGGGCGCGCCGCCGGAACCACTCCTCGTCAGTACACTCCTCGCCGTCCTCGCGTGGGACGCTGGCCGGTACGGGATTACGATCGGCGAGCAACTCGGTCCGGACGCCAAGACGCTTCGGATCGAACTCACTCACGTGACGCTGAACACACTCGTCGGAACCGCAGGGACCGGACTCGGCTACGCCGCCTATCGCGTGATGGCCGGCGGTCAGCCCGTCGCCGCGCTCGCCCTCCTGTTGGTCGGCGCGGTCGTCCTCACACTCCGGTGATCAGTCTTCGACTGCCGCCGATGGCGTGCCCCGCAACGCGCCGTCTTTGAGTTCCCGGGCCTTCGCTTCGAGCCGATCAGCAACCGCTTCGGTCGATTCGCCACTCTCTGCACCCTCCGCGACGATGTCGACCAGGGCGCTCCCGACGATGATCCCGTCAGCACCGGCCGAGACGATCCGTTCCGCGTGCTCGCCGGTCTTGATCCCGAAGCCGACGGCCTTGGGGACGGCCCACTCCCGCAGGCGCGCGAGACTCTCGTCGGTCTGATCGCTGACGTCATCGCGTGCGCCCGTCGTTCCGAGGCGCGCCTGGACGTAGACGTACCCCGAGACCTGGTCCATGATGGTCTTCAGACGGTCGCCACGGGTCGTCGGCGCGACGATGAAGACCAGATCCAGCCCGTATTCGTCGCAGGCATCCCGCAACGGGTCGGCTTCCTCAGCTGGAAGATCCGGCACGACAAGCCCCGCGATGCCGGCCTCGGCGGCGCGCTTGACGAACGGTCGGGGACCCGCTTCGGATCCATATTGAAAAATGAGGTTATAATAGGTCATACAGACCAGCGGAATCCCGACGTCCAGCTCTTCGACGAACGCAAAGAAGCGATCGGGTGTCATCCCACCCTCCATCGACCTGACGATCGCGTTCTGGATCGTCGGCCCTTCGGCGATCGGTTCGGAGAAGGGCAACCCGAGTTCGACGATGTCGGCTCCGCCGCGTTCCAGGGCCTCGACGTATTCGAGGGAGGCTTCGTACTCCGGATCACCGGCGACGAGATACGGGATGAACGCGGGTTCGCCCGATTCGAAGACGGCCCCGATCTCGCTGTTTGCGGTCATTCCTTCGCCTCCTGAAGGACGCTTGAGGCCGTCTCGACGTCGAGATCGCGCTCTTTGGTCTCCTCGACAACACTCTCTAGATCCTTGTCGCCCCGGCCCGAGACGTTGACGACGGTGACGTCGCCGACAGCGTCGGGATTCTCCTCAAGGTACCCGAAAGCGTGGGCGGTCTCCAGGGCGGGAATGATGCCTTCGAGCCGCGAGACGCGATGGAACGATTCGAGCGCGATCTCGTCGTCCACGTTGACCGCATCGACGCGGCCCGTATCAACGAGATAGGCGAGTTCCGGGCCGACGCCCGAGTAGTCCAGACCCGCCGAGACGCTGTGGGACTCCATGATCTGGCCGTCTTCGTCCTGGAGGAGCTTCGTGCGTGCGCCGTGGAGGACACCCTCCTCGCCTGTCGACAGGGTGGCGGAGTTGGGTGCGACGCCGGCCGCCTCGTCGACTTCCAGCGAGGACCCGCCGGCCTCGACGGCGATCAAGTCGACGTCCTCCTTGTCTCTGAATTCGTGGAAGGCACCCATCGTGTTCGACCCGCCGCCCGCACACGCGACGATCGAATCGGGGGTGTCGCCGGTCTTCGCGAGGATCTGCTCGTGGGTCTCGTCGCCGATGACCGACTGGAAGTCCCGGACCATTTCGGGGAACGGGTCCGGGCCGA
>ENA-ORDC01000509-ORDC01000509.1-marine-metagenome-genome-assembly--contig:-NODE-509-length-37715-cov-5.237048_pt1 | contig 37715 bp, 34 predicted proteins | sample MGYA00237783_ERZ508515 | MGnify/ENA primary metagenome ERZ508515 (study PRJEB26186, sample SAMN06268792) | marine metagenome | isolation source: Eden Landing Ponds, San Francisco, CA, USA | place... | reverse complement strand
CGCGAACCGGCGTCCGCGACGCGGCGTGCGAACCGCGCCTCGGAGATGTCGCCGGCGTCACAGAGCCCCTCGTCGCCGTCGACAGCGGCCGCGTCGATCGCCGCCGCGTGCGCGCTGACGGTGAGTGTGTTCATGTCCTCGTCGCCGTCGATCGCATCGACGGGTATCTCGGCGACGCCGACGCTCGCGCGGTCCGTTTCACGTATCACGGCGTCGAGCCGCTCCCGCCGCGTCGGCGAGAGCCGCTTCGAGTCCGCGACGCTCTCGGGGAGCGCTCCCTCCGGCGCCCGCACGCACGCTGCGAACATCGACCCGAGGACGGGACCCTTGCCGGCTTCGTCGACGCCGAATCGCACGCCCGGTTCGTCGCTGCCGACGGACAAGGGGTTTCGGGTTCCCCGTCAGTCGTCGCCGAACGGGCTATCGACATCACCGGTGGCCGTCCCACCGTCGTCGCCTGACAGTGGCCGGGTCGAACCCTCTGACGCCTCTGCGTCGGGACCACCGACGGTGACCTCCGTCGTGTCCCACCCTTCCATGCCGTCCAGCCCGCCGGCGAAGAGCTCGCCGCTCTCCTCGATGCCGGTCGCGAGCCCCAGCGGACTCCGGTTCCCGGGTGCGTACCAGTACAGCGTCTCCTCGTCGATGATACCGTACGCGTCCATCTCCCGGTCGTGGATGACCCGGCGGTTCGAGTCGACACCGACGTTCACGAGGTCGGCGAGCGTCGACATCTCGACGTACTGATCAGCGGCGTAGACGGGGATGCGGCCAGCTGAGAGCCACTCCTCGTACCGCCGTCGCTGGAGCTCCTCGGCCGAGCCGCCCACGGACGGCGGGCGGAAGACACAGCCCGCGGCGCCCGCGCCGGCGAGCAGCCCGAGCAGCGCCAGCGCGCCGACGATTCCCGTGTCCGGCGACCCTTCTCGTGTCACCGTCACCGGGGTCGAGTGGCTTCGCTCGCCTGCCCGCTCCCCGTCGAGGAAGTAGGCGTCCTCGGTGAACGTCAGCGGGACAGTCGCGTTGAGCTCTCCCTCGTAGCGGTCGGTCTCGTACTCGACGACGTGGCGGAGTTCCGCATCGACGGTCGCCGCCGAACCGAACTCCGCGCGGACGGTCCCGAGCCGATTGCCGAGCCGTGAAACGTTCACTGTCCGGCGAACGGCACCGCCATCGCCGTCGGTCCGTCCGTCCGCAACGGCGAGCACACGGGACTCCCTCCACACCGTCTCCCCGTCGCGGGTGGCGCGGTACTCGACGACGAGCCGCTGGTGAACGGTCGCGTCCGCGGGCGCGTCGACGGTGCCCAGAAGCGTCAGGTTCCCGGCCGCGTCGAGCGGATACACCCGGCGGTTCGTGAGCTCCGTCCCGTTGTCGTACAGCGGAGTCTCTCCGGTCACGACGGCGCTCGCGGCGAGCGAACTCTCGACCGTCACCGCGTGGCGTTGCTCAGTTACCGTCTCCGTTCCCGGGTTCGCGTACACGTAGCCGGCACCGGCAGTCGACGCCACGGCGACGAGTAGCAGCGCCGCGAGTACGATCCGCCGATTGCGGGCGACGAACAGCCGAAGTCGCAGTATCCCTGGTGGTTTCATCGGTTCGTGTTCCCGTCGTTCGTCTGTCGGTCGAGCGTGCGTCCCATCGTATCAGTTCCTGCCTCCGTTGTTGTTGCCGCCCGCGTCGCTGTTGTTGCCACCCGTGTTGCTGTTCCCCGCCGTGATGTCGGCGCTGCGCTGCAGTTCGAAACCGAGATCACCGGCGTCGCCGCTCACGTCGTATACGATACTCCCCGTCGGCGCCCCGGTCGCTTCGACATCGACGTCGGTCGACACGCCCGGGGACAGCGTCAGTACGACCGTTTCAGGCCCCTGTTTGGTACAGCCGCCGCCCCCGCAGTACAGTTCGCCGTCGACCGAGCCCGGAGCGAGCGAAACCGTCGCCGACGTCGGCTCGCCGGCGTTGTTCGTGACCGTCACGAGCCGCTCCCTGCTGTTCTTTCGGACGCTCCCGGCTTTCTCCAACCCGACGAGTCCATTCGCGTCGTCGACGACGTCGACGCCTGTCGTTCGCGGCACGTCGGCGGTCGTGAACGATGCTGCGGGCACCGCGACCCCCGTCGCGGCGACCGCGACGACGAGCACTGCCAGCAGCGTCCGGGCTCGCCCGCGGCCGCTCCCGCGGCTCGGCACGCGCCGACTCATTCGACACCACCCCGGACGCTCGGCCCATCGTGGAACGGCTCACGGCCGTCGAACAGTAGCCCGTAGGCGAGCCAGAACGGTCCGACGACGAACAGCGTCGACCCGACGCAGGCGACCCACGGATGGATGCCGTGGAGCCACACCACCAGTCGCCGCGGGACCACCGCCGGATACGGGTGGACGGCGACGGCTGCGGTGACCGGGCCGGGTTCGGACTGTGCCGGCACGCGGAGGTCGAGCGCCGCCGTCGTCCCGGAGACGTCCCGTGCGACCGCGGTCGCCCCCTGCGCGTCGACGACGACCTGTGTGAACGGTGCCCGGACGATGTCGACCGTCACCCGTCGGACGGCCGGCTCGCCGACCGTGAGCGTCGCCCCGCTCTCGACGGCCGTCGCGACGAACGTCAGGTGTCGCGTCGTCACCGAGACGGCGAGCACGGCGACGCAGGCCAGCGTCACCCCGACCAGCAGCGGGAACGCCGCGTCTCCAACCCGCGCCAAGCCGCGGCTCGGAACCGCGTTGTTTCGATCCGTCCGGCCGCCGACCGCGCTCGCGAGCAGGAGTATCGCCAGCCCGCCGAGCAGGAGCGGTCGGTACGCGGCGACGAACGCCGCGACGGTGCCGAGCCCCGGGACGACGACGAGGTGGCCGCCGAGCGTGAGTGCCGTCCCGAGTACCTGCTCGTCGGTGACGGGTGCCATTCCGGCCGCCTGATCCGTCGTCGGGTTCGCGTCGCCGCGGGTGGTGTAGCCCGCTTCGCTCTCCCCGACGACGCGGTGGGTGACGTAGCCGTCCGTGGTCGAGAAGGTGATAACGTCGCCGCGGTCGGCGTCACCCTCGACGAGCACGTAGCCGTCGCCCTCGGAGAGCGTCGGCTCCATGCTGTCGCTGGTGACGTAGGAGAGATGCACCGGCAGAAGACCCGAACTCGCCGCTACGGCGACGACGAGCACGGCGACGAGCAGGCCGGTGCGTGGACGCATCTCGTTAGCTCGCCGTGATGCTCAGCGTTCCCGAGAGATCATCGGAGGAAGGATTCCCCGTCGTGTCGACCGTGATGACGACGTAGTACGTCGCCCCCGACGCAGCACTGTTGATGCTGGTCGACCCGCCCTCGGCGAAGCTTCCGACCGACGATCCGGTATCGTCGTAGACGGTGAACGTCAGGTCGTCGCCGCCGTTCGAGTCCGTCCCTGTCACGGTGTACGAGAGGTCGATGGTCTTCGCGCTCCCGGCGTTGTTCGTGACGCTGAACGCGTAGGTGCTCGTGGGATCGCTTCCGTCCCCGACGCTGACCGTCGCCGCGGTGTTGATTCCGGACGCGGAGCCCACGGCCGCGTCGATTTCGATCGCGCCGGTGCTGTTCTCCGTGACCATCGAACTCCCGCCGGCTTCCAAGCCGATGATCCCGTCCTTGTCGTTGACCACGTCGATGCTTGCCGACCGGTCGACCGACGCGTTCGTGAACGCCGCCGCACCGACGAACGACGAGGCGACGAGCAGCCCGACGAGCAGCGCCGCGACCGATGTTTTCTGATACATGTGCCTACCTCGCTGCAGCAGAGGGTCGTATCTAAAAGGGGAGTAGCGTTCTATTGCGCGTAGAAAACGGCGGAAACGTGACTCACGGCTGCCGAAGTGTGATATTTCACGAACGGGGTCGCGAAACCAGCGTCAGACGCCGCGGTCGACGACGGGCGCCCGTCGCACTCGTCGTTCCAGTCAGTCGTCGCTCGTCGGGCGCTCGTCGTCGAGGTCAGGCGACCCGATCTCCGGCTCCTCCATCGTCACCGCCTCGACAGTGGGTTCGTTGAAACCGGGACCGGTCAGTTCCTCGTCGGCAGGCTCCCCGTCGACAGGCTCCCCGTCGCTCTCACGCTCCCGTCGGCTCTCGGCGAACCAGTCGCTCGCGTGGTGGTGGCACATGGGTTGACACCACATACCAATACGGCTTCGAACACAAAAAATCACCGCGGAGTGTAAGGGAGACCTACGGCACTACGGGCTCGGGCAGCCGCGTCCGACTCACGCCTCGGCGTCGCGGAAGAAGTCGGGGTGTTCGAACGGCTCCTCCTCGCCCTCGACGGCGGTCACGTCGAGCGCGGTGACGACGGCGCCAACGCCGAGCAAGCCGGCCACTGACGGTTCCGTGCGCCCCTCGTCGCCGGAGACGAGCTCCTTCACGTAGAGGCCACCGGCGCCGTGGACGACGAGCGTGGCGTGGCGCTCGTCGGTGAGGGACCCCGACGCGTCGTAGACGGTCCGTTCGCGGACGAGGTCGGCTCGCCGGTGGTCGACGCGCTGTGGGGTCCGCTGTTCGACGGTCGTCCCTTCGAGCTCCGCGAGCGCGTCCTGTAGCGCCGTCTCCTCGACGGCCTCCTCGAACTCGACGGTCATCCGGTAGGTCTTCGATGCGTCGTGTTCCTTCACGCGCTCGACCATGTCGTGGGTCGCGAAGCGGAGCCCCTCCACCTCGATTGCGTCGCTCGCCTCGTTGATCTCTGCCTCGAGCGCATCGAGCTCCACGTCCCGTCGGTGGGGGTGTTTCACCTCGAGCACGAACGGTCGCCCCGCCCCGAGCATCAGCGCGTCGACGTCCTCGCGGCCGGCGCCGTGGAACACGCCCTCGTCGCCGCGCAGCGCGGTGACGAGCGTCGGCGCCACCTCCTGTTCGACGCTGGTTCGGTAGCGGTAGCCCGTCCCGTCGCACTCCGGACAGGGGGCGTTCGTCACGCGGCCGGTCCCGCCGCAGTTCGAACATGGCCACTCCGTCTGCGGCACGTCGCGTTCGACCTTCCGGTAGCGCCCGTAGACGGCGACGGAGTTGATCGTGACGGTCACTTCGTCGGCGTCGAGGTCGACGAGTAGCTGGACGTCCGGCCGCTCGAAGTCGACCTCCTTCCCGAGACGGGCGCCGAGTCGTCGCCCGACTTCGCGGTTCACCTCCGATTTGAGTCGCTCGCCCGCGTCGGCGTCGAGGTCGGCGTCCTCGCGGAGCAGTTCGTCGTTCTCCGCGACGAGCGGCGGGACGCGCGTGCCGACCTGATAGGTGAAGAAATCGATGCCGTCGAGCGCGTCAGCGGCGCGCTCGGCCAGCTCATCGTAGCGGCCGCAGAGCCCCTCACACACCCAGCAGTCGTCGGGGTCGGTCGTCTCGTACGGCTCGTCCTCCTCGAGCGCGAGCGTCGTTCGGAGCGCGCGACCCCGCTCGTCGTTGCGGAGCCCGAAGCTCCGGTCGGCGAACGGCCGGCCGAGGCAGGCGTCACACAGCGGCCCGCTCGCGAGCAGCGCACGGGCCTCCTCGAGTACGGTCATTAACCCCTCTCTGTCGGCTCCGGGGAAGTGCCCTTCGGGTCAGTCGTCGACCGCGTCGGCCGGCGAGCGGTTCGGAAGCCGCGACCTCGGGTCGTCCTCGAGGAGACGAACCTCGCGCTGCGGGAACGGCACCGTGATGTCGGCGTCCGCGAACGCACGGTAGATGCCCACGTTGAGGTCGTGGGTCGCGCGGCCGCGGAGCACGGGGTCGGGAATCCAACACAGCAGTTCGACCTCGATCGCGCTGTCGCCGAATCCGCGTAGCCTGACCCGCGGGGAGGGGGCGTCGAGGACGGGTTTCGTCGCTTCGGCCACGCCGAGCAGTGTCCCCTCCAGCAGGTCGTAGTCGGTGCCGTAGGCGACGCCGACGGGAACCCGGATGCGTCGCTTCCGGCGCGGGTTCGACTCGTTGACAACCTTCGCGGAGTTGAGCATCGCGTTCGGGACGGTGACGAGCACGTCGTCGCGGGTGCGGATGACCGTCGACCGGATGGAGATGTCCTCGACGCGCCCCCTATCGCCGGATTCGAGGACGATCCAGTCGCCCACCTCGTAGGTCCCGTCGAAGAACAGCGCGATGGAGCCGAACAGGTTGGCGATGGTGTCGCGAGCGGCGAAGCCGACGACGATGCCGATGATACCAGCCGACGCGAGCAGCGGCGTCACGTCGTAGTTCCACAGCTCCAGCACGGCGAATCCGGTGATACCGATGATGGCTGCCGTCCAGACGTTCTGGAAGATCGGAACTACGCTTCCCTCGCTCGCGTCGGTGTCGGCCGTGAGCGCAGTCGAGACGCGGCGGCCGAGTCGGACGAGGGTGTACGCCCACACGAGGACCCCGGCCGAGAGCACGGTCCGTTCGAGGTTCGCCGTGACGTCCGCGGGGATGGCGTCGACCGACAGCGACAGCGGACCGAGTGCGTAGTACGCGCCCGCGAGGACGACGGTGACGTACACTGCGGGGTGGAGCGTGCCGAGCACGGCGTCGTCCACGTCGCCGTCGATCCGGTCCGTGATTCGGGTGACCAGCACGTCGCCGCCGACCTGCACCAGCCGTGCGACGAGCAGCGACCCGCCGAGAACGAGAAGCAGCGCCGCCCACGGGGGGAGCGACGCGAGGACCGCCGAAACGTCCGATTGCATACTAGCCTCTCTCCGCCGACGGCTATAGCGATAGCGGCGTGAACCGCCGGCTTGAAGCCGGGTCCCCGCCGCGTTCGCGTATGGATCGGCTGTGGCTCGCCGTCGTCGCCGGCGTCCTCCAAGGCGTCTTCGAGTGGCTCCCCATCTCCTCGGAGGGGAACATCGCCATCTACCTCACGGCCGTTGAGGGGCTCTCGCCGAGCGCGGCGACCGAGTTCGCGCTCTTCTTGCACGCAGGGACGGCGCTCGCAGCGACCGTCTACTACCGCGGCGAGATCGGCGCCCTGCTCCGGACGCTCCCGTCGTGGCGACCGTCCGCGCCGGGCGCGACGCCCGACCTCACCTTCCTCGGGGTCGCCACGCTCGCCTCGGGGGTCGTCGGCATCGCCGCGTACGCCACCTTGGAGGAGCTATTCCCGGCGCTCGCCGGCGGCGCGTTCATCGTGCTCGTCGGGCTGCTGTTGGTCGCCACGGGCGTCCTCCAGCGGCTCGCGGACGCCCGGCTCGGCGACCGGCAGGAGCCGACGCTGTTCGACGCCGTCCTCGTCGGCGTCCTCCAAGGGCTCGCCATCCTCCCCGGTATCTCCCGGTCGGGGACGACGGTGTCGGCGCTGCTGTTGCGCGGCTACGACGCTCAGGCGTCGTTCCGGCTCTCGTTTCTGCTTTCGATTCCGGCGGCGACCGGTGCCGGCCTGCTCGTGCTCGTGGACGGCGTCCCGACGCTCTCGCCGGCGACTGCCGCCGTCGCCATCGCGGTTTCGGCTGTCGTCGGCTACCTCACCATCGACGCGCTGTTGCGCGTCGTCGCCCGCGTCGCCTTCTGGGCGGTCTGTCTCGGGCTCGGCGGTATCGCCGTCGTCGGCGGAGCGTTGACGATGCTGTGAGGCCGTCACCCTCGGTCGGTCGGCCGGTACGCCGGCCGGGACCAGCGTACGTAAAACCCCCCGTCCCGAACGCGAGGGCATGCAAGACCCCTTCAAGGAGCTGATGTTCCGCTCCTTCAAGGACGCGATGGACATCGCCGCCGACTACAACGCGTGGGCAGGGGAGGCGTTCGACGAACCCATGCCCGTCCAGCCGAACGCGGTGCCGCAGATGGCGCTACTGCTGTACCGGAGCCGGTTACAGTCTCGACTCGGTAACGGCAACGTCGAGTTCCCGGACCTCGATGAGCGGATGTACGACTGACCGGGGAAAGCATTTACTACGGAAGCGAGTAACTATAGGCCATGACAGTTACCACGGGAATCGTGCTGGCCGCCGGCGAGGGAACCCGGCTCCGGCCACTCACGCGAAACCGACCGAAGCCGATGCTCCCCGCGGGGAACCGCCCCATCCTCGAGTACGTGCTCGACGCGCTCCTCGACGCCGGCGTCGAGCGGCTCGTCGTCGTCGTCGGCTACAAGCGCGACCGGGTGCAGGAGCATTTCGGCTCGACGTACCGTGACGCGCCCATCACGTACGTCCGCCAGGAGAAACAGCTCGGCAGCGGCCACGCCCTGCTACAGGCGCGTGACGCGGTCGACGGGTCGTTCATCGCGGTCAACGGCGACCGGGTAATCGACCCCGAAACCGTCTCGGCGGTGCTCGACCGCTTCGACGGCGAGGAGCCGGCCATGGCCGTCCGCGAACACACGAACGCGGCACAGTACGGCGCCGTTCGCGTCGACGGCGACCGCGTCACCGACCTCGTGGAGAAGCCTCGTGGCGACGACTACCGGCTCATCAACGCCGGCGTCTACGCGTTCACGCCCGCCTGCTTCGACCGGCTCGCGGAGACGCCGCGCCGCGACGGTTCGCTCATCCTCACCGACGCGCTCGTTCCCACCGTCGACGAGGGGGGCGTCGCGGCCGTTGCGACCGACGGGCTCTGGGTCGACGCGACGTACCCATGGGACCTCCTCGAGGTGGCGCGCCGTCTGCTCGCCGACGGCTGGGTGGCCGAACAGCAGCACGCGCCCGGCGTCTTCGTCCACCGCTCCGCCTCAGTCCACGAGGACGCGACGCTGCAGTCGCCCGTCGTCGTCGGGCCGGACGTGGAGATCGCCGCGAACGCCGTCGTCGGCCCGGAGACCGCGCTGGGGCGCAACGTCACCGTCGGCGCGAACGCCACCGTCGACCGCTCAGTGCTCGACGCGGACACGCGGGTCGGCTCCGGGGCGACGTTCCGCCACTGCGTCACCGGCACGGGGGTCGAGGTCGGTGCGGGTGCCGTCATCCCCGGCGGCCCCGCCGACGTGCGTATCGGAGATCGCGTGTTCACCGATGAGCGTCTCGGCGCCGTACTCGCGGACCGGGCCGAACTCGGCGGGGGTGCCGTCTGCGAACCCGGCACGCTGGTCGGCGTGAACGCTCGCGTTGGTCCGGGCGCGTTCGCCCGGGGTCGCGTCCCCGAGGGCGGCGAGGTGGTTCGCTGATGTGTGGCATCGTCGGCTGCGTCGGCCGCGGCGACGCGACGCTTGACACGCTCGTCTCCGGGCTCGACACGCTGGAGTACCGCGGCTACGACTCCGCAGGCGTCGCGCTCGCTGGCGACGGGCTCGACGTCGTGAAGAAGGCGGGGAAACTCGACGCGCTGCGCGGGGCGCTCGCGGACGCGTCGCCGAGCGGCCGGGTCGGCGTCGGCCACACCCGCTGGAGCACGCACGGGCCGCCGACGGACGCGAATGCCCACCCGCACACTGACTGCACCGGCGAGGTCGCAGTCGTCCACAACGGCATCATCGAGAACTATCAGTCGCTGCGCGACGAGCTCGAAGCCGCGGGCCACGAGTTCGTCTCCGAGACGGACACGGAGGTGCTCCCCCACCTCGTGGAGACCGAACTCGCCGATGGGGCCGACCCCGAAACCGCCGTCCGCGATGCCGTCGCTCGGCTCGACGGGAGCTTCGCCGTCGCCGTCGTGATCGCCGGCGTCGACGCGGTGTTCGCCGCCCGGCAGGACTCCCCGCTCGTGCTCGGTGTGGGCGACGACGCGACGTTCCTCGCCAGCGACGTGCCCGCGTTCCGCGAGTACACCGACCGCGTCGTCTACCTCGAGGACGGGGAGTTCGCCCGCCTCGACGCCGACGGCTACACGGTGACGTCACTCGCCGGCGAGCCGCGGGAGAAATCGGTGAACACCGTCGAGTGGGACGCCGAGGAGACCGGCAAGTCGGGCTACGACCACTTCATGCTGAAGGAGATCCACGAGCAGCCGCGGGCGCTCCGGCAGTGTCTGCAGGGCCGCGTCGACGAGCTCTCCGGCGAGGTGTCACTCGATGTCGACCTCGACGTCGAGCGCGTACAGTTCGTTGCCTGTGGGACCTCCTACCACGCCGCGCTGTACGGCGCCGCGCTGTTCCGTGCCGCGGGTGTCCCAGCGCAGGCGTTCTACGCGCACGAGTATGCGGTCCGCGCGCCGCCGCTGGAAGACGACCTCGTCGTCGGCGTCTCCCAGTCCGGCGAGACTGCGGACACGCTCTCGGCGCTCCGGGAGGCGCGCGGCCGCGGCGCGCGGACGCTCGCCGTGACGAACGTCGTCGGCTCGACGATGTCCCGCGAGTGCGACGACGCGCTGTACATCCGGTCTGGACCCGAGATCGGCGTCGCCGCGTCGAAGACGTTCTCGGCACAGCTGGTCGCGCTCAACCTGCTCGCGCTACACGCGGTCGGTCCCGGCGAGGACGACCTCCGCGAGGTCATCGGCGCGCTGCGGGACCTGCCGGGCGACGTGCAGGCGCTGCTCGACGAGACGGACGCCGTCGCGGTTGCCCGCGAATACGTCGACAGCGACGGCTTCTTCTTCATCGGGCGGGACCGCAACTACCCGGTCGCGCTGGAGGGTGCCCTGAAGCTGAAGGAGATCTCCTACACCCATGCGGAGGGGTTCGCGGCCGGCGAGCTCAAACACGGGACGCTCGCGCTCGTCACGGAGGACACGCCCGTGTTCGCCGTCGTGACGGGCGACGACGAGGCGGCCCGCAAGACCATCGGGAACGTGAAGGAGGTGGAAGCGCGCGGCGCGCCGGTCGTCGCCGTCACGGACGGGCAAAGCGACGTCGAGCGGTACGCCGACCACGTTCTCGAGGTGCCCGAGACGCACGGCCGGACGGCCGCCATCCTCGCGAACATCCAGCTCCAGCTCGTCGCCTACCACGTCGCGAACGAGCTCGGCCGATCAATCGACAAGCCGCGCAACCTCGCGAAGTCGGTCACGGTCGAGTGAGGAGGCGAACGTTCGAGGGTTCGACGTCGAACTCTCCATCCGAAGTCGACAGGACTGGATGATATAACTGCCTGAAATCAGCTCGTAAAAGGTCTAAAGCTTTCTACGCGGTTCGTAAAACGTCGGCAACTGTACCCTACCGGCGTCGGCTCCGCGTAAATCGAGACGAAATCGAACCCAGTGTCTGACCGGTATATGTGGGTGGGGGGTGTACGGATGGATGAGAGACACCATGTCCACCGCAGACCCCTCCACCACGGTCCTCCCCGACGCCGTCGACCCGACGGCGTCGAACAGCCTCGTCCGCCTCGGCCGCACGGCCGGGGCAGCAGCACAGGGCGTCGCCTTCTGGTCCGGCATCCTGTTGGCGTTCGCGCAGGTGCCGCTGCTCGTCGCCGGCGTCACCGGCTCGGAACCGACCCTGCTCGTCGCGCTGCTCGCGGTCAACGTCCTCGCGATGGCGCTCGGCAGCGGCTACCGGGCCTGACCGCTCCCTGACCGCTCCCTGAACGGTCCCCTCCCCGCTGTCCCGCCGTCGGTGGGCTCGGTGACGGCGACGCCCGTTGTTCTCCCGTTTCGCTCCACGGATACTCCCTCGTTCAAGCAGCAGCTGTGCGTCGTTCCGATGGGGAAAGTATTTACGAGAAGTTACTCATATTGTGAGTAACTATGACGATACTCGTCACTGGTGGCGACGGATACATCGGCTGGCCGACCGCGCTGCGGATCGCGGACCGAACGGACGAGCGCGTGCTCGCGGTCGACAACTTCGCGCGGCGCGCGTGGGTCGAGGAGGTCGGCGCGACGAGCGCGACGCCCGTCGCCAGCATCGAGGACCGGCTCGCGGCCGCACGCGAGGTCCACGGCCTCTCGAACCTCTCTTTCGTCGAGGGTGACCTCACGGAGAAGTCGTTCGTCGAGGAGCTGCTGCAGGTCCACGAGCCGTCCACCATCGTCCACACGGCGGCCCAGCCGTCGGCGCCGTACTCGCAGATCAACGGCGAGCGGGCGAACTACACCCAGCACAACAACCTCCAGGCGACGCGGAACCTCCTGTGGGGGCTCGAGGAACACGACCTCACTGACACCCACTTCGTCGAGACGACGACGACGGGCGTCTACGGCGCGCCGGAGTTCCCGATTCCGGAAGGCGGTGCGACCATGGAGAATCAGGACGAGCGCGACGACGTACCGTTCCCCAACATGGGCGGGAGCTGGTATCACGCGACGAAGGGCTTCGACGCACAGAACATGCGTCTGGCCCACACGCAGTTCGACATCCCGATTTCGGACGTGCGAACGGCCATCGTCTACGGGACCGAGACCGAGGAGACACGCGAAGACGACCGCCTCAAAACCCGCTTCGACTTCGATTACTACTTCGGCACGGTCACGCACCGCTTCTGTGCGCAGGCCGTCGCGGGCTACCCCGTCACGGTATACGGCAAGGGCGAACAGCGCAAGCCGTTCATCTCGCTCGAGGATACCGTCGAAGGGCTGGCCGAAGTGGCGCTGACCGACCCCGACGAGCGCCCCGAGGGCCTGACGGTGTACAACCAGGTCACGCGCGCCATCAGTATCGTCGAGATCGCCGAGACGATTGCAGATGTGGGCAGCGAGTACGACCTCGATGTCGACGTCGAGCACTTCGAGAACCCCCGCGACGAGGACGAGACACACAAGATGGAGATCGAGAACGACCGCTACGCCGACCTCATCGACGGCCAGTCCCAGTCCTTCGAGGACGGTGTCGACGATATCTTCGAGACGCTGACCCGCTACGCCGACACTATCGAGGCCCACGAGGACCGCTTCCTGCCGGGCGTCCTGAGCGAGGACTGACGATGGACGTGCTGGTCACCGGGGCCTGTGGCTACATCGGCAGCGCGCTGATCCCGCTGCTGCGAGCGGACGACCGCGTCGACGACGTCGTCGTCTTCGACGACCTCTCCTCGGGGTCGCCGCGAGCGCTGCTGGGGACGCTTGGAGACGGACTCGCGTTTCGCCGGGGCGATGTCCGCGAGTACGGCGACGTGGAGAGCGCCATGCGCGGCGTCGACCGCGTCATCCATCTCGCGGCCATCACCGGCGCGTCGAGCACCCACGAACGCCGCGACGAGACGTTCGCCATCAACTACGACGGCACCGAGAACGTCCTGACCGCGGCCGGCAAACTCGGCGTCGACCACGTCGTCTTCGCCTCCTCGTGTAACGTCTACGGCCGCGCGACCAGCACCGACATCGACGAGACGGTCGACCCGGATCCCATCAACCCTTACGCGGAGACGAAACTACAGTCCGAGACCCTGCTGCAGGAGTACTGCGAGGAGTTCGACATGACCGGGACCGCCCTCCGGATGGCCACGAACTTCGGCCACTCGCCGGGCATCCGGTTCAACCTCGTCGTGAACTACTTCGTGTTCCGCGCGCTCACCGACCGCCCGCTCACCGTCTACGGCGACGGCTCGAACTGGCGACCGTTCATCCACGTCCGGGACGCTGCCCGTGCCTACGCGGAGGCGGCGTGCGACCCCGATTCCTGGGACGAACCGGTGTACAACGTCGGGTCGATGGAATCGAACTACCGGATTTCGGAAATCGCCGACATCGTCGCCGACGAGGTCGCCCCGGTCGACGTGACCTATCTCGAAGACGAGCATCCCGGTCCGTCGTATCACGTCAACTTCGACCGACTGAGCGGGACCGGCTTCGAACCATCGTGGACGCTCCGGGAGGGTGTCCGCGACCTCGAGGAGAAATTCACCACCAATGCCTGAACACGAACCCACAGACAACACGCCCCACATCGCCGTCACCGGCGGTGCGGGCTACATCGGCAGCCGCGTCATCTACGAGCTACAGCAGGCCCATCCCGACTGGGAGATAACCGCCATCGACAACTACTATCTCGGGACTGTGCAGTCGGTCGGCGACGTTGACATCGAGCACGTCGACATCCGGAACCGGGACCGACTGGAATCGGCGCTTAACGGCGCCGACGTCGTGATGCACCTCGCCGCGGTTTCCGGCGTCGACGACTGCGAAGAGAAGCAAGACTTGGCCTACGAGGTCAACGTCCAGGGAACCGACAACGTCGCCTGGTTCTGTCGCAAGACCGGCGCAGCGTTGATCTTCCCGTTCTCGATGGCCGTCATCGGCGATCCACAGGAGTTCCCCATTACAGTCGACCACCCGCGAGACCCCCTGAACTGGTACGGCCGAACGAAACTACTCAACGAGCGCGAGATCGAGACGTACGCCGACGGCGCGTTCCCCGCCCACCAGTTCATGATATCGAACCTCTACGGCAGCCACGAGATAGACGGCCAGACCGTCTCGAAGGGAACCGTCATCAACTTCTTCGTGAATCGCGCACTCGCTGGCGAGACGCTGACCGTCTACGAGCCGGGAACGCAGTCCCGGAACTTCATCCACGTCAAGGACGTGGCCCGGGCCTACGTCGACAGTTGCGAGCGGCTGCTGGAGCAACTGGACCGCGGCGAGATCGGCGTCGAAAAGTACGAAATCGCCAGCGACGAGGACCCGGGCGTCCACACCGTCGCCAAGCTCGTCAGGGACATCGCCGCTTCAGTCGCCGACATCGATGCCGACGTAGCCCTAGTTGAGAACCCGCGCGGCGACGACGAGACGCTCGTCGATTCGTTCCCGGTCGACACCGGCCGAACAACCGACGCGCTGGGGTGGACGCCGGAACACGACGTGGAGTCCGCGGTTCGAGAAGCACTGGAGTCGGCGGACACGTAAGACAGCGAGTCCCGATGGATTTATTCGCCAGACCGGGAAGAGGGGATACATGAGCGACACGCCCGGGGCGGCAGCGGTACTCGATGACCGGCCCGAACTGAAATCCGCGACAGAGGCGGTTCTGGCCGTTGACGACGAACAGGACGGCTGGACGTTCGATGACATCCCTATCGATTCGGGGCAGTTCGGCGAACTCGTCTCCGCAGGCATCGTCGAGAAAGACGGTGACGAGTACCGCGTCGCCGACCCCGACGCTGTGCGGGCCGCGCTCGCTGGCGAATCCGAGGTCGGTGGCGACAGCGAGCACGGTCTGGGTGTCGGAGGTGCCCTGGATTTTGACTTCGACGCACGAGCGACTGGTCTGCTCGTCGCCGCCCTGGCCGTCGTGTTCGTCGCCCGAACGTACGTCGTCGGTTCGATCTACCGTGGCGGCGATATCGTCTTGTCAAGTAACGACCCCTACTTCTACAGATATCACATCGAACAGGTCGCGGCGAACGCCGGCAGCGCGGCCGATTTCGGGGCGCTCTCCGTGCTTCCAGGTGGATTAACCAACGGAGAGCCGCTCATGGTCGCGACGCTCTGGTGGGTCGCCAGCCTCTTCGGCGGGAGCAAACCGGTCATCGGTCACGTTCTCGCGTGGTACCCGGTCGTGTCGGCACTCGTCACGGGCGTCCTGCTCTATCTGCTCGCAGTGTGGGTGTCCAGCGACCGACGTATCGGTCTCGCATCGGTCCTCTTTCTGGCGTTCATTCCCGGCCACGCCTTCCGGACGAGTCTGGGTTTCGCGGATCACCACGCCTTCGACTATCCGTGGTTAGGGCTTACCGCTCTTGCACTCGTGGTCGCGCTAACGACGGCCACGAATCGGGCATCGCTTCGGCGACCGCAACCGTGGATCGCCGCGGTCGGCATCGGGGTCGGAATCGCCGGCCAGGTGCTCGCCTGGGAAGCGGGGCCACTGCTTGTCCTGCCAGTCGGTCTGGTGATACTGGGGCAGACACTCCTCGACGTATCTAGCGACCGGTCGTCGCTGGTCAGGAACGCACCGGTCCTCGCTGGGGCCGGTCTCGGCGCGATACTCGCGTTCGGTGTCCACGCTGTCGCCGGTTGGCAGACAGCGCTCGTGGCTGGCACACCGGCATTACTGACGCTGGGCACCGTCGTCGTCATCGCGACGGCAGAAGCGACCAAGGGCCTCGGTGGCACTGCCAGGCAACTGGCCGCAGTCGATATCGGCCTCGGCGTCGTCGGGCTCCTTGTCTTCCGCTTTGGCTTTACAGAACAGTGGGGAACGTTCAGTAACCGGCTCGATACGCTGTTCCGCTCCGACGGGATCGCCGAGACGTACGGGCTGTTCAGCGCTGACGCCTTTGGTTTCCTGTTCCTGCTCGGCCTGACGCTGTTCCTGGCGCTCCCAGCGATGGTGTGGGGCGTCAATCTCGCTCGGAGCGACCGGAGCGGCTGGCTCGTTGCCAGTAGCTACGCCTGGGTGCTGTTCGGCCTCGCCGTGATTCAGGTCCGCTTCGTCGGCGAGCTGGCCCCGTTTCTCGCGCTGTTCGCCGGCCTCGCGTTCGTCTGGACCGCCTCGTGGGTCGATGTCGCCCGACCGGTGCTGACGACCGGCGATAGGGACTTGCGAGACGCGCTCGTTCCGGACACCCGCGCGGTCGCGTCGCTGTTCGTACTGTTTCTGTTGTTCGGGGCCCTCGGGATGGTTCAGGTGCCGGTGAAAACGAGTCAGGTACTCGTCGAGGACGGGACGTACGGCGCGGCGACTGCAATCGGAGCCGACGCCGCCGAGCACGGACTCGAATACCCCGAGAACTACGTGCTCAGCCGCTGGGGACAGAACCGCGTGTACAACTACTTCGTCAACGGTGAGTCACGGAGCTACGCCTACGCTCGCCAGACGTACGGGCCGTTCCTCGCAGCAACAGACCCCGACGAGGCCCAGGACCGAATTTCCGGACGAGTCGGGTACGTCGTGACAACTGAAATCGAGGTCGAAGAACCGACCACGATGTACGTCCGCTTACACCAGCACTTCGGAAGCCAGAACGGGGATGTGGACGGCCTGGCCCACTACCGACCGCTCTTCGTGAGCGAAGACGGGAGCCACAAAGCGTTCGCGGTCGTCCCCGGTGGGACGATACAGGGGACCGCAGCCCCGAATTCGACCGTCTCGGTGGCAGCGACGGTCGAAGTCTCGGACAGAGAGATTCCTTACGAACGCCAGACGACAGCCAACCAGAACGGTGTGTTCACTGTTATCGTCGCAAACCCCGGGGTGTACACTGTGACGACCGATGGCGGAAGTGAAACGACCATCGAAGTCCCGGAACAGACGGTGTACGACGGCGGCAACGTCACTGTCGAGTGATTTTCAGAGACCGCTGTGGTTCTGAAGCGAAACGACCATTGTACCCACCGAACGAACAGAGGGTGTGCGCGTCTGGGTTCGTGTCGTCATCGTGCTTGGGCTGTGTCTGACACTCGGGGGACTGTTCGTCCACGCAGCGGTTACAGAAGAGCAACGGTCACCGTACCCGGATGCTGAGGACCTTTCAGCCGGGTACGATTCGTACGTCGGACAAGAGGTGATGGTGTTCGGAACGGTGACGGATACCAGCGAAAACGGGATCGAGATCAGGGCCGAGAGCGACGGGACGGCGATAACGCTCAGGGTCACCGAGACGGAAGCAGCCGTTGAACCCGGTGGTGTGGTCCAGGTGTACGGAACGCTCGAACCGAATCAGACGATAGCGGGCGAGCGCGTCGAAGTCGTCAACAGCAGCCGGTGGGCGGAGTTCTACAAGTACGGCGCCTCGGCTATCGGCGCACTCGGATTCCTGCTGCTGTTCTTCCGGTATTGGCGCATCAACCGTGATACGTGGACGCTGGAGGCACGCGATGGCTGACCTGCTGACCCACCTTCTCGTTCCGTACGTCCTCCTCACGGTCGCTAGTTGGCGCGTCGACTGGCTCGATCAGCGCGGGGTCGTCGTCGGGATGGGCGGTGCAGCAATTCCCGATTTGATAAAAGTCAGGATCGTAGTGGACGAGAGCACAGTCGAAACGCTTCTCCGAATGCCGTTCGCCTATGGGCCCCTCTCCACATTCGGTGGAATCCTGCTACTGGCCGGTATCATTACCGTCGCGTTCGAGCGACGCCACTGGGGGCGAGTGTTCGGTCTCGTGACGTTCGGTGGCCTCACATCGCTGCTGCTCGATGGGATGCGGGTGTACGCCGACGGGCGAGCGAGCGCCTGGCTGTATCCGTTCACGAACTGGCGGCCACCGACGCCGAGCCTGTACGTGTCTTCGGACCCGACTGTGCTCGTCGTGGCGGTACTCGCTGCCGGCACGGTAACCCTCCTCGACAGGCGAATGCGGGCGCGTAACTGACCGCGCTACCAGGTCAACCCTTCGTAGGTGATGCCGTCGCGCCGCTCGATGATGCGGCGTCCGTCAACGACGACGGGGGCGGCCATCTCGTCGAACGCAGCGTCAAGCGCTGCGAACTCGTCCCAGTCAGTGACAACGACAGCGCCTGACGCACCCTCAAGGGCGGCCGCCGCCGAGTCGGCGTACTCGATGTCGGGATAGTGCTCGCGCATGTTCTCGGTCGCCACAGGGTCGTAGGCGACGATTTCTGCACCGCGTTCTTTGAGTCCCTCGATGACCGGAACCGCTCGCGTGTTCCGGATATCGTCCGTCCCGGGTTTGAACGCCAGTCCGAGAACGGCGATGCGTTTCCCGGACACGTCGACGTGGTCGTCGAGTAGAGAGAGGAGGCGCTCGGGTTGGGCGTCGTTCAGTTCCACGGCCGCGGAAAGGACGGCGGGGTCGTAGCCCTGTTCCCGTGCCGCGGCGATGATGGCATCCGTGTCCTTCGGGAAGCAACTGCCGCCCCATCCCACCCCGCTCCGGAGGAACTGTTCGCCGATGCGGTCGTCGAGTCCAATGGCATCGGCCACCTCGTAGGCGTCGACGCCGAACTCCTTGCAGATGTTCCCGATGTCGTTGATGAGGCTGATCTTCGTCGCGAGGAACGTGTTGTTGGCGTACTTTATCATCTCGGCCTCGGCGATGCCGGTTTCGACGACCGGCACATCGTCGTCAGCGGCCTCGCGAAGCGGTTCGTACAGTTCGTTGAGAACCGCCGTCGCACGGTCGTCGTCCGTCCCGAAGACGAGTTTGTCGGGGTTCAGGAAATCCGCCACGGCCGTCCCCTCGCGCTGGAACTCGGGATTGGACGCGACGAGGAAGTCCGTCCCGCGTTCGAGACCGGCGTCGGCGATACGGGGAGCGAGCCGGTCCTCGGTCGTGTTCGGGACGACAGTCGACTTCGTGACGACGAGGTGCGGCTCGTCAGCCGGATTCTCAGCGCCGGCCAGCGCTTCGCCGATGGATGCCGCACCGGCTTCCATGAACTGGAGGTCGATGCTCCCGTCGTCGTTCGAGGGCGTCGGGAGCGCCAGCATCGTCAGCTCAGTATCGAGAATCTCGTCGTAGTCGGTACTTGCCCGGAGTAGGCCGCCGCCGTGCTCGGCGACGAGCTCGTCGAGCCCGGGTTCGTGTATCGGGGACTCGCCGTCGTTGATCGCATTGACGATATCCTCGTCTATGTCTATCGTTACGACTTCGTGTCCGAGGTCGGCGAGACACGCCGCAACCGTCGTCCCGACGTAGCCGCTCCCGACAATACTGACGTTCATCAAGCGATGGTAGTCGAGGAGCGGGTATTATAATTCGGATCCTATAATTCGATAAGAGTTTTATCGGACGACCGACCAATGAGAACGTATGAAAGCTGTCGTACTCGCCGCTGGTGAGGGAACCCGTCTCCGCCCGCTGACCGAAGACAAGCCGAAGGGGATGGTCGAAGTCGCTGGAAAACCTATTCTGACACACTGCTTCGAGCAATTGATCCAACTAGGCGCCGACGAACTCCTGGTAGTCGTCGGCTACAAGAAGCAGGCCATCATTAACCACTTCGAGGACGAGTTCGAAGGCGTTCCGATCACCTACACCCACCAGCGCGAGCAGAACGGCCTCGCACACGCACTCCTGACCGTCGAGGAGCACGTCGACGACGACTTCATGCTGATGCTCGGCGACAACATCTTTGAAGCGAATCTCCAGGACGTTGTCAACCGCCAGCAGGAGGAGCGCGCCGACGCCGCCTTCCTCGTCGAGGAAGTACCCTGGGAGGAGGCCGGGCGATACGGCGTCTGTGACACCAACAAGTACGGCGAAATAACCGAAGTGGTCGAAAAGCCCGAAGAGCCGCCGTCGAACCTGGTGATGACCGGGTTCTACACGTTCACACCAGCTATCTTCCACGCCTGCCATCTGGTGCAGCCCTCGAACCGCGGCGAGTACGAGATCAGCGACGCGATTGACCTCCTGTTGCACTCCGGGCGGACTATCGACGCAATCCGCATGGACGGCTGGCGGAACGATATCGGCTACCCAGAGGACCGCGACCAGGCTGAGAAACGGCTACAGGGCGAGATTGATCCGGAGATGGCCGCCGAGAACATCGCCGCAAGCGAGTGAGAGAACAGACCGGTCAGTAGCCAGCGACTTCTCCGATTACGTGGGTTGTGTGGTGATGCGGTTTCTTGATCAAAGAACAGCCCACAACGCGAGAATAGTTTCAATATTTGAGTCTCCGGACGCAGGACTTATCCCGGAACTCGGTAATCACACTGATAATGGACAGTGGCTGGCGGTACCGGGTCGCAAGTGTGGCTGGCGTCGTCGTGCTGACAGCGATTGCCGTCGCACTTGTCAACAATGCTACCTTCCAGTCGATAGCGACTACCGTCCCGATATTCAATCGGCTGCCGGCCGACCCCCCAACAGGGTCGGAGTTCACGTTTGAACTCCTGGTCACAATCGCCGTCGTCGTCAGTGTGTTCCTCCCGCTGTACAAGCCCCGTCCGCGTCGGATTCTCGACGCCGTAGCGCTGGCTCAGAAGCGAGTGCTCGTGGCAGTTCTCGTGCTGGCGACAATCGGCTACTTCGACTACACGTATCGACTGCCGCGCTTGACTGTCGTATTGGTGACCCCGTTGTTACTGATCGCACTGCCAGCGTGGTTCGTGTGGATTCGGAAACGGCCGTCGTCAAACGGCGAGCGGACCATCGTCGTCGGCGATGACCTCCAAGTGATCGGGGAAGTCGCACGTGAGGTCGACGGGACACTCTTGGGCTATCTCTGTCCGACGAGTGTCGTGGCGACGACCGAACGGACCGAAGCCATCGCTGACGGTGGAATCAGCCCCGGTGGGCTGGAACGGTTGGGCGGCCTCTCGCGGATCGAGGACGTGCTCGTCGAGTATGACGTCGATACTGTCGTGTTGGCGTTTGAGCATGCCGACCGGGCGGAGTTCTTCGGTGCCCTTGACGCCTGTTACGAGTATGGAGTCAACGCGAAAGTCCACCGAGACCATACGGACTCCGTGTTGACCGCCAGCGGTGGGGTCGGAGCGCTGGTCGACGTGGATATCGAGCCCTGGGACATACAGGACTACATTCTCAAGCGCGCGTTCGACATCGCGTTTGCGTCAGTTGGACTGGTCGCGCTGTCGCCCGTGATTATCGGGATCGTAGCAGCAATAAAAGTCGAAGACGGCGGATCGATACTGTACCGGCAAGACCGGACAGCGGTGTTCGGCGAGACATTCTCTATCTACAAGTTCCGGTCGATGATCGAGAACGCGGAAGACGGGACCGGCGCGAAGATAAGCGACGAGGATGCGGGTGGGGTCGATCCACGCGTGACATCGGTCGGGCGAGTGCTGCGACAGACGCACCTGGATGAGATTCCACAGCTCTGGTCGATACTGCGGGGCGACATGAGCGTCGTCGGCCCGCGGCCCGAACGACCGGAGCTGGACTCGGATATCCAGACCGGCGTCGTTGACTGGCAGAAACGGTGGTTCGTGAAACCCGGTCTGACCGGTCCTGCGCAGGTTAATGACGTGACCGGGAAGGAACCGGGCGAAAAGCTGCGATACGACCTCGAGTACGTGCGTGACCAATCGTTCAGCTACGATATGAAGCTGGTCTCAAGGCAGGTGTGGAGCGTTATTATCGATGTCATTGTTGCGTACAGAACCTCTTGAGAAGGGTTTGCAAACCGACAATCCGTGATCTGGACAGTACATTCGGCAGCAAAACGTCGTTCGTAGCGGTCCCGAATACGCTGATGTGTTGGTCCCGTTCAGGAGCACGGCGCAAGTCGGGATAATAGCGACAAGCGAAAAGGCCATACACCGGCCGCGAAATGGGCTGGTATGGAGTCGATGGAGGAGTCATCCGGTATCATCGATGACGAGGGGAATCTGTTTGGCGTTATCAATATCATCGATGCCCTCGTCGTTGTATTTGTTCTTACTATCCTTATCGCCGGAATCAGCCTGGTACTAACGGATAACAGCGATTCGGGTTCGACATCGTCGGCCGGGACAGCCGGGACAACCAATGTGACACTCGATCTCGGGCCCCAGCCGGACTATATTATTTCTCAGATATCGGTCGGAGACAGCTACAGTCCGTCAGGGAATTCGGAACTCACAGTCACAGATGTCTATTTCGCCCCGCAAGGTGAGTCGACACGAGCGGTGGTGCAAGCCGAATTGTCAGCCCCGCAGTCGGGAGAAACCATACAGTACAACGGGTCACCACCGCGATACGGTCGACAGCTTGAGATCCTCACTGAGACCTACTCTACCGCAGGAACGATTCGCGACGTTGGTGGCAGTTCCGAACTTACTACGACTGAGACAGAGGTGGTAGTCAGAGCAAATCTATCGGAGACCGACGCCAGGCGCCTCAGTGCCGGGCAGCCGATCCATGTCCAGGGACGAGAAGTAGCTACTATCGAGTCGGTGACAGTATACGGGACCCGAAACCCCGATAAGAAGACCGTCTTTCTTGGAGTGACACTCCAGAGCGTAGCCTACGGTGAGCAGCAGGCGTTCGGCGAGACGACGATCCGGCCGGGAGCAACCCTCTCACTCCCGACTGACACTGGCCTCATCAAGGGTCGACTCACGCGGGTCGGTACTACGACGCAACGCGGTCAGTCCGCAACTCGCGATGTCCGACTGCAGTTGTCCAACGTGTCTCCGTTACTCGCTGACAGCGTTTCGCCGGGGATGACGGAGTCGTTCGGCGGTGAAACAGTCGCACGGGTTTCGACCGTCCAGCGTGAAAACGCGACAGTCGTCACCAGAGGACAGGATGGGGAGATCTACGAACGGGCACATCCGATAAACCGGGACGTTACGCTCACCGCAAACCTCTCTGTTCGAGAGACCGATACCGGTGTCACATTCAAACGGCAGACACTCCAGCAGGGACGCGTCGTGACCCTGGATCTGGGGACCGTAACGATCAGGGCGACTGTTATCTCAGGCTATCGATGAGCAACGGAGGGACAGCCACAGTGGTGAAAGCACGTCTCCGGTCGGCTATCGAGAACTCGGCGCTCAAGTCGCTCTCCGATGAGTTTTCACGGAGTTTCGAGCACTCGACGCTCAACTGGGTTCGCGCTCGGTTACTCGAGATAGCCAAGACATCCTGGATCTACCGCTGGCTCACGGCAGAACCGGAGCCGGAGGTTATCGTCATCGATCTACGCGAAACGCACACTGTCGGTCCATTTCTCGCCATGCTCAATGCTGTCACACCTCGGGTTATGCAGTTCTGGAAAAATTCCGGCCTCGCGGCGATTGCGCGATCTATCGGAAAGATACTCTCGGGTTCGACAACCCTTAAACTGGCGGCAAGGCTTCTCGAACCGCCGGAACCACCAGAAAACTGCGAGCATCGCGAGTAGCCAGCTACGTGCTGCTCACTCGACTGTCACGCTTTTTGCCAAGTTGCGCGGCTTGTCGATGTTCCGCCCCAGCAGCGCAGCCGTGTGATACGACACCAGCTGCAGGTGCGTGTTGGCCAGCACCGCAGCTGCTCGCGGATGGGTCTCCGGAATCTCGAGTACGTGGTCGGCGTAGCGTTCAACGTCGCTCTGTCCGTCTGTAATCGCAACCACCGGGGCGTCCCGCGCTTCGACCTCTTTGACGTTCCCAATCGTCTTGCGGGCGCGCTCGTCGTCGCCAGTCACGATAGCGAACACCGGCGTGTTCTCGGTCACCAGCGCCAGCGGGCCGTGTTTCAGCTCACCCGCAGCGAAGCCCTCAGCGTGCTTGTAGGTAATCTCCTTCATCTTCAGTGCGCCTTCGAGCGCCACGGGCTCCTGGTAGCCGCGGCCGATGAAGAAGTAGGCATTGGCATCCTGGTACAGCTCTGCGATTTCCTGGGCCGCAGATTCGTCGAGGACCGCCTGGACGTGGCCGGGGAGATCGCGGAGTGCGCTGATGACCTGCCGGGCGTCGCCGGTCGTGGACGTTCCGAGCGCGAGCAGGTTCAGCGCGGCCAGCTGTGAGGCGAAAGTCTTGGTAGCGGCGACGCCGATTTCCGGACCGGCGCGGATGTACAGCGCGTGGTCGCACTCACGCGCCGCAGTGGAGCCGACGACGTTGGTCACGGCCAGCGTCCGCGCGCCGCGGCGGCGGGCCGCCCGAAGTGCCGAAAGCGTGTCCGCGGTTTCGCCGCTCTGCGTGACCCCGACGACGAGCGCGTCGCCGATGGGGGGCGTGGCAGTGGCGTACTCACTGGCGAGAAACGCCTGGGCGGGGATACCCGCTTCGCGGAACAGTTGCGCGCCATGCAGGGCAGCGTGGTACGAGGTCCCGCAGGCGACGAACTGGACGCCCGTCGGGGAGAGATCGCCGAGGTCGCCGATGTCGACTGTGCCGGCGAGTTCGTCGACGCGGCCGCGGAGACACTGCCGGAGCGCGCGGGGTTGCTCGTGGATCTCCTTGAGCATGAAGTGGTCGTAGCCGCTCTTGCCGGTCTCTTCGGGGTCCCACTGGACAGTGTCGATGTCTTTCTCGATGACAGTGCCATCGGTGTCTGTGACGGTCCACCCATCACCGTTGAGGCGGGCGAACTCGCCGTCAGCGAGATAGACGACCTTGTCGGTGAAATCCCGGAAGGCGGGCACGTCGCTCGCCAGGTACGTTGCGTCTTCGCCGATACCCAGGACGAGCGGGGAGTCGTTCCGCGCGGCGAACACTGAATCACAGCCGGCGACCACAACGGCGACGGCGTAGCTGCCTTCGAGTCGGCTGATTGCCTCGCGGACGGCGTCCTCGGGATCGGCTCCCGCGTCCAGCGCGTCCTCGATGAGGTGGGGCACGACCTCCGTATCGGTGTCGGACGTGAAGGTGTGGCCGGCGCTGACGAGTTCGTCCCGCAGGGACTGGTAGTTCTCGATGATCCCGTTGTGGACGACTGCGACATCACCAGTGCAGTCCTGGTGTGGGTGAGCGTTCTCGTCGGTCGGCGGGCCGTGCGTGCTCCAGCGGGTGTGGCCGATGCCGACCGACCCAGAGAGGGTCCGGTCGGACAGGGCCTCGCGCAGGTCGGCGATTTTGCCGGAGTGTTTACACAGGTCGATGTGACTGTTGGCCAGTGCGACCCCTGCGGAGTCGTACCCGCGGTACTCCAGTTTCGAGAGCCCGTGAACGAGTGTGTCGAGCGTCTCGTCGCCGCGGCCGACACAGCCGATGATGCCGCACATCAGCGGACCACCTCCGCGCCCTCGCGGACGGTTCCATCGACTGTCACGCCGGTGGCGAGCCGAGCGTTAGGGCCCACGAGCGACCCAGAGACGAAGCTCACGTCACCGAGCGCGACGGCGCGGTCGGCAATAACGGCGCCGAGCCGCTGGTCCTCGAACACTTCCGTGCCGACCTGGACATCGGCCGGGCCGCCGGGGACGACCGTGCTGATGCCCAGGTTCACATCCTGACCGGTGACGGTGTCGACGAGGGTCGAGCTCGGGTCAACGCGTGTGTCCGCGTCGAGCACCGAGTGTTGGATGACGCTGTTGGCTCCAACAGTGACGTTTCGGCCAAGCGCGACATCTGGGCCGATGACGGCGTCCGGTCCGACCTCGCAGTCCGGCCCGATGACGACCGGCGACTGGAGGGTCGCCTCGTCGTGGACACGAGCGGAGTTGTCGACCCAGACCTGCTCGTCGCGGGCCGATTCGACGACCCGACCCCGCGCTAGCACCTCGCGGGCGACGGTCAGCAGGTCCCACGGGTACGTCGCGTCGACCCACATCCCGTCGACTTCGACTGCTCGAACTCGGGCGGATTCCAGCAGGAGTTCGATTGTGTCGGTCAGCGCCAGCTCTCCCGCGTGACGCGTCGTTTCGTCAATAGCCTCGAAAATGTCACCGTCGAAGGCGTACACCCCGCCGTTGATGAGTCTGAAATCGTCGTGTCGGGGCTTTTCGACGATGTTGACGATATCACCGTCCTGTACTTCGACAGCACCGTACCGACTGGTATCCTGTCGTTCGAGAACGGCGATGCTCGTGTGGCCAGTCTCCGCGTAGGAGGTATCTACCGCCTCGATAGTGGCCGGGTCGACGAGACGGTCACCGTTCATCACCAGGGCCGGGCCGTCGACGACGCTCCGTGCTTGGAGGAGCGCGTGCCCGCTACCCAGCTGTTTCGTCTGGCTCACGTACGAAATCGGAACGCCACGGTACGTCGGACCGAAGTGGTCCTGAACGCGGTCGCGCTTGTAGCCGACGACGACGACCAGTTTCTCGATGCCTGCCTCGACCAGCGCATCGAAGACGTGCTCGAGAATCGGACGGTTCGCGGCCGGCAACATAGGCTTGGGCCGGTTTCGCGTCAGCGGCCGCAGGCGAGTCCCCTCACCCGCAGCGAGGACCACAGCCGTATCGATGTGCATATTTGTTGCAGACGGAGGAAGGGCTTCAATATGGCGGCCTTACTGAGATTGGTCGGTGTCTACTCTCGAACGCGCGTCCAGATTGTGACGTGGAAACCGAACGGGTTGGGGCGTCCAGGACTACCAGTACAGTCAAACACCTGTCGGTGCGACACCGCTCGCTACTGCTCACCCATCCGCTCGCCGGCGACCCGACGACCCTTCGTCGTCAGGTTCACCTCGGTCCGTTCCCGGAGCACACTGATAACGTCGAGTTCGATCAGTCGGTCGAAGATCGCCTCGGTCTTCTCGACGTCGATACCGACAAAGTTGGGGATGTCAAAGGGCGACACGCCGGAGTGTAGCGCCATGATGACCCGTTTCTCCGTCGAGCTCAGGTCCAGGTCGGCGCGGTTCTGTTCGGCGCTCTCTTCGAGCATCGTCCGGAGAACGGTGGCGTGGAACTCCTCGCCGGCGAGGTGTGTTTCGACGCTGATGTCGTCCTCGCTGTGCTCGACCTGAATGACCGTCCGTTCCTCGTCGCTGACCTGTTTCTCTTCGACAGCAAGGTCGCCGATGTCTGCGCGGTCGACGACGACGGCTTGCCCGTCGGCCATTGCGAGCTTCAGCGCCTCGTCGGTCACTTTGAGGCGGCCCTTCGTCCACTCGGCGGACTGGACGACGCCGCCTTTCAGTGCAGGGTGTTGAACCAGTACGATTGCGCCGTCGAGACTCGCCCGGTAGAAGTCGGTCTCGAACGTCTCGTGGTCCGACGCCGACACGAGGATGACGTCCTCGCCGACGTAGAGCGCGACGTAGTCGGAGACGCCGGCGCTCTGCTGGTTCACGTCGAACCGGTCGGCGATACGGTCGATATCGGTCAGTGAAATCTGTCGCTTGTCGTCGCCCAGCAGGGCAACCCGCTCGGTGGTGAGGACGATTCGACAGTTTCGCCACTCGGCGTCGGTGAGGCGCTGTCCCTGTGAGACTGCCTGGAGGAATTGCCCCTTCGTATCGGCGATCTTCTTTTCCGTGTCGCTCATGCCCCGTACCGGCCTCTCGTACACCTGTTGTCCGCAGGACTCAATATAAGTTCCGTCGCCAGTGTCGAAAGTGAGAACAGCCGACAGCACTGGCGTCGGTTCTCTCGCAGGAAATCGTACATAATTAGAGAGGACATTTTTGAGTGCGCCGATGTATTGTCAATTGATGACACGGGGTGACGAACCGGATCGGGACCAGTCCCACACGGGGCGAGAGACAGTCGAACCGCCGGACTGGTTCGTCGAACAGGCGAACGTGACTGACCCGGCTGTCTACGACCGCTTCGAACGGGAGTGGCCCGATTGCTGGCGCGACGCCGCCGAGTTGCTCGACTGGGAAACACCGTTCGAGACGGTATTCCGTGGCACGGACGGCCCGCCGTTTGAATGGTTCCCCGGTGGCCGATTAAACGCCGCATACAATTGTCTCGACCGGCACCTCCCCGAGCGGAAGAACCAACTCGCACTGGTCTGGGAGGGGCACCTCGGCGAGTCCCGTACCTACACCTACCTCGAGTTGTACCGGGAAGTCAACGCCTTCGCCGCGGCGCTGCGCGAACGCGGCGTCGGGCCGGACGACGTGGTGACGCTGTACCTGCCGATGGTGCCCGAACTCCCGGTCGCGATGCTGGCTTGTGCACGGCTGGGCGTGCAACACAACGTCGTCTTCGCCGGGTTCTCCGCGGACGCGCTGGCGACGCGGATGGAGCGGGCCGAGTCGGAGTACCTCATCACCTGCGACGGCTACTACCGCCGCGGCAGCGCCGTCGCACAAAAGAATAAGGCCGATAACGCGCGCATCGCCGTCGACCACGACGTGTCGGTCGTGGTGCTCGACCGACTGGGCCGTGACGTGCATTTAGGCGACGACTACGACGACTATCACGACCTGCTGGCGGCCCACGAGGGGGCCGAAGTCGAACCCGTCTCGCGGGCGGCGGACGACCCGCTCTTTCGCATCTACACGTCGGGGACGACCGGGCAGCCGAAAGCCGTCACCCACACGACCGGCGGATATCTCGCACACGTCGCCTGGACCGCCCGGTCAGTTCTTGACATCAAGCCCGAGGACACCTACTGGTGCTCGGCCGACATCGGCTGGATCACCGGCCACTCATACATCGTCTACGGCCCGCTCGCGCTCGGCACCACGACGGTGCTGTACAACGGCACGGCGGACCACCCGGAGAAAGACCGACTGTGGGAACTCATCGAGAAGTACGCCGTCGACGTCTTTTACACCGCGCCGACGGCCGTCCGGGCGTTCATGAAGTGGGGCGAGGAGTACCCCGACAAGCACGACCTCTCCAGCCTTCGCCTGTTGGGCACCGTCGGCGAACCGATGGACGCCCAAGCCTGGGAGTGGTACCGCGAACACATCGGGGGCGGCGAGTGCCCGATTGTCGATACCTGGTGGCAGACCGAAACCGGCGCAGTACTTGTGTCGACGCTACCCGGCGTCGACGAGATGAAACCCGGAGCCGCGGGAACGCCGCTGCCTGGAATCGAGGCGTCCGTCGTCGACCGGTCGGGTGCGGCGGCCGGGCCGAACACGGCCGGCGAACTCGTCGTGACGCGCCCCTGGCCGGGAATGCCCCGCGCGCTACTCGACGGAACGGACTGGGGCAGCGTCCCGGACAACATCGATGGGTGGCGGTACTATCCCGAAGACAGCGTCTCGGTCGACGATGACGGCTACATCACCTTCCTCGGTCGGATCGATGACGCGATCAACGTCGCCGGCCGGCGGTTCAGCACCAAGGAACTTGAGTCAACGGTCGCCGGCGTCACCGGCGTCGCCGAAGCCGCCGTCGTCGGGGCCGACGACGAGACGACCGGAACGGCGGTGTACGCGTTCGCCTCTCCGGAGGACGGCTACGCCGAGAGCGAACTCCGGACGGCCATCGAAGAGGCCGTCGTCAACGCTATCGGTGGTATCGCCCGGCCCAAAGAGATCGTGTTCACGCCCGACCTCCCGAAGACGCGCTCGGGCAAGGTTATGCGCCGCCTGCTGACGGCAGTGGCCAACGACGAGGACCTGGGCGACACCAGCGCGCTACGGAACCCCGAAATCCTCGGCGAAATCCAGTCGACCACGAGAAGAGAGTAACTGGTTTCGTATTCTTTTGTATCTCCGAAATAGTTCTGCGGCAACAGCGTCTTTAGTGGTTGTTTTATCGTGCGTCTCTCGTCCATGTCCACGATGTGACCGCAATACTTATTTCGTTATTCTCTGAATTTCCGAAATATATGGACAGCGCAGCGGACCGCATCGGTGAACGAGGGTACGAGCAACTTCGGCGTGCGGCCGAGACACACCGGTCCGATATCGTGCTCCGGCTCGGCGCGGAGGTCGGGCTCCGTCCGGCGGAGATGACGGCTGTTCGATTGGCCGATATCACCGAGTTCGAGGGACATCGCCTGCTTTCCGTTCGGGAGGACGGCGAAGTGGTCCGCGAGACGTACCTCCCGGATTCGGTCGAACACGACATGCGGAAGTACGCGAATGCGGCCGGAAAAGCCGACGACGAACCGCTGTTTTCCGTCTCCGCGCGACGGCTCCAGATGCTCGTCAGCGAGGTAGCCGACCGCGCTGCCGACGCGGCACCACACCTGCAGGGGATTTCCACGCGCGACCTCCGGTGGCGGTTCGCGGCGAGCCTGCTGGACGACGGCGTTCCGCCGGACGTCGTCTGCGCGCTCGGCGGCTGGGACCGGCTCGACCGACTGGACCCCCTGCTTGACGAACCGGACCGCGAAACCATCGTCACGGCCGTTCACGGGTCCGGCGGGCGGGCGGTCTCAAGCGAGTCCCAGCGACCCGTCGACTGGATTATGACGGTCAGCGAGGCGCTTGCGGCTGCCGCAACCGGCGAAGCAATTGCGACAGCAGTCTGTGACCACCTGACCGGGACGGCGGGCTTCGAGTTCGCCTGGCTCGCCGAGCATACCGGCGACGGGCTGACACCGCGCGCGACGACCGAAATTCCAGAGACAGCTGTCGAGCGGCAGATCGACGCCCACATCGAGTCAGTCACCGCACCGCTCGACGTGGGCGATGTTCGTGTCATCGACGACAGCACCGGCCCCGTCGCTCTGATCCCGCTCGTCAGAGAAAACGCCGTGTCCGGTGTCATCGGGGTCGGGGACAGCGAAGAATTTACTGACGCGGAACGCGCCGTGCTGTCCGCGCTCGGCGTCCAGATCGGCCACGCACAGGTCGCTGCCGAACGAAAACGCCTCCTGCTTGCCGACACGGTGACCGAACTGGAGTTCCACTGTGCGGACGAGCGAACCTTTACCGCCGGGGTATCCGGGGCGTTACAGTGTACGGTCGAGCTGTCCGGCGTCGTTCCCGTCGCGGGCCAGTCGCTGCTGTACTACCTGATGGTCGAAGGCGCCTCGGCCGACGCGATACTTTCGTATGCGGACACCGACGACGGGGTGACAGACGCCAGACTCCTCGAAGAGCACAGCGACGGCGTGCTACTGGAGGTCGTCGTTACAGACACGCCGGCGCTTCAGTTGGTTGAGAGCGGCGGCCGCATCCGCTCTGTGACGGCCACTGACGGTGTGGCAACGATCGCCGTCGAGCTTCCCAGTGAAGCCGACATCAGACCGACGGTCAACGCCGTCACCGACGCCTACCCGGAGACGTCGTTAGCGGCGAAGCGAGAGACGGAACGGCCGGCCGAGACGGACACCGGGTTCCGCGACCGGCTGACCGACACCCTCTCCGACCGGCAAGAAACAGTCCTCAGAGCGGCCTACCACAGCGGCTACTTCGAGTGGCCCCGCGGGTCGACCGCCGAGGAGCTAGCGGACTCGCTAGATGTCTCGTCGCCGACGTTGCACAATCACCTCAGGAAAGCCCAACAGAAGGTCCTGACCGCGTTTTTCGACGACCGGCCAGCGGAGCCGCGACGGCCCGCCGACAACTGAAACCCTGTTTCATGTTATCGTAGTTAGACCCCCCGTTTATATGGCCGCTGTGAAATATCGATGATAGACTATGTCAGATGAAGATGTCCAACTAGAAGCGCGGCTCGAAGAGCAGGAGGTATTCGAGCCCCCGGAGTCGTTCGTCGAGCAGGCGAACGTCACGGACGAGGGTATCTACGAGGAGTTTACCGAGAACTGGCCGGAGTGCTGGGAGGGGGCCGCCGACCTTCTCGACTGGGAGGAGGATTACGACCAGGTCCTCGACGACTCGAACCCGCCGTTCTACGAGTGGTTCACCGACGGCACACTGAACGCGTCGGCGAACTGCCTGGACCGGCACCTCGACGAACGCGGCGACGAAGCCGCTATCGAATGGGTGGGTGAGCCGGTCGAGGAAGACAACGTGACGTACACCTACGAGGAACTCCACCAGAAGGTCAACGAGTTCGCGGCCGGCCTGCGGGAGATGGGCGTCGGCGAGGACGACGTCGTGACGATGTACATGCCGATGATCCCGCAGCTGCCCATCGCCATGCTGGCCTGCGCTCGCATCGGCGCGCCACACTCCGTCGTGTTCGCCGGCTTCTCCGCGGACGCGCTGGCGACGCGGATGAACTCCGCCGACTCGGAGTATCTGGTCACCTGCGACGGCTACTACCGTCGCGGCGACCCGCTCGACCACCTCGACAAGGCCAACGAGGGGCTGAGTGGCGTCGACCACGAGGTCGAGCGCGCAATCGTCGCCGAGCGCCTGATGGACGGCGACGGCTTCGACCACGACTACGCCGACAACCAGGTCGCCTTCGAGGACGTCATCGCCGACAACGAGGGCGCGACGGTCGAGCCGGTCGACCGCGACGCCGAGGACATGCTGTTCCTCATGTACACCTCCGGAACGACCGGGAAGCCGAAGGGCGTCAAGCACTCCACCGGCGGCTACCTCGCCTGGGCGGCCTGGACGTCCCAGGCGGTGCTGGACATCAAACCCGAGGACACGTACTTCTGCTCGGCCGACATCGGCTGGATCACCGGCCACTCATACATCGTCTACGGCCCGCTCGCGCTCGGCACCACGACGATGATGTACGAGGGGACGCCGGACTACCCCGACAAGGACCGCCTCTGGGACATCGTCGAAGAGTACGAGGCCGACCAGCTGTACACCGCACCGACGGCCATCCGCGCGTTCATGAAGTGGGGCAAAGAGTACCCCGAGCAGCACGACCTCTCCAGTCTGCGCCTGCTGGGCACGGTCGGCGAGCCGATCAACCCCCGGGCCTGGAAATGGTACTACAAACACATCGGGGGCGAGGAGTGTCCCGTCGTCGACACCTGGTGGCAGACCGAGACCGGCGGCATGATGATAACGACGCTGCCCGGCGTCAAGGACATGAAACCCGGGTCGGCCGGTCCGCCGCTGCCGGGCAACGACGTACGCATCGTCGACACCGAAGGTGAGGAGGTCGAACCCGGCCGCGCCGGCTACCTGACCGTCGACAAGCCGTGGCCCGGCATGCTCCGGACACTGTACAAGAACGACGAACGGTTCATCGACGAGTACTGGGCCGAGTATTCCGACACCGACAGCGACGACTCCGACGACTGGGTGTACTTCCCCGAGGACGGAGCGAAAATCGACGACGACGGCTACATCACCGTGCTGGGACGGGTCGACGACGTGATCAACGTCTCCGGCCACCGTCTCGGGACGATGGAGATCGAGAGCGCTATCGTCGGCGTGGAAGGTGTCGCCGAAGCCGCTGTCGTCGGTGGCGACCACGACATCAAGGGCGAAGCGGTGTACGCGTACGTTATCACCGAGGACGGCTACGAAGAAGACGAGGAACTCCGCAGTGCGATCATCGACGGCGTCGAGGACGCTATCGGGCCAATCGCACGGCCGGAAGCGGTTATCTTCACGCCCGAACTGCCGAAGACCCGCTCCGGGAAGATCATGCGCCGCCTGCTGGAAGACATCGCCAACGGCGAGGAACTGGGTGATACGAGCACCCTGCGAAACCCAGACGTCGTCAGTGATATCGCGACCAAAGTCCAGGGTGACTGAGCGGTAACAGCGAACAGCACCACGAATTTTCAAGCTTTCAACCCCATGTCAAGAGACACGCCCGCGGACCGAGAAGAGTCAACTATCCAACCAGATGGCGGCACGGAGCCCGCCCACGAAGAGATCAACTACCTCGACAGGGAGGTGAACCTGTTACGGCCGAGCACGCCGTTTATGCGCGACCACCTGAAGATTATCTGGAGCAGTTTCGTGCTCTGGGCGCTGGTCGTGTTCGGGCCGGTGACGCTGACCGCACTTGCGCCGGAGATGATGACCGTGCAGATGCCTGTGCTCGGCTTCCCGCTGCACTACTTCCTCGTCTCGCTTGGCGCGCCAACGGGTGCGCTCATCCTGGCGATAGTGTACACGCGATACCGGGACGGGCTCGACCAGAAGTACGGCATCGACCCCGATTCCGTCGAGAGTACGGCTCCCGAGACGGGCGAGGCGACGGCCGCTGACGGGGGTGTCGAGCAGTGACGGTCCCGTTACAGGCGGAAGCGCTGGATATCTCCTTCAAACTCGTCCCGGCGATCATCGTCTTCCTGATGATGGCCTCGTTCCTCGTCATCGGCTACGTGTTCAAGGTGGCCGACACCGAGGGGATGTGGGTGGCCGGCCGCGGCATCGGGAACATCGAGAACGGGATGGCCATCGGCGCGAACTGGATGTCCGCCGCCTCGTACCTCGGGCTGGCCGGACTGGTCGCGCTGTCGGGCTTTTACGGCCTGGCGTTCATCGTCGGCTGGACGACCGGCTACTTCATCCTGCTCATCTTCCTGGCCGCGCAGATGCGGCGGTTCGGGAAGTACACCGCGCCGGACTTCGTCGGCGACCGGTTCAACTCGCCGACCGCCCGCGCGCTGGCCGCGTTCACCACGCTGCTCATCGCGTACGTCTACTCCGTCGGCCAGGCCCGCGGCATGGGGCTGGTCGGCCAGTACGTCTTCGGCCTCGACATCATCCCGATGATCGTCGTGATGATGACTATCACCGTCGGCTACCTCGCGCTCTCGGGGATGCTGGGCGCGACCAAGAACATGGCCGTCCAGTACACGATTCTCATCGTCGCATTCCTCGCGGGGGTGTACGTCGTCGGCTTCTCGCAGGGCTACTCGACGATACTCCCGCAGATCGAGTACGGCGCGCTGATGGCCGACCTCGGCCGCGAGTTCTCAGCGCCGTTCGTGAACCAGCCGTTCTACATCTGGATCGCGACGGCGTTCTCGCTCATCGTCGGGACCTGCGGCCTTCCACACGTCCTCGTCCGGTTCTACACGGTCAGAAGCGAGCGCGTCGCCCGCTGGTCCTGCGTGTGGGGGTTGTTCTTCATCCTCCTGCTCTACTGGGCTTCGCCCGCGATGGCGGCCTTCGGCGTCGACCTCTTCCAGGCGACGACCGGCGCGAGCGCCTACGCCGCGGAAGGCGGCATGTCCGGCGCTGAGGGTGACGTGATCGTCGTGCTCGCCGCACAGTTCGCGAACCTCCCGACGTGGTTCGTCGGCCTCGTCGCGGCCGGTGCGATGGCCGCGGCTATCGCGACGACTGCCGGGCTGTTCATCACGGCCTCCTCCGCGGTCGCACACGACATCTACACCGAACTGATCAACCCCGAAGCGACCCAGCGCCAGCAGGTGCTCATCGGTCGTGGGACGATCATCGGCATGGGCGCGCTGGTGACGGTGACCGCGTTCAACCCACCGGCGCTCATCGGCGAACTGGTCGCCTACGCGTTCTCGCTGGCCGGCGTCGTCCTGTTCCCGATGTTCTTCCTCGGCCTCTGGTGGGAGAACACGAACCGTCAGGGCGCGCTGGCCGGGATGGTGCTCGGCCTGCTCATCTGGATCACCTCGATTATCAACAGCGTCCTGCCGAACTACATCGGTGCGCTCGGCGCAGCCGCTGGCGAGAGCGGGGCACTCGTCCCGATATACGCCCAGTACGTCCCGCCCATCGGCGCTGCCCTGATCGGGACGCCGGTCGTGTTCGTCGTCACCATCGCCGTCTCGCTGGCGACGCCCGAGCCGCCCCTGGAGACGAAGAAGATGGTTCGGCAGTGTCACAGCCCCGAGCCGATGGGGCAACAGGAAACCGCCGCAGACGTCGTCGGTGACAGCACCAGCGGCGGCACCCCTGCAGACGACTAAACCCATGTACGACAACATCCTCGTTCCGACAGACGGCAGCAAAACCGCCGAAAACGCGGTCGACCAGGCAGTCGACATCGCCTCGAAGTACGGCGCGACGGTCCACGCGCTGTACGTCGTCGACGTCGACGCCACCAGTTACTCGCTGGGAACGGAGCAGGTCGACCGCATCCGCCAGGGGAACCTGGAGGAGATGACCGAAATAAACGAAGACGCCGACGAAGCCACCGGCTACGTCCGCGACCGCGCCGCCGAACACGGCCTCGAAGTCGAAGAGCACATCACCGCCGGCGAGCCGGCCCGCGCGATACGGAAGTTCGTCGAGGACAACGACATCGACCTCGTCGTGATGGGGTCCCACGGCCGCTCGGGCCTCAAGCGCGTCATCCTCGGCAGCGTCACGGAGAAAGTGCTCCGCCGAACGCGACTGCCGGTGCTTGTCGTCGACGTCCACGGCGAGACAGACATCGAGGAGTGACTAGCATGGGACTGAACCGATCACGACCGCCACGGACGACGCGAGGCCGTCGATGAGCGTCGTCGACACCCTCCGCGACCACGTGCGCGACCACAAGCGAGGCATGTTCGTCGACCTCGTGTTCGCTATCGCCTGGGTGACCGCCGTGAGCGTCATCTTCGACCTGTTGTCGGCTCCCCAGTGGGCTTACTACCTGACGCTCGCCGCCGGCGTCGTCGCGTACTACGGCTTCTTCTGGTCGCTCGAGCTGGCGATGCAACAGCAGCAGTAGGTCGGGCTCCGTTTTCCGCGATGGCGGCGGGCCCATAGCTAGTTCACGACACCCCTGTGAAATATAGTCATACGGTGGTTGATCCACCGCTTTACCCGTGCTATCCAAGCACCCCCTCATTTTCAAGCCCGTCGAATTTCGGCCCCACCGGTACTAATAATACCATGTAGGTGCATTGACTTTTTCGACAGCAGCAGACGCTGTGGAGTCAGCAATGATATACGAAAGTTCGACGGGAGAGTACTACAGTGGTCTCGACATCTGGATGCGCTTCGAGTCGGGGTTCTGGGAACCACACGATTGGAGTCAAGCGACGGGTGAGGAATGGGTCCAGACCGAGGCGGGTGAAGTTCTCACCCTGACGCCGGTCCCGGAGTCGGACCTCCCGGACGGGGTGTCGGTGACGGAAGCTGAGGACGTCGAGTACCTGCGTGAGTGAAAACGGCGAGACGGAAGCAGGGCACGAGTCCGGCTGTACTGACTGGGCTACATCGGAACCCGACCACCGCTAGAGGCAAGCCACGGGTCGCAGTGGCGGTACCGCTCCACTGCCCCGGATCAGAGTCGGTCCTCGCCCGACTTTTGTTGGCTCGGCGTCAGGGAAAATCGTTCAGAGGCGCGTAGCGCCACGCCGCTCACGAGTCACTGCGTTCCTCGTTCGCTATCCGAGGGCCCTCTCTCCGGTCGGCCCCTCGCTATTTCTCACTCATCGCCTCACTCGCCATATTCCGCCCCTGCGCGTTCAACGCGACCTCGGTCCGAACCCGGACCTCATCAACCGCACCAACATCGAGCAGTTTCTGATAGATTTCCTCGACCTCGTCGGGCGTTGTTCCGACGAAATCGGACATCTCGAACGGTGAAACACCGGAGTAGAGCGCCATCAACACCTGACTCTCCATCTCCGAGAGTTCGTAATCGTCCTCACGGTCCTCGATAACGCGGGTAAAGAGCGTCTTCAGCGCCCGCGTGTGGTGGTCCATCCCCGAGATGTGGGTTTCGACGCTACGGTCCTGATTGTCAGTGTGTTCGACCTCGATGACCTCCCGCTCCTGGCCCATCACGGTACTGGTCCCCGTTTCGATAGTTCCGACGTCCTCAATTTCGAATGACATGCTCTTGCCGCCGGGGAACTGGAGGCGGATGATGTCGTCATCCAGTTGAAACCGTGCCTTGCTCCACTCGGCGTCCTCCTGAACGACGCCGCCGACGACCGCTTGCTGTCGTGCGAGGATAACCTCACCCTGTAGCGTCGCGCGGACGTACTCCGTCTGGAAGTCGTCCAAGTTCGGGGTGTCGACGAGGA
>ENA-ORDC01000508-ORDC01000508.1-marine-metagenome-genome-assembly--contig:-NODE-508-length-37801-cov-57.565104_pt1 | contig 37801 bp, 44 predicted proteins | sample MGYA00237783_ERZ508515 | MGnify/ENA primary metagenome ERZ508515 (study PRJEB26186, sample SAMN06268792) | marine metagenome | isolation source: Eden Landing Ponds, San Francisco, CA, USA | place... | reverse complement strand
CCCCAGCCGACGAGGCCGTCGTCGGTTTCCAGTCGGAGGAACAGCCACCGTGGCGGTACTTCGAACAGTTCGTAGTCGACAATTTCACTCATCGGTCGGTATCGCCATTTCCTGACCAGTCCGCTTAGTCGTTTCGCCAGTGGGGCCCGAAAGCGCGCGGCCCCGAGCATTGTGATGGACTATCCAGGTCGGCGGCGGGGACTCGTCTCGAGCGTGTCGACTGAAAGAGAGACGGTGGACAGCCCTGCAGTGGGGGGTGGACCATGGCTGTGCCACTCGTCAGCGGGCTGAGTCACTCCTCAGCCGGGGAGAGTGCCAGACAGCGATAGTACCGATTGAAACGGTCGACACACCGACCGCACTGTCGTCGTCTGGTCGGGCGTGCAGTGCGTTTCAACGGCTACTATAGCCCGGTTCTATCACGGGCACGTTGACATAGCGAAGTTCCGCTATATAAACTCTTTCCTCGGTACGGTCATCCCAACTGTGGCTGCCGGTCGCTGCCTGTGGTCGGTCGGACACGCCACTGTCTACCAGAAGTGTACTCACAGACAATTTTACAGCATTACGTCTGTAATGGCAGTCGCCACGTTCGTACACCATTTGTGGACCTGGAGACCTAATTACACAATTAATGCTGTAAAGCACTTTGGGGAGAGGTACACTCACTGTGTATCTCACGCCAGCACGAGTGACGCACCTGTGGCTGGCGCGGGTAGCGTTGCTGTCCGTGTGCTGGTCCCTGTTCGTCGCTTCGATCAGCGCCGGAAGAAGGTCGATTGGCTGTCGTTTCGCAGCGTCCGTTCGATGCGTGCTATTCGTTCGACTGGCCGCTCGGTCGGGTTCGACGGGCGAGAACTGCGGGGTCGGCGGTGCTGTCGTGGGGACGAACGCTGAGCGTGAACGAGACAGGATCGGGCTGGGGTCGGTGCTGTGTGAGGGGCTTAACCGGTGTTCCGCCGACGCCCGCTACGGCCACGTCGGCGAACACCGTCGTCTCGTCGGCCGCCACGAGCTCGGGGAGGCGCGTGGCGTCGGCGAGGTTCTCGTACTGGTCCAGTCGGACGTTCAGCGGGCGGTCACCAGCCAGCAGGACACCCGCCTCGTCGTCGGCCACGCTGGCCCACCGAACGTCGGTCTTGTTGCCGTTGTCCGAGGGAAGCCGGTAGGGGACGAACTGCTCGTCGACGGTGCCGCTGTACCGGCCGACGGGGCACCCGGATTTCCGGTCGGGGTACGTCTCCTCGGGGCCGCGGCCGAACCACTCGAACTCGGTGGCCGACGCCGGCAGATCGAACTGAACGCCCAGTCGCGGCAGCCAGGTGGTCAGCGAGTCCCGGAGCGTCTCTGTCGGTACAACGTCGATGGCCGTCGTGATGGTGCCGTCCCGTCCGATCTCGTAGTCGAAATCGACCGTGAACAGCGTCGTCCCGTCGGCGTTTCGAAGTACCGTCTCGGCGGCGATTCGGACGGTGTCTCGTGTCTGTTCGACAGTGTCGCTTACCACCGTCTGCTCGAGAGCGTGTAGTCCGAGCGAGCGCCACTCGGACTCGTTGTCGTACCCCCACTCGGTGTCGCTGTCCATGTGGCCCTCGTTGGCGATCGGTGCCCGGAACGCGCCGAACAGCGGGCCGTCCGTCGCCACGACCGCCCCGTCGTAGCTCAGTTCTTGGAACAGCCCCCGGTCGCGGTCGAAGCGGTAGCGGAATCGGTCGCCACTGATCGACACCGTCGTCTCGGTCTCCTCGACGGTCAGCTGGCCGGTGGCTACCCTGGAGACCGATTCCGACGCCGGCGGCTCGATGGGGACGGCGAACTGCTCGAAGCCGACCTCGTGACCGGCCGGTGCCCAGCCGGTCTCCGCGGCCAGACACACCCGGATCGTCAGGTGACACTCGCTCTCGGGCGGGAGTGTCGGCTCGTCGAAGGGGACGGCGATTCCGCGCGTCTCGCCCGGCGACACGTCGAGGTTGAGCCGCCCGGACTGGACGACCTCGCCGTCGACCGACAGCTCCCAGTCGACGTCGAACGCCGAGAGGTTCGTGATAGTGTGGTCGTTCGTCACCGTCAGCACGCCCTCCGCTGGCGCCACCGCCTCGAAACTGAACGGCTGCTGGGTCTTCTTGATCTGGCGCAGTTCGGGCTGGGGCGTCAGGTCCGAGAAGGCGACGCCGTCGAGCAGGAACGGGTCGTCGTCGAACCACCACTCGCCGGGCGTGCCACCGGGGACTACGTCGCCCGCGAGCGTCTGGTTGGTCCACTCCCAGACGAACCCGCCCTGGAGCCCGTCGACCTCGCGGACGAGGTCCCAGAAGGCATCCTGTAGGCCGAGACTGTTGCACAGCGCGTGGGCGTACTCGCCCATGATCAGCGGACGGTCCTCGACCGCGCTGTGCTGGACGAGCGTGTGCGGGACGGGATAGCGGGGCCCGGAGATGTCGGCGAACGGTGCCGTCCCGGTCATGCTCTCGTGGTAGCGGTCGTACGGCGAGTCGCCGTCGCCCTGATGGTAGACGAACCGGGTGTCGTCGTGTTCGCGGACGTAGTCGGCCATCTCCTCGTGGGCCGATCCCTCGCCGGCCTCGTTGCTGGTCGACCAGGCGAAGATCGACGCGAAGTTCTTGTGGTGTTCGACCATCTGCTCGAATCGGCGGACGAACGAACGATGGAAGTCGGGCCGCTCGTTGACGAAGTTCATGTTGAAGTGGGTCTCGACGTTGGCCTCGTCGACGACGTACAGTCCCAGTTCGTCGGCCAGTTCGTACACCTCCAGATCGTTCGGGTAGTGGGCGGTCCGAATAGCGTTGACGTTGTGACGCTTGAGCTGCTGGAGTTCCTCGCGAGTGCGTTCGAACGAGACCGTGCGACCGGTCTCGGGATCGTGTTCGTGTCGGTTCATGCCCCGGACCGTTATCGGGTCGCCGTTGATCAACACCTGTCCGTCCTCGATAGCGTACTCCCTGAACCCCACTCGCTCGGGGATCGCCTCGACGACCTCGCCGTCGGGGTCGTGCAGTTCGAGGAACAGATCGTACAGCGTGGGGTGCTCGTCGGACCACGTCGCCGGATCGTCGACAGTCGTGTCGAGACTCGGATCGGCAGCGTCGCTCGGTCGCGTGGCCGTCTCGAACGTCGCGACTGGCGCGCCCGCATCGTCGAACAGTCGGCCGACGAGCGTCCACTGCTCAGCGTCGTCGACAGCCCCACCGAGCTGTGCGTCGACGGTCAGTGTCGCGTCCTCATCGGCGTCGTCGAGGCTCGTCGTCACACGGTAGTCCTGCACGTGGACCGCCGGCTTCGAGTAGAGGAAGACGCTGCGGAAGATGCCCGAAAAGCGCAGCATGTCCTGCGTTTCGAGGTAGCTCCCGTCGGAGAAGCGAAACACCTGCACGGTGAGCGTGTGACTCGATCCCGGTTCCAGTACCTCGCTCACGTCGAACTCGGAGGGGGTCATCGACCCCTGGTCGTAGCCGACGTACTCGCCGTCGATCCAGACGAAGAAGGCCGATTTGACTCCCTCGAAGTGGAGGAACGTGTGCCGGTCGCCGCCCCAGTCGGCGGGTACCTCGATCTCGCGGCGGTAGGTCCCGACGGGATTGAACGCCTCGGGGACGTTCGGTGCGTCGGGTTCGCCGTCGATCTCGGGAATGCGCTCCCACGTCAGCGCATGGTTCCGGTAGATCGGTCGGTCGTACCCCGAGAGCTGCCACACTCCGGGTACCTCGATGGTGTCCCAGTCGGCGTCCCCATCGAGTGCCGTCGGCAGGTCCGCCGGGCACTCCGCCCACTGGAAGGTCCACTCGCCGTTCAGCGACCGGTAGTACGGCGACTTGGCCCACCGCGTCTCCGGTTCGGTCAGTCGGTCGAACGTGGCACGCGCTTCGTCGGTCGATTCGTACGGAACGGTCGGTACGTGCGTTGGCTCGACATTCTCACCAATTAATGTCGGATTCTCGATGTATCTGGATAGCCCCGACGGTTGTGCTGGCTTTTGCGACACAGTTACTCACCACAAATCTGAATCGCTCTTATAAAAAATTTGGGTCTCGGCAGGGTTGTCTGACAGCGACAGCGCCGCCCCTCGACGGATTCCGTTGCCGCCCGATCACGGCTACGACCCCGCAGTCTCGCGGTTCTCGACCAGTGGCTGTGAGTCGCTCGAGCGTGTCGATGCTCGTCCAGCCGTCGATTGGTCGTCGCCGGGTGATGGGTCGAGACCGGGCGTTCGCCCAGATTATCGGTCGCCGACCCACTCCCACTTCGAGCGTTCGACTTTCTCGTCGAGACGCTCTCGCAGGTCCGTGTCGTGCTCGCCGGTCACCGACGCCCGCTCGTCGAGCAGCGCGAGCGCTTCCTCGAAGTGTTCTCTCGCCGCGTCGCTGTCGCCTGCTTCTTCGGCCTCGTCACCACGTTGCTCTGCCCGCTTGATGGCTCCGTCGAAGGCGTCGGCGGCCTCGCTACGGGCGGCGGCCGTGGCGTCAGCGAGCCCGTCCAGATCGGCGTCGAGTACCCGACCCACGAACCGGTGTGCCGACTGGAGGTCGTCGTAGCCGTCCACGAGGACGGGCCAGACCGTCGTGACGGCCACGTCGGCGTCCGCCGCGCGCTCCCGGCAGGTGGCGAGGCGGTCGCGCAGCGCGGGTTCGATATCGAACGGTCCCAGTTCCATCGCCAGCGACCCCTCGCTGAACGCCGCCTCGGCGAGTTCGCCGTCCTCACCCATCGCACGCAACGCCGCGCAGGCGTCCCGATAGCTCGTCACCGCGTCGGCCAGTGCGTCGGCGGCGAGGTGGTCGTCCCCGGCTTCGATCAGTTCACGGGCTCGGTGCCAGCACCCGCGACAGGTCGCGTGGTCGAGTCGCGTCCTCGCCGCGTCCCTGTCCGCGTCCAGTGCCGGCAGGTCGATCGCGTGGAGCGAACTGGTCTGGCCGAGGTCCGAGAGGCCCTTGACCAGTTTGCGCCGTCGTTTCTGTCCCGCCGCTTCGTCGTCGGCGAAGGCCTCCTCGACGTCGATGAGCCGTTCGCCGAAGTCGTCGAAGAAGTCCCTCGCAGATCGCCACCGGCGTGCGGCCTTGGTCACGTAGTTCGCGATGTCCTGTAGCCCGTCGGTAGCGGTCGGCGTGACCGAGAGCGCGACTCCGTCGGCCGCGGTCACGGTAAAGCGCGTCGAGAGCAGAGAGTTGGCGACCGAGGCGTCCTCGACATTGGCGTGGTCAACCACCCGGACATCGTCGCCGTCGACATCCGGGTCCCGACAGTTGCCGACGACGAACACCACCCGCCGGTCGGTGACGATCACGACGACGCCGCTGTCGGGCCCCGGCACCTCGGTGGTCTCCCAGTCGTCAGTCTCCCGAACGAGACCGTCGTTGGTCCCGACCACCAGGTACGTCACCGTCGCGTCATCCGCGACGTACGACTGTATCGACCCGTCGCCGACCAGTCCGTCGATCCCTTCCTGTCCCGTGACACTGCGGTCGCTGACCACAGTCTCGCTGTTCCATCGGTCGCTCATGTCAATCGCGTATGATCCACCATCCTCCTGCACGAAAAACATACGGGTATCGCGAGACCGGTGGCACAGGAGCTCGTCGCTCCTCATACGAACCGTTGTCGTTCGTTATTAGATCGAACCTGCTCGCTCTTGTGTCGTCGAACGCAATCGGCTCTCGCTTCTGATACTGCGTGCGAACATTTATCAGTGGTCCTGACTATCGTTAGCCAATGTCGCAGCATTCAGCAGGTGCTACCCCCAGCGGTAGCGGCCGCGCTGTCGCGCTCGCACACCGTTTTGGCGGTGTGGGCAAGCAGGCACTGGAGACCCTCGTCGACGGATACACGACGGCGTATCCCGACGCCGCTGTCCAGTTGCTCCAGAAGGACAACGTGAAACTGGAGATCAAGTGTGACTTCATGCAGGAGAACCCGCCGGACGCGTGGATCAACTGGCCGGCCGAGAACCTCCAGCCGTATCACACGGCGAACGTACTCGAACCGCTCGACGACCTCTGGGCGTCGACCGGCCTCGACGCGCACTGTCAGGACGCCGTCCGGGCGGACTGTCACATCGACGGGACCGCCTACGCAATTCCGCTGAACGTCCAGCGGACGAACAACGTCTTCTACAACCGGTCAGTCCTCGACAGCGCGGGCGTCGACCCGGCAGCGCTCGACACGCCCGAGCAGTTCGTCCGCGCGCTCGAAACGGTCGAAGCCGAGACCGACGCCTGCGGTATCGCGCTCGCCCAGCGCAACCCCTGGGTCACGCTCCAGTTGTGGGAGACGACCCTGATGGGGGCTGACGGCGTCCAGACGTTCGAGCGGGTCAAAGACGGCGAGGCGCGGTCACACGCTCGCGCTATCGGTACGGCACTCGACACCGTCGAGCGATGCCGGGCTCACAGCCCGGAGGGGGCGGTCTACCTCTCCAGTGGCGGGGCCAATCAGCAACTCGTCGACGGCGACGCCGGGTTCGTCTTCGGGGGCGACTGGGCTGTCGGCGGCTTCCAAGGTGCCGAGGAGTTCGAGCAGGGCGAGCACTGGGGCCACACCACGTTCCCGGGGACCGACGACGTGTACGCCCGCGCCGGCGACGCGTTCCTCGTCCCGCGGAAGGAGTCCTCCCAGGCACGCGAGTCGTTCCTCGAATACATCTGCTCGGGCGACGCGATGGCCCGGTTCTGCGCCGGTCGCGGTGCGATCCCGCCACGCCTCGATGCCCCGATGGACCGGTTCGAGTCGTTCTTCAGAGACCAGCAACGGGACTTCGAGCGCTGCTCGCACAGCCCCCTGACCGTCGTCGGGCCGGGGGTCTCCTCGGCGGCCTTCATCGACCTCAAGATGGCCTTTGTCGACTTCCTGACCAGCGGCGACGTCGAGGCCACGACGGACCAGTTGGTCGCGGCGTTCGACGACAACGTGGAACCGGTCGCGTAATATCGACTCGCCGAGTGGCAGGCGCTGTGTGGTCAGTCGTCGGTCGAACTCACGTCCGCCGCGACGACCTCGGCCGAATCGTGTTCGGGTCGATACGCGAACCCGCACTTGGCCTCGACGATCGAGAAGTACCCTTCCCGGTTGGCCGACACCAGATTCACCGAGAGCGGGTTCTCGGTCAGTGGCTCGGTCGTTGCCTTTCGGACGCCCTGTCGACAGTCCTCAGGCGAGAGCCAGACGGCCCGGGAGAACTGGGCGACCTTCTCGCTGTCCGTCTGCAGATCTCTGAGTTTCTCGCGCGTGAGCAGCCAGCCGATTCTGAGGTTGACGACCTCGATGCCGTCCCGGTCGGCGTGGTACGCGCCCAGCGCTTCGCCGGTGATCTTCGAGACGCCGTAGTAGGAGTCGGGTCGGTAGTCGTCGGCGGCGGTGATCGCCCCCGGCCGGTCCGGCAGCGTCTCCACGTCGTTGGTCCCGCCCAGCACGTGATTCTGCTGGACGTGGTTCGTCGACGCGAAGACGACGCGGTCCAGGTCAGCCTCGACGGCGGCCCGGTAGACGTTGTGTGTCCCCTCGATGTTCGGCCCGGCAACGTCGTCCCAGTCGGCACCGGGGTCGGGATTGGCCGCCAGGTGGACGACGGCGTCGTGGCCCGCGATCACGTCGCTGACTGCCTCCCGATCCTCGATGTCGAGGACCTCGCTATCGAGGTCCGGTTCCTCGTGGTGCGTGACAGCCGTCACGTCGTGGTCGGACAGCGCTCGCATCGCCTCGCGGCCGACGCTCCCGGCCGCACCGGTCACTACGATATCCATGCAAACTACTCACCGTTGGCCAGCAAAAAGGTTCTGCCCGTCCCGTCCGATGTCGGCGGCTGTGTCGATAGCTGCTTGCCCGTTCTCACTCTGTTCACAACTCTGAAAGGCCAAAAACTATCTAAAAACTCGATTAGAGGGGTAGGTGAGGTGTTTATAAATAGGATGGGCGAATTGTCCCAATCAAAATTGGAATATATCCCTAAAAACTGAATTTCGCACCACTATATCTATCTCTGGATGTATAAGAACTCTCGATGAAGATATTCACAACATTTCTACGCGCATACGGTTGGCCGTCTCGGTGAGCAGGCCGCTGATGTTGTTCTTCACGTCGATTCCGGTCGCTCGCTCGGCCGGGATAACGATCTCGATGGCTCCGACCGGCTGGTCCGAAGGGTCAAGCACTGGCGTCGCGATCGAGACCCACTCCGGGGCGAACGACAGCGGTTCGTCGAGGAGCTGTCGTTCTCGGAGTTCTTCGAGCTGGGCCGGGAGACCCTCGTAGTCGCCCCCGATCAACTCGTCGCGATTTTCCTTCGGGAGGTGTGCGAGGATCACCTTGCCGGCAGGGGTCTGGGTCAGGGGCTCGGTGTCGCCACGCGTCCGCGGGTACCCGGCCCGGTCGTCCGTCCGCGTGGTGTACACACATCGACATTCGTGGTCGCCATCGTTGACCCAGAGGTTCGTCGGCGCGTCGAGCGACCGCGCAAGCTCGTCGACCTTCTCTGTCTGGTCGAGGATTGCGTGCGCGTCGCTCGTCCCGAGGCCGTACTCGGTGAACCGCGGCCCCAGCACGTACTCCCCGTCGCGGTTGGCGAGCGCGTCGACCTCGACGAGCGTGCGGAGGTGTTTGTACACGCCCCCACGGGAGAGTCCGGTCGCTTCGATCAGCTCCGCGGCGGTCGCGCCCTGGGACTCGTCGATCATGTCGATGATCTCGAAGGCCGTCTTGGTCGCCTCAATGCGGTCGCTGCCGGACATGCGCGCCGGTACGGTCTTGCCGTGGATAAGTATACTGTTAGTGTATCGACGATGGCCGCTCCGCGTTCGCCGTTCCGAGACCCCCCTGCAGTCGGGCTCTCGCTGTTCGCGTGTCGCTCGCACTGTCCGAGACCCCTCGCGTTGCTCGGTCTCTCGGACCTACCACTCGACGAGGCTGCCGTCGTTGTATCGGCGCAGCGGCGTCCGCCAGTCGCTGCCCTTGCCAGCGTGCTCGCGCACGCCCGCCTCGTCGATCTCGATCCCCAGTCCGGGCTTCTCCGAGAGGCTCACGTGGCCGTTCTCGCTCTTGAGGTCGTCGACGTTCTCGACGTAGGCGTCGATGTAGCGCTCGCCCTGGGCGGGCTGCTGGACAGCGTTGGGGAGGTGATGGCTCAGCTGGCTGGTCGCAGCGTAGGCGATCGGCCCGACCGAACAGTTGATCATCAGCTGCGTGCCGTACGTCTCGGCCATCGACGCGATGTTGACAATCTCGCTGATCCCGCCGGCGTGGGAGATATCGGGCTGTGCGATTTCGAGCCGGCCGGCTTCGAAGTGGGGGCGAAACTCCCAGCGCGAGTACAGCCGTTCGCCGAACGCGATCGGGATGTTGTGGTTCGACGAGCCATCGAGCATTCGGATGTGTTCAGGCCGCACGGGCTCCTCGACGAACATCGGGTCGTACTCTTCGAGCCGCGACAGCACGCGCGGGGCCATCCCCGCCGAGATGTGTCCGTGCAGGTCGATCCCGATGTTGACCTCGCGTCCGATCGCCTCGCGAGCGACGGCCAGCAACTCACAGATGGCGTCGATGTCGGCGGTCGACTCGATAGGCGAGGTCTGGTAGGTGTTCAGGACCTTCAACGTCGTGAAGCCCTCGTCGACCGCGTCCCTCGCGAGCCCGGCGACGTCCTCGATCTCGTCGGGCACGATCTTCTTGTACAGCGGGACCTGTTCGCGGCTCTGGCCGCCCAGCAGATCGTACACCGGTTCGCCCGAGTACTTGCCTTTGATGTCCCACAGCGCCTGGTCGATGCCGGCGATAGCGCTCATGAGGACCGGGCCGCCCCGATAGAACCCGCCGCGGTACATCCGTTGCCAGTGGTCCTCGATCCGACTCGACTCCTCGCCCAGCAGGTAGCCGTCCATCAGCTCTTCGACCGCTGTCTTGACCGTCTCCGCACGCCCTTCGAGGATCGGTTCCCCCCAACCGGTGGTGCCGTCGCTGGTCTCGATCCGGAGAAAGAGCCACCGCGGCGGGACCTTGAACAGTTCGTAGTCGACGATCTGTGCCATGTCGTCCCCTCGGTGTTCTCCTGTGTTAAGGGTTGGCAACGGCGTACAGTACAACCACAGGGCAGTAGGCACGCGGATCGAGGGGAAAGTACATCTGTCGATCACCCGGTAGCTGTTGCTATGACTACCACTGCGACCTCGACCGATCGGCGGGCTCACCGAGTGAGCGACAGATGAGCAAAGTCGCGCGGTTGATCGAGGAATGGGACCTCGACGGCGTCGGTGAACAGCTTGAGGCCTACTGGCTGGGAACCGGCGAAGAGCAGTACAGCCTCCGGCAACTCGCGAACTGGTTCAATCAGCGATTGCTGGCGGCGGCACACGACCGCGTCGACGAATCCTACCTGGAAGGCGAGATCGAGAACACCTACGAGTTGCTCACCGACGACGACGCGAGCAGCGGGACGCGCGCCGAGGTCGAGACGCGCCTCGAACAGCGCGGGATCGACGTCGACGAACTCCGCCAGTCGTTCGTCTCCCACCAGAGTATCTACACGTACCTCACGGAGTACCGTGGCGTCTCCCAGCCCGAGGACGATACGTCCGACGAGACTCAGATCGAGAAGACGCGGGACGCGATCCAGCGCCTCGTCAGCCGGACGAAAGCGGTCGTCCGGAACAATCTGGAGAGCCTCCACAACACCGACCGTATCTCGCTGGGCTCGTTCACCGTCTTCGTCGACGTACAGGTGTTCTGCCAGGACTGCAACACTCAGTACAGCCCCGAGGAACTGCTCTCCAACGGCGGGTGTGAGTGCGAGACCGACTAATGGTGGACACAGTCGGCTGGACACCTCGAACGGTGGTATCCTGTTCGCCAGTGACCTCTGGGAAGGCGGTTTCGAGATCAAGTGACTCGTCTGCCTGGGATTTGAGCTCTGAGGGCCGGGCTTCTGCGACGAGCGTTCCGTCGTTGATGACGCCAATGGTGTCCGCGAGCTCATCAACGATCAGGAGAATGTGTGTCGACAGGAAAACCGTCATCTCACGGGTGACAAGGTCAGCGATCGTGTCCCGAACGGTGCGTGCGGCACGGGGATCGAGGCCACTCGTCGGTTCGTCTAGGAACACCATGTCCGGGTCGTGAAACAGCGCTGCGATAATACCGACTTTCTTGGTCATCCCAGTAGAGTAGGATTCGATGCGTTTGTCGGCGTCAGCGAGCAGACCGAAGCGATCGAGCAGCGTTTCGATCCGACTGTCAGCCTCGTCGTCGGAGATACCGTGGAGGCGTGCGACGTGACGGAGTTGTTCCCAGGCGGTTAATGCGTCGAAACCGGCGGCTCCGCTGGGAGGTAACCGATTCGCTGCGTGAGGCAGGCGCGATCTGTGATCGGGACGCCAGCAATTTGTGCAGGACCGGCTGTCGGTTCGGTAAGTGCGACAAGGATTCGTTTTCGGCGACAGTTTTCCGTGATACCACGTCGATCGTCGTCTCTGACCCGATGGCGGTCCCACCATCGATTTCTTCTACACAGAGAGTGACATCCTCAGGGCTCGCACAACCGCAATTGACGAACTCGTCCCACTCATCGCCGATGGAGACCCGCCCGGCGTGTGCCCGTCGGAAGTATTGGCGGTACGTATGTTCCGTCATGTTTTCCTGTAGCCACTCGCTGTCGGCGACCCACCAGTCATCGGTGGCATCCGGATCGGTCTCCGGCGACCGGAAGGAGACGCAGACTCGATCCGCCCGATTCTCGACGGTACTCGGGTCAGTCGTATTGACGGTTGGTCGGTTCCGTCAATTAGTCGTCTGCCTCCGTGGCGAGGGGGAGGTGCTATCGGTAGCTACCTCGGCTTCCGATTCGAGCCACGCTTCGACGTCTAAGGCGGCCATACTACCCGTTCCCGCGGCGGTGACCGCCTGCTGGTACTCGCGGTCCATCACGTCACCGGCCGCGAAGACACCATCGGCCGCGGTCGCCGTCGTCGCCCACGCGTCCCCAGTATCTGCGGTTTGGACGTAGCCGTCTTCGTCAAGGTCGACGGGCGTCTTCCGAAGGAAGTCTGTGTTAGGCTCGTGACCCACGGCATAGAACACACCCCCAATATCGACATCTTCAGTTGCGACATCCCCGCCAGCCTCGGCCTTCTCCCTCGGGTACCCGTCCGGGTGGGAGACGAGCGTCGCACCGGTCACACCGTCCTCCTGTGAACCTCGGATGGTGACGAGTTCCGTGTTCCGGGCGAACTCGATATCGTCGTGTTCGCGGGCACGGTCGGCCATGATCTTCGAGGCGCGGAGCTCCTCGCGGCGGTGGACGATCGTCACGCTGTCGGCGAACTTCGCGAGGAACACCGCTTCCTCCATGGCACTGTCACCGCCGCCGACAACGAGAACGTCGTCGCCGCGGTGGAACGCACCGTCACAGGTCGCACACGTCGACAGTCCGTGGCCCATCAGTTCGTCTTCGTTCTCGGCGCCGACCCAGCGCGCGCTCGCGCCGGTCGCGACGATCAGCGACCGCGTGTAGATCGTGTCGCCGGTCGACAGCGATAGCTCTAGGGGCTGGCCGTTCAAGCCGGCTGATTCGATGCTGCCATGCTGGAACTCGGCGCCGAACTGCTCGGCCTGCTCCTTGCCGCGCTGAATCAGCTCCATCCCGCCGACACCCTCGGGGAAGCCGAGATAGTTCTCGACGTCGGTCGTGAGCGTGAGCTGACCGCCTGGTTCGTCGCCCTCCAGCACGAGCGGGTCGAGGTCGGCCCGCGCGGCGTAGACCGCCGCTGAGAGCCCGGCAACTCCCGAGCCGGCGATGACGAGCTCGCGGATCTCCTCGGTCATTTACTCGGTGTACCTCCCGATCAAGGAGCGCAGCTGCTCTTCGCCCTGCACCCCGACGACCTCTTCGACCTGCTCACCGTCGGCGAACAGGACGAGCGTCGGGACGCCCCGGACGCCGTAGGCAGCAGCGAGCTGCTGGTTGGCGTCGACGTCGACTTTCGCGACGGTCGCGTCGGTCTCGGCGGCGAGCGTCTCGACGATCGGTTCGAGCATCTGGCACGGCCCACACCAGTCGGCGTAGAAGTCCGTGAGAACGACATCGTTCTCTGCGACGATGTCGTCGAGCTGGGCCTGCCCGTCGACGTGCAGCGGTTCGTTCGTGGACGCGGTGCCAGCGTCGGATGCAGTATCAGTTGCCATCACCAGTATGTATGCACCAGCACCAATTAAGAGTTTTGGATAATATATACAATACTATCCAATACAGATGGTCGATGGAAATACCGATCGGAACCCGAGATCGCGCTAAATTCTGCTCTCGAAGGGAGTCTCAGAACCAGAGATAGAGAGAAAGAGAACGTTAGCTGTCGGCCGCAGGAGCCGCCGTTTCGGACTGCTCGTACTTGGTCTCGAACTCCTGGATGAGCTGGCCCATCTTCGCGTACCAGTCGTTGAGCAGGCGCTGCATGTCGTCGGCGATCTTGGATGGGTCAGTCGGCGAGTAGACGTGGTAGTAGCCACCCTGGTCGTAGTTGATCTGGTCTTTCTCGATGAAACCGGTCTGTAACAGCCGTTGGACAGCGCGGTAGGCCGTCGAGCGTTCCCGGTCGACTGCATCGGCGATCTCGTCGACGGTCAGCGGTTCTTCGGACTCGACGAGCGCCTGGAAGCACTCCTTATCGAGTTCTTTGAGACCGTGGAAACACTCCAGCAGCCCCTCACACACCATGTCCCGACGGAGCTGTTCAGACATCGAATCTGGCATTGTTATCAATACAACGTAGGTCCTAGCCCGTTAAAAGACTTTTGCACAGTTCGCACAATTTCGCAGTGAGCCAAGAGCGGGAAACAGCAAAAGGCTCGATCAGCTACTCGTCACTCTGGGGAGATTCAGGAGGAAACAATCAGATTAACCCGACCGGGTAGCAGGTTGGCGGAAAAACAGATTAATCGCTAACCGTGGTTCCCTGATAACGCTTCTGCCGGAGCGACGAAATCGTCGTGTACAGAATCGCGAAGGCAACGACGACCGCCGCGCCGATAACCAGTACCAGCCCGAGCAACTCGAGCGTCGGGCTTCCGACGTAGGAGCCGATCTCGCCGATACCCACGGCGACGGCACCGATCAGGAGCATCCCACCGAAGTAGATCTTGATGCCGTCAGCGTCGACGACAGCGGTCGCAGCAGAGCCGATACGCGCACCGAGTGCGCTCCCGAACAACAGCGGGGCGACGATACCGAGATTCACGCCGCCGCCCTGTCCGTAGAGGTAGCTTCCGAGACCGCCGGAGAAGACGATCTCGAAGAGGTCGGTCCCGACAGCGACGGGCACCGGGACGCCGATGGCGTAGATCATCGCCGGCATCCGGATGAACCCGCCACCGACGCCGAGGAAGCCGGACAGAAGACCAGTCGCGAAGGCGACGGCCGTGATAACCCACACGGAGACACGGACGTCGCCGCGGAGCGTCACCATCGGCGGAATCCGAACGGTCTGCTGAATCGTTTTGGCGATTTCCGGGATCTCGTACTCGTCGAGGTCTTTGTCAGCAGCCTCGTGATCGACTCCACCGCCGCCTTTGCTATTCAACGCGTCACGAGTCACCATCGCGCCGACACCGCCGAGCAGGACCACGTAGGCGACGCTGATGATACCGCCAGCGAGTCCTAACGACTCGAGGTAATAGACACTGGCACGTCCGGCCTCGATACCGATTGTCGTCCCAGTGATCATGATAGCGCCGAGTTTGTAGTCGACCTGCCCGAGATCGTGGTGCTTCAAGGTCGCGATGACGGCCGTCCCGAAGACGAACGCCATTCCGCTCCCCACCGCGACGGGCGCCGGATAGTCTAGCATCAGCAGTGCAGGGGTGACGAGGAACGACCCGCCCATGCCGAAGAACCCGAACAGGACCCCGACGACGAGGCCGAACCCGACAAACAGTGCCAGCATCTCAGGACTGGTTCCCAAGATACCGAGGCCGTCGAGGAGGCTATCGAGCATCGGCTTCACCTCCGACCAAGAGCTTCATCAGATAGGGCCCGAAGAGCCGTTCGAGGCCACCGTAGCCCACGTACAGCACGATCGCTTCCAGTAGTATCGTGCCGATAAGCGAGGCTGTCTCCGGATCCCATGTGGGAATCTCTAATCCTGCCATCGGTTCACCCTCTGAGTTTCGAACGCGGAAATTCGCTGTTTGCACATTTCTGCTCAGTAGCACCTACCCGCCTCGTCCCTATAACGGTTTTGGGACCACTGTACAATACTATATTCCGGTAACCTCGGTCAGAGTATCGATAACTTATAGGAAACATATAGCTACTGGCAGCTCACGAAACTGCTCAGCGAAGATGCCGTCGTCGACTGCTCTTACAGAATCGAACAAAACCATATTGTGGACACTCGACAAAAGTGTCGCTATGAGGGCCCTGTGCGCGACCGACCTGTCGGCTGCAAGTGAGGCCGCAATAGAGAACGAAACCTGCCTCGAGTGCTTGGGCCGTATCGGCGTCGATACGATCCACCTCGTGACGGTCGTTCCGGCAAACGTCCACCCCGGGATGCCAGGTGTGAATCTCGAAGAGCAACGTCGACGAGCGCTCGACCAGTATCGGACAGTCATCGAGGCCGCCGGATTCGACGTCGAGACTCACGTCGTCCGTGGGACCCCCTATCGACGTATCAACGGCATTGCTGAGACTGTCCACGCCAATCTATCGGTCGTCAGCTCACGGGGACAAAGCCCGTTAGAGAACCGGATCATCGGCTCGACGGCTCGCAACCTCGCGCGGACGACTGTCGTTCCGTTATTCGTCAACCGCGTCGAGCGGGGGACGGACGACCCTGAGGTTCTCCGGGAACACCTCTTTCAGCGTGTCCTCTTCGCGACGGACTTCTCTGAGAACGCCAACCGAGCGTTCGACGCCTTCTCGTACCTCCGTCACGCGACCGAGGAGGTGACCCTCGTTCACGTTCGGTCGCCGAAAGACGAGGACGTCGACGCCGATGCCAGCCCACAGGAACAGTTGGCCGAGCATGCGAGCACGCTGGAAAACTGGGGCATCGAGACACAGGTCGCGGTCCGACACGGCGATCCCGCCGACGAAATCCTCGCCGTCGAGGCAGATGTAACGCCGTCGACGGTCCTCGTCGGGTCGAAGGGACGAAGCCGCATCCGGCGACTCCTGTTGGGCAGTGTCTCCGAGGAGATCGTCGCACAGGCAACTGGAAACGTCTTTCTCGTCCCGCCACCCCGGGCAGTTTGAGGAACCCGCCGATCAGCATCGCGGCCGATACCGCGGTGACGCGTCGAACAACCGTGAACAGAACGGCGTTTCCTCGTCGCCGCCTACAGTAGGAAGAACGTGGTAGCGTATGCGAGCGCAAACGCGAGCAGGAACGACCCTGCCCAGGCTCCAACGGTCATACCGATTTTCCGAGCATCCACCGCGGCCCGACCGCCGACGGCGGCCCCGCTCCCGATGATGGCGCTGACGACGATCTCGTTGAACGAGACCGGGACGCCCAGCAGGACTGCCAGCTGTGCGATCAGGAACGACGGGACGAGCGCCGAGATAGAGCGCCGGGGTCCAAGCGACGAGTAGTCCTGCGCCAGCGACTTGATCATCCGTGGCGCGCCCGTCCACGAGCCGACGAGCATTCCCAGACCGCCGCCGACGAGCACGGCGAACGTCGAGACCATCCCCACCTCGTCGAGCAGCGGGAGCAGCGGCCCGACGGCGAGCCCGACTTGGCTCCCACCTGCGGAGAACGCCACGAGCGACCCGAGCGCCAGCAGCACCCGACGCAGGCCGCCGCTCTGGTCCCGGCTGACGTCCCACCAAACGACGGCCCCAACAGCCAGCGCCGCGAGGCCCGTAATGCCGACCGCCGAGACGAGCCCGTCGGCTGCCAGCACCCGCTGACCGAGCCCACGGACAGTTCCCGACGCGCTCCCTTCACCGAGAAAGCTGAACTGAACGTTCACGAGGACAGCCCCCACGAGGCCGGCGAGGACGGGAATGCTGTACCGTTCGGGGACATCGGGACGCGGGAGGAGGCTCGCGATCGTGAACGCGATGCCGCCGCCGACGAACGGTGTCAGCACCCAGACGGCGGCGATCTGGCGGTACTTCGGCCAGACCGGGGTGCCGCCGAGCGCGAGGCCGACGCCGATGACGGCGCCGGTCACGGTGAACGCCGTCGCTATCGGATAGCCGGTCGTGATGCCAACTGCCATCAGCCCCGCGCCCAACACGAGAACGAGGATGACCCCGGCGACGGGCAGGCTGATGCCGCCGACGAGACCGCTCCCGACAGCTTCCGAGACGTTACCACCCTGGGTGACGGCACCGGCGAAGCCGAAAACCCCGACGAGGAACGCAGCCCGCATCGTCGCGATGGCGTTCGCCCCGACGGCAGGGGCATACGGCGTGGCGCCGCTCGACCCGGCACCGATGACCCAGGCCATGAACAGGCTAGCGAGCGCTGCACCGACGAAGAGGGCGATGATAGCGGGGTCCATAGAAGTGGGTCAGTCTGCGCCCGTCGCGGCGGTGTCACGCGCCTGACGCTGGCTCCGCCAGTAGCCCTGGGCGTAGGCGCCGACGAACATCCCGGCGAGCGCCCACAGGATGGTGACGTTGCCGACGCCGAGGCTCGCGTACGCTGCGCCCGGGCAGATACCCGAGAGGCCCCAGCCGACGCCGAAGACGGCGCCGCCGACGAGGACGTTCCGGTCGAACGGCTTCAAGCGCCGCTCGTAGGGGTCGCCCGTGAGGGGCGCGGCGTCCCGAATCCGTGGCAGCAGCGCGAATGCGATTCCCGAGACGATGGCAGCCCCGAACATCACGAACGGCAGCCCGAAGTCGTCGAACTGGAGGAAGTTTAGCACGACCTCCGGTCGCGCCATGTGGCTGAACCCGAGCCCGAACCCGAACACGATGCCGCCGACGAAGATCAGCGGCTTGAACAGCGGGTGGCGGTCGTCGCTCACGTGTCGCTCCCCCCGGTCGCTCCCGTTCGCGCGTTTCGAGACCCTCGCTGCTCACGGCTCACAGTCGTTCGCCGTTCGCTCTCCGAGGTGCTCACTACGTTCGGACCTCGCGCCGCTCGCGTCTCGCAGCTCATGGGCTCACCCCCAGCGCGGCGACGATCTGGGCCGTCCCGATCGCGACGGTCAGGAACGTCAGCACGCCGGCCAGCGACGTCTTCGACGCCGACCCGACGCCGCAGACTCCATGCCCGGACGTACAGCCCTTGCCGATCCGGGTTCCGATGCCGACCAGGATACCGCCGACGAACAGCCGCCACGGCTGGACATCGGTCGACCACAGCGTCACGCCGGCAACCTCGTAGAGCTGGCCGGTCGTCCCGGGCTCGTACAGCGAGCTCGTAACCAGTCCGGACTGGAACGTCGCCGCGAACGCTAGCCCGCCCAAGATGATACCGGCCGTGAACACGACGCGCCAGTCCCGCGAGCCGACGTACTGCTGGAAGCGGGACTGGTCGGAGACGTACGACAGCGTCGACTCCAGGAACGTACTCGCGCCGGCTGGGATGCCCGTCCCGATATAAATCAGGACGGTGCCGAGACCGACGAGCAGGCCGCCGACGGCATAGCGACCGATCCCGTTAGGGAAGAGGTCAGCGGCCGCCTGGAGCAGTACTGGGTCAGTGACCATCGGCGTCGTTAGTCACCCGCGAGCGAGTCCTGGCTGGCGGCGCAGTTGTTCGGCCCGAGCTCCAGCGTGAACGCCTCGTCGTCGTCGACGGCGTTCTGCCCAAGGTTCGTCGCGATGATGTCCTCGTAGTTGGCTGGCCGGGGCGGCATGTCCGAGAGGATCAGGTCGACGAAGTCGTCCTCGTCCATCGTGAGCGCGTCCATCTCCTCAACGAGTTCGCCGATGGGAGCGGTGTAAGTACCGTCCGCGGCGGGCTCGGCGGCGTCGCTGAAGTGCGCGCCGCCGATCAGCGTGTCGTCGGGCAGCGTCAACACGCGCTCCTGCAGGGACTCGTAGAGCATGCGCGCGGCGTCGGGCGCGCCGTCGTCGCCCTCCTCGAGGTCGGGGCGGGCGACGCTCTCGACGAACAACCCGTCGCCGGTCGCGAGCAGACTGTCGTCGACCAGGTACGAGGTCATCCCGGTCGTGTGGCCGGGCGTGTAGACGGCCTCGATGGTCGCGTCGCCGACCCGGACGGTGTCGCCGTCCGCGGCCGTGGTCAGTTCGTCCGCGTAGGTGACGCCGCGGTCGACCGCCGCCTCGGGAATGACGCCCTCCACGCCCTCGGCGTCCAGGTCGCGGACACCGGAGATGTGGTCGGCGTGAACGTGCGTGTCCAGCGCGTACTGCAGGTCGACGCCGAGGTCGTCGGCGTCCGCGAGGTAGCGGTCGGTGAACGCCCGCAGCGGGTCGATGATCGCCGCCTCGCCGTCGTGGTAGAGGAGGTAGCCCAGACAGCCAGAGGAGGGGCGCTGGTACTGCAGCAGGGTGCCGGTGCCGTCGTAGCGCTCGACCTCGACGGCCTCGTAGATGCTCGCCCAGCCGTTCATGCCGTCCTCGAGGTGGTCGACGTCGTAGCCGCGCTCCGCGAGCGTGCCCGCGACGTACTCGCTGGCGCCGCCCTTCGCACACAGGACGGTCACCTCGCGGTCGTCGGGGATCTGCTCGAGGACATCCTCGTCGATGTCGTCCTCGAGGAACTCGAAGTAGGGGACGTTGATCGACGTGACGTTGTCGCCGTCGATGCGCCACTCCTCGTAGTCCGATTGCATACGCGCGTCGAGGAGCGTGACGTCATCGCCGGCGTCGATACGATCCTTCAGCGTATCCGGGTCGACGGATGCAACGTCGACGTCCGGAGTCGGAAAGTCGTCGGCGTTCATGTTGTGCAGTCGCTTCTACTGGGTGGACGTACAAAAGCATTTGCATAGTAATTCCTATAGCGAGCAATACTATCTCAGCACACCCTCGCACTAAGGGTGTCTAATAGCCATATTTACCGACTTAGAACACCTCTAAACCGGGGTAGACGAAATATAGTAATTTACAGCCTTCACAAGAACCGACAATCTTTTACTTTGCTGGAGGGTATTGTGCGATAGCTCCAATATAGACTAACGGAGCAGATAACCAATGAGTGCTGAATTCGACATCACGGAGACGCTCGACGTGAAAGGTGCATCGTGCCCCATGCCGGTTGTGAAGACGAAGTCCGCCACCGACGACCTCGCCGAAGGTGAGGTCCTCGAAGTGCTGGCGACCGATCCGGGGAGTATGAGCGACATCGACGGCTGGGCGTCCGGAACCGACGGCGTCGAGCTCGTCGACCAGGAGGAAGGCGACGACGTGTACAAACACTACGTCCGCAAGACGGAGTAACGATGAGCACGGACACACCCGACGCGTCCGCCGACGACACGCCGTCCCGTGCGGAGCTGGCCGCACGCGTGGACGAACTGGAGGACGCACTCGCCGAAGCCACGAGCGAGGACGACGCCAAGAAGATGAGCATCATCGCGACGAAGGGGACACTGGACATGGCGTACCCGCCGCTCATCCTCGCCAGCACCGCAGCCGCGTTCGGCTACGACGTGACTGTCTTCCACACGTTCTGGGGACTGGACATCCTCCACGAGGAACGGTCGAAAAACCTCAAGCTCAGCTCCGTCGGCAACCCCAACATGCCCGTGCCGAACGCCGTCGCCGCGCTCCCTGGCATGGACCGCGTGACGACGAAGATGATGGAGAAGAAGATCGAGGACAACGACACGGCTTCCATCGAGGAGCTCCTCGAGACGAGCCTCGACATGGGCGTGAAGTTCCAGGCCTGTCAGATGACCATCGATCTCATGGACTACGACGAGGACGACTTCTACGACGGCGTCACCACGGGCGTCGGTGCGGCGACCGCCCTCCAAGACATGGCCGACGCCGACATCCAGCTCCTCGTCTGAACTCCGATGCACAAACTCCAGAATCCGAGTCCCCAGATTGTCGATGCCGTCGCGGAGGCAGAGGGCGTCGACTCGCACACTCGATCCGCCGCTAGCCGAGGTCGTCGATCCGGACGCGCTCGAAACAGTGATCGAGGATTCGGCAACGTCTAACCTCGAGATTCAGTTCGAGTATCGTGGTCACGATATCGTTGTCGACGCGAGCGGTCACCTCCAGGCCGACTGAAGCAGACAGAACTTCTCTTCGATAGCAGTTCCCCACCGACGGCCACTCCAGCAGTAGCGTCCGATTTCAACGAGTGGACTCTGAGAGACTATCGTCGCGGAGGGCGGCGGAGAACAGTAGTCGCGTTAGGTCCACTCCAGTTCGAGGGCCTCCAGCAGCCGCTCGACCTCAGCGTGCGTGTTGACTGCGTGGACTGATGCGCGGACAGCGTCTGGGGCCGGTAAGGCGCGAACGACGATGCCCTCCGACGCGAGTCGGTCGACCGTCGCTTCGGGGTCGTCCACGTCGATGGTCACGAGTCCCGACTCGGGGTCTGCAGGACTGAGAAGCCGCCCCTCGGGAATATCGTCGGCCAGCGTACCGGCCAGTTCCCGGATCCGGGCGGCGATACGCTCGACGCCGACCTCGTCAATCGCATCGATGGCCTCGGCCAGGGCGACGTGGGGAGCCGGGTTCGCTGAACCGACCTCGAACCGGCGGGCGCCAGCTGCGAACTCGTATGGGTCCGCGGTCGGCGTCTCGACGCTTCGATAGCCGACTGTCGTGGGCGTGAGGGAGTCGGCGGCGTTGCGGTCGACGTAGAGGAAACCGCCGCCCCACAGCCCCAGCAACCACTTGTGGCCGGCCGCCGCGACGGCGTCGGCCCCCCACTCACCGACGTCCATCGGTAGCTGTCCCGGGACTTGCACGGCGTCGACGAGCGCGAACGCGCCTGCTTCGTGGGCGATGTCGACGAGGTCGGCGACGGGTAACCGGGTGCCGTGGGTCCACGTCACCGCACTGAAACACGCCAACTGCGCGTCGGCGACAGCCTCGGCGAAGGCGTCGAGATCGACGCGGCCGTCCTCGGTCTCGACGACGCGGACCTCGACACCCTTCTGCTCCAGGCGTTGCCACGGGAGCGTCCCAGCCGGGTGCTCGAGATCGGTTCGCACGACGGTGTCACCGGGCTCCCAGTCGACGGCGTTCGCGACGGCGTTGATGCCCGCAGTCGTGCTCTCCGTGAGCGCGATCTCGTCGTCGTTCGCACCGACGAAGGTGGCGACGTGCTCCCGCACTCGGTCGTACGTGTCGAACGCCACCTCGTAGGGGTCGTTTCGGGTACTCGTCTCGTATTCGTGTGACTGCACGAACTCGTCCGCGGCCTCGACAACGTACCGTGGGCTCGGTCCGTGTGCGCCGAAATTCATGTAGATGTCCTCGTGCAGGGCGGGCGTGTCGGCGCGGAGCTCTCTGGGGTTCATCTCGTTGTCGGTGAATTAGTCGCTGTACTGCGCGATCAGGTCGCGGAGTGTCTGTTCGGTCTGGCCGCCACGGAGCTGTTTCACCGGTTGCCCGTCGGCGAACAGAACAAACGTGGGCGTGCTCTGGGCACCGAACTCGATCGCGGTCTCGAGGTTCGATTCGATATCGATCGTCAGGACCGTCGCATCGGTGTCTCCCGCGATCGTCCTGAGAACCGGCTGCATTCGTTTGCAGGTGCCACACCACTCCGTGTAGAATTCCACGAGCGCGACGTTACTGTCTTCGACCACCGTTTCGATGTCGTCGTCGCCCAGCGAGATCACGCCGTCCGTCTCCGCTGTTTGTGTTGCCATTACCAGACGCTACGCACTGGGTGGTTAATAGTCTTGGGTCAACTGCACAATACAACTTGGAGCAGTCGATCCCCCGTCGACATCGAGCGGCAGGGAAAGCGGACCGGAGGGCGCTCGCTACGGTGACTCCCCGGTGGGACGCTCACGACCGATCGCGCCGGCAAGCGCCAGCAGGTAGCCCAGCCCGTACTGGACATCTTGGTCACGTAATCCGCGAAGCAGGCCGACGGGCCCGACCCGCTCGGGCGGTTCGCGCTCCGCCTCGCCAACACTCTCTAGCAGCGTCTCGATGCCGTCACGGGTGTCGTCGTCGGACGCCGTCTGCGCGACCTCGCCGAGCGCTGCACCGGTCCCGGCCAGCGACGTGACCATCTCGTCGTCGAGCGCCGCGGTCGCCAGCGACCCGACTTCCGCGAGCTCGGCCAGTTCGTCGAGCGTCCCGCTCCGCTGGAGCGTGAGCACCGTGTCGAGTGCCTCTCGCAGTTCGTCCCCGTTCTCCCCGACCGTCTCGGCCAGCGCCACAGTCTCGTCGGTCGCCAGCCCGTCGGCAGACTCCGCCAGCGTCGACCCAGTGGCCGAGAGCTCCCGGACCATCTCGTCGTCGAGTGCGCTCTCGCCCAGCGAGAGCACGTCCAGTAGCTCGTTGACGGCGTCGAGGTGCTCTACGAACTCGGCGACGGCTTCGGGGTTCTGTTCGATCGCCGACTCGAGGTCGGTCGGCTCGGGATCCTGCTGTTCAGACATGGTCAGAGTAACCCTCGCGCAGTGAGCCAGTAGGACTCGTTGTACGCCAACTTCGACCAGTGGAGCTTCTGGGAGGGCGGCGCCGGCGACGGCGGGCTCTCGTAGTCGAACTCGACGAACGACGCCGCGTCCATCCCCGTCTCGATGAAGCACAGCGTCTTCCCGTCGTAGGTCGCGGTCGCCGGCCGACCACGAATCTCGCTAGCGAGGCGCTGACCGACGACGCCGGCCTGGTAGTGGGCGACGCTGCCCGCGTTCGGGACGCCGGTGTCGGCGGTGTCGCCGAGCGCGTAGACGTTCTCGGCGGCCTCGGCTTCCAGCGTGTGCTTATCGACGTCGACCCAGCCATCGTCGCCGAGTCCCGCCTCTTCGATAAGATTGACGCCGCCGTGGGGCGGAATCGTCACGAGGAGGTCGTAGTCGAGTTCCGTCTCTTCCATCGACGTGATGGTCTCCGCCTCGGGATCGATCGACTCGGCGTTGAAGAACGTCTCCACCTGGATGTCACGTTCCTCCATCAGTGGGCGGGCCCACTCTGCGATGTGGGGGTTGCCGTGGACGCGCTGGATCGGGTACGTGTAGGTGAGATCGACGTCCTCCCGGAGGCCGCGCTCACGGAGCCAGTCGTCGGCCATGAACACGAACTCGAGCGGCGCCGCCGGGCACATGTGGGGGGTTCCGATAACACTCAAGACGAGGTCGCCCTCGGTGAACCCAAGCAGTTCGTCGCGCAGGTCGGTCGCGCCCGACTCGCTGTAGTAGTCGTGACCCCCCTCCGCGAGGCCGGGGATCTGCTCGGGCTCAAGCGTCGATCCGGTCGCCAGCACGAGGTGATCGTAGCCAACTGACGGGGTGCGACCGTGGAACTCGAGCCGCTGGGATTCGGTGTCGATATCGGACACGCGGCCGATCCGGAGATCGACGGCGTCGTCGACGAGGTCGGCGAGCGGGCGGCGACCGTCGTCGGGTTCGCGCTGGCCGAACGGCACGTACAGCCAGACCGGCTTGTAGACGTGGTCGGGGTCGTCGTTGACGAGCGTTACTCGGACGTCACCGGCGTCGAGTTCGGGTTCGAGTCGGTCGGCAAGGTCGTTCGCGAGGACGGTGCCGCCGGTCCCGCCGCCGACGATAACGACGTGCTCGGTCATGCTTTCTCCACGTAGAACTCGTTGTGGTCGTCGAGCTCTTCGACCGCAAGTAGCTCGTTACCGGCTTCCTCGGCCCACTCGGGAACGTCGGTGAGCGACTGACCGCTGTCGCTCAGCAGTCGGATCACGTCCCCCGACTCGGCGCTCCGAATCCTTCCGATGAGGTCCATCAACGGGCCGGGGCATGCTGCGCCTCTGGCATCGACGGTGTCGTCAGGCTCGATGTCAGTCATAGAGATCTCACAGGTGGCAGTTGGAACTGCCCCATATTAGTATTGTGTGCCAGTTCCAAGATGCTGAAAACCCATCGGTCTGGAATGAGCGACCGAGATGTAATATTGAAATCGTAGAGTAGGAGTGTTTAGCGTTCGAATACGAGCGCATAGTGGTACGGCGGCAACTCGACTTGCCGGTCAAGCGTGAACGCTGCGGCGGGAAGAACGGCATCTTGAGTTTCTCTCGGCGTCATCCGAAGGTTCGTCGGAGGGCCGCGGGGTTCAGTGCCGACAGTCGTCGTTTCACGTGGGCGGTCATGCCAATTGACGATGATCAGGCTTCCGCCAGGTTCGATCACCTGGAACGCCTGCTCGACCAACCCCGACTGGTCGTCGACGCCGTGAAACGTGTTCGCCACGACGAGCGTGCTGACTGGGTCGGGGAGAACTCCGATCAGGTCCCGGGCGTCGCCGTGAATCGGGACGACGTTCTCGATGTCCTGCTGTTCGGCGAGCTCGTCGAGTGCATCAAGCAGTGACGCATCCAGGTCGATAGCGTAAACACGCTCAGGGTCGGCGATTCGAGCAGCTGGAAGCGCAAAATAGCCGCTTCCACAGCCGACTTCGGCGACCGACTCGCCGGATGTGACGCCGAGTTTCCGGAGCGTCGCGCCGGGTGTCGGCCAGAGTTTGCTCCACCAGTCCCAGTCGGGTTGGCCGGTGTTCTGGAAGCGCTCCATCTCTAGTGGGACCCCGACGTATCAACCCCCAGCAGGCGGTACAGGAGGCAAACTCGGACGAGCCCAGTCCCCGCGAGGACGAGACCCAGCAGCGTTAGAACCGCGCCGACCGCGAGGCCGAAGCCGAGCAGGTCGCCGAGCGACGCGAGTCCCACAGCCGCGAGTGCGATGCCGACGACAATCCGGACCACTCTGTCTGTGGCACCAATATTGTTCTTCATACCCAACAGTACACAATACAGGAACCTAAGTCTTACCCAGAGCGGGCCGCCCGCAATCCATGCGGTTCGCCCGGCAATCGACCGGTAGGTCGCTACCGTTCGGTCGCGGACGCCCACGCCGCCGGCAGTCGCGAGTAGACGACCGCGTTGTCCACGAGTGCGTCGACAGTCGTGTACTCGTTGACGGCGTGGACGGTGTCGGTGCCGAACGCGAATTCAACGGTCGGGATACCGGCGTTGCGGAGCGTCTTCGCGTCGCCGCCGCCAGTGGCGCTCCGTCGGAAGACGCGCTCGGTGCTCACCGACTCCGCGGTCGACGCCACCGCATCGACCAGCGGGCTGTCTATCGGTTCGGCCGTCCCCACGCTCCAAGACACGTCCGTGATTGAGACGCCCTCGCAGTCGGCCGCACAGGACCTGATGTCGGCGAGCACCGACGAAGTCTCCACGCCCGCCGCGAGACGGACATCTATCTCGGCACGGGCCGACTGGGGGACGCTGTTGATCGCCTCTCCGCCCTCCAGCGTCCCCAGATTGATCGACGGGGAGGCGAAGAGATCGCGTGCGACCGCTTGGCCCATCGACGGCGCGTAGTACTCGACGGATTCGTCGACGATCGGTACCACCGTCTGCGGGATCTCCTGTCGGCGCTGCCCGAACCGCTCGCGGAGGGTCTCCACGGCCCCGTAGAGTCGGTCGATCGCGTTCTCACCGAGCACTGGCCGCGACCCGTGGGCGGCGTCCCCGGTGGCTTCGAGCGTCAGCCAGATGCTGCCCCGATCTGCGACTGTGAGAGAGTGGCGGCCCTCCTCGCAGGTCGGTTCGCCGATCACGCACGCGTCCGCACCGAGCAGCCCGGCTTCCAGCAGCGCGGGCAGCCCGGCGTCACCACCCACTTCCTCGTCGCTCACGAACGCGAACAGGAGGTCAACGGGCGGATCAGTGTCGGTGGCCGCGAAGGCCTGAATCGTGAACAGCATCGACGCCACGGCACCCTTCATGTCGGTCGCGCCACGTCCGTAGACGCGATCATCGATGTGCTCGCCGAGGGGATCGCGGGTCCACGCGTCGGCGTCGAATGGCACCGTATCGAGGTGCCCGTTGTACAGCAGCGTGCGGTCGGACTCGCCGGGAACCCGGACGAGGAGGTTCGGCTTCGCCGGGTCGGCTGTGAAACGCTCGGCATCGACCGAAAGCGGTTCGAGGAACTCCTCGATCTCGACGACGATCTCACGCGTGTCGCCTGGCGGATTCGACGTGTCGATCGCGAGGAGATCGAGGGTCAGCGAAATCAGTTCCGCGCGGCGTGCCCGGACGTGCTCGGCGGGAGTCGTGTCGCTCATTCGCTCTCAAACTCCCCGTCGAGAACTCTGGCCGCCGTGAGAATCGGGTCACTGACGGGACCGATGGCACTCGCCCCCGCGGCGTCACCGCCGACTACCACGAACGTGTCGCTCATAGCCGTAGGTTCGACTGGCCCGAACTAAAGTATTTCGCGAATTTCACAATACCGGGGGCGAGGACCCGACCGGCTACCTCAGGTATCGAGGCGATCCCTTCCGAGGTATCGTCGAAGGTCACGGACCAGCCGGTTCGGCGACTGCGTCGTCCGCACGGTTGAACAGCGCCGCGAACAGCTTGCGCTCCGCGGCGCGGAGGTGCTGAGTAACCGTCGGGCTCCTGGCCGGCTTCGGACCGGCGGCGAAAGCTGCGAGGCCTGATCCGTCAGCGGCCACACGCCTCACAGTGCCGTCGCTGATAGTAGAGCAGCCCGCCGAAGGCGGCGACGCTCACCGCGCCGAGCGCCGGTCGTAGCGGATCGAAGTACGTCATCAGCGCCGAGGAGCTGAACAGCGCCAGTAGCACGGCGTTGCATATCGGGCACCCAAACGCCAGGAACCCGCCGACGATGCCGCCAGCGGCGTAGCGGTCTCCGATCGGATCGTCTGTCAGCGACCGGTGATAGACGAAGCCGGCAGCAAACGCCGCCGTAGCGACCAAAAAGAGGTAGTCCGCCGGAGTACGCTCCACCATTCGAACGTACAAGGGGTTCGGGATCAGCCCGGTCACGACCCCGAACAGCAGGAAGGTCCCGACGCCGACGCCGGCGCTCCTGACGAGCCGAGGATGCGGGAGAGCCGTCACTGTCCCACCTCCCGTCGTCGAGTGCTGTTCGTTCGGTCGTCCGAACCATTCCACGTCTCGGCCATCTGTCGTCGATTGTTCCATCGCATGGTTACGTCGGGTCGATCGAGCACGTCCGCGGATCACCCGCGCGCCCGAGGAAGAAAAGAAGCAGGACGATACCGCCTACCCGGAGAAGGTTGCCGTCGTACGGTAGCGCCGCCATCGTACCGACGAAGCCCAACGCTCCGAGCACGCCCGCACCGCAGCTCGCACAGCCGGCGGCGACCACTCCGGGCAGGACGCCCACGATAGTTGATGTACCTCGGCGACGCGCACGGCCGACCAGCGTCTCACCGATATCAGCCGTCAGTGTCGATTCGAGGGACCCAGCGAGATCTCCCAGTGAATGGTCATCCGCGTCAACAGACTCCTCGGTCACCGTTGGTTCACGCGTGCGCTTCGATGACAGATCGAAGCTGCGCTTCGTCCTGCATTCCGACAAGTCGTTCCGCCGGCTGGCCGTCAGCGAACAGGACGAGGGTCGGAACCCCCTGAACACCGTACTCTGCGGCGAGTTGCTGATTCGCGTCGATGTCGATCTTCGCTACGGTCGCGCCCGTCTCGGCGGCGATCGTTTCGACGACCGGTTCGAGCATCTGGCATGGGCCACACCAGTCAGCGTAGAAGTCGGCTAGCACGACATCGTGTTCGGCGACAGTATCGGATAGCTCGGCGCCGCCCTCGATATGGATCGGTTCGGATGAACTCTTCGGGGTGGACGCCTCAGCACCGCCCGTCTCAGCCTTGCTTCGAAGCTCCGCCAGTTTCTGTCGTCGGATCTCCTCGATCTCTTCAGTCATATGTATCCGTTCGAACCGCATCGACTTATGCTTTTGTATAAAACACACAATACTGGCTCGCCAGAGCGTCGAGACAACAGGAGTCAGAAACACCAATGCAGCGGCTGGTTCTCTTGGTCGTCCGAGTCTCGACTATATCGATCTTCGAACTCCTGAATGAGCTGTCCGATGTCCGCATACCAGTCGTTGACCAATCGCTGCATATCGTGAGCAATTTCCTCGGGGGCCCGTGGACAATAGACGTGGTAGTACCCTCCGTTCTCGTAGTTGATTTGCTTCTGTCGGACAACGCCAGTCTCGTGGAGCCGAGAAATCGAGCGATACGCCGTAGATCTCTCGCAGTCCAGTCGGTCTGCTACGTCATCGACGGTGAGACCCTCTTCTGCCTGTTGGAGCAGCTGAAAGACCATCTGATCCCGCTCGTTGAGTCGATGAACGCATCCCAGCAGGTCGAGACATCCCAGGTCTCGCTCGAGGTCCTCACGCACTGACATAGCCACCATATCCGAAGATAGGGTGGCAGAGACGATTAAAGCTGTTCCCGAATAATACAATACTATTTTAGCATAGAATGGTACGAGGAGATTCGATATCCGTTTTCAGCACGTTCTCGGGAATATATCCGAAGAGACTTTGTTCTATAAACCCAAGACAATACACGAATGACGCTCCCAATCGACCCGAGTCAGATCGACCCTGCTGACATCGGCGAAGAACAGGCGACCCTCGAGATGAGCCACGAGGACGCGATCGAACACGTCCGCGACGTGTTCACCGACGCCGGCTTCGGCGTCCCCGTGGAGTTCTCACCCTCAGAGATGCTCAACGAGAAGGTCGACGCTGGCCGCGACCCCTACTATGTGTTGGGCGCGTGCAACCCAGCGGTGGCCGACCGTGCGCTCGACGCGACCGACAATAAACTCGGCGCGCTCATGGCCTGTAATGTCGTCATCTGGGAAGAGGAACCCGGTAAGCAGGTCGTCTACCACGTCTCCATCATGCGCATCGCACGCCTCGTCGGGATGGCGCCGGACAACGAGGAGATGACAGACATCGTCGCCGACACCGGCGAACTCGTCGACGAGGCATTCGCGAACCTCTAATATGGGGTATCACACGTTCGATGCCGAGCGCGCCGACAAACTCGAAGATGCACAGCAACGGTACCGCTTTCTCTCAGCAGAAGAACTGCTCTGGGCGCTGTCACCAGATGGCGACGAGACGGTCGCGGATCTCGGCAGCGGGACCGGGTTCTACACCGACGACGTTGCACCAGCTGTCGAGCACGTGTACGCCGTCGACATCCAAGACGCGATGCACGACTACTACCGGGAGAAAGGGGTCCCCGAGAACGTCGACCTCGTGACGAGCGGCGTTTCCGATCTCCCGTTCGACACTGACAGCCTCGACGCTGCGTTCTCGACGATGACCTACCACGAGTTCGCTGGTGAGGAAGCGCTGGATGAGATTACTCGCGTGCTAACGGACGCCGGTCGATTGGTTATCGTCGATTGGGCGGCAACGGGGAGTGGGGACCACGGGCCTCCGCTTGATGAACGATTCAGTAGTGCGGAAACGGCGAACAACCTCCGCGAATCTGGATTTCACATCGAGCATACTGCCGTCCGGCCGGAGACCTTCCTCCTTATCAGCGAGCTCAGATAGGAGACTACGCCCGTTTTCGAAGGAGTCCTCGCACGAACGGACGGATTGGTGTGACACCGAGATGCAGACGTTCAACCTCAACGATATCGAATGTCGAATCAACTGCGAATCGCGACGCGGTTTGCCGCGTCAGGTGACAGCCCCCAGCTAGCTGTTTCCAAAGTGGTGCAAGCACCCTCTGCACACGCCCACGCCAGCCATCATCGGCGACGTGTTCGAAGAATCGGAAGTCACCGCCAGGCTTGAGTACCCGTGACACCTCACTCAACGCTGTCTCAACGTCTGGGATCGTACAGAAGACCATCGATGCAATAACGACGTCAAACGTATCATCACGATATGGAAGCGACTCTGCTGGTGAGTCGTCGATGGTGACATCGAAGGAGTGGGTTCGTGCTTGCTCCTCGGCCTGTCGCCGCATATGTGGGTCAGGTTCGATAGCGTGAAACTCCGTCACGTCGCTCTCGACAGCCCCAAAGTATGGAAACATCGCACCGGTACCAGCGCCGAGGTCAAGGACAGCACCCTCGAGATCGGCAACGAGATACTCACGGTGAGGGCGCAACAGAGTTCGTTCTATAAGAGCCGTCGCAGGATCGTAGACCATTGCAAAACACGGATGCGACGGTTTCTGGCTACTCGCGTCGGTAGTCATACTCCAATAAACGAGGCACAAACAGAAAACAGCCGCCTCTGGAAGACTCAGTAATTATTCTCAGTTGTGCCGAGATAACGATCAAATCGGCACTGTCTAGTTCTGGAGGTCCTCCGCTGGCGTACGTCCGTCAAGCGCTTGGTTGGGCCGTTCGTGGTTATAGTGGTGTCTGGAGCGTCGTAACCACCGTCTGGCGCTCGATTGACTGCCCCCGCCAAAACGAGTGGAAGCGGTCGATCCGCATGGTGACAGCCCGGAATCACTTTTCGATGTGGTTCCGGATTCGATAGTCAAGCCGACCGCTCAATTCGTGACTGGCGAGGGCAGTCAAATAGCCACCAGCATCGACGAGAAACTCTGTATCGGCGAGATCGTGTTTCTCAGTGAGTCGGTGCAGGAACGCCGCCGCAGGATCGATCCCGCGGCGCTGAATAGGTCGATTTCGATCAGTGACTTTGAGTCGGTATCGATCGCGACCCAGAGCCACTTTTTCTCACCGTCAATTTCGATCTGTTTCTCATCGACTGCGACCCACCGACGGCGTCGCGGATCGCTCTGGGCTTCAGACAGCGTATGAACCCGGTTCCAGACCGTGCCGTGAGAACGATCGACACCTAACAACTCTAAGATGGCGACCGTCTCCCTGATCGACAGCGCTACCGTGTGGAGACGCACCCCAAACCGCCGGACGGATGTCGGGGTGCGCTCGTTCTCCCAAACGTCTTGGCTGTCCTCGTTCGACGTTTCTCTGAGGAGGTCAGCGAGTTGCATGAGCACTTCTCGCTGCGGCCACCTCGTTCCTCAATCGATCAACTAGACAGTGCCTTCCGACTGCGATAACCAGGAGAGTGCCCCACCGGACTCGAACCCGTGATGATGCCGTTCAGTATCGGCTTTTTCGACGACGGTCGCGTCCTGGAGTGGGAGGCAACCGCCGACGGCGCCGTCGCGACCGAGCTCGAGGATTACACCCCCTGCTTCTACGTCGCCGCTCGCGACCCAGCGCCCGATCCCGACCTCACGACGCTCCAGTCGGTGTACGACCAGCACCCGGACATCGTCGCGACCGAGATGGTTGCGCGACGGCCGGGCTTTCGACGAGACGAGGAGGCCGTTCTCGTGGTCGACATTACTCACATCGACCGCGTCACCCCACTCGCCCGGCAGGCACGCCAGCTGTCGGACTATCCAGTCGCCGATCTCACCTGTTTCAACGTCGACTTCTCGCGAGAGTTCCGGTACTGTCTGGAGACCGGCACCAATCCCACGCCGGCGAGCGAACTGTCGACACTCCGGCTCAGTGTTCCGGTGACCGAAACGTGCAACGACGTCTACGCGGAACTATCCGTCGCCGGCGACACCGTCACCGGCTCGCCGACAGATAGCCTGACCGGCGTCCAGGGGGCGCTCGACGCACACGATCCGGACGTCCTGGTCTGCTCGACGAGCGAGATCGTCCCGACTCTGTACGAGATGGCGACGGACGCCGGCGTCGACGACTTCAAGATCAGAGGCATCGAAGCCCGGCAGCGCTCAACCCCGCCGTTCATCGAAGACATCCAGCGGGACTGTTTCGACCGGCTTGACGCGACTCGATCACCGGACGCCGTACTCGACAGTCTCCAGGACGCCATCGAGCGCCTCCACGCTGGAACGGTGTCGGTCGAGCAGCTCGTCGAACGGAATCGTTTCTCCAAGCCGCTGGAGGAGATATACGCAGAATACACAGAACGTGGCGGCGCTGAAGAGGACTCGAGAGCAGGACCTCGCCGTCCACCCAGGACAGGACATCGAGTACGTAGTCGTCGACGACGAGAAGAGCCCCGAGAGCAGGTCGCGTTAGCCCACGAAGAGATAGACTCGTACGATGCGTCGTACTACGAGGCGCAACTCGTCAGAGCTGTCGAGAGTGTGCTGTCACCGCTTGGCTGGGATCCGAAAAATATTCAACGCGAAATCGCAGAAACTCGAGAACCGAACTTGGCTGCCTTCACCGAAGTTGAGAAGAATGAATCAACATCATCGAGGGTTCAGGAGATCTGTTGATTCGTAATAATACGGTCTTTCCGCAGCTTTGCATAAGAACTTAACCAACAGATGAATCGTGCTGGCAGCACTGTAGGTTAATACGAAGAGCCGATCAATGCCAAACGAACCACCCACACCGCCGGCCGAATTACCGTCTGAGATTATCAACACCCTCGATGGTTGCCCGCCAGAGCGGCTGCGTGCAGTATCTCGCTATTCGGATGAGTTGGCGGATTACAAGGAACGCATGGCAGGCCTCGAGGAAGACCAGAGTCACACCCGCCCAGAGGATCTTCCTGACGATGTCCCTGCAAGAGCGACAGTCACGATCAAAGAGATCAACGATAACCGCTACTACTACTGGCAGTGGCGCGAGGGGGAGAAAGTGACATCAAAATATAAGGGACCAGTCAATCCCGACGAGTCAGATTGAAGCAGTGAGTGAGCCTGGACGTTCAACTAACATGGACACCTCTATCGATGTGTATGGAGTTGGTGTTCGCAACTCGTTTAACCAACAACAGTCCGGTATTTCGAATGTGTTGGTTAATATCGGGGGAGTGTCTCGACGAGGGTGACACAGACACACCTCTATCGATGTGTTCTTGCTGAAGGGGTGCGAGGGGCAAAAGAATCACAGATAAGAGGGAATAAGCGGCTAAAAGCCGATAGAAGGTCGCTACTGACGACTTCTCTCAACGAAGAGTGTCAAAAGAAGATTGCTCATCGAGTGAAAGAGCCAATGACGACAAGAACACTTCGAACACATCGATAGAGGTGTGTCTGTGTTCTAGTTCTAGTCTAGTAAAGTAAGTAAGTGAAGTGAAGAAAACGATTCGGACTTCGGAGGCCGTCTCGGTTGTTCTTTCTGCTAGATCCTCTAATCGTGTCGTTTGTGTGCCAATCTCAATTTCTAACGCCCTCCCACACCCCCGTCTCGAACACATCGATAGAGGGGTGTCTGTGTTGCACGCTCTTATTTGAACACATCGTTGCACCCTCACTGGTATTATCGGATTATGCCATCTAAATCCCGTGATATTGTCGTTTGCAACTCTAAAATCCAGATATACACTTCGATAGAGGTGGGTAAAGTTTTTATTAACTGCCTGTCTGGTCGCTCCCATGGATGCCGACGATCCCGTTGCAGATCTTGACGACGGCAGCTCGTCAGAGTCTACCGATTCGAAACAGGCTGATCTGACGGCAACAACAGAGGAATCCGACGCTTCTGGGGCGAATACGATTGATTCTTCTCCTGATCCAGGTAGTACCTCTGACGCCACAAACCCCTCCGAATCCACTCTGGCTTCCGATGATTCGGCTTCGCAGTCGATCGAGGAGATGTTGCTGGAGTTCGACGAACAAGACGGGCTCATCCGGGATCGTGAGCTCCTCGATCCGAATCACGTCGTCGAGGAAGACCGCATCGTCGGTCGCGACGAACAACTGCAGAAAGTCACGAAGATGCTGCGTGTCGCACTCGGCGACAACAAGCCGCCGAATCTCTTTCTCTACGGTCCGTCAGGAACGGGCAAATCCCTCATCACGAAGGCAGTCTGTAAGAACATTAGCTTGATCTGCGAGACTCGAGACATTCGCTTCGGCACGATCGAAGTCAACTGCCAGGATCTGGACACACTCGGCGTCGCTGTCTACGAACTCGTCACGCAGGCCGCCGACGAGGCGGGGGTTCCTGTCGAGGTGCCCAAACACGGCGTCTCGACCAAAGAGAAATGGGACGAACTGTTCCGTATCGTCAACGAGAACTTCGATTCGGTCGTGTTCGTCCTCGACGAACTGGATATGCTCGTCGGCCGTCGCGACAAGAAGGAGCCGGCCTTCTCGCGACTCCTCTACCAGCTTTCGCGAGCTGGCAGCAACGGCGATCTGGAGTCGTACATCTCGGTCGTCGCTATCTCTAACGACACGAAAATGATGGAGTCCGTCGGCAGTCGAGCGCAGAGCTCTTTCACGCCTGAGGATGTCCACTTCGACGACTACGACGCCAACCAGCTGAAAGCGATCCTTCGCCATCGAAAAGATGCTTTCTATGAGAATGTTCTCGTGGACGATGTCATTCCGCTCGCAGCCGCGTTCGCGGCACAGACCAACGGCGACGCCCGGAAAGCGATCGATCTCGTTAGAGTCGCTGGCGAACTTGCCGAACGCGAAGCCGCAGATATGGTCCTCGAGGATCATGTCCGCGAGGCCCAGGACAAGGTCGAGAAAAACCGCGTCCTCGAGGTGGTTCGTGGCATCAGCACGCAGAAGAAGCTCTGTCTCTACGCGACGGCGGCCGTCGCAGCGAAGTCTGACTCCGGTGCTGCTCGGAGTTCGATTGGGTACAAAGTGTATCAGTACCTCACAGAATCGATCGACGCTGAGCAGTACCACCAGGAGACATTTGTGAACAAGATGAAAGAGCTCACGACGTACTCGTTGGTGGACTTCGAACGCCGCAGCCACGGCCCGACCTCCGGAATGTTCCTCGAATTCCAGTTCGGAGAGTCACCAACGACAATCCTGGAGACCCTCGCAGAAGACACGCGGATCGACATGATCTCGCGAGACGAGGTTGAATCTGTTGTCACGGCCCAACTGAAAAATAAAGAATAAGGCCTCGACGCTCGGTACACACCCCTCTATCGATGTGTTTCCTGTGGCGGTGTCCCAAGGAACTGTATTCTGCGACTGAGGGGCACCCCTCTATCGATCTGTTTTTGCGCCGGATTCACACAGTCTACTCAATAAACATTCAGGCCAACATTGCACCCCTCTATCGAAGTGTAATCTCCAAGTAAAAGCACTCTGCTGAACGAATTCGGATGCCAAATCTCTAGTCGAAATTCACCTTCGTAACCGAACAAACGTCGAGATATCGGATCGACAATCGTGTCGTGAAAGATCTGTGACTTCGGTATTATCGTCGTCAAAACGAATCGACCATTGACTGACCAGGTTAACCAACATTTCCCCCAGATCCGCTCCTATATGTTGGTTAATCAAGTGGATGTATGGACGAAGGATTCGATACTAATGCAATGACTGAAGACTACTGAAATACCGTTCGCTGCACCAATCAGTCTGCAATTGGTACGGAGGACACTCCTCTATCGATGTGTTCCTGAGTCATTCGCTTGTTCGCGGCAGCTGTTCGACTTCTTTGATCCGATCCGTCTTGGTGATCGACTGGTACTCCCGGTGCCACGCCGCCGTCGGAAAGAGCCCCTCGTTGTCGAACAGCTCTCGAGCTGTATCAGTCACTTCGAACCACTTCTCCGGGGCGTCGGAACACTGGACTTCCTGTTCACGCGGTCGTTCATTGACGATGCCTGCTTCAGCCAGTACCGAAAGACGCTGGCGAATTGTCTCTTGGTCGAGTGCTGGATTCGTGTATGCAAGTTCCTCAAAGCTCGATGCACCTGCTGGGTGTCCAACGATGTCTGCGATGATGTCTGCATGCTCTTTCTTCGTTGCCAGGCTCAGGACCTCCTCACCGTCCAACCCACCATCAGCTTCCATTGAAACAGACCTTGTCTCACCGTGCTCGCGCTCACCAGCAGTCATAGATCCTATTTCGTCCTATTGAATCTAATGGATGTCGGTCACTGAACGTCTTGATCGAACTTACCGCAACGATGTGGTCCGACGGCCCGACCGCCGTTCTGAGCAGTAGACTCCGCACCTTGTCTCGTTCGAGACCCAGATCCGACGCAACGGTCGGGACGACTGGTCGGTAGGCGTTCCAGGGCCACGACCGGTGGGACGGTTTACTCAGTTCCCACAGCAGTGCCGTCTCGTCGTCGGCGATCTCCCAGACGCCGTATATCAAGGCGCCACCGTCGTTGTGACCGCTGCCGTTCATCCCTTGAGTCGAGATGTACGGCGACGAGGGATCGCCGGAAATGACGTGATCACCTGTCTGTTCGGTTCCGGAGGTTAGTCCGACCACATCGGTCTCCTCTCGCTCGACTCGGAGGTGGTCGCCGATCTCCCAGGCCATCTCGTCGAAGACCTGGCCGAGCATGAGCTTGTCTGTAAGCTGGGTGTAAGGTCGCGGCACGAGTGATGGATCCGGGCAGTTATTTGTAAGCATTTCAGCGATTCGGTAACACAACCACCTCTCTCGACGGAATCCAATGCTGTGGACGCCCTGCTGGGTCCCATTTCGGGGTGGATACGAGCAACGGCTGCTGCCACAGCGGTGATTGTTACAGCTGACCTCACGGCGGGAATAGCACGGAAGTCCACTGTTTGAGCGATGAGTTGGTGATCCCCGCGGTTCGTGGATGGAGTCTATCGGCTGAATAGCGAGGTGGTGGCGAAAGCGACAGGGATTCCTCGGCCTGTTGGCGTGCGTCGAAGCAGAGGAACATCCGTAAGTTTAACCAACAATCTGCCTGCTTGATCGAGAATGTTGGTTAACAGGTCTGCCGAAAGCTAACGTCGTGGTTCGATCATAATGCAGAAAAGAGGGTGGAGTGCTAACGTCGTCGTTCAGCCACAATCTCTATATGCAACGTTGCGTTCCGATCATAATCCTGAAAAGAGGGTGGAGTTGGCACTGTCTAGTTCAGAACCTCCTCCGCTGGCGTTCGCCCGTCAAGCGCTTGGTTGGGCCGCTCGTGGTTGTAATG
>ENA-ORDC01000507-ORDC01000507.1-marine-metagenome-genome-assembly--contig:-NODE-507-length-38017-cov-13.641170_pt1 | contig 38017 bp, 38 predicted proteins | sample MGYA00237783_ERZ508515 | MGnify/ENA primary metagenome ERZ508515 (study PRJEB26186, sample SAMN06268792) | marine metagenome | isolation source: Eden Landing Ponds, San Francisco, CA, USA | place... | reverse complement strand
GGCCCGTCCGATTCGAGACTCCTGGTCGAATCGTCCTACGACACGTTCGCCCGTGAGTTCGGCTGGATAGCAGACCTTGATCTCGACGCCTACCGCAACGGCGACGCCGGGTTCGTCCCGGTCCGCGAACCGGTCAGCCTCGGCTACACGGTCCCGGCGACCGACGAACGGGTGCCGTTCGACGCCGTCGAGACGGGACAGTTGCGGTACGGTAACGGCGATCCGGCCGCGGCTGCGTACGACTCGCTGACTGACGTTTACGCCGCCCCGAACGGCGGCGTGGTGGAACTCCGGCTCCCGTGGGTCCTCCTGAACGTCGCAGATCCCTCGAGCAAGCGCCGGATCCAGACCGACTGGGCGTCCGGACTCGACGTCACGACGTTCGATGGCGTCGAGGTCGGGGCTGTCACCTACCAGCCGACAGACGGGGCCTCCGAACCGGCTGCTGTCGTCCTCGATAGCGCCGCCGCAGGGATCAGGGGGAGCACCCTCCAGACGACGACCTACGAGTGGGATACGTGGAACCAGCCGACCTACGACGAACGACTCAAGAAGTCCTACGAGGTACTCCAGCGCTCTGGGTGGTCCGGGAGCCTCTAGAGCCCTATCGCAACGAGCGCGGAGCGATTCACGACGTTTCGAACTCGAACCGTGCGCCGCCGTCGGCTCCATCCGTCACGCTGACCGTCCAGTCGTGGGATTTCGCAATATCGCTCACGATCGAGAGCCCGAATCCGGTTCCGCCTTCGTTCGAAGTTACACCGTGGTCGAACACCGAGTCCTGCTGGTCCGGTGGAATGCCGACGCCGTCGTCTTCGACGTAGAATCCGTCACTGTCGGGTAGCCGACCGACAGTAACTGTCACGTCGCGTCCGCCGTGTTCGATCGCGTTTCGGAAGAGATTCTCGAACAGCTGGATCAACCGTCCTTCGTCCGCCAGTATGACTGGGGGCCCATCGAGGACGTCGAGCGTCGCCTCGTGTGTATCGACGTATCCCCACGCTTCAGTCGCAACGACGTTGATGTCTATCTCCGCTGGCTCCGTCACTGTCGTTTCGCCCCGGGCCAGGGTGAGCAAGTCTTCGATGAGGCGTTCGATACGATCGTGAGCAGTTTCGATCTTTTCGAAGTGGGTCGGATCCTGGGTCTCCTGAACGATGTCGGTGAATCCCATCGCGACGCTCAACGGATTCCGGAGGTCGTGGGCCACGACGCTCGCAAACTGATCGAGTCGGTCGTTCTGCCGCTGGAGCTGCATTTCCCGGTTTGCGCGGCCAAACGCTGCCGCCACGGTCGAGCCGAACACCTGGAGCAGATCGATATCCGTATCAGAGAACTCCCGTTGAGAACCCGTTCCGACCGCAAGGAGGCCAAACTCGCTCAGTGGGACAAAGAGGCCGCTTCCAATCTCGGTACTCGATACGTCTATTGAGGCCTCTGATACAATATCCTCGTGCACACTGACTTCTGCCGATTCGAACGCCGTCCACCCGAGACTGTCCTCGGTTTCCAGCCGTGGTAAGGAACCGACTAACTCACGTGTGACTGAACTCGCAGCGACCGGGTCCAGCGTGTCCGTCTGTTCGTTGTATTCCCAGACAGCCGCCATATCGAATCCGAGTATCTCTTCGGCTGCCTCGATGGCAATCGTCCCGATGTCCTCTCTGGACTGTGCCCCACTGAGTCGCTGGGCTGTCTCCTGTAGTGAGCGGAGTTTCCGCTCTAGCTCTTTTTGCTCGGTGATGTCTTCTAGCACCGCAAGGATACTGGTACTGTCGCCATCAGGGTCCCTGATCGGGGCGACCGACAGAAGCAGATCCAGTTGCTCCCCGTGTTTTGTCTCTCGTTGAATCTCCTTGCCGCGGATTCGTTCGCCGCGCAACGCACGTTCACGGAGTGACGCGAACTCGGGCCGCTTGTCTTCCGGGACCATCGGGTTGAATTCGCCCATGATTTCCTCCCGTGACCATCCGAACATGATCTCTGCCTCGTCGTTCCAGCGGTTGACCGTACCCTCAGCGTCGATCTCCATAACCGTGAGCGGCGTGGCCTCGATGAGTGATTCCAGTCGCTGATTGGCCACCTCAAGGGCGCGCTCTCGCTCGACCTGTTCGGTCACGTTCCGTGCGATGCCGACAATTCGGACAACGTCGCCCTCGACGATAACCGGGGCGAGGCTCGTTTCCCAGAACCGTGCGTCGTCGTCGATTTCCAGCTCCTCACGGTACGAGATCGGCGCACGGCGCTCGACACACTGGCGATAGTTCGATTCGACTTCGGCACCGTCCTCCGGACCGAAGACCTCGCGGGGTGTCTGTCCGCGAACCTCCGCAGTTGTGAGTCCGGTCTGGGTCTCGTAGCCCGGACTGAGAGTGGCGAACTCGAAGGTCGGTGTCTCCCCGCTCGTCTCGACATCGAGCAGGAAGATGGCGTCCCCGGATGTCTCCAGCAGCGCCTCGTACTCCCCAGCGAGCTCTTTGTACTCGCGTTCCGCGCTCTTTCGCTCCGTGATATCCTGTACAACGCCCCGGAGTACGGCGTCATCCCGCTGGGGGTCCTCGATTCGCTCCCCCTGCGCACGGACCGCACGTATCTCCCCGTCAGGCCGGACGATACGGAGATCGAGGTCGTACGGTTCACCGTCTTCGAGCGCCCGCTCGACGGCCGACTGTATCGCCGCTCGGTCGTCCGGGTGATAGAACTCGATCCCGTCGTCGAGCGACGGCTCGTAGTCGTCCTCGACACCGTGGATCTGCCGAATCCCCTCCGACCAGTGTAACTCGTTCTCCCGCGGAGCATACTCCCAGATTCCGATTGCTGCCGTCTCCTGGATACGTTCGAACAGGTAATCCTGGCGCTCTAGGTCCTTGCGGCTCCGGTCTCTGGATATCTCGGTCGCAGCGAGTCCCGACAGCAACTCGACGAATGTTCGCTCCAGCGGCCCGAATCCGGAGACCCGAGTCGTCGGGCTTGAGAAGTTGACTGTCCCGTAGCGTTTGCCGTCGACGACCAGCGGCGCGCCGATATACGATTCCAGTTCGAACTCCCGGTACGCCGGATGTGATTCCTTCCCAGCAGCCGCTGCGTCGGCGAACGAGCGTACTCCGTCGTCGTCGATCACTTCCGCGCAGTAGGTCGATTCGATATCGAACTGATCGCCAGCGGTCATGTCAGCGTTCGGTGCGTGGGCCGCCCTGACGACGTAGTCGCTACCTTCGATCTGGGAGACGATGCCGATTTCGAGACCCAGCGTGCGGCAACCAACCTCAAGAAGCTCTTCGAGGCGTGTTTCCGCCGAAATATCGCTTTCAGCCATGACAGCCTGGAGCTCCTGCAGTGCATCGCGCTCCCGCTCTAGCTGTCTGGTGGCCTCGCTCTGATCTGTCACGTCACGAGCAACGACCAGAACGTGGTCGTTCCCGGGGCGCTCGAACGGTGTAAAGCGCACGTCGAGTGTTCGCGTTCCCTGCGCACTTTCGAACTGGAGTTGCAGGTCCGAGTCGTATAGCCCAGTGACGCCGCCATCACCTTCGAGTTGCTGGAGGGACGCTGTAATGGCGCTGGCGAAGCGGTCAGCGTCACCCTCGGAGACTCGGTCGCCGACAGCGTCGGCCAGAATCCGCCCCTCCACCTGTCCAGCGTTGCCACTCGTAAGCCGCCGCTCCGCGGCCGAATTCGAGAACTGTACGACGCCGTCCGCGTCGACGACGAGGACGATATCGTGGATATTCTGTAGAATCGTCCCATAGCGCTCTAGTTCCAGTTCACGCTCACGTTCGGCCGTGATTTCACGTGAGAAGACAGTCAGTCCGTCCTCGTCGGGAAAGACGCGAATCTCGACCCAGTAATCGTACGGTTCCCCGACGTACTGCTCGAAGGTCACCGAGTCTCCGGTTTCCATCGCGGTTCGATACTGTTGTTCGAGTTCGGTTCCGGCTATTGAGGGAAACTCCTCCCAGAGTATGGCACCGACGACTGTCTCGGGGTCACGGTCGGCGCGCTGGGCCATCTTCTGGTTCATATATTCGATGCGCCACTCCTCGTCGACTGCATAGATCGCGTCGGTCGCACGCTCGAGCGTCCGCCGGAAGCGGTCGGACAGGTGCTCGGCTCGCTGTTGATCACGAGTGGCTTCGACGAGCGTCCGGATGCGACTCGCGAGCAGAGAGAAACTGTCTTCAGTCGCGTGAATCGGGATATATTCGATCGCGTTCTCCTCCGTCGCTTCCCGAACCACCTGCTCGCTATCACGACCGGTGAACAGGATCGCAGGGAGGCTATGTCCGTCGGACTGGATCGTCCTGATCAGGTCGATCCCGGTCGTATCCGGGAGTGAATAACAGGTGACGACACAGTCGATCGGAGACGTAGACAGCTCTTCGAGTGTCTCCTCGGCAGTGCTGGCGGTCGTGATATCGAATGCAGCGTGACTGCTCGCCAGTTTCGTCCGCACCAACTCGGCAAATTCGGCATCGTCATTTACGTACAGGATCTGGAGTCTGCCGAGTGAGTCGTCATCCCCGGTTCTCATTATGCAGCGTATGGGTCGGACGATAATCAATCACCTGCAGCAAATATTGCGTCTGATATTCCCAGATCCAGCAGCATGGATCGGTACGTTCACTGGTGCCTCCTCACAGATGGAGTGGGACCAGCTACTGGACGTGCAGGACGGTGTCGGCGCTGACCGGCACAGAGAGTGACTCGGCTAATCCTCGATTCGGCACCCCTTTTTGTGTCGGCAGCGTTCCTCTTGCCATGACCGGACGTTCACACTGCGGTGGCGGGCAGATCCTGCCGGAGGGACACTATGTCAGGTAAAGATAAATACTACAACATGGCCAAACAGGAAGGCTATCGCGCCCGTTCGGCCTACAAACTCAAGCAACTCGACGAGACAGCCGGGCTGTTCGGCCCGGGCAATATCGTCGTCGACCTCGGGGCCGCCCCCGGCGGGTGGCTGCAGGTCGCCGCCGAGCGCGTCGGCGAAGACGGGACGGTCGTCGGCGTCGACCGCCAGCGGATCGACGACCTCGAAGATCCCGAAGCCACGGTCGAGTACGTCCGCGGGGACATGACCGAGGACTCGACGAAAGACGATATCCGGAATCTCGTGGGCACGGGCGACGAGACCGGCGGGCCCGCCGATGTCGTGATATCGGACATGGCACCGAACGTCACCGGCGAGTACGAACTCGACCACGCCCGCTCGGTCCACCTCGCCCGACAGGCCTTCGAGGTCGCGCTCGACCTGCTGGATTCGGGTGGCGATTTCGCTGCGAAGGTCTTCGACGGACAGGATGTCGACGACTTCGAAGCGGACATCAACGAAGAGTTCGAGTACGTCCGCCGGGTCCGCCCGGACGCGACGCGGGACTCCTCCTCGGAGCTGTATCTCGTGGCGAAGGGGCGACTGACTGCCCCGGTCCGCGAGGGCGACACCCGCGAGGTCGAGATCGTCGACATCGGGAGTGACGGCGACGGCATCGCCAAGATCGACGGATTCACGGTCTTCGTCTCGGGCGTCGAAAAAGGCGAGACAGTCGAGATTCGTGTCGACGACGTGAAACCGCGGTACGCATTCGGCCAGCCAGTCGAGTGACAGGGTAGCCTCAACTCTTTTATCGGTTCGACCGAAGTGACGAATGAGTTCGATGTCACGTGCCGTCGCACCGGTCGTCTCGACGATTCTCATGGTCGCGATTGCGGTAATCCTGGCAGCAGTGCTGTCGGTGTTTGCACTCGGGTTCACCGAGGATGTCGACGACGCCGCTCCGGTCGTCGGCCAGTCAAGCGGGGCGCTCGAAAACGGCAGCAGCAACGACAAACAGATCGTCACGATCCGGCACATCGCTGGTGACACAGTCGCAGTCGAAAATATGGAAGTCGCGGTCGGTGTGACCTGTCGCGGCGGCACGAAACGCGGGCGGCTAGTCGATCTGCCACTCCAGAGCAATACGATCAGTTACGGCTCGAACGAGAATATCGAGGGTGACGACATCTTCGATACGCGAATCGGCGGTGGCCCGGACGTCGAACTGGCTGCACTGACCCGGGAGTCGTTCCAGGCAGGCGACAAGATCGAATTCAGGATACCGGACAACAAATGTGCGATCCCACAGGGCGGGACAGTCACTGTCCGAGTCATCCACGTCCCGACGAACGCCGTCGTGATCACGCAGGAATTGACGGCCAGGTAGCTACAGCGCGTCCGCGATGGCGGGTGCGACGCTGACCTCGCTGACGGCACGTTCGAGCGTATCTGTTCCGAAGATCGCATCGACTCCGGCCGCCGAGAGCTTGAGGACGGCGTTGCTCGCGAGCATCGGGTGAACGCAGGTGACGAACACGCGCGCTGCGCCCAGTTCCTGGAGGACTTCGACTGACTCGGACATCGTCGAGCCAGTGGCGATGATGTCGTCGGTCAGCACGACATCCCGCCCCTCGACGACGGCGTCGCGGGGTTCGATCTCGACTTCGGTACTGGAGTGGCGGGTCTTCTCGAAGAAGTCGATCGCACCCCGCCCGTAGGCCTCACTGACGGTCTCGGCGATCTCTACCGCGCCCTCGTCGGGCGAGATGAACACCGGCTCGTCGAGGTCGTCGGGCAACGGCTCGGCGAGGCGACCGGCGGCGTCGACGGTTGCGGCGGGCACGTCGAAAAAATCGGTGACGGCGGGCTCGTGGGGATTCACGGTGAGGACGCGGTCCGTTCCGGTCGAGAGCGCGCGGGCCATCGCGCGGGCCGAGACGGGTTCACCAGTCTCGAAGACCTGATCCTGCCGGCCGTAGCCCATGTACGGCAGGACGGTGACGATCTCCTCGACGCCTGCTTCGCGGAGGGCGTCCTGCAGTTGCAGGAGCTCGACGTGAGCGTCACTGCTCGGCGTCGCGGCGACGACGACTGCCCGATCTGTAGGCGGGTCGGGGACGCGAACCTTCAACTCTCCGTCCGGGAAGCGGTCGTACTCGACGCGGGCCAGCGATTCGTCGGTGACGGCGGCGAGTTCGGCCGCGAGAACCTGGGACTGTGAGCCGCTGACGATCATGTGCGGTCGGAAGCGGCCGGGGATAAACCCGTTTTCGGTCTGGTGAGCGTGTGCGACCGACGGTCACCGGGCAGTCTCCGCGGTGGGTGTCGGGTCGAAGCCGATCGACCGGACCGCGGGTGCGGCAACCACCGCGATCGCCAGTTCGAGCCCGCCGACGAGGACGAATGCCGGGAGATAGCCCCAGATCTCGACAGCCGTCCCGCCGACCAGAAATCCCGACAGAAAGCCGAGACTGCCGAAGACGTTGAACCCGCCCATTGCCGTCCCCGACTCCTCGGGGTCGACCAGATCCGAGACTAGCGCCATCGTCGTCGGCGAGACCAGCGCGCCGAAGATCCCAACAATGACCATCAGTGCCGCCGCCAGCGGGTAGGTCGGCGCGAGTCCGACCGCGATGATACCGAGTCCGTAGGCGACCGATCCGCCGACCACGGGGAGGAATCGGCCGATGCGATCGGACCACGTTCCGAATGGATACTGCAACAGCGCGAAGGGGACGAAAAACAGCGCGAGCGTCAGCCCGACCGCGCCGGCGTCCAGGCCGAACGTCTCCCGGAAGTAGAACACGCCCACGAGCGAGAAGAAGCCGGCCGTCATCCGGTCGACGAACCCGAAGGCGTAGGGGATCGCCAGCTGGCGACGGGCGCGGAGGCGAGTGAGTAGCCCGGTCGTCCGACGAGCCGACCCGACCGCGCGGTCGGGGACCGTCGCGACGAGGAGCGCAGCGAATGTCAGCACCGCAGCGCTCGCGAGCAGGGGAACGAGCGGGTCGACAGTCGACAGCTGGCCGCCGACGACCGACCCCAGCGCGGCCCCGAGACCGATCGCGATCCCGGCGGCACCCATGTTCCGCCCGTGGCTCGAAGAGAGATCCATCAACATCGTGATCGACAGCGAGAACGCGCCAATGGTCAACGCGCCGCCGAGAACACGAACGACGAGGACGGCCTCGAACCCCAGTCCGAGCGACGGGAACAGCGTCAGCGAGCCGTAACAGGCGGCACCGCCGAGCGCCCCGATGACGATCCAGGGCGTTCGTCGCCCCGAGGCGTCGCTGAGTGCGCCCCAGACGGCCGCACAGGTGATGAACGCCGCGAATTCCGCGACCAGAAACCACATCCCGGCCTGGATGTCTCCCGGCGCTCCGAGAGCGGCGATCAGATCTTCCAGGCCGGGATAGAGAAACGTCTGGGAGACCAGCACACTCCAGACGACGACTGCGAGTCGCGACCGCTCGCTCACGGAGACGACCATACCCGTCGTTTGGCCTGTTCGTCATAAAACACGTCGATCACTCCTCGCCGATAGTGGCGACCGGTCCAGGCGTCGTCGGGCTACTGCTCGGGGACGGCCAGCGCAGTCGTCTCCGGGAGCCCCAGCGAGCGCGATCGCCACCCGCTCGCACCGTCCTTGGCTGCCACGGGATCGACCAGACACGTGCCCGACGCCGTGATTCCAACGACACCCCCATCCGCGACGTAGACGATATCGACGATCGACTCGGTCGTCGGAACCTCGCGTTCGCGCCAGGAACCGCCCTCGCGAGTGTACAGCGCGTCGGCGGTCGCGGCGTGGGCCTGCTCGTCTGCCGCGCTGACCATCCGGAAGTCCCCATCCAGATCGCGCGTCCAGCCCGGGCCGAGGCGATAGAGTCCCTCGCCTGTGGCCGCGTAGGGCGTCTCGCTCCCGACGACGTCGAAGGCGTCGTCCAGTCCGACGCGCTCCAGAGTCTCGCCGGCCCGAAACACACCGTCGGAACTCGCCACGAGGTCGCCGTCGATCGCCCGCACAGTTTCAGCCGTTCCCAGGGGCTCCCAGCCGTCCTCGCGAGCGCGCTCGACCGTGCCGTCAGGCGCTGCTGCCAGCGGTGCGTCGGCGACGCCGACGGACACGGCGGGCCCGAAATCCAGAGACTCGACAGTCAGTTCCGGGCCGCTAGTCTCAATCGCGAGGACATCCTCGTCGGTGGCGGCGAGCACGCGAGTCCCGTCTACGGCCACGTCACGTGCATTACAGCGGTGTGCAAGGCTGAACTGGCCGATGCGGTCGTTCGAGACCGACACCTCCGCGACGCCCAGGCCGGTCGCGACGTACAGGTCGGTCTTGCCCAGCGTGTCGGCGTAGATGCGGTCCTCCTCGATGTCGCCCATACTCGAACGCGGGCGGCCGAGCGTCGAAAGCGTATCGACATCCGACGATCAGCGTCCCGAACAGGTTCGGTTTCGGCCGCGAGAACGTGATGGATTAGGCGATCGTCTTCCGGTACGAGACCAGTTCGGTCCCCAGGTGCATGTCCCGGTCGGCCACCTCGTAGCCATGAGATTCGAGGAACGCCTGGCCCGACTCGTTCAGGCCCATCTCGTCGATGATCGTCTCCTCGTAGCCGGCCTCGTCTGCCCGGGCTTCGAGCGCATCGAGAATTTGGGTCCCATAGCCCTCGCGCTGATAGGCTGGGTCGATCCGAATTCGGCGAAGAACGGCCGTGTCCTCGTCCAGTCGCTCGAACGCACCGGTCGCGACCAGATGGCCGTCTTCGAGGCCGACGAGGAACTCACCCCCGTTTTCGAGATACTCACCCTCGATATCGTCGAGGTCGGCATACATATTCGGGTGTTCCGATTCGGGGTGTTCGACGTCCCACGACCACTTGTCGTGAAGGTTGCGTACGTCTTCGGCGTCGTCTGCCTCGTAGCGACGAACCGTGAAATCGCTCGACATGGGAATCACACTCACTATGTGATGGGGGGTCTTGAAAACATCGTAACCCCCGATCGTTACAGTTTGATGATTGTTTTCGGGTGTATCGTTACAACTACTCAGAAACTGAAATGGCGTTTTCCGGCTCCCAGGGCCGCTGAAGCCAGTCAATCGGGGAGTGCGGAGACGAGGTGTTCGAACTGTTCGCGATAGTAGGCTTTCGCGCGGGCTTCGGCGAGGCCGCCGGCGTCACTGAACGCGCGCTCGAAGCCGGCCATCCGCCATAACAGCGTCGAGAGCTGATACAGCGGGCGGCGGCGCTCGTAGCCGTCGTCGATGGGGAACTCGTGGAACTCCCGGTACCCCTCGTGGAGTTGCTCGCGAAGGCTCGACCGCACTTCGGGGTCGCGGAACACCGAGTCGATAAACAGAAACTCCGTCTGGGCGACGTTGTACTCGGGGTGGCCGGCCAGGGCGTTCTGCCAGTCGAGCACGGCGGTGATGGGCTGGTCAGCCTCGTCGTCGTACATCAGGTTCGCCGGCCGGAAGTCGTCGTGGACTAGCCGCGGCGTTGCGGTCGTCGGGATCGAGTCGATTGCCTGATCGATGGCCTGCCCGGCCGGCTTCGTGAGGTCGGCAAACGGCGTCGTTTCGAGGCGGTTGAGGTGGCCGCGAGTCAGGTCGTCGAAGAACTCACGCCAGTCCCACGTGAGACTCTCGACGACGAGCCGGTCGTTCTCCAGGCCAAAGTAGCCAAAGCCTTCGAAGGCGATGGTGGAGTGAAGTTCCCCGAGAATCGCGCCGACCTGGGTCATGATCCGCGACCGGAGGTCGGCATCGAGGCTGTCGAACTTGTCCGAGAGACTGTCGCCTTCCATGCGCTCGGTGACGAAATAGGGCGGGACGTTCTGCTCGGGCTCCTCTTTGAACACCAGAATCCGCGGGACGGGGATATTCGTCCGGTCGGCGACGTACTCGTGGAGGTACGGCTCCAGCGCGAAGTTGTCCCCATTGGGGGGCTGGAACTTGACGACGACTTCGTAGGTCTCCCCGCGATAGTTCAGCGTCACCAGGTAGACATCGGTCTGACTCCCGCCGGTCGGCTGTTCGTAGCTGAAGTCCTCGTAGTCCGGGCCGGACTCCTTCAGCACAGCCTCGATGTTGGTCGCGGGAGAGGACACGTTCCTACATACGCGGACCCCCCAAGTGAATGTTACCCTGCCCAACCGTCTCGAATGCAGTACTCGATCGGCTGTACTGCCGATCGACACAGGCCCGCCGCACTCGCAACAATTAAACGCGCGCATCCAGAAGAGCAGATCACCATGGCCAGTTTCGAGAAAGCCGAGGGTCGAATCCTCGACAAGCAGATCTGCATGCGCTGTAACGCCCGCAACCCCAAGCGTGCCGACCGCTGTCGCAAGTGCGGCTATCACAACCTCCGACCGAAGGCCAAAGAGCCCCGGACCGCTTAACGCTCGACGACGGTCGCCGAACCCGCTGTTTCTGGATCGTCGGCCGCACCAGGCGCACCAACGGCTACGATCTCCGTCCCCAGTTCGACCGCTGTACCGAACCGACCGTTCTCGGTAGGCATCGCTGCGGTGTAGCTGTCGCTCTCGGTCCACTCGGTGCCGTCCTGCCGGAAGACGACGGCTGTGCCGGCGTCTTCGACACCCTCGATGTCGTGGGTGGGCGCGCCGACCAGCGCTGTGCCGCCGTCGAGCGCGACCTCGACTCCGAACGCGTCGGTGGGCTCGCTCGCCTCGGCCGTGAGTTTGGCCTGCTGTCGCCACTGTCCCTCGCGGCGCTCGAAGACGTAGGCCGAGCCCGCGCCGTCGAAACGGCCATCGCCAACCGGATCTTCGTCTCCATACGCGCCAACCAGCGCCGTCGTCCCGTCGAGTGCGACTGCCTCGCCGAAGCGGTCCCAGGAGTCGCCGTCGCGGGGTGTTAGTTTCGCCTGCTGACTCCAGCTCGCACCTGTGCGTTCGAAGACATACGCCGCCCCGGCTTTCTCCCCACCGAGCAGCGTCGTCGCTCGCCGCGCGCCGATCAAGGCTCGATCACCGTCGAGATCGACCGATCGACCGAAGTAATCCTGTTCGTCACCGTCCTCGGGGAAGAGTTTCGACTGCTGGCTCCAGCCATCTCCTGTGCGTTCGAAGACGTACGCCGCGCCGGCGGAGTCACCGTTCGGATCCTCGTCGTTGTACGCACCGATCAGGGCGGTGCCGTCCTCGACTGCCAGTGAGTAGCCGAATCGGTCGTACGCGTCGCCGTCGGCCGGCACGAGTCTGGTCTGCTCGACCCACTCGCCGTCCGCGCGCTCGAAGACGTACGCCGCTCCGGCCGCGTCGGTGTCGGGATCGTCGCGACCGGATGCCCAGCCGTACGCGCCGACCAGAAGTGTGTCGCCGTCGACCGCTAGCGCCGAGCCGAACCGGTCGCCCGCCTCGCTCTCTGCCGGGCCGAGCGTCGAGACGGTGTCCCAATCGGCTCCGCTCCACTCGAAGACGTCGACGAGGCCGCTCCCGTCGGATCCAGCACTCGGCGCGCCGACGAAGACTGCGTCGTCGATCGCGACTGCGCTACCGAATGCGTCGCCGGGAACGAAACCCGGATCACTGAGCGCCCCACCGCTGGGCGGATCGGGCGTCGGTTGTGGTGTCGTCTGCGTCGGGGTCGGCGTCTGTCCAGTTGTCTGTTCCGGCGATGGGGTGCCGGCCGTTTCGTCGCCACGTTCACAGCCGGCGAGTGCGCCAGCGAAACCGACACCGAGCAGTCCAAGCAAGTCACGTCGTGAGCAGCGGAGGGCGTCCATCACCCGGGACAACCCGACAGGGCGGCAAATGTCTTTTCCCCTAGCTGTTGACTCGTTCGAGGTACTGATTGACGACGATTTGCCCTTTCGCCGTGAGGACCGGGTTGTTCTCGCCGGATTCGATCAACCCTTTCTGGTGGAGCGCGTGGAGTATTCGTTTGACGGTCTGTGGTTTCGCCTCCAGGACGCTCGTCAGCGAGACGTCCATGTCACCAGTCGAGTACAGCGTCGCCAGTGTCTCGGTCTCGGGTTCGCTGAGTGAGATCTGCTGGAGTGATTCGAGGAGAGTGTCGTAGGTCTGTCGCAAGTACCGTCCGAGAATCGAGAGTTTGCGCGGGGAGTCGGTCGCTGCAAGCGTCGTCAACGCCTCGCCGGTGTCCATGTGCGAGACGACGAGTACCGGCCGATCCGCCCCGTCGACAGCCCGCGTTTCCCGGTCGAAGTCGACGATCGAAGCAAGCGGGATCGTCACCGGTCCCTCGTCGGTGTCGAAGACCACACCGCCCGACTGGAGCGAGAGCAGGCCGCCCTTGAACGCCGTATCGAGGACGCGCCCACCGACTTTTGCCGGGTGTTTGAGCGTCACTGGTGTGCCGTTGAGCAGCGCTTTGAACAGCACCGTGGTGAACTTCCCGATGGTCGTCTCCTCGGCCGCGACGACGGCGGTGGTCCGGCTCGTCCCGTTCTCGTAGGCGACGGTGACTGGCGTCCCGGGGATGGCATCGAGCATCGCGGCCTCGTTGCCAGGTGCGACATCGAACACCGCCGTCAGCGGGATCGTCACTTTCGCGTCTTCGCTCGCCGCGAGCACGAGGCGGTCCTCGCCGAGGACGATTCGCCCCTCGGCCGGGCCGTCACGCTCTGAACCAGCGACGCTGAACCGGCCGGAGAAATCTGCGAGGACTGACGGCATGAAGACTCGTCAGTGAGTTCGCCAGCGTGCTATTGAAATTTTGGTTCCCGTTCTCACTCCGGATACTTCGGTTCGCGTTTCTCGGCCCGCGACAGTGCCGTCTCGACGACGTCCCGGACATCGCCGTGAAAGACGCTCCCATGCCCGGAATACATGTGCTCGACGCCGTCGGGCATCCGATCGAGCAGCCGCTGGATACTCTCGATCAACTGCTCGCGGGACTGGCCCGGACGGTCGGTCCGGCCGAAACTCCCGTCGTCGAACGCGCCGTCGTCGTGGACGACGACGTCACCGCTGAACAGTGAGGTGTCGCCGACGAGCGAGACGTGGTCGTCGGCGTGGCCCGGCGTGAAGACCACCTCGCACTCCTCGTCGCCGACGGTGATGGTGTCGCCATCGGAGAGGTCGTGCGTGCGTCGTGGGTGGTCGGCGTAGGCGTAACAGTCGGCGTCGAAGGCGTCGAGGACGGCGTCGAGTTCCGCGACGTGGTCGCCGTGCTGATGGGTGAGGACGACGGCATCCAGGTCCTCGACGTGCTCGCGGACCGCCTCGACGATGCCCGGCATGGCTCCAGCGTCGATCAACGTCGCGCGATCGTTGCCCACTGCGAGGTAGACGTTCGCGGTGAACGTCTCTGCGTCGGCCGTGACGGTGTGGACTTCCATGTCCGAGGGGTTGCCCGCAGGCGGCTTCATACTACCGGCTGTAACACGGCGGCAGCATTCGAGATACTGGCGTTCGAACGGACAGCGTAGTATCAGCCTGGTGGCTGGGCTCGTTTCAACCAACGTATGAAGGGAATATTCAGCGATCTTTTTGTACACGAATCTGCATTCTCTAGACGAGCATGGGGTTCGGGAGCTACGACGAGTCCGAGCAAGAGAACCAGGAGTATGACACAGACCTCGACGACGAGGAGGGCGTCTCTGCCGAGGAAAATACCCACGACGGAGACGTCGAATACGAGTTCACGGCCTCGAACGACGAACTGATCGACCAACTCTCAGAGATCAAGGAGAACACCTGATGTGAAATCGGGGGTTCGCGCCCTCGGCGTGGCCGAGTCCTTCCGCGAGGACCGGAGCACGCTCGCCGGTGTCGTCTGTCGAGCCGATCGTAGCGTCGACGGCTTCGTTTTCGGCCAGTGTACAGTGGGCGGCTGCGACGCGACTGCCACCGTGATCGAGATGGTCGAGCGGCTGGACCGCCCGGACATCAGCTACGTCCTGATCGCCGGCATCGCGCCCGCCTGGTTCAATATGCTCGATCTCCCCGCCATCGCCGAGGCCGCCGATCGCCCGGTACTGTCGATCTCTTTCGAAGAGAGTTCGGGCCTCGGATCGGCGCTTCGGGACGAATTCGACGGCGGGGAACTCGCCGCTCGACTCGAAACGTATCGCGCCCAGCCCGAGCGTCACGCAGTGGACGTGGACGGCGAGACAGTGTACGTCCGGGCCGTCGGCTGCCCGCTGGCGGAGGCCGAACAGGCCGTACGGGCGTTCACACCCGAGGGCGGCCGTCCCGAACCGCTCCGGGTTGCCCGGCAGGCGGCGCGGGCGGTCGACGAATTCTCCCGGGAGTGATCACGTTCAGTCGTCGATCCGGCCGAGCCACTTTCGTGGGTCCCCGAGATTCATGATTGCGTCGAGGAGACTACGACCGCTGGACTCGCCCGGGCGGAGTCGAGCCCGGATCCGCGAAGAGATCAGTTCGATCGAGAGGACGATGAAGATGACCACGAAGATGCCGGCCATCGCGTTCTGATACCCCGCATCCAGCAGGCCGATCTGGTTGTCGATGTACATCCCGAGCCCACCGACGCTCAGGACACCGAGCGTGATGGCAATTCGGGTGTTGATCTCGAGGATGTACAGCGTCCAGGCAATGAAGGAGTTCGTCACCTGGCTCAACATCCCGAAGACGACAACCTGTATGCGGCCACCGCCGGTCGACTTGACAGCCTCGATGGGGCCGTCCTCGATCTCTTCGAGTTCATCGGTGAACAGTCGGCCGAGATTCCCGATCGTGTCGGTGGTGATCGCGAGCACGCCCGTCGCTGGGTCGATCCCGAAGATCGGGATGTAGATCAGTGTCCAGACGATCGCTGGGATCGCCCGGATGGTCGACATCGTCCCGCGGAAGATGAAGTTGAAGGGGAAGGGGACGACCCGTTCGGAGCCCAGGACGCCGAAGACGAGTGCGAGCGGGAACCCCATCACGGTGCCGACGAATCCAGCGGCGACAGTCGTGTACGCGGCCGAGACGAGGACGTTCCCGTTTCCGGCGTTGGCCGCTGCCAGCGTGTCCATGATGTGGGTCGGCCAGAGGCCCGGAACGACGCCCCAGAGGAGTCCGAACTCCCAGGTGCTCAGCGTCACCCACAGCGCGTCGAGCCCGGTAATCTCGTTTTCCTTCGTGTAGGTCGTCACGTCCTCGAAGTTCGGCGGCAACAGCCCGTCGACGAACTTCCCCATCTGGGTGGTCGCCCTGTCGGTCGTCAACTGGGCGAACGAGAAGCCGAGGAAATCCAAGAAGACGAAGTACGTCAGCCCGACGACGGAGAGGAACGCGCCCAGATACAGGCCGCGGCGAAGCTGTCGGCGCCGCCAGAGCCGCCGGCGTGCGTTCTCGATGCGGGTATCAGCGTTGACGGAGGGTTCCGCGTCGCCAGCGGATCGATCGTCGGTCGCCATCTACGATCCCCCCTCGGCCGCGTCGACGACTGCTCTCTCGCTGGATTCGCGCTCGGTCCGATCGACGGATTCGACGTGTTCGCTGTCCTCGTAGTAGATTTCTTCGACGACCTCCATCGTGAGGTCGTCCTCTGTGCCGTCGAAGACGACCTCGCCGTCCCGGAGCCCGATGAACCGCTCGCCGAACGCCCGGGCGATGTTGACCTGGTGGAGACTCGTGATCGTCGTGAGATCGCGTTCGGCCGACGCCGACGCCAGGTACCCCATCACGTCTTCGGAAGCCTTCGGGTCGAGACTGGCGACCGGCTCGTCCGCCAGCAGGAGCTGAGGATCTTGCGTCAGCGCGCGGGCGATCCCGACCCGCTGTTGCTGGCCGCCGCTCATACTGTCGGCCCGCTGCTTGGCCTCGTCGAGGAGCCCGACGGTGTCCAGTGCTTCCAGGGCCATTCGTTCGGTATCGGGGCCGTACCGGGTCGCGAGACTCCGGAGCGTCCCCGTCCGGTTGAGCGCGCCAGTCAGTGCGTTGCGGTAGGCGCTGGCACTCTCGATCAGGTTGTGCATCTGGAACACCATCGCCACGTCCGAGCGCGTCCCCGAAACTGTCTCGTGGCCGATCCGGATCGTCCCGGCAGTGGGTTCTTCGAGCCCGTTGAGTAGCCGCAGGAGCGTCGACTTGCCGGCACCCGACGGGCCGAGCAGGATGACGAACTCACCGTCGTCGATGGTGAGTGAGACGTCGTCCAGTGCAACCGTGTCCTCACCGTACACTTTCGAAACGCTGTCGATCGTTATTGTGGCCATGTGATAATTGGCTGGTGTGACGTTAGCTCTCGAAGACGTCAGCACCGTACCCGAGCGATTCGGCCTTCTGGACGACTGGGTCGTAGGTGTCCGCGTCGGCCGGCCGGACGTCCGAGAACCAGAGGTCGTCGTCGGTGCCTTCCTCGCCGTCTGCACCGAGATAGAGGTCGTCCGATGCCTCGGTGAACGCTTCCTGAACGGTCGACTTTTCGTCGTCACTGAGCTGTGGGGAGACCATGATCGGAGCACGCGGGATGCCCTCGGCACGCTCGACCGTCCGGACGTCGTCGACGGTCCCCTCGCGCTCGTCGTCGGCGACGATGAAGTAGCCGACGCCGGCGGCGTCGACGGTCCCGCTAGTCAGGGCCTCGTAGGCCTGCTGGTGGGTCGACCACTGTGGCGTGAAGTCGGCTCCTGCCTTGGTACCGGGCTCGTCCGGCACGGACAGGCCAGCCTCTTTGATCATGCCCAGTGGATACAGGGAGCCACTCGCGCTGAGACGGTCCGCGAAGGCGATTGTCTTGCCCTCTAGATCGGCCAGTTCCTGGATGTCACTGTCCGGTCGGGTGACGATCACACTGGAGTAGGTCCAGGACCCGTAGCCCTTTCGCTGGAGGAGCACTTCGGCGTTGCCCGACGAGACGCCGAGCGCGCCCGCAAACGGCCCAGTCTCGGCGATATCACCGGTGCCGGCGTCCAGCGCCGTCAGTGTTGCTGCGTAGTTGTTGGCGTACTGCATCTCGACAGTGTCGACAGCGTCGACGTGCTCGTTGAGCCGTTCCTTGATCGGAGTATACTGCGCCCGCAGTTGATCCTGCGGCTCGGAGGGCGACATCAGGAGCTTGATCTTGTTGTCGACATATGGATCGCCACCGTCGTCGTTTCCGTTGCCACTATTGCCACCACACCCAGCAATCGACGCGATTACACCTGCGGCACCGAGGCGCTTGAGGTATTGTCGTCGTTCCATAGAGCATACCCGTGACCCTTGCCAAATAAGTGTTCATAATTCGGAGGTTTTTTCGGTATATTCCCAACCTTATCCAGAATTAGTACGACATATGTCTATATAGTCGGACGTATTCTAACAACTACCTCAGATCTGTGTCCGGTGCTTCTATACCCCTTCGGGGGGTGGGGTCGGTATGGACGATTGGCGCAGCGGTGTTGCTCGTGAGGCCGCCACCGCTGGCGGCGACGTCGCCCTAGAGCTATTCCGGGCTGACCTCGACGTCGAGACCAAAGACGGGAAGACCGACGTCGTGACTCAGGCCGACGTCGAGGCCCAGCGTCGAGTGGCTGCCGTGATCCGTGAGCACGACCCCGACGCCGTCGTCGTCGGCGAAGAGGGCGACGCACCGACATCGATCCCGGCGACCGGGCCGGCCTGGGTCGTCGACCCTATCGACGGCACACACAACTACGTCGCCGGGATTCGGCGGTGGGCAACCAGTGTCGCGGCACTGACCGACGGCGAGCCCGTCGCGGCCGCGAACGTCCTCCCGGCCCTGGACGATACCTACGTCGCCGACAGTAAGGGGGCGCGGCGCAACGGCGAGTCTATCACCGTTTCGGAGCGATCAGATCCCGACGTCTGCACCGTTGTCCCGACGATCTGGTGGAATCACGATCGTCGCGAGGAGTACGCCACTGCGACGACGGAAATCGTCAGGCGCTTCGGCGACCTCGCTCGCTTCAAGAGCGCGCAGGCGACGCTCTCGCTGCTCGCATCGGGGGCTGTCGACGGCACGTTCAGCACGCTTGAACCCCATCCCTGGGACACCGTGGCTGGCGTCTATCTCGTCCGGCAGGCTGGCGGACGTGTCACCGATCTGTCGGGCGAGCGCTGGACCCACGACAGTGTCGGTCTCGTTGCCTCGAACGGACCCATCCACGATCGCGTCCTCGCGGCCGCTCAGGCGACGGCTGACGCGGGCGGGATCGAGTACTGACAGTGAGGCGGTGAAGGTCCGAATTCTGAACGCAGTCCGAGCCGGCGGCTTCTTGTCGCCCCCGGTCGGAGCACGACTATGGACGAGCAGTTGTGCGTCTCTGCGTGTGAGCGCTGTCCCGAACTGGTCGACTCCCGAAGCCGGATCGTCGACGGCGTCGGTCCGGTCGACGCCGACCTGTTGTTCGTCGGCGAGGCCCCCGGCGCACGGGAGGACGAACAGGGCGAACCGTTCGTCGGGCGCAGCGGCGACGTGCTCGACGACGCGCTCCGGGACGCCGGCCTCTCCCGTGCGGACGTGCGGATCACCAACTGCGTGCGCTGTCGCCCGCCCGACAACCGTGATCCCAAGAGCGAGGAACTGGCAAACTGCCGCGGGTATCTCGAAGAGGAAATCGACCGCGTCGATCCCGACGTGACCGTCACGCTCGGGAAAGTGCCGAGTCAGCACCTCCTGGAACGGGACGTCGCGGTGACGAGCGAGGCAGGCGAGGTGTTCGAGGTCGCTATCGCTAGTGGGTCGCGGCGCGTGCTCGTGTCTGTGCACCCCGCGGCGACGCTGTACGACCGCAGCCAGGAGTCGACCTTTCAGCAGACGATCGAGCGGGCTGGTGATTTTGTCGAGGATGGCGGGCAATCACGGCTCGGCGAGTTTTGATTCGGACTCTGCTCGCGAGCGTTGTGGAGAGATAGATCCTGCAAAACCGCAGGAGACGATGACTCTTGAAATATCCCACCACGCTCGCTAGGAACTCCGGCTGCTGAAGACAACACCTCCTCGAAAGCCCTCACCACGCTCGCGGCCGCTCTGTCGGATATCCTCACTGCTCACGGCTTCGCCGTTTGCTCGGGCCGAGACTCTCACTATGTTCGAGTCTCGCGCCGCTCGGATAGAGCCGACAGAGCGACTCCCTTGCAGCCCGACCGTGGTTCGCCCTTTCATTCCACCAGGGCTCAGCAACTGCATTATCGTAGCCCCACACCTCCCCGGTTCCGCGCCGTCCGGCGCGGAACACGCTTCCTGATCGCCCCCGGTGGCCGGGAGGCCGTTTATCGGCCGACCCGGGGAAGGGCAGGCTGGCTGTGCGGTGGCGTACCTGGCGGATGAAAGGGCGAGACTCGCTGGCGTCGGAGAGTAGTCGCTCTGTCGGCTCTATTCGAACGAACATAGTGAGTGAGAATATCCGGCAGAGCGACCGCGAGCGAGTCGAGGGCTTTCCCTGCGCGTTGTCGTCTCCGACGAGGGCTATTCCTAGCCAGCGGCTCAAGAGCGGTCCCAGACCAAGGAATAGATTCGAGAAGGTATTTATCTGCCAAGAGGTATCCAACACCTATGCGCGATTTCGTCGTCGTCGGCGCGGGCCCCGCTGGCTCGCGGTTCGCCCGCCGGGCGGCCGAGGAGGGCTACGACGTGCTGGCGTTCGAGGCCGGGAGTGTCGGCGAGCCCCTGGCCTGTTCGGGCCACGTCTCGACTGACATCTGGGAGTTTACGCCCGACGGCGCCCGCGAGGACCTCCTGCAGAACGAGATCTACGGCGCTCGCTTCCGGCTGGGTGGCCCCGACAGCAAGCCCTATCGCTTCTACAAGGACACGACGATCTCACACGTCATCGACCGCGTCGGCCTGGATCGGTGGCTGGCCGAGGCCGCCCGCGACGCCGGTGCAGACGTCCGGGAGAACCACACCGTCACCGCCGTCGAGGAACACCCGAACCACGTCGAAGTCACAGTCAGGGGCCCCGACGGGGTCGAAACCCACGAAGCGAGGATGGTCGCCGGCGCGGACGGCCCGCGCTCGAAAGTACGGAGCGAAGTCGGCCTGCCCGAACCGGACGAACTCCTGCACGGCGTGCTGGGATTCGACGAGGAACCCGACGACCAGGACTTCGTGGACGTCCACCTCACCGTCCCCGGATTCTTCGCCTGGCGCATTCCCCGGGGTGACGCCGGCGTCGAGTACGGCCTGGCGGCCAGACCCGGCGCAGAGGTCGGCGAGTGGTTCGACACCTTCACCCAGAGTTACGACGCCGACACCACGAACCGTTGCTCGGGCCTGATCCCGGTCGGACCACCCGAAACGGTCACCTCCCAGCGGGCGTTCCTGCTCGGTGACGCCGCGGGTCAGACCAAGCCCTTCACTGGCGGTGGCATCCGCTACGGGATGTTCGCGGCCGATCACGCCGTCGAGACGATCGATCCCCGGAATCCGATGACGCTCTCCGATTACGAGACGGCATGGCGCGACGATCTCGGCCGGGAGATCCGGCTGGGGTCGCTCGTCCGGCGCTGTTACTCGCTTCCGACGGCGGTCCAGCGCGTGGGCCTGTCGCTCTTCTCGGGGAAAATCGGTGTCCACATGGACAAACCGTCGACGCTCTTTTCGCGCGAACAGCTGAAGGCGATGCTCTCGCGGTCCTAAACTACGGCCACTGAGCTGCCGAAGGTGTCCTGGCTATCGAAACGACAAATCATCCACATGTTTTATGCGTCCGCATATGGCAATTGGTACCATGGAACAGGAATCTGATCGGCGACGGTTCCTCAGTGTCGTCCTGACCGGTGCGGCGATCGGTGTGGCAGGGTGTTCCGGTGACGACGGATCGGGTAACGGAACCGACGGGGGGAACGGTGGCGGTATGGACACGACCACGACGAGCAACGGTGGGATGACGACCACGACGGCGGCGGAGACGACAGAGCCGACCACAACCGAAGAGCCGCCGGAGGAAACGACTGAGGAGCCGCTCGAAGAGACGCCGGTTGTCGATCCGGACAACGACGCGCCCGACGGCGTCTTCGGCCAGTTCCAGTTCGACGCGGCGAACACCGGGTTCGTCCCGGACGCGTCGGTCCCGTCGAGCCCGAGTCTCGACTGGCAGTACCCCGAGGAACCGGCCGACAGTATCGAGGGACCGGTGTACGTCGACGGGGCGCTGTACGCCATCGTCCGAGCGGACGAAACTCGAACGATGGTGGCCCTCGACGCGATCACTGGCGAGGTGCTCCTGGAGGACGAGGAGGTCTTCTCGTCGGTGTTCTCGTACTTCGCGCCGGCCTATCTGGGGTCGTCGCTGTACGTCAACGGGGGCGAGGCGATCCGGTCGCTGTCGGCAAGTGACTTCAGCGAGGAGTGGACCGGCGCCCAGTCGCTGTCCTCCATCGCCGAGATGACCGTTACCGACGACGCCCTCTACGGCTGGGGCGGCGGGTTCGAGGAGACCTCCGTGCGGTCGCTATCCCGGAGCGACGGCTCACTCCGGTGGGAGCAGACGCTGACACTGGACGACCTGACCAGAGAGCGGCCCGTCGCCGTCGCCGAGGACACCGTGCTCGTTCCGGGCGACGAACTGCTGGCACTCGACGCCAACGACGGCAGCGAACTGTGGTCGGTCACCGCCGAGGACACCATCACCGCTCCGCCGACGGTCGTCGACGGAACCGCCTACGTCGGCACGGAAGCCGGGAGGGTCCGCGGGTACGACGTGGCCGACGGCACCGAAGTCCTCACCGCCGAGCCGGACGTCGGTATTTTCGATATCGAGGAACCGCTGGTACACAACGACGGCCGCCTGTTCGGGACGAGCCTCTCGGCGTCGTTCGCGGTCGACATCGCGTCGGGGTCGGTCGACTGGACCCTGGACACCGGGTTCGCGGCGCCGCCGACCGCCGCCGACGACGTGTTTCTCGGCCTCTCGCCGGGGGGCGATCCGATCAGGGCTGTCGACCGCAGCGACGGGTCGATGGCCTGGGGAGCTGGGCCCATCATCAGCGCCGGGTCGATGTCCGGCAGCGGCCGCGTCTTCGCCATCGGCTCGCTGGTGTTCGCTGCCTACAACGGCGTCATCGTGGGGCTGTCCTAAACGAGCACCCAGCTGCTCACTGCGTGTCAGGACAGCGCTCCGAACGCTGACCTCCCTCGACGAACGGGAGTTCGGCGTGACTCGCCGGAACCGGGCCCTCCTCGATCAGGACGGCGTCGGGTTCGCCGTCTGCGAGGGCGAACGCGATCGGTTTCCCCAGAGTCGGACTCACGGCTGTCCGCGTGACGAACCCCATCTCCTCGCCCGCTTTCTGAACGGCTGCGCCCGGTTCGGGAACGGCCTCGCAGGTCAACCCGAGCAGTCGCTGGCCGTTGGTATCCCCGTCGGCGAGGACGCCCCGTTCGTGTCCGTCGAGTTCCGAGTCGAACAGTGGCGTCCCGGCTTCCAGCGTCAGCGACTCCCAGGTCCGGTAGCCGAAGGGTGTCGCGTTCAGCCCCCGATTTACGAGGGTGTCGAAGACACGTGGGGCATCGTCGACGCCGCAGACGACCTCGTAGCCCTCCTCGCCGGTAGGCGCGTCGCTGGCGATCACCGTCACGCCCTCGTCGCCCATCGACCCGCGCATGAACGCGTGGGCTGGTTCGGGCGCGCCACCTCCGGTCGAGAGGACGCTTGCGATCTTCTCGGTCGCGCTCGCGCCGTGGACGCCGAAGACGGCGAGGTCGGCCGTCACGTCGGTACTCTCGGCGTTTTCGCTGTCAAGTGCGTCGTCCAGGACCGAGCCACGGCCAGGCGGGAGAAAGACGAGCAGGCGGTCGCCCGCGGCGGCGTTGTAGACGGTCGCCTCGGCGACGATCCGGCCCGATTCGAGGATAAAACCGTAACAGCCCGCACCGTCTTCATCGGGAACGGCAGCGGAGACCATCGCGTCGACCGCCGAGACGCGGCCGGGGCCAGTCACTTCGCGGACGTCGTATCCCATTTCGATCACGCCGGCGACGTTGCGAACCGCTCGGTGGGTCCGCTCGTGGCGGCCGTAGTCGTCGACGACGCGCCGGCCGCCGACTTCCCGGAAGGTCGCGCCGTGGTCCTCGTGGACGGCCTCGATGACACTCATTGGCGGTTTGTGGGTCGCTGGCGAAAAGAACCTCCCGATCAGACGATCCGTTGGGCGGGATCAGACGCCGTCGACGGTCGAACGGTAGGCGACGATCGCTTCGAGGGCCTCGTCGATGGTCTCGGCGGTCGCGTCGTCGACATCGTCTGCGACCTCGTCGAGCGCGTTCTGCCAGCGGGCGAGTCGGCCGTGGTCGGGACCCCGATCCGCGGTCGCGAGGCGGTCGATCTGGCCCGCAATCTCGGTGAGGCGGCCCGCGGCGTCACCACTGGCACTCTCTGCTGCCGATTCGAGAAGCTCGCTCGCTGTCGCGAGTTCGTCGCGTGTCATACTCGAACGTCGGCAGACCGCGGCAAATGAGTACCGATGGTGGCCGACCCTGCAGGCACCTATGACGCGGGTGAGTGCTTTTGGCCGCAGGCCACGGTGCCGTGTGCACGACCGCGAATTTCCGCTTCGTCTCGGCCGACAACTGGGTGGCTGAAGTCGACTGGGCGGACGTCATCATCTTCGACGACATCCGGGTCGTGGGAGCCGACCATCTGGAGGGTTCGGGCACGAGCGAACAGGAGGCGACGCCCCGCGAGCCGATACCGTCATCGGCACTGGAAAACTGGCCCAGGAGCTTCGCGAGCAAGGGAAAGCAGTCGTCGGTGGCACGCCGAACACCGATCGCCTCTTCGGGGAGACGCTCAGCAAACTCGAGGACTGGCTCGCTGACGAGGGAAGCGTGAGAAATATCGATCTGAACTGCGTCGTCAACGATACCGGCATATATCCCCTGGAGTTTTCGCCGATATTCGGCTATCCGACGATTGCGATCCGGGAGAAAATCGCAAACGGTCGCGGCCCCGAACTGGAGGGTCACCAGGGCTACCAGATCGGCGCCCGGATCGTGCTCCCGCCGTTCCCGTTCGACGACGAGAAGGCCTATGACGAGAACTCGCGGAACGCAGCAGTCGGCTTCGAACACGAGACGCGAGCGGAGCGCGGTTCGGGACGAAGTGAGAACCGCGAGAGCGAACGGCGCAGCCGTGCGCAGCGAGGGTCTCGGAACGAGCGAACGGCGACGGTGACCGCCTGCTGGCGTGGGGCTGTCTGGGCCCTAGAATCCGAACGCCCGGCGGTACTGGGGCGGGCTCTCGACCTCGTCGGTCGCGTCAAGTGCGTCGGCAGCGTGCAGCGCGAAGTAAGGGTCTCGAAGGTGTTCGCGGCCGACGATGGCCAGATCCGCTCGGTCGTTGGCGATCAGCGCCTCGGCCTGCTCGGGCGTGGTGAGACCACCGACAGCACCGACTGCGAGATCGCTGTCGGTTTCCTCGCGGATGCGCTCGGCGTAGCGAACCTGATAGTTCGGCCCCGTCTGTTCGGGCCGGGAGTCGGGATGGATACCGCCACCGCTGACGTCGAGCAGGTCGACGCCCAACTGAGCGAGACGGTCGGTCAGCCGTATCGAGTCCTCGATAGTCCAGGATTCACGATCGGGCAGCCAGTCCGTCGCCGAAATGCGGACGAAAACGGGCTTCTCGTCGGGCCAGACCTCCCGGACGGCCTCGGTGACCTCCCGGAGGAGGCGGGTCCGGCCCTCGAAGTCACCGCCGTAGTCGTCCTCGCGGGTGTTTGTCACGGGCGAGCAGAACTCGTGGAGGAGATAGCCGTGGGCGGCGTGGACCTCCGCGACCTCGAAGCCGGCGTCGAGGGCGCGTTCGGCCGCGGTGCGGAAAGAGTCGATCACGTTCTCGATCCCCTCGACGGAGAGACGCTCGGTCGGCGGGGCCTCGCCCTCGTAGGGCCAGGGCTCGTCGGTGGGGCCGACGACTTCCCAGCCGCCATCCTCGGGGCCGAGCGGATCGTGACCGTCCCAGGGACGGGACGTGGCGGCCTTGCGGCCGGCATGGGCGAGCTGGATCGCCGGGACTGACCCCTGCTCGCGGACGAACTCGGTGATCGGTCGGAGGGCGTCGGCGTGCTCGTCGGACCAGATGCCCAGGTCCTCCGGGGAGATTCGACCGCGCGGTTCGACCGCAGTGGCTTCGGTCATCACGAGCCCGGCCCCGCCGACAGCTCGGGACCCGAGATGCGTCCGATGCCAGTCGGTCGCCAGTCCGTCCCGCTGCTCACAGGAGTACTGGCACATGGGCGAGACCATCACGCGGTTGGGGAGTACCGTCTCTCGAAGATCGAGTGGGGAGAAGAGCGCTGTCATCAACGGAGGTTGGACGCCGGGCGGAAAACGCGTTCGATCACCCTCGACGGTCACTGCCAGCACGAGCCGACAGCCACCCGACGCCAGGAATCGTCTCGCGGACGTCGAAGTCGAAGCGATCCGTCGCGAGCAGACCCGCGCCGAAGCCGCCTGCCAGCAGCAGCGGGAGCCAGTTGCCGAAGGCAGCGTTGATCGCCCCCCAGAGGATGACGAAACTCACCAGATCGTCCAGCATGAACGCGCAGGTCTGCAAGCGGGCGAGCAGTGAATCGCCGTCGAAGGCAAGATCGAACAGCCCAACGGAGATCGTCGCCGAGAGCACCCAACCCGCGTAGTTCGACCACGGGACGCCGTAGTAGATCCCCCCGGCGTCGTAGGTCCAGAAGCCCAGCGAGACCGCCGCAGGGTCGAGCACCAGATCCATCGCGATGACGAGGCCGACCACTGCGGGCAGCCTGATCGCGGGCGAGCGGGCGCGGTCGCCAAGCAACAAGAGCCCGAGGAGGTAGCTATTGAGGACGAGCGGGAAGAAAAACGCGGGAAGCCCGATCGGGACCTTGTCCAGGAGCATCGGCCCGAGGTCGATCCCGTACTCGAATGCGCCGTAGGGCCAGCCGGTCGTGACGCCCAGCAGTTCGATCCCGAAGGCGTAGACCGTCAGTGCACCGATCGCGAGCGCGGCCCGGCGGTCGAACAGCGGCGCGAGCCCCGCGACGAGCGGGAGGCGCATGACGAGCACGCCCGCGAGGATGAACCAGGGGTTGAACGCCAGCGGATCGGGGAGCCAGCCCATCGCGGAGGCGTACAGCGAGACCGCGCCGACGAGCGGGAAGACCACGGCGATCGTGAATCGGTTCTCGGTCACGAGGTCGTCAAGCCACGCCTCGACAGCCTGTCGATCATCCCGCAAGGGCGGGAACAGTTGCTCAGGCATAGAGCATCACCCAGATGGCCGCCATCGTCAGGATTGCGCCGACGGCGGTGTTGATCGCGGGATACCACCAGTAGGCCCGGTCGACCGGCACGCCAGCGGTCGCGATACCGACCACGAGCAGCGGATAGACACCCAGCACTGCGCCGAGGAAGGGATGGACGAGCGCGAACGCGACCGCGGCGGCCAGCCAGACCAGCGCACAGTAGGCGTAGGTTCGTCGCTGACCCAGAAGCGTGGCGGTCGTCCGGATGCCGGCCTCGCGGTCGGGTTCGATATCGGGGATTGCGCTGAAGGTGTGCATGGCCATCGTCCACAGCCACGCGCCGGCGATCGCCGCGGCTGGCGGATACGCGCCTTCGATTGCGCCGTACGCGGCGATCCCGGGCAGGGCGTACAGCCCATTGGAGATCGAGTCGAGGATCGGTGTGGTCTTGAATCGCAGCGGCGGAGCGCTGTACTCGGTCGCCAGAAAGTAAAAGACACCCAGCGGGATGAGCGCGGCGGCATTCAGAAACGGGAGCAGGGCGAGGCCGACGGCGGCACAGCCAAAGACCGCGACGATGACCAGCGGTCCACCCTCGTAGCGGACCTCCTTGTCGTCTTTCTTTGGATTGATCTGGTCGATGTCGGCGTCGAAGACGTCGTTGATCCCGTAGAGGAACACGTTCGCGGGGACGAGGAAGTACGCGAACAGCGCGATCGCCAGCGGCGAGAACAGTTCTTCGGGTGTGTCGGCGGCGTAGGCGACCCCGACGACGACCGGGCCGGCGAGATACAGCCAGAACCGGGGCCGCGAGAGCCAGAACAGGTAGCCCAGCGTCGACTCCTCGGAGGGGAGCACGGAGTCGAGTCGCTTCCCGAGGCTGGCGTCACGCATCAGTGCCAGGCAGTTCGGACTCGTCGGTCTTTGGGGCGTCGATCACGCATCGATTGTTCATCGATCGTTCAGCAGCGCCTCGGCCGTGTGCTCGCCGCTGATGAGACACATCGGGACGCCGATCCCGGGCGTGGTGAACGAGCCCGTGAAGTACAGTCCGTCGACCGCCGAAGAGGCGTTGTTCGGCCGCAAGAGCGCAGTCTGTCTGAGGGTATGTGCCAACCCGAGCGCCGTCCCCTCGGTGGCGTTGTAGCGATCGACGAAGTCCTCGACGCAGAACTGTTCCTCGACGACGATCCGATCCCGGAGGTCGACACCGGTGTTCTCGGCGACATCGTCGAGGACGCGCTCGCGGTAGCGCTCGCGGAGTGCCTCAGTGTCCCGGAGTCCGGGCGCGATGGGGACGAGCACGAAGAGGTTCGAGTGGCCCTCGGGCGCGACATCGTCGTCGGTCTTGGAGGGAACACAGAGGTAGTAGGCAGGCTCGTCCGGCCAGGCCGGTTGCTCGAAGATCTGCTGGAAATGGGGATCCCAGTCTTCGGGCAAGACCAGAGTGTGGTGGGCCAGTTCCTTGACATCGCCCTCGACGCCCAGATACATGAGGAACGCCGAGGGGGCGTAGGTCCGCTTGTCCCAGTAGCTGGCGTCATACTGGCGCTCGTGTTCGGGCAGCAGTTCCTGCTCGGCGTGGCGGTAGTCGGCGTTGACGACGACGCGGTCGGGGCGAGAGACCGCTCCATCCACGGTCTCGACGTGGAAGCCCTCTTTTCGGCGGGTGATCTCCTCGACTTCGCTGTCGGTTTCGAAGGTGACACCCAGTTCCTCGCCGAGTTCGACAACCCCGTCGACGACGACGCCGATCCCGCCCGGCCCCTCACCGTCTTTCGGGACGGGGTAGTAGACGCCGAGGTTGAAGTCGACATGGCTCATCATGTTGTAGAGTGCGGGCGTGTTTCGCGGTGACCCCCCGAGGAAGACGAGGGTGTACTGCATGATCTGCTGGAGCTTCGGATTCGTGAAGTAATCCGAGACGTGACCCTGCATCGACCCGATCAACTGGAAGCCGATCGGTGCCGCACGCATCACGTCGAGGTCGATCCAGTCCCGGAGTCGTGAGCGATCCTCGTAGACGAACTTCTCCATCGCCGTCTCGTAGTGGGTCTGGCTCGTGTCGAGATACTTCTCGAAAGCCTCGCCACCGCCGTCCTCGTACTCGGCGAAGGTGTCGCGGTTCTCCCGCCGGTCGGGGCTGATGTCGAGCTGGTCGCCGTCTTTGAAGAAGATCCGATAGTGTGGGTCGAGCCGCTGCAGGTCGTAGTAGTCGCTGGGCTCGCGATTGAAGTGCCCGAAAAAGCGCTCGAAGACGTCGGGCATGAGATACCACGACGGCCCCATGTCGAAGACGAAGCCGTCCCGTTCGAGGCGGCTCGCGCGGCCGCCGAGCTGTTCGTTCTTTTCCAGTAGCGTGACATCGTGGCCGGCGTCGGCGAGGTAGCAGGCGGCCGAGAGTCCCCCGAATCCGCCACCGACGACGATCACATCCTGTCCCGAAGGCGTTCCCATTACCTGACAGACCGGCCCGGACCGGTATAAGTGGCGTGCCCAACTGCTGGGGTCGACTCCTGCACCCATCGAAGCCTTTATTCAGTCCGTCGAGAGAGATGAGTATACGCAGATAACAACATAAGGTGTGAATTTACTAATGGGGGCTAACTCAAACACAAATATTAGCAACTCGGTCGACGGCGAGACGGTGCTGGGGATCGGGGCTGTCGTGGCGTTGCTGGTCGTCACGGCGCTCGGGGCCGTCAGCGAGGAGTGGAAGTTGTTGGCAATCTCGTGGGTCGCGTTCGCGGCGATGGCTGGCGGGGCGTTACTCGGTGCCCGCACACAGTCCCGACATCCGACGCGGCTGGTCTGGGGCTACGGCCTCGCAAGCGGTGCGATGGTCACGAGCGCAGCGGTGTTTCTGGTCCCACAGGCGATCAGTCAGCACGCCAGGATCGGTGGGTTCGGTATCGCTGCGGGCGTCCTTCTGGGGTACAACGCCCATACGATCGGCCACCGATTGACCCACCTCGACCTGCCGATGAACACGACCGCGGCCGCGCTGGCCGCCCACGCGTTCTCGGCAGGGCTGATCATCGGCGTCATCTACACCGCGATGCCCGACCTCGGACTCCTGCTCGGGCTGGCAATCGTCTCCCACAAGGGGCCCGCTGGCTACGCCGCTGCGCGGCGCTCGAATCTGGCTGGTGAGTCTGCGCTGCCGATTCTGCTCCCCGCGGCCGGCGTCGGCCTGACGGCGATCCCAGTCGCGGCGGTCTCTCTGCCGACGGACGCGGCGTTCAACGCTGCCATCTTCGGCTTCGCCTCCGGTGTGTTCCTCCACGTCGCGATGGACTTCCTGCCTGCCTGTGAGGTCGGCGGCGAGATTCAGGAGGTCGCCGGGATCGAAGACCACGCTCACGGCCTGCTCGACCGCCTCCGGACCCACGCGCTCGTGAGCACCTCGCTCGGTGGACTGGTCGTCTTCGGTGCCTGGTATCTGATTGCCTGACGCTGCTCTTCTCGTCGGGATAGATTCTCCTGTGATCGCCCACTCCTCGAAAGCCCTCTCCACGCTCGCTAGGAATCGATTCAGCAGCGAAGAACGACGACACGGGAAAGCCCTCACCACGCTCGCGGTCGCTCTGCCGGATATCTTCGCTCACTGCGTTCGCTCAGATAGGGCCGGACAGAGCGACTAGATGGAACGCGATCGCGGTTCGCCCTTTCATCCGCCAGGGCAGCACCGCAATGTTGTGACCCCACTCCTCCCCGGTTCCGCGCTGTTCGCGCGGAACACGCTTCCTGACCGCTCCGCGGTGGCCGGGAGCGCGTTTCAGCGCGCGACCCGGGGAAGGGCAGGCCTGCTGTGCGGTCGCGGTTTCCTGGCGGATTGAAAGGGCGAGACTCGCGTGGCGCTGAAAGGGAGTCGCTGAGCAGGCTCTATTCGAGCGGCGCGAGACTCGAACGTAGTGAGAGTCTCGGCCTGAGCGAACGGCGAAGCCGTGAGCAGCGAGAATATCCTGCTCAGCGGCCGCCAGCGAGGCGAGGGCTTTCCCTGCCTGTCGTTCGCAGTACGTCCTTAGTTTCCTAGCCAGCGAGTCGAGGGCTCTCCTCCATTGTTGTCTCCTGTAGTCCCACCTCATTTTTCTAGCCCCGGGGATCAGAGTCAGGCCCCGGATATTCTCCACCCACGACTAGATCATAGAGACTCTCGGGATCGAACAGCCGAGCGAAGGCATCGGGCGGCCGGATACTCAGTTCGGCGTGGGGCTGGATGGAGAGCCCCGTCTTCGCCGAGCGCAGCGACTCGTCGTAGCTCAGCAGATGGGCCGCGCCACCACGATACGCCGTCGCCAGCCCGGGGTGATCCCCCGCAGGGTGATCGACCCGCTCGGTCGCGGATTCGAGACGGTCGCGATGGGCCGCGGCCAGCGCTGGGTCGGCCAGTTCGGCAACCACGGCTTCGGTGTCGTCGAGCAGCGGCTCGCTCGTGAGTAGCGTCAGCCAGGAGTGGCGTCGGACGTGGTCGAGCGCCTCGCGAGCGTCACCCCCGACCAGCAGGTCCGCCGCGAGCACGTCGGCGTCGGCGACCAGCCGCGCTGGCGAGGCCTCAGTCATCGTCCTCACGATGGCTGGCCAGCGTCTCGCGAATTTCCGCGACACTGGTCTCGTACTCACTCGCACGTTCGAAGAGATCGTCCCAGGTGTGCATGTCTGCTGAATTGTCCCCGGGAGAGAAAAATCCAGCCGCGCCACCAGCACCGATTTGTATCAGACGCGAATAGCTTCGCGTATGACCCGACAGGACGCGCCCGTCTCGCCGCCGGTCGTACTGACGATCGCCGGGAGCGACTCCGGCGGAGGGGCCGGGATCCAGGCCGACTGCAAGACGATCGAAGCCGGCGGCGCGTTCGCGACCAGCGCCATCACCAGCGTCACCGCCCAGAACACCCGTGGCGTTCAGGACTCCCATCGCCTGCCGATCGATCAGATCGAAGCCCAGATCGACGCCGTCCTCGATGACTTCGACGTGGCCGCAGTCAAGACCGGCATGCTCGCGACCAGCGAGGTCGTCGAAACCGTCGTCGAATACGCCGACCGACTGCCGAATCTCGTGGTCGATCCCGTCATGGTCGCCGCCTCGGGCGACCGGCTGCTCGATTCAGGAGCGGAAAGCGCCTACGAGGAGTTGATCACCGAGGCGACGCTCGTCACGCCAAACGCCGACGAGGCCGCCGTCCTCACCGGGATCGATCCCGACAACGAGGGCGAGGCTCGAACAGCGGGCCAGCGGCTCCTCGAAATGGGAGTCGACGCCGCACTCGTCAAGGGCGGGCACGTCCCGAACCCGGAGGTCACGGATGTGCTCGCCACCCAGGACGGTGTGCGGACGTTGCGACACCCTCGCGTCGACACCGGGTCGACGCACGGCTCGGGCTGTACTCTTTCGAGTGCCATTGCGGCGCGGCTGGCTCACGGCGACGATCTCCATGCAGCAGTCGAATCGGGCGTCGACCTGCTCTCGCGAGCGGTGCGGTACAACCTCGACGTCGGCGAGGGACCGGGCCCGGTCCACCACACCGTCGAGATTCGCGACCGGGCTGCCCGTGACGGGACCGCCGAAGCCGTCGAGGGCGTCGTCGCGGCACTGATCGAACGTGAGGTTGATCCGATCGTCGACGAGGCGGGCCTGGCGGTCGTCGGCGCGACGCCCTACGCCGAGCACGAGCACGAGATCGCGGCCGTCGAGGGCCGTGTGGCCAAGACACTCGCGGGACTCCGATCGAATCGCGGCGTCCGCTTTGGCTCGTCGAGCCGGACGGCCGAAATGTTGCTCGACGCCCGGGAAGTCCGACCGGAGCTGGCCTTTGCCTGCCGGTGTCACCACGGCTCTCGGGTCGCCGAGGCACTGGACGAGCTGGCGTGGGGAACGGTCAAGCTCGGCCGGGACGCCGACCTCGCGCGGGTCGAGAACGCCTTCGACCCCGACACCGTGGGGCTGGTCGATCGGCGGACGAACTCGACCGTCGTCTTCGCCAGCGACGCTGCGACGCTTCGAGAACGAGTCGTCACGCTGGCCGACACCGTCGAATAAATCAACGCTGTCATACACTCTCAGTACGTAGAGCGAACCAGTGCCCACCGTTTCGTATCGCTGCTCGGAATGCTTCGATCACACGCTAACGCGGGAGTTCGACGTCTCACATCTCTCGGTCAGGTGTCCCAACTGCGGGGAGTTCGCCCGCTTCGTCCACAAGGGCGTCATCGAACAGTACGAGACCTTCGAGGAGTCACCGCCCGCCGACCTCGACTGGGAGCGACTCGACCGGATGGAGAAATTCTTCGTCGCCGAGCGGATCGTCCGACAGGGCAGGACGATCGACGATTTCGACATCAAGGATCACGCCGACGGAGCCACGTCTGGGAACACGCCCGGTGAAGACACCACTTCTGACGAGCCGGATGACCAGTAACCACCTCGCCAGCACCGACTTTCTTCTCTCTTGGACCCGCACGACCAGGTGGATGGGTCTCGTCCGTCGCTATCTGCTCCCACTGACGCTCGCGCCCGGGATCGTCGTCCACGAACTCGCACACTACCTGGGCTGTCTCGCCCTCGGTGTCCGGGTCCACGAGGTCGTCCTCTTTCGCTTCGGCGACCCGGTGGGCTACGTCGACCACGACATCCCGCGGGCCTACTGGCGACGGATCGTCGTCACGATGGCTCCACTCGTGATCAACACGGGCGTCGCCCTGGCCACCTTCTGGGCGAGCGCTCGCGTCGCCGCCCCGCTGGCGCTCGTTGCGATCTACCTTGGTGTCGTCACCCTTCTCAACTCGATCCCGAGTTCGATCGACGCCCGCGCCCTGCTTCCCCACTCTCGTCTCGGGTATCTCCACCCACTCTTCATCTTGACGCTGCCGCTGATCGTGATTCTCCTGGTCGCAAACCGACTCCGAGCTCACGGATTCTCGGTCGCCTACACTGGTGCGATTTCGGGTGTCCTGTTGCTCTCGTTCCACACCGACGCGCTGTCGCTGTCGGAGCTGTTCGCGGGTCTTGTGTGAGTCACGACGAGACACGTTGCTCGGCCAGCGCAGCTTCGACCTCGTCGAACAGCGCTTGCACACGCTCCTCGATGTCATCGCGGATCGCCCGGACGGCGTCGAGATCCTGGTCGTCCGGATCGTCGAGGTCCCAGTCGCGGACATCCGTCTCGGCGTCCAGTGAAAGCGTCGAGCAGCCCATCGTCGCCACGTAGTCACACGACGCCAGTTCCGCGTCGCTGATCTCTTTCGGGACGCGATCGGAGAGATCGAAGCCCGCCTCTCGCATGATCTCGACGACCTCCTCGTGGACGTGCTCGGCTGGATGGGTGCCGCCCGTGAGTATCTCGACGTCGTCTTCGAGGTCGCGCTCGGCACGCTCTCGCTCTGCGAAGGCCGTCGACATCTGTGAGCGGCCCGCGTTCTGGACACACACGAACGCGACGCGAATCGGTTCGGACATTGGCATCTTTTCTCGAAGGACCGATATGGTGATTTCGGTGTAGAGGCGTCTCTATACGGCGATCTATCTCTATATTCACCTCCGTTGAGGGTAGCGTGCTGTCAGGCTCTCCCGGGGGTTAGCGACTGAACAGGGCACCTTTGATCTGATCGTAGATCGATCGGTTGCTATTGGGATCGACGAGGCCCGCGATCTCCGCGTCCGAAATTGGCAGTTCGGGCGCGAACTCGTGGCTGTATCCCGGGATGTCGGCGTCTTTGTCGTGATAGGGCGGGTAACAGTCGAAATGTTCGTACTTGCCGGCGAACATGAACTTCCCAGGGCCGAGGACCCTGTACTCGGCGGGTGGTTCCAGCCCCATTCCGACGTAGCAATCGCGGATCTGACACCGTAGATTGTATGCGAGGTAGTCCCGGAAGGCTTCAGGTGCGACCAGCGGTGCAGGATAGATCTCGACGCAGGCGTTCGGATCCCGGTCCGGCGTCTCGCCATGCCGGACAGTCCGCATGTCGTTGATATCTACGTTGTACTCGATGATCACGCCCGAGGTCGCTTCTATTTCGTCGTTGGCGTCGAGGTAGATCTCCTGTTTGTACAGGATTGCCCCGTCCGGTCCGATCTTGTCCGCCGGCAAGTCGTGCGGGCGTTCGATCTCGCCCGTATCCACGTCCGGATCGTCGGCGTAGTGGCTCAGGCTCTGGGCGAGCAAGTCGCCGAAGTAGTGCTCGATCTCCTCGGCCGAGAGTTTTTCGAGCGCTTCTCGGACCAATTCGATACGCTCAGGGTTGAAATCCCACGGGATCGTGTCGTAGTCGGTCTCCTGGGCGACGTAATACTGGGCGTAGCGGCGGGCCTGCTCGATAGATTCGCCCTCTTCGTTTGACCGGTTTTCTGGATCGTCTGGATAACCATCTTGTTCGTGATAAGTAACTTCTCCGTTATACCCGACATGAATCCCGTGGCTCACGCCATTCCTGTCGGTTACTCTCAGTCCAACGCCGTTGTCATCTTCGTCGCCGATTATAGCCTTCATTGTTTGCCCTCCTCAGCAGTAGGGACACTATCAGGCCGTTCACCAGATCCAGTCTGTCCACTGGTGTCGAACAGCTGATCGTTGTTCAGACCGTCGAATAGGTCTCGGAGACGCTTTTGTATTTCGTCGGCGGTCTGATCACCGAATTTCTTCGCGAAGACGTAGCCAATTGGCATTGCCGCAAGTCCACCGGCGACGGTTCCGACGGGGCCAGCCAGCGAACCGACCGCCGAGCCGGCTTTCCAGCCTTTCATCGCGCCGCCGTAGCCGCTGCTCATCGAATCTTGCAGACTACTGGCAGCCTCGATCTCGCTCTCGCTGATGTACTCGGGCAGGTCTGCGGGACTGTCTACGTTCTCGACCAGATCGACCAGATCCTCGCGAGTGAGTCGATAGGTCTTGGTCGTCATCTCCTCGACCTTGCCTTCGACGAACCCCTGTTCATCGCCAGTTGGCAGTCGCTCGGTGTTGTCCGGCCCCGAATTCCAGTCCTTCCGCTGCACATGCACCTCCGAATCACTCATCCGCTGAATGCCAATTCGCCGCCCTCCATCACGCGCTTCGCGGTTTCTTCGGCTTCGCGTTCGAGTGCAGGATCAGGGTCGATTTCCAGTCCAACGTCTTCCTGGGGCAGCATCGACACTGCGCCGCCAGTCTGCTGGCGAACATGCGCCAATTCGTGCGCTAACACATGCTGGCCTTCCGCACTCTCGGGATCGTATTCGCCAGAGTTGAACGCGACGTGATTTCCAACTGTGAACGCCCGCGCATTGATGTCGTCACACGCGTTCGCGGCTTGCGGCCCAGTATGGACCCGCACGTCACCGAGATTGTCGCCCATCTGTCGGTCACTTCAGTAGTGCTTTGTTTTCGGGATTGTGGAACTCGGGATACATATCCAGCAGTTTGTAGGCAGCCAGGGCTTCGAGCCGACCGTTGCCGAGCACCCGGAATTCCACAGGTGGGTGGACACCCATTCGGACGAAACAGTCCCGGATCTGGCACTTGAGGTGGTGGTCGAGATACTCCTGGAAGTCAGCCATCGATTGAGGGTCGATCGGCGGTAACTCGATCACGGTGTCCGGCTCCCGATCGAACGGATCCGTATCGGGATCGGTCGTATACTGCTCACCACCGTCGTCGAGATAGGTAGTATACAGCGAGGAGACAGCATCGATATACGCGCCTTCGTCGAGCGAGATGTCTTTCTCCGCAGCGAGGTCGGCCAGATCGTCTGCGAAGGCCTGCCAGTCAGCGATACCCGCGTCGGAGAGGTTGTCCACCGACTCGGTGAGGATCGTCTCGTCGGAGAGATCCAGTCCGTGCACGCTCGCGATTCCCTCGGCTTCGGCGGCGATATCGGTATTCAGTGGGTTAATCCCCAGATAGACGTTCTGCCGGTAGAGCACGTCCTCCGAGGCGTTCGGTGGCTCCGGGATGGGTCGTTCGGTATCGAAGTCGTGGTAGCTCCGCATCTGCCAGTAGAGATCACCGAACAGTTCCTCGAATTCAGTCTCGGTGAGATCCTGAATCGCGAGTCTGACTGCGTTGATCCGTTCGGGATGCTCGGTCGGTGGAACCGTGTCGTAGCCCCGCTGGACGTACACGTAGTATTTGGCGAATTTGCGGGCCTGCTCGTTGTACTCGTTTTCCGCTGGTGTTCGGCTGCTCCCTTTCTTAGCATACTGTTCACTTTGATGGTGTTTAATCTCACCATCGAACTCGAGTTCGATAACGTGCTCAGCTCCGTTGTTGTCGCGGAGATTCACACCGACACGCTCGGCGTTTTCACCCGTAATGACTGCTTTCATGATTACACATTCCCTCCCTGACCAACACCTTGTGAATCATCAATCTGATCAGACCCACTGAGTACGTCCTCGACGGTTTTCTCGACGAACTGTTCGAGTTGGGCTTTGGCTTTGCCAGCCAGTTCGCCGACGGTATCGGTCGTCTTCTCGTAGGCCTGGCCGGTCATCGTCTTGGTCACGTCGCCGGCGACGCCTTTCGCGACTTCTTGGCCGACAGCAGCACCACCGATAGTGCCTAGTCCAGGAGCGACCACCGAGCCACCTACAGCCCCAACGAGTCCGCCAATCGCCCCGACGGAACCCTGTGTGGCAGCTTTGCCGACCTTGTCCAGCATCGAATCGTCGTTGGAAATTGCCTGCTCGACCGACGAGAGACGCTCCTTGATGTGAGAGACCTCCTCCGCCAAATTCATCGTCCCGCCATCTTCGGCAGTCTGCTCGCGGGCCTGCTGAAGTTTCTCTACACTGGGCATCCGCTGGACGTGTACCTCGGTATCACTCATCCGCTGAATGCCCAATTCGCCGCCCTCCATCACGCGCTGCGCGGTCTCCTCGGCTTCGCGTTCGAGTGCAGGATCCGGGTCAATCTCCAACTGCACGTCTTCCTGGGGCAACATCGACACTGCGCCGCCCGTCTGCTGTCTCACGTGCGCCAATTCGTGCGCTAACACATGCTGACCTTCCGCACTCTCGGGATCGTATTCGCCAGAGTTGAACGCGACGTGATTTCCAACTGTGAACGCCCGCGCGTTAATCTCCTCGCACGCATTCGCGGCTTGCGGCCC
>ENA-ORDC01000506-ORDC01000506.1-marine-metagenome-genome-assembly--contig:-NODE-506-length-38086-cov-5.828409_pt1 | contig 38086 bp, 44 predicted proteins | sample MGYA00237783_ERZ508515 | MGnify/ENA primary metagenome ERZ508515 (study PRJEB26186, sample SAMN06268792) | marine metagenome | isolation source: Eden Landing Ponds, San Francisco, CA, USA | place... | reverse complement strand
GGGACGCGACGGTCGGCCACCACGTCGACATGCTGTTTGCCGACCCCGAAGAAATGGAGACGACCGTTGACGCACTGCTGACCGAGGCGGCAGACGGCCCCATAGAGACACAGCACTGGCACCGGCAGGCTGATGAGACGGTGTTCTGGGCGACACTCTCGCTCTCGCCGCTTGAGGACGGAGACCCGGAAGGGTTCGTCGCAGTCAGCCAGGACACGACCGAGAAGCACCAGTACGACAAGATGCTCGAACGCCAGAACGACCGTCTCAAGGAGTTCACGGATATCCTCGCCCACGATCTGCGGAGCCCACTCAGTGTGATCTCCTCACGAGTGCATCTGGCCCGCGAAACCGGTGACGAGGAACACCTCGACGCGCTCGAAGAGACGAGCGACAGGATGGCCCGCCTCGTTGACGACCTGCTCTCTGTCGCCAAGCAAGGAAACGTCGTCACCGACCCGGAAACGACGAACGTCAAGGACGTTGTTGACACCGCCTGGGAAGGGGCCGGCGGAACCACCGAGCGGGCCACGCTCCACTACGACCACGTCGGCTCGGTGAGCGCCGACGCCGACCGCCTCATCGAACTGTTCGAGAACCTCTTTCAGAACAGTACTCGACACGGCGACGGCGCCGTTATCGTCCGCGTCAGCCCGCTGGACCACGGCTTCTACGTCGAGGACGACGGCCCCGGAATCCCGGCCGACAATCAGGAGGACGTGTTTGACCACGGCTTCACGACTGCCGAAGACGGCAGCGGCTACGGGCTCTCGATTGTCCGGACCATCGCGGGCGCACACGGCTGGGACATCCTCGTCACCGACAGCGACACGGGCGGCGCGCGGTTCGAAATCACCGGCGTCGAGTTTCTGGACTGAAGCGGGTTCTGCCGGCGGACGGCCGCCCGGCATTTGTCAGTCACGCGACTGCCGAAGTTTTAAACAGGCAGAACCTCCTACGGGGTAGTATACTTATGCAACACGTGAAGATTCCGCAGGACCGTATCGGTGTGCTGATCGGCGAGGGAGGTGAGACCATGCGCGAGATCGAGGAGCGCGCAGAGGTCCGGCTGGATATCGATTCCGAGGACGGCACGGTGAAAGTCGAGTCCGTCGGCGACCCGGTGACGGCGCTGAAAGGTCCCGACATCGTGAAGGCCATCGGCCGCGGGTTCGCGCCCGACGACGCGCTGGCGCTGCTTGAGGACGATATGATGATGTTCGAACTTATCGACATCGAGGCCGCCTCCCGCAACAAGAACGACTTCCGCCGCCAGAAGGGCCGTCTCATCGGTGAGGGTGGCCGGACGCGGGAACTCATGCAGGAACTCTCCGGCGCGGCCGTGGTCATCTACGGCTCGACGCTGGGCATCATCGGCGGTCCGGAGCAGGTCGACGCCGTCCGGGAGGCTGCCGAGATGATTCTGGACGGTGCGCCCCACGGCTCCGTCTACTCGTTCCTCGAACGCAAACACAACGAGATGAAACACAAAGGCCTCGAATACCACCAGTTCACCGGGTAACTCCGGCGAATCGGCTGTTTGATTGGCGATTACGCGCCACGACGACAGTGTGAATGCGCACAGTCGCTGCTGAATCCCGTCAGCGGCGCACCACACCGTTTTCCCCGGACACGCTCTACGAGGAGGTATGCCGACCATCGCCGATACGCACATCATCAACCGCGAACGCGTCCAGCCGACCCATGCCAACAACTACCAGAGCGCCCACGGCGGAATCGTCATGAAGTGGATGGACGAGATCGGGGCGATGTCGGCCATGCGGGCCGCCAGGGAGTCCTGCGTCACCGCACAGATGTCCCGCGTCGATTTCGAGCGCCCGATTCCCATCGGCGATACCGCGCTCATTGACTCCTATGCCTACGCTACGGGCCGAACCAGCGTCCGGGTCCGAATCGAGGTCGCCCGCGAGGACCCACACACGGGCGAAACGGAGGAGACGACGAGCGCCTACGCCACCTTCGTCGCCGTCGACGACGGCACACCGACGCCCGTGCCCGAACTGACGGCCGAGAGCGAGGAGTGCAAGCAGTTACGCGAGACAGCACTTGCAGAGGAACCGAGCCGGTAGCCGGCAAGAGCTGACAGCATAGCGTCGTCGGGAACCGGGTCCGTCCGCGCTCTGGATTCAGCGTTCGAGATTCCGCGGCGTGTCGAAGTAATTGAGCATATCCAGCACCGCGCCCATGATGAAACTGAGGACGGTGATGACGAGGACGAGCCCGGTAAGCAGTGTCGAAATCGGGGGATCCAGTGTGAGCTGGAATCCGGCGATGAAGACGCAGGTGACCATCCCAACGACCAGCAGGAACGAGCCTGCGCTGGGGTCCTCACCGGTGAGAAACTCGAGCCCGGCGAGGAAGCCGGATGTCTGTGGCGGGTCATCGGTAACGTCTTCGGTCATTGCTCGGCCTCGGGCTGTGCCGTTTCCGCGGCCCGCTGAATAATCTGCACGAGGTGTGATACCCAGAGCCCGCCGGTAAACCCGAACAACGCAGAGACAACGACGGCTTTCGTGAGGGTGCCAAGCGGGGCGGCCGCCGCTAGCAGGCAGAGTCCTCCGAAGAGGAGCATCAATCCGTACTGGATTCGAGTGTCAAGGTCGAGGCGTGTGATGGTCTGAGCGAGAGTTGAGCGCATGTGGCGATAGTGGTGGCTGGTCGAGCGGCGGCTGTTTGTAACGCGATACGACGGCAGAAACCGGCGGCAGCACCTGCTCAGGTAGCGCCCTCTTCGAGTAGTCGCTTGATTTCGCCGAGTTTGAGGTACGCAGCGAGACCGAGGATGGTTGCGGGCCAAAGACCGATGAACTGACCCCGCTGTTTGTCGCCGCGAACGTAATAGAAATACAGCGCCAGGGCGACGGACGCGACGGATGCCAGCGCGGCAGGGCCCATGCGGCGGCTGCTCTCGTCTTGCGATACCGCATCTGCCGCCTCGTCCTGTGTGGTACTCACATACATTGTTAGGCCTACAGCGGTATATCCCTTTGCAAGCAGTCAGCAGAACTGAAGGTTTCGGGATTCCACGCTTCGGTGCAATTTCGGGCTTGCAACTGCCGCTATTGCCCCACCTGATCACGGAGTTCCGGCTCTCTCCACAGTTAATTCGTTGTAGAAAGCCTCTGCCGGAATTTGAACCGGAGGAAGACGCCCGCTGGTCGTCTTCCAGGGATTCAAATGCCGCTACCGGTACACACGCTCCAGGGAAGCGCGGAGATGAAACTCCGCGGAGTTTGTTCGCGTTAGAAGCCTAGGCCGGAATTTGAATCCGGGGTCTCGTCCTTACCAAGGACGCGCTTCCGTAGCCGCCTGCGGCGGCGGTAAAGGGGCTAAATCTGCCGGTAGGCCCCACGTTGCGTACTTCTCTACCCTCTACTTACACACCTGCTTATAAATAAACTACGGGTATAGGCCCGGATGCCGTGCCAGTATAGCACCGTTTCCATAAACGAGTTCGGTGAAAGGAACCCCACCCCCGACCACCATCATTTATAACACCACGGGGTGTGGTTCTTTATATGCAGTTCACTCCCAAACAACTCGCCTTTTTGGAACACGAACTGGAAGCAATCAAGGACAACCCCGACCGCGACTACGAAGACCGAACCATCGCCTCAGAAATCTTCGGCAAGGTCAAAGGGGAGATCGAATGGGAGAAACAACAGCACCTCAACGGCAATATCGCTCCCGAAGAAATATTCTCATAATACGCTGGTAGTGGCTTTCATAAGAGACGGCGGGTTATCGACATATACGTGATGAGTTCGAAGATTATCACAGAGGACGAATATAGATTTTCTCTCGAATATGACGATGTTGACGTTAAGAAGTGGGCACACTACAGAAACTTCGATTTAGACGATGACATTCTCACTCTGGATTTAGCGATAAAGGACGAATACGGCGACTCAAATAGTCGATATATTGTTCAAAATCTCACTCATATCGCTAATAGCATCGAGTCATTCCTCCGAGCAGATGGCGTCGTAATCGTATTTATGGGTGACGAGAGTATAGTTAGAGCGACTATCCGTGGCGAGGATTACAATATAAGCAATCATGCGCTCTTGTGGCAACTGGGAATTACCTTGTCATGGGGGGTTCAAAGCCACAAATGCGTTTCAAAAGTAGACGAAGACGTTGTTGAGGAATATATCAGCTTAGCGAACGAGGCGGAATACTACATCGACTACGACGGTGCTGAGTTTGATGATGTAGAAGTCCTAATGACCCGTGGAGAACACGGCTCCGTATGTGGGGCGGCTTTCCAGTCGTTCGATGGTTCAGGAAATGGCACATTAGTTGTTCTCCCCCGACCAACTGATCTTGCTACAAGACCTGAAAATTGGTTCAGTACGACTCTTTCGACGGCATATCCGTACTTCCCCAAATATCTCAAAGACAGTATTGAGTCAAATGACTCAGATGAGGACGAAAACATACCGGAGGAAATCCCCGAGATTGAGCCGGATACGAAAGTTCTACGCATATGCGAGAGATTTCCCAAAGTTGCTCAACAACTCCAAGATCGGCATAATAATAGAAGTACCATCAGCGTCAGCGACGAGCATGATGTTCAAGACCTTCTTCATGCCCTTTTGCGAGTAGAGTTCGATGATGTGAGAGCTGAGGAGTATTCTCCGAGTCACGGTGGGAGTGCTTCGAGAATTGATTTTCTACTGAAAGAAGAACAGCTCGGAATCGAAGTGAAATACGCAAATAGTAGTAATGCTGAGAAGGAACTCAAAAACCAGCTCTCCGAGGATAAAGAGCATTACAAAGCTCACCCCGATTGTGAGAAACTAATCTGCTTCATCTATGACCCTGAATTTGCTCTCGAAAACCCAAGTGGATTTGAGAAGGATTTGTCCAGCCCATCTGGAACGCTCGAAACCAACGTTGTAGTTTCTCCAAAGTGACCTATTTCATCGAGGGATTGGTCGGGTCGGACAGTTTTATGAGTGTGATACGAGGAAACGGATGTAATGACTAAGACAGTAGACTCTCTCCCGTCTCGGCCTCTCACGAAGCGTGAAGTTCTCAGTATGGAAGATCAGGCTCGTGAATATTGTATCCGTCCAGAGTCGGACGAAGCGTTCGTTATCTCGTTCATTGGGGATGATGGAATCCACGGAATCGGTTTCGACGTTGACGCCGAGGAGTGGATTCAGTTCTACAGCACAGACACAGAATACTCCGATGAAGCGTTCGATGAGTTCGAGGACGCGATCTACGACTGGGCAAAGTCCCAGTACGGCGAACGGCTCGGCGTAGGCGATCTCGAAATGGTCGGGCCGAGTGACCCCTCCATCGAGGGCGGAGACTCCGAGAAGCCCGAGGAAGTGGAGATGGGGCTTGAACCCGAGTATGACTGCCCGGACTGCGATTACTACAAAACCGGCCTCACGACCAGCCCACAGAGTTTCTTGGAACACCTCAGGAACGAACACGACTACTCGGATTCGGAATCTATGGAAATCTTGCAGGGATAGACGGATGCCCCAATTCATCGAGGGGGATAGAGTCCGAGTCGATATTCCCGATGAGACTGACCCCGACCACCGGCTTCACGGCGAACACGGGACTGTCGTTTCGGTACTTCAAGACGACGCCGGAACCACGACGGGAGACGAACGCGACGACGTAATCTATCGTGTTGAGTTGGCCGATGGGGAAAACATCGACCTGCGCTGGCGTGACCTCAGGCCACCTATTGAGTAGTTACTCCGGTTGATGCAACCTTTTTAGTGTGCGACTGTCTCGGGTTTGTTATGCCCGACACGTCTGCGATTCTTGATGCCCTCCACGGGATTGCTTCCCGACTCGATGAGGATATGACTGAAAAGGACGTTGAGAACGCATTTCTCAACGAGGGCTTCTACACATTTCTCGGCTACGAGGGGACAGGTCACGACCTTCGTAGTGAGTGGACACTCCCTGATAACCGACGACCGGACTACGTTACCCTCGACAGTAACGAATCAGTCACAGCGGTCTATGAGTTCAAAACGACCGGACGTGATCTAACACCAAACGAGGGGCAACTATTCCACTATGTGGATGAGCTGAAAGCCGACTATGGTGTTCTCACCAATGGTCAAGAGTTCCGTCTCTACCGGCGGGAAGATCACACTCGAATAGCTGGTTTCTCGCTTAGTGAAGCCACAGAAGGTGATGCGGCAGATATTGAGGCGGCTCTGAAAAAGCCGGATTGGGATATTACTGACCCTGAGAGTGTAAACGAGTTCCTCAACCAACTCGATGAAGTGGAACTTGACGGTCAACTCGGTCGAGAACACTTCTTCGAGACGTTCCGCTTGGAGGAAGATAGCCCGTTCGCAGATTTCGTGACGGCGATGATGGACTTGCTCCAAGAACTCCGCGACGAACAGGAAGCGAAGTTCGTCAAGGGGGCCTACGACTTTTGGGAAGCCAGCTACGCGAGTATTCCCGAAGATGAGAACATCCCCGACTCATGGGAGCCATTCATTAGTGGCGACCAATCCATCCGAGACTTCATGTTCTGTTTGGAGTCGGGACACGCTCTGCTCTCCCGATTGCTTCTTGCGAAAGCAAGTGACGACCACGACTTCTTCCCGAATAACAAGGGCCTCCGCCGGTACTTCGATGAACTCGGTGGCTTCAGCGGCAACATCGATCTCGACGCTTATCCCGTCGCGGCCAACGGGATGATCGAGGATATGCGGAACCAGCTTGTCCAGAGCCTATTCGAGGACGACATTTTCATCTGGTGGACTGATGGCTTCGGAAAACAGACCGCCAGCCAACACGAGAATCCCTACAATCGGTTCCGCGACATAGCCAAGGAAGGAAGCGATGTGAGTCGCGTCAGTCCCGCAACCCGCGAGCGGTTCAGCCGGGCTATCGCTCACGTTTCCTTCGCCGTGTTGAAGTTCGACTTCTCCCGCATCGAGGGCGACCCGCTCGGTAATCTCTACCAGCGTTACTTCGACCCCGAGACACGCAAGGCCCTCGGGGAGTTCTACACGCCTCAGCCTGTGATTGATTACATCATGGACGGTGTGGATTACGAGGTGGGAATCTCACAGGAGCGGATTATTGACCCGTCCTGCGGTTCAGGTACGTTCCTCGTGGAAGCCGTCAACCGCTACCTCGACGACGTGAGAAGATATAACGACGACCCGGACTGGGCAGAACACCTTACCGAACTGTGTACGACGCCCCACATCGTCGGCCTCGACATACACCCGTTCGCGGTGCTAATGGCACAGATTCGGTTTATGGTCGCTATCCTTCCTGAGTATCGAGAAGCGAAGCGGGAGAGGGAGAACTTCACTATCCGTCGATTACCGATTTTCCGTACCGATACCCTACGCAACGAGCGCGACCTAACAGGAATCGACCTCGGTGACGACGGGCAGACGCAGATGACACTCGATTCGATCACCGAGGATAATCAAGACGTGAAGATTCCTGTCCCTCTCCCCATCGAGGTAGATGAAGACGAAGTAAGCGAAGGGGAGACTGAAGACGGCTTCCTCGTTCAGCGAGTTCGGATGCCGAAGTACGACACCGCTAAAATGCAAGCAGGCGTCCGAAACTTCGGAGAATACTACGCCGCTTTACAAGGCGTGTTGGACGTGGTGAAGTTCCATATGCAGGAGAACTGGTGGGAGTACGGTGGCGGCCTCGAAGAAGGCATCCACCGCTACACGACCCGTGAGTACGACGGGGTTGAAGACTTCTTCGAGCCATACGTCAACGACATTCTCGCAACCGTTCGTTACCTCCGTGAAGACCACGGCGACGGACGCCTGTTCAAAATGTTCGAGGACAGCGTTCTCGCGCTCGTGGTGAAGAACTATATGGAGTATGACTATGTTGTGGGGAATCCTCCCTATGTTCGACAAGAGAATATCCCTCAGGAAACGAAGGCGATGTTGGAGGAGCTGTATCCCGATATATACAGCGGACGGGGGGATTTGTCGATCTACTTCTTGAGGAGGAGCGTCCAGCTACTCTCGGAGAATGGCAATGTAGGATTGATTGTCCCCAACAAGTTCACTAAACTCGGCTATGGGGAAAATACTCGGAAGTACCTCTCTGAGAGCGTTGAAATCAAAGACGTTCTCGACTTCGCAGACGCAGATGTGTTTGAAGATGCGACTGCGTATGCGATGATTATGGTCGCTGAAAAGAGGACGCCGAGAGATGACAACCAGTTCTCAACCTGTGTTATTGACTCAAGTATCGAGGAAGTAGATGACCCTGTAAGCTACGTCTTCGATCATATCGGTGAGACGACTGACTACATTTGGTCATTTGACGTTCGGCAATCTCGGATTGGGTCTGAGGAGTGGAGATTCATCCCCGAACACATCCACCAAATCTCAGACAAGATTCGGGATAATGCTACTCACGACGTTGACGATGTAGGAAGCGTTGTGATGGGGATGCGACCCGGTATGAATGATGCGTTCATCATTGAAGATGAAACCGCTGAGGAACACGATATTGAGCAAGAAGTCCTGAGAGAGTGTATCAAAGGAAAGGACGTAGAACCATTCCACCTTCCGCTCACAGACCGTAAGGTGATTTACACTCCTGAGGTTGACCCGGACAAACACGAAAATGCTCTCGACTTCATCAGCCAATTCGAGGGAGAACTGCGAGATCGAGAGCAGTTCAAATCACGAGATGATATGGAATGGTGGGAGATTGAACAGCCAGTCTCCGCCGAGATATTCGACCGTCAAAAGATAATCTCCCCATCGTTCTCAAAGCGAAACTCCTTCGCATATGATGACCGTGGGGTTGCTCACGTAGATACGGTCATGTCGGTCTTGCTCGATGAATATTATGACGACGAGGAGACGCGGTATCACGTTCTTGGGATTCTCAATTCACGTCCGGTTGAGATTATCTTCAAACAAAGTGCGAGCGTCTACCAGCAGAGGTACTACCGATACTACCAACAGCATATCGAGCCTCTGCCTCTGGTTATTCCCGACGATGTGGGGGAATACGACGTTGCAGAGAAAACCAAACAGATCGTTGAAGCTAATCGGTTGGGGGATAAAAGAGAGAACTTCCCTAATGCGTATCTGGATGACTACGACGGTGATCTCGGGTACATCGACTATGAATGGCAAACTCGTCGGTATCCTGTGAACGCAAGTATCCAACAGAAATCCGACGGTCGCTATGCCGTGACCGCTGGTAACTCGGATGAAATCACCGACCCGCTAATGGATAGGGGCAATACGGAAGAACAGAAACTACGCGCAAAGTATGTTCACACAGCCGTTAACGGGCGAAATATGAAGAAGGGAGAGGAACAGACAATCCCCATTCCCTTGTCTCGTGACGGCGTGGAACAGCTCATCGAGCGGGCTGAGGAAGATAGTCAACACGTCGATGGAGTGGATACCGAGGAATTAGAGTCGGAGATCGACCAGATTGTGTACGAGTTGTTTGGACTCTCCGATGATGAACAAGAAGTCATAGAAGACTACCTCGAAGTCTTCTAAACGAGTCGTCTTTGGAATGAATGAGGTAACAATCGTAAACGTCGTCGGGTCGGGTGCGGTTAGCTCTGAGTTCGATTTAGAAGAACTTTGCTTGGAAATCGGAAGCGAAGCCGAGTACGACCCTGAGAATTATCCGGGGATGTATCTCCGTTTCGAGGGCAAGCCCACGATCACGGTCTATCGCACGGGTAAATTCATCATCTACGGAGCCGACAACATTGATGAAATCTACGAGGCGCGGGATTTCCTACTCACACAACTTGCTGACCTCGGTGCAATCGAATCTCCCGAGGATACGGGGTTCTCGATACAGAACGTCGTGTGTACGGGGAAACTTGAGAGCGAGCAGAACCTTAATGCGGTCGCCATCCAGTTGGGATTAGACCGGACTGAGTACGAACCGGAGCAATTCCCCGGTCTGATTTACCGGCCCGAGGAACACAATTGCGTACTCTTGATATTCGGGAGCGGAAAAGTAGTAATCACCGGCTGTAAGGACTTAGATACTGCTCAGTCAGCGTTAGACGACCTCGAACGGACGCTCTCTGCTGTATAGGCGGAACCCCCTCATTCAGTACGTGGGCTGTTTTTCGCATCTCGGCCTGCTTTTCGGATTTGGATATAAGCAATTGCTTGAACCGGGCACTCGAAACATTCCCCAACCCCTGTTTAGACCGTCCAAATTACCAATATCTGCTTTTCAGAGTCTGTAAGGGTGTAATACGCTGTCTAAAGTTAGACGGGAGGGTTATGATGCCCGGCGCGTTAAGTTTATGGTGGGTCACGATAAACGTGTTTGTATGGCTTCCGTCGAACTCCCCAGTCGAGCAAAGCCCGAGGCCCTACACTCGCTCTGCCGTCACCTTCACGAGGTTAGCGGCTCCGAGAAGACCGATCTCTATGACCAACTCGATATAGACCAGCGGCAGATTCGAGCCGCCATCAATTATGGCGCGAAGCTCGGCTTCTTGACCGCCGAAGACGGTTACATTCAAAATACAGATCGGGGTTCGGGTATCAGTTACTCCGAGAACATCGAGGACAAGCCCGTACAGACGGCTTTTCGGGAGGCAATCGAGTTCTATGAACCCTACCGAGATACGCTCTTACGTATTCACGCCGGGAACTTAGTGGAGAAGATCAACGACAATCCGGCGATCAAGCAGAGTGTCTTCAAGCAGAAGGCCGAAGCATCGACCGGGGACGACCATTCGGACAGGGAAATCAATCTCCTGATTAAAACGGCTCAGGCGGCTGGACTCGGGGATTTCGTCACCGGCAGAAAGGGCTTCGAGACTCGGCTGGAAGTCTCGGACGACTATGGGGAGTTCATCAACGAGCTTGCCGAGGAGTACCCGACTCCAGAACCCGAGGAAACCGTCGAGGAGGAGGATGGAGAGCAAACGGAAGCCGCCGATTTCGCTGAAACCGATGAAGTGTCCGCTCAGGTTGACGAGATGACCCTCAAAGCGGACGGGGCCGGTGAGAAGCTGAAGCTGAAAGTCGAGTATGACGTGACGAACAAAAGCGAGGAGCAGATCGCCAGTCTCGTCCAACACATTCGGAGTACCCAGTAAACCCACGAGGTTTCCAAATGGACGGCCTACTGCCCGTACTCGCCGTACTCGTTCCGACAGCAGTAGGCTACGCCACATGGCTCGGGAGCGTTACGGAAGCCCCACGCGAGAGACAAGACCGAATACGGGAGAACATTGACGAGAGGGAGTTTTCTTCGGGAGAGATTGGATTTCAGGTCGAGTGCGTGACCTTCTCGGAGAACCAGTCATACCGCTACAAGCTCCGCAAATTCGTTCCAATCGCACGGGAGCTGGACGGAGTAACCATCGTCACGCTACGTTCCGATGGTGGCGAAATCTCTATTCGGGCGGATGGATTTGGCCCCACAGAGTACCTGAGCGGGGCACTCAAGACGAATAATCGTCTTGGGAGCGGCCACCCGGATTTTGAATGTGAACAAGACTTCGCTGAAAGCGACAAGGTGAAGCTCCACATCGAGTCGTGGGACGAATCAGAGATTTTGGAGCTGTTAGAAGACGTACCCTCCCACCTCCACGAGACGCTGAACAACTATCCGGGCAGTTCGGAATACGACTTCAACAAGTAGCTCAGGTCGTTACTTACACGGACTGTACCAGCACTCCGGGCACACCGCACAGTCGTCCGTCTTCTCCAGCTCACCGTCACCACACTCCGGGCAGGTGAGCGTATCACTCCCGGCGTCCTCCTCCGAGACGATACCGAGACGTAGTGCGGCCTTCTCGCTCACCTCACCCTTGAGGTACAGCTCCAGCAGATCGTCGTCGCGGTCGCCATCGTCGTCCAGCTTGTTCTCTACGCGGGTCGTGAGAACCTGCACGTCCCGAGAGCCGTCCCGGTACACGGTGAGGCCCTTGATAACCGCGCCGCGCTTCTCCGCATCGAGGGCGAGACGGTAGGCTTCGCTCACGTCGTCGTGCGTTGCCTCGTTCGGGAGGTTCACCGTCTTGCTGATGCCCGAGTCGCAGAACTCCTGAAACGCTCTCTGCATCAGCCCGTGCTGTTCAGAGGACAAGTCCTGTGTCGTGACGAAAATCTCCTTGATGCCCTCGGGAATCGAGAGGTCGTCAACGCCGTCGAACTCGTTGTTCCGCATCAGCGTCTCCGCTTCCTCCTTCACAGCGTCCACGTCGATGCCGCTGGCTTCCAGCGTCCGAAGGAAGTAGTCGTCAAACTCCACGAGCAGGTCGTCGCCCTGAATGTCCTCCCCGACGTTCTTGAAGTTCGCCACGTTGTAGGCAGGCTCACACCCGCCCGTCGTGTTCCCGATCATCGAGGTCGTCCCGGTCGGGGCGATAGTCGTGATGTTGTGGTTACGGATGGGGAAGCCACCAGCCCAATCCTCGGGGTCGAGGCCCGTCCGACGAGCGAACCAGTCGGCGTACTCGGTCGGCTCCGCGTACTTCGACTTGTCCCACGCATCAAACACGCCGCGCTCCAGAGCGAGGTTGTGCGACGACCAAGTTCCCTTCCGGTCGATGTACCGCATGACAGCTCGCGCCATCTCGTAGGAGTCCTGTGTCCCGTAGGGAATCCCCATCTGGAAAAGCATCTGAGCGAAGCCCATGATTCCGAGTCCGATCTTCCGCATCCCGTTCACCTGCTCGGTGATCTCGGGGATGGGGAAGTCGGACTGCGTGACCACGTTATCGAGGAATCGGACACCCGCCTCGATGGTTCGATCAAGGTCGTTGAAGTTCACCGCCGACTCGAAGTACCACTCCACGGCCCCTCGGGTAGATAGGTCGCCGCTGGCTATGTCCGCGAGCTTGTCCTCAAGGAACTCGTCGTAGGTCGGAGCGTCCTCGTTCAGAATCAGCGAGAGGTTGATGTGGCCGAGATTGCACGCTTCGTACTCGACGAGCATCTGCTCGGCGCAGGGATTAGTCGCGTTCATCTGGTACTCCGGGTGCTTCTCCACGTCAAAGGAGTGCTGGCGGTTCGACTCCTCGAAGTTGAACAGGCCCGGCTCGCCGTTGCGCCACGCCCCGTCGATCATCACGTCCCAAATGAACGCGGCTGGAAGCTCCATCCGCTCACCCACTTCGAGCCGTAGACCCTCGTGGCCCTCCCACTTCTCGCGGAGGGACACGCGCTCGCCGTGCAGCTCACACTCGATCTCGTCGGCGTAGTCCCGCCACAGGTTCTCCTCTACGATAGCGCCCTCGCCGTCGTCAAACGCCGAGCGAGGATTGTCCTGATACTCGGGAGAGTAGAAGTACGCGGACTCCTCTCGGATGGTGTACGCTTCCGTGTAGTCCGTCTCGGGGTCGCAGAGAGTGTAGGAGTCCTGAGCCTCAACTGCCTCGATGAAGTTGTCCGTCGTAGCGACCGAGATGTTGAAGTTCGCAAACTCGCCCTCGTTCCGCTTTGCCACGATGAAGCGGCCAATGTCGGGGTGGTCGGCGCGGAGAATACCCATCTGAGCGCCCCGACGCTTCCCGCCCTGCTTGACCTGATTGCACGTCTCATCGAAGACCCGCATGAAGCTCACAGGGCCGCTTGCTTCGCCTCCTGTGGACTTGATGAAGGCTCCCCGAGGTCGGAGGTGGGAGAACGCATAGCCGACGCCGCCGCCGCTCTGGAACGTCAGCGCGGCCTGCTTAGCCGTCTCGAAAATGTCCTCCATGTCGTCGCGGGGTTCCAGTACGAAACACGCCGAGAGCTGGTTCATCTCGGTTCCCGCGTTCATCAGCGCGGGACTGTTCGGCATGAACCGAAGCTCGGTCATTTGTGTGTAGAACTCGTCAGCCCACTTCTGGAAGTCCTCGACGTCTTCAGCTCCGGCGACGTTCTCAGCGACTCGGGTGAACATCTGCTCGATGCTCTCGGTGATCTCGCTGTCGCTGTTCTTGCGGAGATACCGGGCGGGGAGAATACCGTGGGCGGCGTTGTCGGTGAGGCGGTCTTCTACGGTGAGCGATTCGTCGACGGTCTTGATCGGGGTTTCGAGAGTCTGTTCAGATTCGTCTTTTTCAGTTGTGACTACGGACATTTGTGTATAGTAGTATAGTAGGTGGACTACTCTGAGCGGTTCACTACATCGAGTCGTTTGTTCTATTCAGACTCTACTAAGCGAACTACTGAGAGTGAAAAACACCCCGTACTACCCACTAAGGGAGTAGTACGGGGTGTGGATATTTTCGAGGGGAACCGGGTGGGTTCGTCAGAAGTCCTCACTCTATTAGACGGCGAGTAAGGACTTAAAGATGCTTATTTAATTCTTGTCTGGTTCATCGTCAGGGAGAAATCGGTCGAGAATATTCTGGATTCGACCGCGTTTGAGTGCCAATGCCATGAAGAAGCCGAGTGCCCACGCCACGAGGGGCGGGGTCTGTTCTATTCCGGGTATCATATCATTTTCAGCATAAAGACTCAAAGAGAAGTTTTTAAGTCATAGTGCGGCGTCTAATAGAGTGAGGACAAATGGATTTTTCGAGCGTAACTGAGCCGCTTAGTGACCTCTCTAACTACGTGAGGCCGGATGGCTCGCCAGCAGAAGAAGAACCGGCAGAAGACAAGATCATCGAGTTCGTGACCGAGGAGGAATTGTACGGGGCAATTCCTGAGCCGATTCCGGGGAACAAGGTGATGCCGGATTGGTACAAGAAGCTCGGCCAATACACGGCAGGAGGTGGAGAACTTGGCTCCACAAACACCAGAGAGGGAGTTAGTCGTTCGACCGTCAAGAGGTGTGCCCCCTTTATGGAGGCAATGACGATGGGGTTCATCATTCCTCTCGCGGGAGAAGTCTACTTCGATGCGGAAGATGGGTACGTACAGTACGAATGGGACTTTCAGCGGGAGCTTATCTCAAGTCACGACCTGTCCCAAGTCGGCGGAGAAATGTTTCCTAACCACAAGTGGCCGGTCTTGAAGTTCATCAATCATTGGTCTATCAAGGTTCCAGACGGGTACTCGGTACTCGTCACGAACCCGATGAACCGCCCCGGTCAGCCATTTACTCCATTTTCGGGAATAGTTGATGTTGACAGTTATTTCAACAACATCAACGCCCCGTTCATGTGGACTGGGGGTGACTTTGAAGGAGTCATACCAGAAGGAACTCCCATCGTTCAGGTGATTCCCTTCAAGAGAGACGCGATGCTTACCGATGCGACCTCTCGCCCGATGACTGAAGAAGAAGACTTGGAGATTCGCAGAACGAAGAACGAGATTAGCTCCCACCAGTCGATGTATCGCAACCGACGCTGGCAACCGAAGCCGGGGTCACGGATGCTCCCTCAAGAGAGGGATGAATAGCGATTATTCTCGCCGGACAAGGAACGTTCTCTCGTCCAAGTAACCCCTCGCAATATCAACGCCAGCGGCGGCGCTGAAGTTCTTTGCGCGGAGATGAGCGACCGGAGCCGAACGCCAGTCGTCTTCGTAGTGGGCGTAGAACTCGCGGCCTTTCTGCCCATCAGATCTCTCGAACATCGTTACGTGAAGTTGCATCCCCGGAGCAACGTGGTCGGGGGCGTCCTCGGGGAGAAGAACCCACGACCCTTCACTTGCCCGTCCATCAGGAAGCGATTTGAAACACGCAATCGGATTCCGCCGGAAACCCACATTGACCAGCTCCAGCTCGATGCTTTCCTCCCCTTCGGAGAACACACCGACGTACTGATTTAGCCGCGTCTCACCGACGCCATACCCGCCGAACGGAGTCAGGAGTGGGTGTAGTCGTGGATACAGCCACGCTCGTAGACCTTCTTGCCAATCGTCGTCACTATCGAGTAGAAATCTCGGGAACATAGAAAGAAAAAGAACCCCGGCTTACGCCGAGGTAGAGTCGTCAGTCGAGTCGTCGGTAGTAGATTCTTCGTGCCTAAGGGCCTCAGAACCAATATCTTCGCCGCTCACAACGTCCCACATATGAGAGATTGCCCTCTCAAGAGCATCCAACTGAACCTGCGGGTCGGGGTCAGTTTTAGCAGACTCCAATTCGTACTGCTGGATTGCTTCGGAGACGTGTGCTTTCCGGTTGTTATTAACGAGGTTTCGATCAAGAACACCGTCACCAGCATCAGCCACGGCAACTTCTTCTACGCCGGGTTTGGTGACGCTTTCATCAACTACAATTTCATCAACTATCGGGTCAACTGGGCCATCGTAGCCCGGAGGAACGTGAAGTACGTATTTTGTTTGTGCCATTATCCAATCACCGAAAGTGGGAACTGGACGAAGATTCCTTCCTCGCCGCTATTTCCACCTCTGACGTTTCCAGTTGCTCCACCAGAAACCTCGTAGGAGTCGGGAATGTCGCCGGGACTGACAACAATAACAGCACCACCGCCGCCCCCACCACCGGAGCCGCCGGAGCCTTCGTTGCCGTTAGAACTTGCTCCATCCCCTCCAGTACCACCCTTTGCCTCAGTAGTCAGGCTGCCGCTGATAGATTCGCTCACCAGAACGATGAGGCCGCCAGCACCAGCACCGCCACCACCATCTTTGCCGTGAGAATTACTGTCTCCGCTCCCGCTCCGCCCGTTACCGCCGTTACCGCCACGTCCTCCGAAGGAGCCACCAGCACCACCACCGCCCCCACCGCCGGGACGATTGTAGCTGTTGTTGTTGTTGTCGTCGGCCCCACCGTCTCCGCCAGCGGCTCCACCACCCGAGACTAACTTCGCCATCGGGGTCTGCGTTACATAGCCACCAGAAACAAGCCAATCTTCGAGCCAAACAGGAAGCAAGTCAGCTTCTACAATCGACGTTCTGGAACTTCCGTTGTCACCGCCGCTGTTTTCACTTGCGTCGTGGCCCCCCTGAGCGCCGCTCGAAATCATTTGGGTGTCCCGAGCGATAATAGCAGGAGGCGCGGCAGACGACTGCCTGTTGTTATTGTTGTTGTACGAGTTGCCGTTTGAGTTCGTACTTCCTCCGTTTTGTCCGTTTGCTTTGATCACACCAGAGCCGCCCGATTCCTTGGCGAGAATAAACATACTCCCGCCAGCATCTCCTCCGTTTCCACCAGCGCCGTTAGAACCAGAACCAGCGCGGTGAGAGACTTTGAGAGTCCCGTTAACTGTTAGTTTTTCCGATACTTGTAGCACAGCACCAAACGGGGCTGTGACAGTAACTCCCGAGTTAATCGTAAGATTTCGGAAACTCGAAAAGCGATTGAGTGTAGTGTTTGAGGAAAAAGTAACATCCCCATTGATTCCAGCTCCGTAGTTAATGTTGCTCATTGTTTATTTATCTGAGTGAGAGTTTTGTGCTAATGAAGTTATTTCGCCGCACTTCTCGGGCTTTATTGCCCTCGTGCCACACCTCGTGGCCTTGTTTCGTGAACTTCCGGGCCTTCACTTCCAAATGCTCGAACGCAGAACCGCCCTGTTCCGCAATCGTGAGCGTATCTGAGTCCTTCCCGACCACAACGTACTGTTCACCATCGTCGTCGTCCAGAACGAGGTCGTCACCGACTCGGACGCTCGCGTTCACATCGAGGTCGCCACTCATCGAGTCGCCGGTCACATTCACGTACCTCGGGTCAAGGTCAACCGTCACGCGTCCGTCCCCGTCCTTCGTAACAGGGGCCGTGAAGTTGATCTCGTGAACGTTATCCTCGCCACCAGAGCCGAAGGCCCGGATGTTCACCCCGTTGTCACCGGGCCGGAGAACCCACCGCCGGTAGAGGGAGTCGAACGAGGGATTGTTGCCCGTGTCCTCCCGAGTGAACTTCACGCGAATCTGCGGGTTCGTTGCCGCGTCAACAGCCGCCGAGAGATCGTCGTTCGAGAAAATATCGGAGACGAGCGCGTTGCCGTTCTCGTCTTCAACATCGACTACAACGCTCTCCCCGTCGAACGTCCGGGTAAACCGAAGCAAGTCCCACCCCTCGATGCGGGAGTCCGGTTCGGGGCAAGACACGACGACCTCGCCGTACTCTCGCGCTCCGGTGTGAACGTCGTCGACGAACACACTTCGAGTTGAACCGGAGTCCGTCGTCTTCGAGCCGAACCAGATGTTCGAGATTGCCGTCGCGTCCATCGGGCGACCGCTGATGATAGTCTGACCGTCGATTACCACATCGAGCGTTCCGGCGTCGAAGTCCGGGTCAACCTCGAACACGTAGGTCTGCCCGGCAGTCCACTCGGGGAGCAATTCCGTGCCGTCACTCAGAGAGACGTTCCCCGCACCGTCGTTGAACTGAATCTCCAACTCACGGTTCCCGTTCTCGTCGTCCAGCCGGATGATCGACTCGTCGTTGATGTTCGCCGTGTCCTCAGCCACCTCGAAGGAGAACTCAATGTCCTGAGCAACGGGAACGTCCCGCTGAAGCTGAGGCGTGTAGGCTTCCCCGACCGACGTGATCTCGGCGCGACTCCCGGTGTGAGAAATACCGGAGGTGTCGCTCCACGACCAAGCGTGGTGGTTGGGAGAGATACCGCTCTCGAAGTCAGCGACGACCTGCTCGTTGATGAGCTTGAGGCTCCCCGCATCGAGTCGGGTTCGTGCCGGGATTTCGTGTGTCAGCGAGAATCCTTCGGAACCGCTGAAGTCGTAAGTCTCGTCGTAGCCCGTCTCGGGGTAAATGTCGTACCGCTCGCCGTCAGAGACAAACAGGAGGTGACTCGTGTTCTTGAACCACGTCGTCCCCTGCGTCAGCTCGTCGGGGTTGTCCGACTGAATGAACTTGAACCCGCCGAGCTGTTCGGGAGCCTTCCCTTGAAGTGTCTCAGCGTCAGCCACCTGCCCATCGTTGTCCGGGTCGATCTCGTTCGTGAGGTCAACGAGGTGCTGAACGTCCTCGATGAGATTGTGAACGAGGAAGTTGTCGTAGTGGGTGACGGGTGGGTTGTCCTTCGTGTACCTGTACCCATCAGGGAACTCGGCCCGCTCCTCAGCGACGGCTCCCCATTCCTTGAGTTTAGAAGTGTATGCCATTTATCGAATCAGTCCTCCTTTTGTCCCGCCCTCTCCGGTCGGGTCGCCCTCGGAGTCAAGAGCGTCGTAGCCGCCGCTGTAACCGTTCCAGTTCGTACTTTCGTACTCGTCCTTCGTCTTGTAGCGGAGCGAGCCGTTATACTGCGACTTTACCGTAGTCCCGACAGGAGCGAGCTTCTGAACGACCTCCGAGATTTCCGGCCCCGAGAGGTCGATGTTCTGAACGTCGGCGTAGGGAAGAAGGAAACAGACCGTGCGGTTGTGAACCTCTCCAAAGAGGAACCGCCAGTCCTGAAACCACAAGTCCTCGATCTCGCACCCAAGGATGGTGGCTATCGAGCCGAAAGCGTCCTCGATAGTACCCTCGCTCGTGTTGAGCTGATACTCGGCAAGAATCCGCGCCCGGTAGTGATCGCGGCTCTCACCAGCGTACCGTTGGACTTGAACCATCCCTGCGAGTTCTTCGAGGGAGTCCACGTCCATCGCTTCCTGAACGGTCGTCTCATCATCGAGCGTCTGAATGTCGCCGTCGAGGTCAACTACTTGGCGTCCAACCGCATCGAGCAGTTTCCAATTCCCGCTATCGTCGTCGTCAGCGTAGTACGACGGAAGCGAGTTAACCAGTTGCTCAACCTCATCGTGAATCGTCGCCATTCAACTACACCTCGGTCGTCGTGAGCGTAATGTCGGTGCGAGCGTCCGTGTTCGCCTCCTCCATGTTCCCGATGGAGATGTTGTCCGTGGACTCCGGCGGGTCTGTGCGACCAATCTTGAGGCTCGTCACATCGTACACGCCGGGAATATCCCGAATCCGGTACTCGATCTCGCCGTAGAGAACGTCGTCGGTCACACCAAGCTCGCCGTCGCGCTCGAAGCCGTCCGTGGTCTGTCCACCGACGTACTTCACGATGCTGTCTAAAACGTCCTCGTCACTTTCGTAAGTCGAATTGACCGCTACATCTGCCTCGATGTAGATGGTCACAGGGTTCGCCCGCGAGAAGTCAACCGGGTGCGTCTGACCGTTCGGAAGTTCAGCCTCCACGCCCGGAACACCGACTCCGTTCACCCCCGCAATCAGGGTCGAATCCATCCCCTTCGTGTCCAAAATCGCCTGAGCAATCGCGGAGTCGTCGCCGCCGGTCACGACCAGCTCACCGGAGTTGGCCGGGAGGTTGTAGCCGCGACCGTTCTCGTCCGGGGTGTCGTTGATGAGGATGCTCACCGAGGTCACGCCTTCAACCTGCTGAACAGCAGTCACCAGCGCCGGGCCAGTCGCGCTCGAACCCTCGGCCAGCTCTCCTTTCGCTCGGTCGCGGAGAAGTTCGTCAGTCTCGCGGTTCTCGCCGCCAGCCGTACTCTCCTCGTTCGTAACCCGCTCGACGCCGGAGAGAGGAACAGGCAGGGCCGTAATCGTATTCGACCCCAAGTTACTCTGAGCGCCGGGTTCCACCGCGATCACCGGAGCGGTGGTAGAAAGTTCACCCTCCGCGATAACCGCGCCCTCGGTCGTCACAAACTCGATTGGGGGTTCGGTTCGCGTCTGAACTTCAGTCCCCGCAGGGATGTTGTAGTCCATCTCGGCGGTGTCGCCGCGAGAGAACGTTACTTCACCCTCAGCGCGAACAGCGGACTCTCGTGTGACACCGATGAGCGCCGTGAGAAGATCGAGCGCCGGGCCTTCCGCGTTGTCGATCTGCGTTGATTCGAGGACGAGTCCAATATCGTCCTGAGCTTGAGCGAGACGCCGAGCGATAGGTCGATAGAAATTGCGAATTACAGCAAGGTCAGACTCCTTAATGTCCTCTGACCAATACTGCTTCGCGTCGGCAACCATCGCATCGAGGATTTCCGCCTCTGTATCGCCGCCAAAAGAGCCGTCTTCGTTAATCGTCATTCACTAATTGTTTCCTCGAAAAATTCGTCCGATTTGTAGTCGATACCGATAACGTAGGCGTGCGGATTGTCCTTGTGCGGGGCCACGCTGATGCCCGAAATCTCGGAGATTCGGTCGTGCTTGCGTGCTACCCTCGATGCTTCGAGCTTGAGTTTCTGCTCGATGGTCGCTTGGTCGAACTCTCCGATAGCGGAGTTCCGCATCAGCTCGGTGAGCATGATCACGACCGACTGCTCGAACTGTTCCCTTCCGCTCACCGTCGCAAGGTCGTTACTTCCGTCAAGAAAAACGGAGAAGTCACTATCAAGGGCTAAATCAAGCATAGGAAGGGAGTCCTCTAATACTATTAATGGTAAAGGGTTTATATACGATGTGAGCGGTGGAGCGGCCTATTCCGTGTGCGTAACGGCTCCGTTGCCACCACTATCCAGCACTACGGCAGTACCCGCTCCGGGGTCGCTCGTACTATCCCCGACTCGTACAATCGGGCGTCCGTTAATCGTTACATCGGGGTTCTGGTCGGGAACGAGATCGTGGCCGTAGTAGTCGTCGCAGTAGCCACCGTCGTCTGTTTCCACGTAGTTGTGAGCGTGAGAGTCGAACCGCATCGAGTCGCCGTGGTCGGTGACAGGAACCCCGTTGATAGTCACGGACGTATCGCCGTCGTTGTCCTGCGTCGAACCGGAGACAGTCGCTTGGCACTCTCCGGGGTGGCCGTCCGCCTCACAGCTCGCGCCGTGGACTACCCACTCCTTGCTCATTCTCCACCAGAGGTGTCGAAGTCAACCGAGGACGACTTGAACTGAAGGTGTCCTCCCGTCTCAATCGTCACGTCCCCGGATGCTTTGATGTTCAACTCACTCGATGCGTTGATATTCACGTCGTAACCGTCCGTGTCGGACTGTTTGACGCTGATCTCAGTCCCATCATCGAACGCCATCACCTGCTCATTCTCGGTCACATCGTCCGGTAGAATATCCTCGTTCGTTTCGAGAACACCAAGAATCACCCACAGATTATCCGCTGTCCGGTCAAGGAGGACGCGAGAACCCTCCGTGATAGACTGGATGTGTCCGGGGAATTGGTGCATCATGGGCACTTCTTTGTAAGTTACCCCCGCTCGTGCCACCTGAACGTCAGCGAGAATAATACCGGAGCTGACCGTCGTAGATGTAACTATACCGTGAATCATAATCAGATGATGTCGTTAAGCTGGAAGCCCTTGTTCTCCTTCTTGCGGGCCTCGTAGGTTTCCTCGTCGACGTAATCGCCACTCGTCGGGTCGAAGTAGCGATTGTAGACTTTGATGTTGTCCGGGTGGAGGTGTCCGTCCTCCACAGGAACCACGTTAAGTCTGAGACTCCACTCGCCATCCTCCCCGAGTTTGTGCTGAACGCCAGTAATCCAGAACCGCTCTAACCGGACGCTCGACTTGCACTCCCCGCTGTTGTTCTCAGGCGGGACAGTAACAATCGAGTCACCGATCTGCACGTCCCGAATGTCCGTCCAGACGCTACCGGAGTGAGATGGAAGAAGCTCAAGATTCCCGCTCCATTGCTTCTTCTGCTCGTTCCTCAACTTCCGGTCGGCCACTTCCTTCAGTCCGTCAGCCGCCGCTTCGAGGTCTTCAGGTTCGATGATACGCCCAAAGTCTATATCGGGACGTTCAGCGACTCCCTCCATACGGAAGTCCAAGATGTTCCGGTCTTGGTTGACGAACTCCCCGATGTTGTTAACGAGACTGTCGTTCGGGTCGTGAACCTGCTTCCCCCGAACGACGACCTTCATAATCGGGTCGCGGGGCGGCGTGATGTTGTAGTCAACGAGCCGCCACACTCGGGGGTCATCGGGAGCCGCGATGTGATCGATGCCGGTAGCGTCCCGACTGCCGACCCAAAACTTCCCGTCCGGGGCCACCCACGTCGTGACGCCGAACTTCTCGTTCATTTCGAGGATAGCTTCCCACGGGGACACCTGCTCGAAATCGAGGGCGTAGTGTCCGTCGATGATGTTGTGAATGTTCTCGGCTTCGAGATCGCGGATTACGTCTTCTTGGTGGCGAACCGTGTGTTCGTCAGTCCGCTCCTGTTCCTCAATCAGCCGCCACGTCTTGCGGTTCTTCAAGTCGATAGGCCCCAGTCCGGGCTTCATCCGACTGTCCAGTTGCTCGAACGCTGACTCGGGAACAGAGAAGTCGATACCAGAGAACATCTCGCCGTCCGAGGTGTCCCGCTGGCCGAACACGTAGCGATAAGCGTCTTCGAGGCGGACGTTCTGCCGCTGGTAGTCTACAACACCCCGGTCGAGGTACTTCTGACAGTCGTGTAGCTCGATGTGGACGTTGTTACTCCCGAAGTGAATCGCGTCGGGAAGGTAGAGCATCCGGTGAACCGGAATCCCGCCGAGTTTGATAACAACCGGGCGGGGGCGGTGAAGTGCGCCATCCTCATCGTGGACAGCCGACTCGATGTGTTCAGCCACACCTTTCGAGAACTTGGCGCGAGCAAAATCGAACTTATTGCGATTCCGCTGGAAATCCATCGTCAGCGGGCGAATTTCCACAATCGGATTATCGAGATCGTTGTCCGTCCCGATAAACGCGAACGTAATATCAGCGTCTTCGCAATTCATTGATCGAGAATACTGCTCACCACGTCGTTCTCGGTCTCATTGCCAAACTCGTCGAGGCCAGTAGAGACGAAATCAAGAGTGTATTTGAACATCCATTGCTTCGCAACGGGATTCCAGCCCTCGATCTCGCCAACGTCGCCACCCTTGATGTAGCACTCCATTCCCCCGTTCGGGGAAACCGGGGTGAACATATCCACGACGCCTTCGTGTTCTGCGAGCGCCTGAACGACGCGGAGGTTTTCCTCAAGAATAACGCCGGTCGCGTGGAACTCGGAGTTCTTCTGATTCTTTAGAGAAACGTCCTCTCCACGGCATTGCTGACCCTCGCGGCGTAGCTCCTTATCGAACTTCTGATTGAACCTATCCGGGTAGAACATCGGAGCGAACTCAAATAGAGCCGGACGAGACACCTCATCGGCTTCCTCGTCGTCTTCTACTTCAGGTTCGCCCAACGCGACCACGCGGAACGTGATCGTGTCGTTTGGCCCTTCAGAGATGGGGTCTTCATCGAAGTTATATTCAGAACTACTCATTTAGGTTCCTTCTCCATCGTTGAGATTCAGCGACCGCGTGGAGTCGGTCTGGTTGTTCAGCGATGCAATGTCCCACATCTTCTCCTCAGTCGGCCCGTCAACCGAACCGTCAACGTTGAAGTTGTAGGTGTCTCCCTCGTTGATGACCGTGTTTCCATTACCGCTGTCCGTGTAGCCGGAGTAACCGCTACCACCGGACGGCGGGCCTTTCGGCTTTAGAGCCTTGTACGCAAGCAGGCCACCGCCGACCAGCAGAGCGCCAATCCCCGTCGCAACCAGAGCCGCTTGAAGCGCGGTGAGAGACATGATAGTGGCCCACACCTTAGCCTGAACAGCACTCAGCGCGGTGAGCGCCGACCCCGCGAAGGAGGCCATAGCGCCCGACCCCGTGATGCTCATAATCAGCAGAGCGATACGGAGTTTCGCCATCACAGCGATAGTCTTCACCAACAAGCCGACGAACACGCCGACGACCACCAGCACGGAGATAATCGCCCTCGCAAGGCGACTCTCGAATGTCTGAGTCAGCCACAGGACGAAGCCGATGAGCGGACTGAAGACGATGATGAGCTGAGAGAAGACCTTGGAGAGATTGTAGATGATCTCCACAACGTCAGCGATAACCTGTCCGAGCCGAATCAGCGTCTCCTGATTCAGATAGGCTTCTTGGACAAGCCACGAGAAGAAGTCGAGGATGTTCGAGCCGATAATGTCCCCGAACCGCATGGCGAGCTGAGCAATCATCCCGTCCATCTCGCGCATCCGGCTGATGAACTCCGCGATGAACTCAATCGTGCCACCAGTAGCGTCGAACAGCGCGTACTGGAAGCTGGTTCCCTGAAGCTGTTTCAGCTCATCATTGACGAGCGAGAGCTTCTGCGGGAGAATATCAAACCAAGCGTCCTGAATCGGAGCGAAGGTCTGCATCGAGGGTTGGAACGTCTCGAACAGGTCTTCCTTGAGGTCGGAGAGCTGTTGCTGAGCGTTCCGCCACGATTCAGCCATGTCGTCGCCGTGGCCGATCAAACCGAGGCCGATGAACGCCGCACCAGCGGCGGCCATCGAGAGCATAGCCGCACCGACACCAGCCGCCTGAACACCGAACGTAATCAGGGCCGGGAGTGCGAGCGCAATCAGTTGCCACCACGCCGCCATCGAGGGAATCGTACTACGGATAATCCCACGAAGGTTCGTAACCCTCCCACTCAGTCTCCGAGTGGCCTTTCCGAGCTTCCCGAACTGAAGCCGCTTAGCAGAGACGCCCTTCCCTTCGAGCATCGACGGGATGCCCATGCTCCGGTCGGACGTGTAGCCGCCCCAGTTCGCCTGCTTCGTGAGGAATCCAGAGATAAGCCCATCACCAATCGAGTTGGTCATGGCCTCTTTCAGCCCCTCGATGCGTTCCCGACGCTCTATTTCAAAGCCAAGATCGGCATCAGCGACAGAATCAGCGGTCGGGCCGAAGTCCCCACCACGGACACGGCGCATGATTTCCCGCATTCCCATCGTCGCGCCGGGGTTATCCGCAAGGTAGCGATCTCCGCTATCACTCCCAGTATCTCCACCAGAGTCTCCACCACCAACGGTGGAGCCTACGTCAATATCGAGGTCTTCGAGCCGGTTGGCTACTTCATCGAGGTCGTTAACCAACGAATCGCCCAACCCATCGAGGGTCTTGGCAATATCGTCAAGCTGAGCCTTGAAGTCGCCGTCGAAGGAAAAGTCGAAGTCGTTTTCCAGCCGTTTGAGCTGTTTTTCGACTCCTTCGAGAGTAGCAACCACGTCCTCGGCTCGAATATCGAGGTCGATTGTAACAGACATAATTAGTCAACGAACGTGACGTTCGCCTCTGGATTCTCGTCGGGGTTGTCGTTCACATACCGTACCGTCTCAGACTGCGAGTGCCGGGAACCCGGACTGCCGCCGCCCGATGGAACCTTCGGATGTGCGGGGTTCGGAGTGCGACCCCCACCGCCCATCTTTCCATTTTGGGCGGCCTGCATCCGATCTTGTTCCGCGTTGTGTTCCCGCACTTTCTCGGCCTCGAAAATCTGCCGTTGGAACGGCGTCATTTCGAGTTGACTTTCGCACCCGACGAAGCCAGCGCCGAGTTCGGTCTTGAGGCCAAGAACTACGCCTGCGGCCCCGCTATCTGCGAAACTTTTTGGCGTCCTCTGCGTTGCTGGAGATGTCCAGCACACGCTCCGCGATCTCGATGGACTTCCCACCGAGAAGCATCCGAATCGTATCGAGGACTTCCTCCTCGGTCATGCCCTCGGCGTCCCCCTGCTCGGTGTCTACGCCCTTCGCGGCGGCCTCTTGCATGATGCCGACGAACTCCCGGTCGAAGTTCGAGGCGTCAATCTCGTTGTCCTCACCGGACTCTCGCTCCTCCTCGATGCGTTCCTTCGCTTCCTCGGCGTCCATGTCGAGCTTGTCTTCGAGGAACGCCGCAATCGGTAGGAACTCAAGGTCGGTGAGCGGCTTGAGGTAGAGAGTCAGAGATTCACCGAGGTAGTCGGTGTCAAATTCCTCGCGATAGTTCTTCCCTCGGAGAGCAAGCTCGCGGAGCTTCGAGATGTTAACGTCGTTACTGTCGTTGTCGGTTTCTTCAGCCATGATAGAGTAAGTGTAAAGAAAGTTAGTAGTAGGTCGATTCAGTAGAGAGCGACCCGATTACGAACTCTCGGAGTCCGTCTCAGGGTCTTTCATCACCTTGTCCATCGCAATCCAGTCGAAGCTCGTCTCAGTCTCAGACTCAGACTGAACCTCGTATGCGTCGGAGGTCACGAGAACGTCCTCGAACGTCTCCGACTTGCCGGAGAGTTCGTGGGTGATGGTGATCGAGCAGGGAACCGGGACGCCATCCGAATCGTAGATCAGCGACTCGATGCTGACAGGCTCGTTGTCGGGGCCGTGGACGCGCTCGCCCTTGAACATCATCGAGCCGGAATAGCTGATGGACGTGACCGAGTAGCCGCTCGCCTTCAGCGAGGATTCCCGAATCTCGGAAATCTCAATGTCCTTGGTCGTGTCCAGCCGCGAGATCGGGACGCGGAGAGTACCCGCGTCAACCGCGCCGCCAGCGTCATCGAAGTCGGACTCACCGAAGTCGGTGTCCTCGAAGTCGCCTTCCGTAACCTGTTCGCCGCCCTTCGAGATGTTCAGAGTGATGTTCGCCGCGCTCTCAATCCGGTCAACGTTAGAAGCAGACATAATGAATTAGAAAGAGTGTTTTGAGTCTTTACGCCGAAGTCCCAATCGTAATCGTGTTCTCGATGAACCGGAGCGGCTTCGCCGTCTTCACCTGAATCTCAACAGCCGAGGTCGTCGCATCGACGCGGGACACCGACACGCGGTAGTCCGTAATCGCGTTCGACCGCTTGAGCGAGCGAAGTTGGTTGCTCAGTAGACCCTCAAGCGCCGCACGGACGGCGCGGCTGTTCAGCCGACCGATGAAGGGCTGTTCGTTCAGGCGAACGGTCGTGATAACGTAGTCCATCACGAGCCGCGTGAAGCCGAAGCGGATGCCCGCCTCCTCGGTATTCGTGTCGCTCACCGAGTTAACGTCGTCAGCAATCCGAGCGCCCTCGTTCTCGTCGGCCAGCGGAACAACGCGCTCGTCAATCAACGCACCGCGCTCAGCCTTGTTCAGACTGACAGCGAGCGACTTGACGGACGAGAGGCGCTTGTTGATCGGCGTGGTCGTGATACCGAGCTTTGCGCGAAGGCCAGCGTAGGCCCCGAGCGTGGAGTACCCCTCCGAGTCCCGAGCGGGGTAGAGAACCTGCACGCGAGAATCGTCGAACTGGTTGCTGTATTCGTCCGGGTCGATGCCAACGCCAGCACCGACGATAGCGACAGCGAGGTTGTATTCCGTCGCCATCGCCTTCACGACCTGCTGAGCGTCAGCCGTCACAGCCGAGTCCTCACTCAGCGTCGTGAAGAAGTCAACAGCGCCACCAGCACCGTCAGCAAGAGCCGCGTGGCCCGCCTCGTAGTCGGCGGTCGCGTAGTCAACGGAGTCGCCCGTGTTCCCGACCGTCAGCTCGGCGTCGATCTTGAACTCTCGGGACGACGGGTTCACGTACACCTCGCCAGCGCCCGGAGAGAGATCGGTCAGGTCTTCGTAGACCAGAACCGTGTTCAGTTCCGCGCCGTCGACGGTGAACACCGTGGCGGTCGCGTCCTCGCTCACGGGGCCTTCTGCGAGAGTGCCCGTGTTCGAGGCAAGACCGGAGAGGTCTTCGCCCGTAACGTCCACGAGGTCAACCGCGACCGCGTAGACCGGGTACGCGCCCTCGGAGAGAGCATCGAGGACGTTGCGGGTAAGGGGACTGCCCTCACCAAACCACTCGCGGGCAATCGTCGCGCGAGTAACCTGATAGACAGCGTTCGTCTCAGCCGAGCCGTTCTCAAGGTCAGCCTGTCCCACGATACCAACGTCAGCAGGAGCGCCCCCACTCGAAGTGACAGCGAGCGCCGAGTTGACATTCGTGACAATACCGGGTTCGATAGTGTTGCCGTAGTCAGCCATAGGTTAGAATTAGGAAATGTCGAAGTGTTTGGAGATAGACTGAATCACATCATCGGTAGAATCAGTCGTCTCGAAGAACGATACAAGCTCGAAGGCTTGGTGGATTTCAGTCTCAGCAGGCTCGTTGAACGTGTAGCTCACCGAACCCGAACTGAGAAGCCGGATTTCGTTCACATCCGGGTGGAACGATTCCCACGGCCTCTCACTCAGCGTAGCCAGCGCCGCTTGCAGATGAGTAAGAATGTCGTAGGCTCCCGTCTCGGAGTCGTCTCGAACGACGAGATCGAAGCGAAGCGTGTAGTAGAAGCGGTTGATTTCCGCAACTTCGTGACCCGTCGTTGAATCAAACTTAGAACCAGCGTAGTTCGAGTTGTGCGCGTTGATATTTCGCAGATCAACACCATCAATCAGAACTGCTGGAATCGGTCGCTCCTCCTCGATGCCCGCCGTATGGACAGGGGGAGGAATCCGACTGTTCAGCTCTGAGATTAGAGTTGAGACTGCTTCTTTAGGAAACATAGGAGAAAAGGAGAAGGAGAGAGCCGCTACGTCGCGTTAGTAAACGTCGTCCATCTCACCCTCGATGATTCGTTTCGCCATCATCGGCCCGACTTGCCGCATATGGGATTCTGCGTTTTCGCCCCCGTCCGGGCCGGGGTGCATGAAGTGAATCCCCTTCACGCCGTGGTGCTTGATGTGATTCTGGAGCCAAAACGCCTTACGGACGGTATCCTCGCCCCATTTCTCCATCAGCGCATCTATTTCGTCGTTAGCCATTCAGATTATTCGTCTACCCAATGAACCTGCGCTCCGTAGAACTGGAGATCACGAGCAAGACTTTCAAGCTGTTTGTCCCACGGCAACGGCACGAGCTGTTCGCTCGGCGCAACCGCACCACTCCGGCTCGTCTCTACAACTGGTTCACCCGTGTCCATTTCATCGTAGAGTAGGCCATCATCGAGGTCTTGGAGCAAGCCGAGGATTTCCTCGTGGTCGCCTTCGTACTCCCACGAGAATGTCTCGGTGGACTCATCGTACTCAGCCCACCCTTGGTTCCCCCGCTCGATGAATACAAACTTCATAGGAATCCCTCGTCTTTCAGTACCTTCTCGGCCTCGCTACTTACTGGTTTCCGTGTTAGCAGGTATGCCCTCACGAAGTACGGGTACGTGTCCACCAACACCCGGAGTTTCCGCAACTGCTTCCGACTCGGGTTCGGGACAGTCATAGCCTCGCTGAACGTGGACATGACCTCCTCGAAGTAAGTGGACGAATAGCCGCCCCGGAACACGATCTCCTTCGAGTCGGCCTTGTTCGGAGACTCGTCGTTTGCGATATGGACGACCTGATACCAGAACGCCATATTCGCCGCCTCCTGAAGCCGCTTCTTCGGCTCCGACTCGGGAGTGGTCAGCTCGGGGAACTCATCCATCGACTCGTCGTAGAACTTCCGTTCAATCGTCCCGACGAACTCGGGAGCGTCTTCTTTCGAGAGCGTGATTTCACCCCAATCGTTCGTCGAGGTCGCGTAAATCTCCCCGTCCTCGTCAACATAGAACCCCTCGTCGCCGTAGTCTTCGTGCGGCTTCTTGAATCCGTAAGCGATTGCGCTATTCGGGACGCCCTCCTCGTCACTCGATGAGAAGGTGGACGGAGAATTGGGGCCATCCCATCCCGTAAACTCGATTACTTCGACTTCCGCATCGCGGCGAACCGCAACGAAGTCGCCCTGTTCGAGCTTCATATCGTCGGGCTTGAGAACCTGCTTCGGCGTTACCTCCCGAATGTGGTCTTTCAGGGCTTCCGTCGCCGGAGACGTTCCCTGAGCATCGAGTCGCGCGATCACCTCTACCTCGTCTTCCCAATCATGGAAGCCGTAGGGTTCGAGCTGGTCGCGGTTGTCCTCGACGATGTTTCCGTTCGAGTACCGAACCCGGTTCGGGGTTGAACCGTCGCGGGCCATGTACGACTCGATGTATCCGTGAACTGCGTTTTCCTCATCGTAGGGATTCCAGTCGGGAAGCCCGGAGTCGTACATATGAGAGTGGGATGGGTCGTTACGCTTCGACCACGGCCCTGCGAAGTGGTACTCATCGGGGTCGTTCCCGTAGAACGTGTATTCGGCCTCAGTCGGCATACTGTATGCGTGACCGAACTCGTGTCCGAGCGTCGTATCCCACGAATTGCCTGAGCCGGGAGAGTGCTGGAGCCGCCAGCCGTCCGGGTCTGACCCGACGTGATCGCGGTCTTGTCGAATCCGAGCGTTCTCCCACTCGAAGATAACCCGACCGAGGTGTTCTCTGTCCCGAAACGACGGGAAGATGAAATCCTCCACGCCGTCGCGGAGACTCTGAACGTCAGCCGGGGAGGGAACACCGCCGTCCCCATTGGTCTTCGCCACTACATCATCGAAGTGGCCGAGCATCAGCTCGTTCTGCCGGGACTCCGAAACTTGTGTGAAGTCTTCGAGGTCACGAATGACCCATCCGTTCAGGTCGTCGTCAACGTCGAACTCCTCGCCGTTGTCCAACTCAACTTTGAAGCCGTCGTCCTTGTTGATCGGGAGACTTGAGACGACGCCACGGGCGGTTTCCCCCGAGTGTTCGTTGTACGCCACGACTTCGGCCTTGTAGTAGGCCATCTGAGCCTTCCCACCCGCTGTATCGCGGATGAAGACCCGCTTCATCGCTTCGGTAGCAAACGATTCGTCGTACTCCGGCCTGTCTTCGACCTGAAGAACCCGAGTGACCGGAACCATGTGGCTCTCGTCGGAGTCCACTTCTTCGACCACGTACCGGCGACTGTACCCGATGTAGTGGGCGTCACCCGTGACGTAGCCGTACAGGAGGTTCCCGTCTTCGTCGTACCAGTAGACGCGATCTCCTACGTCGGCCCGCCCGTCAGTATCCAGCGACGGGTGTTCTCCGAGCGGAGAGATAATGTCCGAGTAGTCAACGTCGTACCTGTCGCCCCCGCCGGTCAACGCGGTGAAGGCGTCGTCGTCCTTCGCTACAACGTCAACGAGGTAGTCAATATCCTCGTCGTGCTTGATGAACACTCGGTCGCCTTCGTCCACGTCGTCGCGGTCGTAGCGCCCTGTGAGCGACCGGGGAACGTCGGGGCCTACGTCGAACACGGAGCCGCCGTCGTCGCCGCCGCCGTCGTCGTCTCCCCCGAGGGAGAAGCCCTGCATCTTCCGGGCGACCCACGGGAGTAGGGCTTGAACCGGAGGGCCGCCGTCAGCGTACTCGGACGCCGGAACACCAGCATCGAGCGCCCCCGCGTGGGGAGCCTCATTGATGAGCTTGATACTGGAACGAGTCGCGGTATCCCGACCGTCGACGAGTCGGAACCCCTTGGCGACCTCGTAGTTGAAGTACGCCTGATTCCGATTGATGATTTCGAGGGCTTTGTCCCGACCAGACTCCGCGATCTGCTCGGTGGACTTGTCCATCCCGCGCTTCAAGTCGCGCTTGATGTTGCGGATGGTACGGTCTTCGCCCTTGACTCGAACCTTGATCTTCCCCATCGCTATTCAGAAACCTTCTTGCCGAAAATCGCAACGTGAGTGTCGTACACGGTCGGGGACTCCAGTTCGTAGAGAACCCTGTCGTACCGAATCCGGTCGTTACCACCGGGGGCGTCGTCGCGTGCGAATAGGAACACCGGGTGGTCGCGCTTCCGGGGGCCGCCCCGGTTGTTCAACTCCGTGTTCCGGTTTGGATATGTTCTAACGCATCGAGTGGTGTGAGAGAGAATCCAATCATACTCGGGGTTGTTAAACTCGTCAACCCCGGCCTTCCCCTCGATGAGAACGTCGACGTCTTTCCCAAGACGGTCAATCGCCGCGTGAGCTTGCCGTCGCATAATCAGAGTGAGACGCTACCGGAGTCGTCCTCCTCGTCAGTACCGTACTCCCGGTCAGTCCGAGAGACAGAGGAAAGACCGAACGCCGCGCCGGGCTTGGTAATCCGGCGAATGGCGCTCTCCATATTCCGATACCAAACGGTCGTCTCGTTATTCCGCTTGGCGAGAAGTGCCTTATTGTCTATCGCGCCTACCTGAACGGTCTGAGCATCGAGTTCGCCTGCGGCAACCTTGAGGAAAAGCTTGGTCGCCCAATTAAGGGCTTCTTCCTGAGCCGGGTCGCCATACCAGTCGATCTCGGCCTCGTGGAGTGAGGTTCGGAGCTTGATATGCCGCTTAGCGTCCGAAACGACAGCATCCATCTCCTCATCGGAGATTCGAGATTCCTCGATGCCGGTGAACGCCCGGACTTCGGATTTGAGTGTAGTATCGTCAGTTGCCATTGAATGTACGAAAAAGAAAAGTCGAACTCGAACTGCCCGTCCGCTTACGAGAAGTTCGCGCTCTCGCCCGTGAAGTGGACAGCGCCGAGCGGATTCGTCATGCTGACGCCGAACGACATCGTGCCGCTGGAGTTGATGATCTCACCCGGCTCGGTCGCGGGGCCACCCGTGGGGCGCGTGACCTGCATCGGACGGTCGATGTATTCCTTGACCGGGTTCTCACCGACGCCGATGACGTAGAACTCGTCGCCACGGAGGTACGGCGTGGTCATCAGCTCAACACCGTCGATGCTGAACGTCTGCTCACGCACGTCCTGCGAGCGCATCCCCGTCGCCATCGGGATGTGGTAGTCCATATCCCACGACAGCTCGTTGCGGAGCTTGCGCTTCAGGTCGATGGACATGAGCGCGACCTTCTGCCCGTTCCACCCGTGGTGGCGAAGCTCGTCAGCCGCGTACTCGATGTGTTCGCTCGCACGGGCCGAAGTCTGCCCGAGCAGGTCGTCCGTGCCCGAGAAAACGTGGGAGTGCGTGCGGTCGAAGCCGTACTCGCCGTGGTCGGGCACGTCGAACCAGACCGGCTCGCTACCGTCTGCGATGCCGTTGAAGATCACATCGTGGATGATGCGGTCTTCCGTTTCCTTGCCCTCAGCCAGCACATTACGAACCTGCTTCATAATGTGTTCGCTGGTGGACTTTTCGAGGAACCGCTGAGTGAACCCGAGCGACTTCCCGTATTCGCTCGTGCGAATGGTCATCTGGAGGTAGTCGTCGTCATCAGCGCGAGTCGTGCCGGGGAACTCGCCCTCACTCAGCTTTTCCCACTCGCCCGGCTCAGCCTCGATTTCCTGAAGGAAAGTCTGCTGATCGACCTGCTCAACGAACAGGTCGCGGAACGGGCGGTCAGCCTCGTTAAAGTAGTCAACGAGATTCTGAGTCTGCTCAGCAATCTCGACAAGCGGAACGTCGTCCTTAGTGAAGATTTCGCGGTTAACCATAAAGAGTTAGAAGATAGAGATTAAGTCTTTAGGCTGGTACTCTACGCCAGCGTCTCGTACTCGTGGTTCACGTCCAGAAGGAACGTGGTCGCGTTGACGGCAACCCCGAGGTACTGCACCAGTTCGCCCGACGCGCTCGGAGCGGTCTGCGTGACGCCGCCGCCGACGCCGAGATAGACCGGCTCGTTCGGGGCGAAGTCCACCGTGGCGTCCTCGTCTTCGAGGTAGATGCCGTGGGTGAAGTACGTCACTTCGTCGCCAGCCTGCGTGCGCTCCTTGTCGTAGGCGTCGTCGAGGCGGCGACCCATCGTGCCGTTGTCGTGGAGCGTGGCCGACCAGTACGAACGGTCGCGCACGTCCTCCATGAGAACGCCAATAGCGGGCTGTGCAACGCCAGCGTCAGCGTCGGCGGGGACGACGATGGTGTTCCCATCAACGTCCGCATCCAGACCAACGAGATCGCCCTCAAGCAGAGGGAGATTGGCCTCGGGGTCGAGAGTTTCACCGTCGCGGTTCAGCGGCGTGTCCTTGAACTTAGCGAACTTGAAGTTAGCCATTATATATCAGAAATTCCTTTGTTTAGAAGCCAAGCCCCGGAATATCCCCGAGGTACTCCTTTGCGAAGTCTGCCTTCGCGTCTTCGTCGTGCGTCTCACCGCGCTGGCCCATGTCAGAGAACTCGGCCTCCTCGTCCCCCTCGTCGTCCTCCTCCTCATCCTCGTCCGCCTCAGCGAACTCAGCAAGAAGCTCGCGCTTCCGCGAGATCGAGAACGCCGCCAGCTCGTCCTCACCAAGAGGCGAGGCTTCGGCAAGCTCGTCCGTCAGTTCAGCGTCGAACTCCTGAACCTCCGAGACGCGACCCTCAAGACCTTCGATAGTCTCGCTGGCCTGCTCGAACTCCGCAATATTCTGTTCCTGTGCTTCAGAGAACTGACGAACGAGCGAAGCAAGCTCGTCAGCCTCCATCTCATCGAGATCGGTGTCAAAAGTAACCTTCTGGAAATCCATGATTAGTTAGAAGGAGATAGTCTCCGTGCGGACAGAGAAGGCCGAGTTCTCCGAGGACTCCCCCACATCGAGGGGGTTGGCTTCGTCCTCATCATCGACAGCGGCGTTCACCTGCTCCATGATGTGTTCTGCGAAGGCGGCGCTCGGAAGTCCAAGCCCGCCATCATCGTAGCCTCCGGGGAACGGGACGGTACTGAACTCTCGAATCTGCCCGTCGATGAGTTCAGGCTCACCGTCGTCGTTCACCACCGCTTCATACTGATTACCGAACCCGACCGAGCCATCAGTCATCGTCGGCGGGGTGTACGTCAGGCGCTTCACCACTTCGTCGTGGGTCGGAGCGCCCGTGTTGAACACCCGATTCATCAGCATCAGCTTGCTCACCGACTCCTCAAACCACACCCGCTGGACTTTCCCAATCTCGTCCAGCGGGCGGTCAGAGTGGCCGAGCATATACGGCTCCTGTCCCGAGTAGTTCTTCTCCGCGACCTTCCGCAGAAACGTGTCCGTGATACGAACGCCGTTGCGGTCTTCGGGCGGGCCGGGTTCCATTGCTTCGTACACAACATCAACCGACAGGAGATCGCCCTCGTCGTCGCGGTTCTCACGCACCCCGTACTCGTTGAACCCATCGAGGTCAACGGACTCGGGGAAGTGCCGCCCGGCAGTAAACTCAAGCTGAGCGTCGGAATCAACCGGCGTCGGCTTATCGTCGGGCGGGGAATCGGTACTGGTCGAAAATTCGATTTCGTGTAGATCGAGACTCATAGCAGAGTAAAGAGATACGTCACAGCCGCCCCGAAACCGAGAGTAAGTGCAGTTACGAACGCCCCGATAATCAAGGAGTTACGTCGGCTACGGTTGTCGGTCTTCTCGACTTGTGCTTCCATCGGGACAATCCGGTTATCGCGCAGATTCTCCACTTGTTCGCGGTTGTTTCGAGAACGCTCGTCGGTACGAGCAAGCTGAGAGTTTAGGTCTTGAATCTCACTCAGAATACTCTTGAGGAGTTTCACCTCGGAGTCTCCATCCGGGGATTCAGCGGGCATTAGGCATTTTCATCCTCCGTGATGGACTGCCGATTACGCTCATCCGAGCTGTCTCGTCCCGATTCTCGGGACTTGACCTCCCCACCCGCCGACTCTACACCAGTCCCGGTGTCAGTCGGACGCCCACCATCAGGGTTCTGCGCCCTGTCGCCACGCCCGGCGAGTTCCGTAATAAGCGGAATAATCTCGCTCGTGAGCTGGTCGGGGGACGGCAGTTCAACCTCGGGGTCGATGCCAGCCCGCTCAGCGAACGCTTCGCGAGTGAGGAACCCGGACTGATAGAGCTTGATGAGCTTATCAATCTCAAGCCGCTTCTCAGCCGACGAGTGTTCCCCGAACTCAAATTCGGGAACTACGCCGTCAAACTCATCAAGCGAGGATTCCACCATCAGCGACTTGAGAATCTGGTTCTCAACAGCCGACTTGATGATGTTCTGAAGACGCTTGATACGCCGCTTGAACGCAGGCATAGAGGCGGTAGCTTCGCCCGTTGTGCCGCCCATGTTCATCAGGAGCGCGGGAATCCCAAGCCCCGTGATGATACGGTTCTGAAGATGCTCGAACGTCCCTTCGAGCTTCATAGCCCCTGCCGTCGATGAGGTAGAGGTCACGCCGACGATCTCGGATTCAACGTCGTGGGGAGCCGCGAGCATCGAATCCGGCTCGATCTGCTCCACGGTGTCCAACCACCCGGAGATTTGGTCTTCCGACCATTGCTCCTCCTCCGTCCCGAGCTTCCACAGCACGGGGGGATACGCCTTCGTCGCTACGAAGCGGGCGTAGTCGAACTCCATGTCGCGGAGCATATCCGCCTGCTCCTGAATCGGCTCGACGAACGACCGCCCGAAGTCCTCGGCGGGGTCTTTCGTGAACCAAAGCTCAGCGACCTCGTGTGGGTCGTAAATCGTCGCGTCGTCGTCGTCGGGGCCACCGCCACCCGGAGGCTCCAAAGCATACTTCGTGACGAACCCGTACTCGTCCGTCTTCTTGTGCATCCGCTCGGTCGGGAGAATACGCGGACGGAACCGCTCATCCTCCACAACCAACTCCATGAATGAGTGGCCGTCCTGAGCCGCGTACTCAACCCATTGGTTGAACACGCGCCAATACTCGGAGTTGTGAAGCAGAAGCGAGATCGGCGCAATGTCCTCCTCGGTCTGCTCCATCCCCGTACCGGGGACGTTCCGAGGTGAGATGTTGAAGCCGTCACCGCAGAGCCAGTCGATGAGCGTGTAAAGCCCCTCGTGAACGTGGGGGTCTGTGCGAACTATGTCTCGATTCTTCTGAATCTCCGACTTGGGAGCCTCAGATGATCGAGGGCCGGTGAATCGACTCCCACCACCCTGTCCGCGTTCCTTGATCGCGCCCTTCGGGGAGTCGGCGGCGAAGTCCATCCGCTCGCCCTCCTCGGGAGGGTCAACAAAATTTCCAGTAGTCATTTAAAAAGAGTAGATTAGAACTTCCGTCGCCGCCTTCCAGTTGAACGGCGTTTGTGTCTTGAGCTGTAACCGCGTTCCTTGCGTCCGTGCGAGAGAGCATACCCGCGACCGCCGGAGGACTGCCCGCTAATCTTCAAGCCCGCCCATCCGTCGCGTTCCTGTGGTTCTTCCACCTGAACCGAAGGGGTAACGTCCTCTCGCTGTTGGAGATTCCGTGACTTGTCGGCCTTGAAGTTCGGCGGGAACGCCGCGAGAACCGTCGCCATTGCGAGGTCATCCTTCCCCTCCGGGGCGTGTTCCTTCCCGGTGAACTTCGGCTTCTGCCAATCCTCCTTCTGCTGTTTGACAATCGCGCCGAGCTGTTCACGCAGAGGTTCGTCCTCGGGGAGCCACACGAGGTCGTTGTGAAGGGCGTAATTCATGTTGCCCATCATCTTCTCCACCTTGTCCTTCGCGGAGAAATTGAAGCCCGTATAGGCCCGTCCGATACGCCGCCGAACTTCGTCGTGGAACCCCTGCCCCACGCCCGTCATGTCCATCACAACGTTGGAAACGCCCATCGCGTGATACACCTGAGAGATACGCTCGGCAACCGCCGCAGGATTCTGCCGATTCGATGGAGTGATTCCCGCCTGCGAAAGCACGCGGTCGTTCACGATCTCCTTGTACCGGCAGTACCGACGCGGGCCTTCATGCTCGAAGAC
>ENA-ORDC01000505-ORDC01000505.1-marine-metagenome-genome-assembly--contig:-NODE-505-length-38113-cov-4.085813_pt1 | contig 38113 bp, 42 predicted proteins | sample MGYA00237783_ERZ508515 | MGnify/ENA primary metagenome ERZ508515 (study PRJEB26186, sample SAMN06268792) | marine metagenome | isolation source: Eden Landing Ponds, San Francisco, CA, USA | place... | reverse complement strand
GTGCTGGATGTTACAGCCGCCCTGGATGCCGAGTTCGCGGATCACCTTCAGCGCGGAGTCGCGCATCGCCTGGTGGCCCTCGTCGGGGATGACCTGCGAGGGCGTGACGACCGTCGACTCGCCGGTGTGGATGCCCATCGGGTCGATGTTCTCCATGTTGCAGATGATGATACACGAGTCGTCGGCGTCGCGCATCACCTCGTATTCGAGTTCGACCCACCCGGAGATGGACTCCGTGATGAGGACTTCGCTGTTGCGCGAGAGGCGGAGGCCCTTACGGACGCGGGAGACGAGTTCGTCCATCTCGTGGACGACGCCGGAGCCGGAGCCGCCGAGGGTGTAGGTCGTCCGCGAGATGACCGGTAGGCCGCCGACGGCGTCGACCGAGGCCTCGACGCGCTCTTCGAGGGCCTCCTCGGTGATGTTCTCGACCGCCTCGCTCTCCTCCAGCGAGATGGTCGTCGACTTCGGGACGGGCTGGCCGATGTTCTCCATCCGCTGGCGGAAGAGGTCGCGGTCCTCCGTCGCGTAGATGGTGTCGAGCGGCGTGCCCATGATGTCCACGTCGAACTCCTCTAAGACGCCCTCCTCGGCGAGTTCGGCCGTGACGTTGAGTCCGGTCTGCCCGCCCAGTCCGGCGATGACGCCGTCGGGGCGCTCGCGCTCGATAATCTCGGAGATGGCCTCGGTCGTGATGGGCTCGATGTAGACCTTGTCGGCCATCTCGGGGTCGGTCATGATTGTCGCGGGATTCGAGTTGACGAGGACAACTCGCGCGCCTTCCTCTCGGAGCGCGCGGCAGGCCTGCGCGCCGGAGTAGTCGAATTCCGCCGCCTGTCCAATCTGGATCGGGCCGCTTCCGATGAGCAAAATCGTCCGGTCCTCTGTGCCTTCCTGAGGTCCGGTCGAGGTGTCCTCGTCAGTCATCGTCGGAATCCAATCCGCACATCGTAATAAGTCCGGCGAAAAATTACGAGGTCCGAAACTCGATTGCGAATTTCGAAAAGCTCGTCGAACGACCCTCGCACGGCCGGGGAAGGCTTTTGAGGGGTATCCGAGTAGCGGCTACGCATGCCCGCGGTTTTCACGACGCCGCCGCCGCTCGACGCCGGGGGTCGCGTCGCGGTCGTCGCGCCGTCGCGTCCCATCGACGAGTCGCAGTTGGACCGAGCGTGCGCGCGACTCCGCGACGTGTTCTCGCTCGACCCGGTCGTCTTCGAGTCGGCCCGGCGCGACTGGGAGTGGCTCCGGGACAACCCGGCGGCGCGCGCGGAGGACGTGATGCAGGCCTTCGAGGACCCGTCGATACGCGGTGTCATCGCCGCCACCGGCGGCGACGACCAACTGCGGGTTCTCCCGCACCTCGACCCGGCGAGGCTGACCGCGTCGCCGACGCGGTTTTTCGGCTTCAGCGACAACGACAACCTCCGGCTGTTCCTCTGGACCCACGGGGTCGTGAGCTACGGCGCGACGCTCCACCCGACGCTCACCGTGGACCCCGAGCTACACCCGTACGTCGAGCGATACCTCCGCCGGGCGTTCTTCGAGCGCTCCATCGGCGTCGTCGAACCCGCGCCGGAGTGGACCGACGACTGGTTCGACTTCGACACCGAAGCACCGCGGGAGTGGCGCGACAACCCCGGTCGGACGTGGCGGGGCGACGAGCGCGTGACGGGGCGGCTCTGGGGCGGTAACTTCAGCGTCGTGAAGTGGCATCTTCAGACGGGGCGTTACCTCCCCGACCCAGACGACCTCGACGGCGCGGTGCTCGCGCTCGAAACCTCGGAGGACGTGCCGCTCCCCCGCGAGGTCCGCTACACCCTGCGGGCGATGGGCGAACGCGGGCTGTTAGAACGGTTCGACGGGCTCGTGGTGGGTCGCCCGCGGACGCACGCGCCCGGACTGGAGTGGGAGCCGCCGGCCGACTACGGCGCGCAACTCCGCGCGGCAGTGCTGTCGGTCCTCGACGCGTACAATCCCGACGCGACGGCGGTGTTCGACCTGGAGTTCGGCCACGCCGACCCCACGGTTCCGCTCCCGCTCGGCGCGAGGGCGACGCTGAACCCGGCGGTCGGCCGGCTTCGAATCGACTGAAAAGCGGGGCGCTCGGCGCGCGTTACATGTAGGGTTCGGGGTCGAGGTCGCGCTGGGCGCGGTACTGGTCGACGAACTCGCTCACGTCGAACTGCAACATCTTCGACTCGAACTCCGAGACGACTTCGTCGTCGTCGGCGTGGCTGACGGCGTGTTCCATCAGTTCCACGACGAGTTCGACGATTATCTCGTGGAGCCGTCGAGAGTCGAAATCGGTCGCCCAGACGATGCCCGCGCCGAGTTCGCCGTCCTCGGAGACGTCCTCGGAGACGACGGCCTCGGGGAACTCTTCGAGGACGATACCCATGAGATGGGCCGTCCCGAACTCGGGCATGTCGTCGCTCGTGGTCTCGATGGTCTCCTGAAGGATTTCGACGAGGAACTCCGGGAGGAAGCGGTCGGGCGGGTGGACGTCCATGACGACGGCGTGGCTGTCGCCGCACGGACAGTCGAACTCCCGTTTGCCCAAGTCGAGTTCCCGGACGCGCTTCGTCTCGCCGCAGGGGAGGTCCAAGACGGCCCCGCGGCCGCCGGGAACGCTCGGTCCAGACATACCCGTGGGTTGCGGTTCTCGCCGTTTAAACGTCGCGTTCTTCGGAATCGGCGCGCGCGGAACGAGACACCACGGAACGTCAGTTGCGGTCGGTCGTCGGTAGTCCTGTCGGCGAAAAACGGCGACGACTCGGTGCGAAACGCGCGGCGGCGTCCCCTCAGCGGCGGCCCGAGACGTAGACGATGGGACCGACGATGAGGAGCGTGATGCCGAGGAACAGGTAGTGCGGCTTGCCCAGCGTCACCGGGGTCAGAAGGAAGATGAGCCCGAACAGCGTGGCGTTGATACCGAGGACGTGTCGGGACTTCAGCGGTAGGGTTCCGACCGTCGACAGGATGAACACGAGCAACAGCGCCTGCCCGATGTTGTAGTCGAGCAGGAAGGTGTCTACGAGCTGAAGGGGAAGCATCTTGTTTTCTCGGTCGGTTCGAATCGACTATCAAAGTTCCGTTATTCTCGTTGGAAACCGGCGGTCGAACCCCCGGATATTGGGGCCGCCGGGGGGTCGGTGCGGTCCCGACCGGCGGCGAACACCGTTGTCGACGCGGGGTGACGTCCGACGCGCGGCGGCGGACTACCCCGACGGGCCGGTGATGTCAAGCGGTCGAAGCCACCCGTACCAGACGATAAAGATCATACCCGCGTAGCCGAGCGTGAACACGACCATCCCGAGGCCGTTGTAGCCGGCCTCGCCGAGCAGGCGGCGCGCCACCCCCGGGAGGACGATGCCGAGCGTCACGACCGCCGCGAGGAGGAGGTTCCCCCGCGACAGAAACGACTGCTTCGTCTCGCTCATGACCGCCACTCGGGGCCGAGGCGACGTGAATCGCACGGTTCTGAGAGCGACTTCGGCCCCGGCGACCGAGCGGGCGACTCGTCGCCGCCCGGCTGACTGCGCGTCGGCGCTGTCCGGTGCGCCCGGTCGGGTCGGTTTTTTGCCGCCGGCCGCCGAAGTGCGGGCGTGCCATCTGTTCCGGTCCTCGTCGCGTTCGCGGTCGCCGGCGCGGCCCTCGCGTGGCGGGGCGGCGACATGCTCGTCCAGGCCTCCGACCGGCTGGGTGCGTACTACGGCCTCCCCCCTATCGTGCAGGGAGCCATCATCGCCGCCGTGGGGTCGAGCTTCCCCGAGCTATCGAGCATCGTCATCGCCACGCTCCGCTACCAGTCGTTCGATATCGGCGTCGGCGCGGTCGTCGGGTCCGCCGTCTACAACATCCTCATCATCCCGGCGGTGTCGGCGCTCGTCGGCGAGGGCCAGCGGCTCGCCTCGAACCGCGACCTCGTCTACAAGGAGGCGCAGTTCTACCTGCTTTCTATCGCCGTCCTCGTGCTCACCTTCTCCCTCGCGGTCATCTACAGCCCCGCCACCGACACCGCGGGCCTCAACGGGTTCGTCACGCGCTCGCTGGCACTCATCCCGCTCGGGCTGTACGGGCTGTATCTGTTCATGCAGTACCACGACACGCTGGAGCACCGCGCGGGACTCACCGCCGTCGTCAACGACGTGAGCCCGGCCCGCGAGTGGCTCGCGCTCGGCGGGTCGCTCGCGGTCATCCTCGTCGGGGCAGAACTGCTCGTCCGCGCGGCGGTCGGCCTCGGCGACGCCTTCGGCACGTCGCCGTTTCTCTGGGGGCTGACGGTCGTCGCCGCCGGCACGAGCCTGCCGGACACCTTCGTCAGCGTCGCGGCCGCCCGGCAGGGCAACGCGCCGATGAGCCTCGCCAACGTCTTCGGGAGCAACGTCTTCGCGCTCCTCGTCGCCCTCCCGGTCGGCATCCTCGTCGCCGGGGGCGCGGTCATCAACTTCGAGGAGGTCGTGCCGATGATGAGTTTCCTCACGGGCGCGTCGGTCGTCTTCTTCGCCGTCCTCCGGACCGAGATGGCACTGACGCGCGGCGAGTCGTACGTCCTTCTCGCGACTTACGCGCTGTTCATCGCGTGGCTGGTCGCCGAAAGCCTCGGCGTGACCGGGGTGCTCGGCTGAGGCGACGCTCCGGAGTGACGACTCAGAAAACGGAAAACGGACTCGCCGCGGAAAGGGCAGTCGCGGCGAGCGAGGTTGATGACGACTGCACGCGCAGTCGGGGGTCGAGGGTCGGTCCGAACCCTGTTAGTCGCCGGGCGTGTTACCGCGCTGGTACCGACCGACCATCTTCCACATCGCCGCGTCGAGGTCCTCGCCGTCGGCGGCGGACTCAATCTGGCGGTACAGGTGTTCGGAGACGTCGATGGTTGGCATCACCAGCACGTATGTCGTGTACGGATTTAATACTACTGGGATACAGAATCGAGTAAATTTATTCGGAGCGGACGGGCGTCAAGCCACGAAACCGGGAGACAGCACCGCCGCCCGGGGTCGTGAGACGATTGTCACCGTGAGAAACTCGGAGTAGGAGGCGTGACAGAAATCGGAAGGTTCGCTACTGCCGCGCCTGCCGAAGCGACGCGCCGTCGAAGCGCTTCAACGCGAGTTCGCCCGCTTCGAGCGGGTCGACGGGCGTATCGTGTTCGTCGTCCATGTGTTCCATCACGAGAACGCCGACGCTCTCGCGGGAGTCGGCCGTGGAGGTGTGGCCGCACCCGTACAGACAGGTGAGTTCGTATTCCATGTTATTCGGTACCACAATCTATTGCGTGATATAGCTTTCTCTGTATTCGTCCGTTCGACCAGTCATGTGCTGGTAAATGCAGACGATTCTGTGCAAACAGGCCCGGAATTATGCTGAATAAGCAGGTATTTGAGTCAGACATTAGTGATTCTCTGTACCGAGGCAGTCGCCGCTCGGTCGGCGGAGTCGAGGCTTCGTCGCTGATTCGTCCCGACGGCACGAACGACGGACCGAGCGTTCTCTCGGTCAGTGGTATCCGCAGAAGTTGGGTGGCCGGGGAGTTCCAGCCCCTGACTCACATCGGCAACGAATCGTTACCGAATGAGTGGGCCAACGCGGATTTGAACCGCGGGCCTCCCGGTTATCAGCCGAGCGCTCAACCTGACTGAGCTATTGGCCCAGGTAAGCGCATTTACTCGTTGTGCGCTGTTGATTTTAAGACTTTCTTTTCGGAGGCGCGTTGGTGCGTGTTAGTGAATGTCGGCGTCGTCGGTCGATTGGGAGACTCGAAACGCGGGCCAACCGCGTGGCTACGCGGGTGAAGCGCCGGAACAGCCGACACCGGAGCGGAGAAGACGCGTTACGTGGAGTCGTTGCGGTCACCGTCGAAGCGATAGGAGTCGGGGTCGGCGTCGTAGACGCCGTCACCGCCACTACTCCCGCCACTCCCGCTCTTGCCGCTTCCGCCGGAACCGCTTCCACCGCTCGGGCCGGGCGAGCCACCGGGGCCGCCGGGACCGCCGGGGCCGAAGTCGCCCTGCGGGAAGCCGGTCGTCCAGACGTTGCCGGTGACGAAGCCGTCGGCGCGCTTGTCGAGGTACGGCTTGACGACGAAGCGCTTGAGCACCTCTCGGATGGGGTACCGGGTCATGGGGATGGCGAGCAGGAAGCCGATGGTGTCGGTGACGAGCCCCGGCGTGAGGAGGAACGCGCCCGCGGCGATGAGCAGGCCGCCGTCCATGACCTCGTTCGTCGGGAGGTCGCCCCCGGCGAACTTCGACTGGAGGCTTCTGAGGGTGTGTCGCCCCTCGGCGCGGACGATGAGCATCCCGACGAGTCCGGTCAGGACGACGAGTGCGACGGTCGGCACGAGGTTGATGTACTGCGCGACGACCACGAGTAGCAACGCGTCGGAGAGGGGGATGAGGAGCAAGAGCGCCATCAGCGTGCGCGTTCGCATGAGCGACACTACCGGGTCGCGGCCCATAGCCCTTTTGTCCCGCCCGCGACGCACCGGTCGCTCGAATCCGTCCGCGACGGTCGTCGAGGAACTCGCGCGACCCGCCGACGGCGACCGGTCGTGCCACGAGGGCTCGAAGCGCTTACCCGCGTCCACCGCGGATGGGTGGACATGACCGACGAGACGCGCGTCGAATGGCGAGAGTGGGGTCCCGACGCGTTCGCCGAGGCGCGAGCGGCGGACAAGCCGATTCTGCTTTCGCTGTCGGCGACGTGGTGCGAGGACTGTCACGAGATGGACGCCGAGACGTACGCCGAGCCGCGCATCGCGGCCAATCTCAACGACGGCTTCGTCCCGATTCGGGTGAACGTGGACCGCCAGCCGCGCATCCGCGAGCGGTACAACATGGGCGGCTTCCCCTCGACCGTCTTCCTCGCGCCCGACGGCCACCCCATCACGGGCGCGACGTTCATCGGCCCCGACGGCATGCGGCAGGTCATCGACCGCGTGCGCGAGGTCTGGGAGAAGAAGGGCGCGGACGCCGGACGGCTCCCGCGGGCGCTCAGGGGCGACCTCCCGCCCGCGGGCGAGGTCTCGCCGCAAATCGAATCGCACCTCGCCGGTCAGTTGGAAGTCGCCTTCGACGAGGCCCACGGCGGCTGGGGCGACGCCGCGAAGTTCCCGCTCCCGCGGACCGTCGAGTTCGCGCTGAAGCGCGACCGAAGCCGGGCGCTCCGGTCGCTCGACGCGATTCGCGACGGCCTGTACGACCCCGTCGAGGGCGGCTTCTTCCGCTACGCCGACGACGCCGCGTGGTCGAAGCCGAACCGCGAGAAGACGCTCGAATCGAACGCCGCGCTCCTGCGGGCGTTCGCCAACGGCTACCGCTACTCCGGCGAGGACGCCTACCTCGACCCGGCCGCGGGGACCGCCGACTTCCTCGTCGACTCGCTGTGGACCGGAACCGGGTTCGCCGGGAGCATGGGCCCCGCCGCGGGGACGGACTACTACCTCCTCGGGGAGGAGGGCCGCGACAACGCTCCCGGCCCCCGAACCGACCTCACGGTGTACGCCGGCGGCAACGCTCTCGCCGCGGACGCGCTGTTGGTGTTGGCGGGCCTCACCGACGACGAACGGGCCCGCGAGTTCGGCTCTCGCGCGCTCGCTCGCGTCGCCGAGGACCTCGTCGACGACGGTGTCGTGACCCATTTCCGGTCCGGCGGCGACGCGGGCGAGGAACTTCTGCTCGAAGACCAGGCGCGCGTCGTCGCCGCGGCCTGCCGCGCTCGGCAGGTGCTCGGCGACGAGTCGGTGGCGGGCGAACCGCTCCTCGAACTCGCCGCCGGAGTCGCCGACGCCGCCATCGGCGAGCTGTTCGACGAGGGCTCGTTCCTCGACGGCCCCGCGAGCGGCGAGGCGCTCCTGTCGTCGCCGCTCCGCCCGCTCGACGGGAACGTGGAGATGGCGAACGCGCTTCTCGACCTCGCGGCGCTCACCGGGGAGGGGCGCTACCGCGACGTGGCACAGGAGACCGTCGCCGCGTTTGCGGGCGCGTGGGACCGCATCGGCGTGCAGGTCGCCGCCTACGGGACCGCGGCGGCGCGGGTGCTCCGCGACCCGCTTCTCGTCGAACTCAACGACGGGGTCGGCTCCGACCTCCACAGGGCGGCGCTCCGCGTCGCGGACCACGAAGCGCTCGTCGTCCCCGAGGCCGACGTCGCCGACCTCGCCGACGGAACTGCGCGCGTCAGTACCGGCGAGACGACGGTGGAGGCAACCACTCCCGAGGAGTTGATGGAAGCGGTCTCCTCGGCCACGCCCGACGCCTGACAGCGACCGGCGGGAACCGCAGACCGGTGTAAACATCCGGTTTGTTTATTAAGGAGAAACGAGACGGACGGTGCATGACCAGTCTGCGAGACCTCGGGCTGTCCGAGTACGAGGCCCGAGCCTACCGCGCGCTCCTGCGGACGGGGGCGACGACGGCCAAGGAGTTATCCCGCGCCAGCGACGTTCCCATGGGCCGCGTCTACGACGTGCTGAACAGCCTCGAACAGTACCACCTCATCCGGAGTCAGGCGGCCAGCCGGCCGAAGAAGTACGTCGCGGTCGAGCCCGACACGGCGCTGGACCGCCTGCTCGAATCGAAGCGCCAAGAGCTGGCCGAGAAGGCCGAGCAGTACGAGAACGTCGTCGACGAGCTGACCGACGAACTCGACGCCGGGGAGCCGGTCCACGACCAGTTCTGGACGGCCGCGGTCGGCGCGGACGAGACCATCGACCTGCTCGTCGAGCGCCTCGCGGCGGCCGACGACTCGCTCGTGATGGTCGCCGGGACGCCCTCGCCGCAGTTCGACCTCGACGCCGTCGGCGACCTCGTCGTCGAGGAACTGGAGGCCGCGCTCGACCGCGGGGTCGAAGTGTCGATGCTCATGTCGCCCGGCCTCGTCGACAGCCTGCCCGAGAGCGTCGGCCAGAGCTACGTGAACCGGCTGTCGAGCACGTCGAACTTCCACGCGCGAACCGCGGAGAACGTCACGGGCGTGTTCAACCTCATCGACGACGTTGAGGTCTGTATCGAGGTGCCGAACCCCCTCGACCCCGGCCAGGCGTTCGCCATGATCGACCTGAAAGACCCCGAGTTCGCCGCCGACCTCCGAGCGACGTTCGACCCGCGTTGGGAGAAAGCAGAACCCCTCTCGCTGTAGCGGTTCACGGCGGCAGAAAAATCGAGCTCGGGGGTCCGAAAAACGAGCGTCTCGGGCGTCGAGAGCGTTCAGGCGTCGAGTTCGTCGCGGAGCTGTTCCAGCGTCACCTCGCGCTCGGCGTGCGCGTTGTGCTGGTGAATCGACTCGTCGTTCGACTGTTTCATGTGGACCACCGCGTCGTCGCCGAGGTGCGAAAGCGCGTCGACGGAGAGCTCGGCCATCGAGCGGACGCAGTCCTCCACGAACTTCGCGTTGGCGTGGGCGTGGTAGGTCATGTGGTCCTCGTCGGGGCGCTTTGCGAGGTTGTAGATACGGGCCGACATCGAGTCGCGGGCGATGTCGATGAGCTCCATGAGGTCGACCTCGGGCGAGCCCTGCGTCTCGACGGTGAGCGTGGCGTGGCCGCGCTGGGAGTGGCCCGGCTGGGGCACCTTGTCGAGGAACTCCTCGATGGTGTCGTCGTCCACGGAGAGGTCCTGTAACACGTCGCGGGCGCGGGAGGCGGACATGCCCTGCGAGCAGGGACAGACGGTCATGCCGACCACTTCCGCACCGATTTCCTCGCGGGTTCCCTCGTCGGTCGCGGTGGCGCTGGCGATGATCTGCGCGGTGCTCTGGGTGGAGAGTCCGCTGGCGGGGGTGTCCTCGCGGACGACGAGTTCGGCGGTCATACTGACCTCGGCGGTCGTCGTGTAGTCGTGTTTGGCGAGGAGGCGCTCGGCGGCGTCGCCGCACATGTCCTCGACGCGGTAGGCCGGCTCGGAGACGGCCGACTCGAGGACCTCGTCGATGACCTGCATATTCCGGCTCATGTCGATGCCCTTGCGGCCGCCGGGGAGGTCGACGAACACTTCGAACTCAGCCATCAAGACGAGGGGTCGCTTCCCGTCGCGGGCGATCTTGACGAGCTTCTCGACGCCTGTGACGCCGACCTGGCTCAGCCCGACGGTCACGTCCGGCTGGGAGGCCTGTACGTCAGGCAACTGGTGACTCATCGGAGAATAAGAAGTGCCGTTGCTGATTAGTGCTTTCGATAGGGGAACCGAATCGCGGGCGAACGCGCCGCTGTGTTCCGACTAGGGCCAGTCGTCGCGCCCCTCGTCCTCGAAGGGGTCGGCGGAGGCGTCGTCGTCCCCGGCGAGCACCCACTCGGCGGCCTCGGCGGCGTCCTCGACGGCGAGGTACTCCCAGCCGGTCTCCTCGGCCACCGCGCGGTCCTCGTCGGACGTGCCGACGAAGACGTGCCGGTCGGTGTCGAACTGGCGCATCACGTTTTCGAGGCTCTCTTCGACGCCGCGCGGGCCGGAGAAGAAATCCTGCCGGATGCGCTCTTTCCGGGTGAAGTTCGTCACGACGTAGGTCGGCTTCTCGCTCACCACGCCGATGTACTTCGTCCACGTCCGCGCGTCGGAAAACGCCGCGTTCGGGTCGCCGAGCCGTTTGAGCGCCGACAGTTCGAACGCGAGCGTCATCGTTCCTTGGCCGCCACCTGTTGCCATACCCGGCGATAGGCGGCGACGCGTGGAAAACGACTTCGGTCCCGGCCGTCCGCGAGCGGGAGGCCGTCGGCGTGGGGCCGGTCGAGACGGCAGAGAATGTGAGCGACGGGGCGTACGCAGAGAAATTACTTGACGTGAACGTAGTCGGTGAACACCACGACGTCGCCCCGCGAGAGCCGCGAGGTGGCCGGGTCGATGTCGAGCGGCCCCGAGGGGCTGGCGGCCGCGAGCGCGCGTTGGGTCCGCTCGCTCAACTCGTCGAAGTGGTGGACGCGCGCACCGGGCGGTACGTCGGAGACGGGTGCGACGGTCGTCGGCGCGGTGGCGTCCGGAGAAGACGGGTGTTGTCCGTCTTTTGATGACATGTGGTAACACACTCCATGGATATGGATAAATGTTTGGTCGTTGGGGCGTGGGACGACGAGCGAACGGACGGGTTGGCGACGGTGAGTGCGCCGGACGAAAGCGAGCCAAAAACGGGAGATGAGCGAACCACGGACGCGGTCGGGCGCGAGCCGAACCGGGCGGAACACGCGCAGACGCGGCTGGACGGGTGAAAACACCGGGTGCGGTGTCCCGAGTTACTGTTCGGCCGCCGCGCCTTCGAGGTCGTCGAGCTGGAAGTCCTGCTTCACGAGGACCTCCTTCTGGCCGCTCACGTCGACCTGTTCGCGCATGAGCTTCTTGTATTTCGTCTGCGGCGAGAGGTCGCCGATGAGGACGCCGCCGACGATTTTGCCGTCCTTGATGGCGAGTCGCCGCCACTCGGTGTCGGAGTACTTGGCCTCGACGTGGTCGTCGCCGAGCGTCGGGTGGCCGAACGAGAGGAACGGGAAGTCGAAGTGAGTGATGGAGTACGACGAGACCCAGCGGAACTCCTCGGAGCCGTAGTCGACCATGTTCTTGGCCGCGATGGTGCCCTGCTCTTTGGCGGAGCCCCACGCGCCGTTCTGGGCGCGGTCGCCGAGGATGAGGTCGTGGAACTCGGTGATGTCACCGGCCGCGAAGATGTCCTCGTGGTTCGTCCGCATGAACTCGTCCGTGTAGACGCCGTTGTCGTACTCGATGTCGGTGCCACCGAGAATCTCCGTGTTGAAGTTCAGGCCGATGGCGATGCCGACGAAGTCGGCGTCGTAGCGGTCGTCGTTGGGGTCGACGGCGGTCGTGACGCGGTCGTTCTCGTCGACCTCGAAGTGGTCGACGCCGGAGTCGAAGACGGGTTCGACGTTGCGCTCGCGGAGCGCCTCGTGGATGATTTCCGCGCCCTCCTCGGAGAGCGCGTAACGCCACCAGCACTCGCCGCGCATGAGGTACTTGCCCTCGACGTCCTGTGCGGCCGTGATGGCCGCGAGGTCGATGCCGAGCAGGCCCGCGCCGATGACGACGGAGCTGTCCGCGCCCTCGATGTGCTCTTTGATGTCGCGGGCGTCCTGGAACGTCCAGAAGTGGTGGATGCCCTCGGCGTCGGAGTTCCCGACGGGGAGTTGGGTCGGCGTGCCGCCGATGGCGAGGAGGAGTTTGTCGTAGTCGTACTCGGTGCCGTCGTGGGCGGTGACGGTGTGGCTCTCGGGGTCGATGTCCGTGACGAGCGTGTCGAGTTCGAGGTCGACGTCGCGGTCGTCGTACCACGACTCGTCGTGGATAGAGATGGGGGCCTCGGGGAGTTTGCCCTTGGCGAATTCCTTGATGAGAATGCGATTGTACAGCGGTTCGCCCTCGTCCGTGATGATGGTGATGTCGGCGTCGGGTTCCTCTTCGCGGAGTGTCTCAGCCGCTGAGGCCCCGGCGATACCGTCGCCGACGATCACGTACGATTGGCTCATGACCCGACGTTTGTATTCGGGGTTAATGTGGATTGCTATCTCCCTCATGATTGTTTCGCAGTCGGAAATCGATGGGAGATGGGAAGACTGGAGCCGAATCGCCCGGTGTTACTGCGTCTCACCGACCCGCTCCGCGAAGCCGCCGTCGGCGGCGGGGCACTCCGACGGTACCGACGCCGCGTCGTCGTCGCCGCGAGCGAGCGCGTCGCGGGCGAGGCCGCGGACGCGGCCGGGAACGCCGCTGGCGGCGACGATACCGACGACGCCGCGAACCCCGACGATGCCGGCCGCGAAGCCGAGCGGCCACCCGAGGAACAGCGCCACGAGACCGAGACCGGGCGCGAGCGGGGCGACGAGCGTCGCGACGGCGGTGGCCGCGAAGACACCGACGACCGCCGCAACCGCGACGAGCGCCGTCTCTGAGAGCGTTCTGAACCGACTCGGGACCGTCTCTCGCGCGTTGCCGCGGCCGAAGTGGATACCGTCGAACATGGTCGTTCTCCTCGTTTGGAGGGACGACCGCCGACACCAAAAGGGTAATCTGAATTACATTTCTGTAAGCGGGCTTACCGTAGCGTGCTTATGAAATTTTCTCGACAGCTTCGACCGTGGAGTCGACGACCGAGAGGTCGCCGTCGAGTTCGACGACGAGCGCCGCGTCCTCCTGTTCGATGCGGACGCGGATGCGCCACGGCTCCTCGGAGACGACGGTGAGCGCGTCGTCGCCGACGACCCACGGGAACCGCCAGAACGGCGTCCCGCACACGTCGTTCCCCCGCGAGGAGAGGAAGCCGAGGACGGTCGATTCGTCGAGGAGGACCAGTCCCACGGGGGAGACGGCCTCGTAGGCGCACTGGGCACAGCGGTGGGTCACGACCACGTCGACGTCGAACGGGTCGGCGTCGCGGGACAGCGAGGTGCTCGTCGTCCCGCCGCACTCGGGGCAGACGCCGTCGGCGGCGAGGCAGTGGAGGTGTCGCACGCGCTGGTCGAACGCCGACAGGAGCGCCTCGGAGCTACGGCCTTCGAGGCCGCCGGGCGGGAACTCCTCGTGGGCGTGAGTGCGCGCGCAGTCGGCACAGGAGATGGTGAGTTTCTCGTCGCCGTAGTCGGCTTCGAGCGAGCCGCCGCAGGCGACACAAGAGCCCGGGGCCGAAAACGCGGGGAGGACGGGGTCCTCGTTGAACGTCCCCGCGAGCACGGCGCGGACGACCTTCTCGCCGGCGTGCCGGAAGTCGTAGCCGTCGTCGGTCTTGCGGACGAACTGGCCGCGGAGCTTTCCGAGGTGGTAGTTGAAGCGCGCGCTGTCGTCGACGCCGACCCGTCGGCGGAGCTCCGAGAAGGGGACGGGGCGGTCGGGTGACTCCCACAGCGCTTCGAGGATGGTGAGTCGGGTCTCGTCGGCGACGATGCCGAACGCTTCGGCCGGCGAGATGCAGTCGTCGCACTCGAGGACCGAGTCCTCGCGGACGGAGGCGGAGTCGCTCATACCCCTCACATGCGGGCGAACCGCATTAAATCACGTCGTGAAATCTCGTTCGGGAGACCCGACTCGCGCCCGCGTCGCGCCGGGGGCCCACGGCGTCGCTCGCGGGACGCGCGACACCGACGCCCCCGGAGACGTGGTCTTTACGTGTATTCGACCCGAAGCGAACGACGAAATGAAGATTCGCCAGAACATCCGCCATTTCGCGACGAAGAAGGCGCTCACCATGCCGGTCATCGGCGACATCGCCACCGAGAAGATGGTGGACCTCCACGTTCGCATCTTCGGCGAGCGCGCGGACCCAGACCGCAGAGCCGAGCGCGAAGACCACATGGCGGCGTTCTTCGAGTGCACGTTCGACACCTATATCGCGGCGCTCGACGCGGGCTACCCCGAGGTCGAGGCCCGCGAGATAACCCACGTCCAGGCCAACTTCGACTTCTACAACCACGGCTGGACCGAGATGATGGAGATTCCGGTCGACGAAATCGAGGCCCACTACGAGCGCTACGAGGAGTTCTTCGAGCGCCACGGCATCGACATCGCCGACCCGCTCGGCGAGTTCCGCACTCTCGACATCCCGGACGCGCCCGCGACGCTCGACAAGCTCGACGACCCGGACCACCCCCACGCGGAGGGCGGCTTCGCCGACGACGTGTACGTCGAAGACGACTCCGGCGAGGTCGGCGTCGGCGGGGCGGATGAACCCGAGGACGTGGACGTGTCGGCCGCGCCGGGGATGCAGGACGTCGACCGCACCGACGAGAAGACCGCTTAACAGAGGCCGCGCGGAGTCGGGTCCCGCTCAGTCGTCGGTCGGCACGCGGGGGCCGACGTCGACGACGCTGTGTTTCCACGTCCCGCGGGTGAACCACGCGAAGGCGAGAATCGCCACCCCGACGTTCGAGAAGGCGATGCCGTACCAGATGCCGGTCGGGCCCATGGAGAACAGTTCCACGAGCACGAACGCCGCGGGGATGCGAAGCACCCACAGCGAGATGAGCGAGAACACCATCGCCGTCCGGGTCGAGCCGCTCCCGCGGAACCCGCCGTTGACGACGTTGAACGCCCCGAGGAACAGGAACGTCGGCCCGATGATTCGCAGGTAGTCCACGCCGATGGCGATGACCGCCTCCTCGCCGGGGATGAACACCGCGACGATGGGTTCGGCGAACAGGTACGCGGCGGCGGAGACGAACACCAGCGCGGCGACGATGATGCCGACACCCCAGAACACGGCGCGTTCGGCGCGGTCCGGCTGGTCCGCGCCGAGGTTCTGGCCGACGACCGTCGAGGTCCCCTGGGCGAGACCGATGGCCGGCAGGAAGACCAGCGAGTTGAGGCGGTTGCCGATACCGAACGCGGCGACCGCGGTCTCGGTGCTGGCTCCGCCGGCGTTGACGGCGGCGTAGGCGACGAGCGCCGTGAGGGCGGTCACGCCGAGCGCGCGGGTCGACTGCTCGATGCTCGACGGCGCGCCGATGCGGACGATGCGCTCGACCGTCTCACGCTCCGGAATCAGGTCGCGCGGCGAGAGGCTGATGCCGACCCGCCCCGACAGCAGGAGCCAGAAGCCGACGAGCGCGCCGACGCCGCGGGAGAACACCGTGGCGATGGCCGCACCCTGCACGCCGAAGCCGGTGAAGCCGGTCGCGGCGAAAAGCGACTGCCCGAGGCCTTCGAGGCCGACGAGGCCGAATATCGGGTTCGCGTTGAACCCGAGGATGAGAAACGGGTCGAGAAAGACGTTGATGACGACGCCGAGCGCCATCAGGTACATCGGCGTCCTCGTGTCGCCCCACCCGCGGAGGAGCGCCTGAAAGATGAAGAAGCCGAACATGAACGCGACGCCGAGGAAGATGGTGCGCGTGTACTCGACGGCCAACTGGTGGACCTCCGTGCCGGGCGTCGTCCCGATGAGCGGGAGCAGTATCGGCGTCAACAGATAGCCGATGACCGCGAACCCGGCCGAAAGCAGGATGACGAATCCGAGGGTCTGACCGGCGGCGTGGTCGACCTCGTCGTGGTTGCCCGCGCCCTTGTTCTGGGCGACGAGGACCGTCCCCGCGACGGTGAAGCCGCCGCCGAACGAGATCATGAGGAAGACGAGCGGCCACGAAAAGGACAGCGCCGAGACGGCCTCGGAGCCGACGCGGCCGACCCAGAAGGTGTCGGCGAGGTTGTACGCCACCTGCATGATCTGCGAGAAGACGAGCGGGAGCGACAGCACCAACATCGGCTTGACGAGGTCGCCGTCGACGAGGTTGACGTCCCGGGCCTTCGCGCTCATTCGTCGCCCTCCTCGCGCACGAGGCTCTCGACGACGAACTCGTCGAGCGCGGCGCGGACCTCGGTCGGCGCGTCGAAGGCGGACTGACTCGTCGTCTCGGTTCCCGAGGGGTCGGTCACGGCGACGCGCTGGAGGCGCGCGCCGTCGAGCGCGGCGAACAACAGCGACGCGGTCCGGTCGGCGTCGACCTCGCGGAACTGTCCTCGCTCGACCCCCTCGCGGATGATGTCGGCGAGGCGGCGACGGATGACCGCCTCGTTGCGGGCGATCTGCTCGCGGTAGGCCTCGACGTAGGGGGCCTGCGTCCGGAGTTCGTTGAGCGCCAGTCCGAAGCGGTCGTAGTCGTGGTCGTCGTCCGCTCCGGGGACCATCTTGTCGAGGAGGACCCGGAGGCGCGTTTCGGGGGCGTCGCCCTCGGTCGCGGCGACCCGCGCTTCGAAGCGGTCGAACAGGTAGCCGAGAAAGGCGACGAGCAGTTGCTGTTTCGTCCCGTAGTGGTAATGGAGGAGGGACTTGCTCTTTCCGGCCTCGTCTGCGATTCGTTGCATCGTCAGGTCCGCGTAGCCGTGGGCGCACAGCGCCCGGTAGGTCGCGGCCATCAGTTCTTCGTGGACCTCGTCGGGGACCGACTGGTCCAGCGTTTCGTCTGCACTCACTAACTGACTAGTCAGTCAGGGAGTTAAAAAGGGGTTGCGAACGAGAACCCGATTGCCGGTAAGTGTGCGACTGAGAGACACGAGAGAACGCGGCACGGCACGAGCGCCGCGAGCGGGTGAGAAGCGCCTCGAAACTCGGAGCCGAGGTCGTTACAGGCGTCGGTCGATTCGGTCTGCGACCTCGTAGCCGGCGACGATGCCGCCGTTGAGCGACCGCTCGGGATACTGCGCCTCCGACGCCATCCCCGCGTAGTAGACGCCCTCGGCCACGTCCTCAGAGAGGTCGTACGGGACCACGAGGTCGAGGTAGCCACGTTCGTACACCGGGCCGGCCCGCGGGTTGCGGGCGATGCGGAACTCCTCGACCGCAGAGCGGTCGAAGTCGGGGAACATGTCCGCGATCTCGTCGAACCAGACGTCTTCGACCTCCTCGTCGCTCATCTGCCAGAGTTCTTCGTGCGGTCCCTGCACGTAGCTCGCGACGTACAGCAGGTGGTCGCCGCCGTAGCGTTCCTTCGGCACGAAGTTCGTGTGCTCGATGAGCGACCCGAACGGCGCGTCGTGGGCGATGTTGAGCCAGTAGGTGTCCATCAGCGACTCCGACATGGTCGCCAGCCCGCAGACCGCCCCCTGGAAGTCGATGTCGCAGGGGAATCCCGTGAGGTCTTCGAGCACGTTCGGCATCGTCGCCACGACGACCGACTCGACCTCGTGGGTCTCGGTCCCCTCGTCGGTGTCGACGGTCAGCGTCGAAACCGCCTCGCCGTCGGTGTCGAGTTCGGTCACGCGCGCGCCGGTCTCGATGTGCTCGCGACCGACCGCCTCGACGAGCGCGTCGATGAAGGGCGAAAAGCCGCCGTCGAAGTAGCCGAGTTTCTCGCCGCGAAGCAGGTCGCGCTCGCCACGGAAGCGCACGCGCCCGAGGAACCACGACGCCGACACGTCGTGTTTCCGCTCGCCGAACTTCCCGTCGAGGAGCGGGTCGACGAAGTTGTCGTAGACGCCGCGGGTCGTGTGCTCGACGACGAACTCCTCGATTGGAGTGTGTTCGTACTCGGCGAGGTCCTCGTAGGCGTCGAAGTCGGGGACGCCCCCGCGGACGTCGACGCCGAGGGTGAGCATGCCGAGGCGGAACTTGTCGTAGAGGCTCATGTGGGGGTAGGCGGCGATCTGCCACGCGGTGTCCAGCGGATGGACGACGCCGTCGACGTAGTAGGCGTTCTTGCCGATGCGCCACTCCAAGTCGTCTTCGAGGCCGAGTTCTTCGGCGAGTTCGACGATGGTCTCTTCGGACTTCGAGAGGTGGTGGTAGAACTTCTCGATGTCGTCGCCGTCCGTCTCGTAGGTCGCCGCGAGACCGCCGAGAGAGTCGGCCGCCTCGAAAACCCGAACGTCGTGACCCCGGTTCTGGAGTCGGTACGCCGCGGCGAGGCCCGCGATGCCGCCGCCGACGATGCCTATCATGCCCCGACGTTCGGCGTCGGGTGGAAAGTCCTTTCTGATTGGCCGGATGCGCCGCCATCGGAGCCGGCGACCGCGGGGCACATCGTCGCGGTCGCCGAGCGACCGAGACGGGGGTCGTTGCGACGTTCGCCACATTTTTATCTGCGATAAGGCAACAGCGGGGCATGGTTACGGTCCGCGCACCCGCCACGAGCGCCAACCTCGGAAGTGGGTTCGATGTCTTCGGCGTGGCTCTCGACCGCCCCGCCGACATCGTGCACGTCGAACGGGCGGACCGGACGACAATCGAACTGACCGGCGTCGGAAGCCAGTACATCCCGACCGACCCCGACCGGAACGTCGTCGGCGCGGTCGCGGAGGCGCTCGACGCCCCCGCGCACATCCGCATCGACAAGGGCGTCCGCCCGTCGTCCGGACTCGGGTCGTCGGCGGCGAGTTCGGCCGCCGCCGCCGTCGCGCTGAACGAACTGTACGACCGCGGCCTCTCCCGGGAGGAACTCGTCCCCGTCGCCGCCGAGGGCGAGGCCGTCGTCTCCGGCGAGGCCCACGCCGACAACGTCGCACCCGCGCTCCTCGGCGGCTTCACCGTCGCGACCGACGAGGGCGTCACGACCGTCGACGCCGACATCCCGCTCGTCGCCTGCCTCCCCGAAATCGCCGTCTCGACCCGCGACGCCCGCCGCGTCGTCCCGACCGACGCCAGCATCGAGGACATGGTCCACACGGTCGGCCGGGCGGCGACCCTCGCGGTCGGGATGTGCCGCCGCGATGCCGACCTCGTCGGCGCGGGGATGGACGACCGCGTCGTCACGCCCGCTCGGGCGGAACTAATAAACGGCTATCACGAAGTCCGGGAGGCCGCCCTCGACGCGGGCGCATCCGGCGTCACCGTCTCCGGTGCCGGCCCGTCGGTCCTCGGCGTCTGCCAAGCCGCCGACCGCACCCGCGTCGCCGGCGCGATGCTCGAAGCGTTCGACGAGGCGGAGGTGAACGCCCGCGCCTACAAGACGCGGGTCGGTCGCGGGACCGAAGTACTCGAACCCTGAGTAGTACAGAGAGAACCACTCCCACACGCTATTCTCGTTTTTTCTCTCCTCTGAGCCACTGCAACGCGTTATCGCGGTCGCTGGTAACACGATTCCGAGAAGGCTTTTCTCACTATCACGATATATTCGAATCATGGAACGAGCACTCGTCGTCGTCTCCCCCGAAGAACGGTCACACCGAATCCTCCGCGAAGCCGGCGAACTCGCCGCCGGGAGCGGCGCGGAACTCATCGTCCTCACCGTCCTCCCGGACGAGGAGTTCGAGCGGACCCGCTCGGCGCTCGCCAGCGTCGGCTCCTCGGACGTGGTCTACGGCATCGACCAGGCCATCGAGTCGGCCACCCGCCGCGCCAAACGCGTCGCCCGCGAGGCGTTCGAGGGACTGGACCTCGACTACCGCATCGTCGCCGACATCGGCCCCGAGGCGGACACCATCCTCGAAACGGCCCGCTGGGAGGGCTGTGACCACCTCTTTATCGCCGGTCGCCGCCGCTCGCCCGCCGGGAAACTCATCTCCCGGGACATGACGCAGTCGGTCATGCTCAACTTCGACGGCCCGGTCACCGTCCTCCTCGGCGAGGAGTCGTCCGACGACGCGTCGGGAAAGGAAAAAGGGAAGTCGGGACTCCTCGCCTGAGAGCGGACGACGTACCGAGCCGGAAAAATCGAGTCGAAAACCGAGACGGTCGAGCGCGTCGATTGCCGCCGCGTTAGACGCCGCGGCCCTGCAGTTTGTCCTCGTCGGCCATGCCGACGTTCGCCTCGCCTTTCATGCCCTTGCCGATGCCGGCGGCGATGTCGGCGAGCGTGTCGGGGTCGTCCCAGTTGTTGACCGCCTCGACGATGGCCTCGCCCATCTGTTCGGGGTCCTCCGCGCCGAAGATGCCGGAGCCGACGAAGATGCCGTCGCACTCGTGGTACATCATGAGCGCGGCGTCCGCGGGCGTGGCGATGCCGCCGGCCGCGAAGTTGACGACCGGCAGGCGGCCCATCTCGGCCGTCTCGTGGACGAGTTCGGCGGGCGCTTCGTGCTCGCGCGCCCACTTCTCGCGCTCGTCGAAGTTGAGGCCGGTGAGCGTCCGAATCTGGTGTTTGATGGTGCGTTGGTGCGTGACGGCCTGATTCACGTCGCCCGTGCCGGCCTCGCCTTTGGTTCGAATCATCGCCGCGCCCTCGTTGATGCGGCGGAGCGCCTCGGGGAGGTTGCGCGCGCCGCAGACGAACGGCGAGGTGAACTCGCGCTTGTCGATGTGGTAGTCGTTGTCCGCCGGGGTGAGCACCTCGCTCTCGTCTATCATGTCGACGCCGATGGATTCGAGAATCTGCGCCTCGGTGTAGTGGCCGATGCGGGCCTTCCCCATCACCGGGATGGAGACGGCGTCGATGATTTCCTTGACCGTCTCGGGGTCGGCCATGCGGGAGACCCCCCCGCGCTTGCGGATGTCCGCCGGGACGGCTTCGAGCGCCATGACCGCGACCGCGCCGGCTTCCTCGGCGATCTTCGCTTGCTCTGCGTTCACGACGTCCATGATGACGCCGCCCTTCTGCATCTGGGCGAACCCGCGCTTGACGAGTTCGGTCCCGCGCCGAAGCTCCTCCAGGTCGGTCTCCTCTGGCATATCCGTCGCTTGCGACTGAGTTCACTTAAGGGGTCGCTTCCATCCGTCAACCGTTCGCATTCCGCACAGGATGCGGTTCTCGGTCGGCGGCTCGGGTCGTCGTCGCACCGTGACTCCGGCCGCAGTCTCCGAGACCGGCACCACTTTTGTGCCTCCCCGCTTCGGCGTGAGTATGGACGCGGCGACCCGACTGCGCCGACTGCTCGACGACCCCCGCCGACTCTTCGCCGACGACGGCCTCCCGGTGGGAGCCGACCTCCCGGGGTGGCTCGCACCCCTGCCGGAGTGGCTGGAGAACTTCGGCCTCAACATCGCGTGGCTCGTGGTCGTCATCAACCTCGTCGGGACCGCCTTCGGCTTCTGGTACTACGGCTACCAGTTCAGCATCGAACCGACCGCGATGTGGCCGCTCGTCCCCGACAGCCCCGTCGCCACGCTGTTCATCGCGCTGTCGCTCGCGCTCTGGAAGCTTGGGCGGTCGAACGAGTACGTCAACGCCCTTGCGTTCTTCGGCTGTCTCAAACTCGGGCTGTGGACGCCGTACGTCCTCCTCGCCTTCAAAGCCGACTTCTCGTACCTCCACTGGGCGATGTACAACTTCCTCTTTTGGAGCCACCTCGCCATGGTCGTCGAGGCGTTCCTCATCCAGCGGTACGCCGAGTTCCCGTCTCTCGCCGTCCTCGTCGCGGCCGGCTGGTACGCCCTCAACGACCTCGTGGACTACTTCGTCCCCATCGCCGGCACGCCCCACCACACGCTCATCCCGGCCGAGCCAATCGTCGACGGCGTCGTCCAGCACGTCTCGCCCGCCCACGAGTACGCCGCGGCGGGCGCGGTCCTCCTGACGGTCGCGGCGACGTTCCTCGCGCTCGCGACGCGGGTCGCCAAGCTCGAACGAGGGGTCGTCGACTGACCGAGAGCCGACGAGGCGTCGGCTGAGTCGGACGTAGCCTTTTGCCCCGGCGCGCCCAACCGACGGGCGATGCGCCTCTTCGACCACGTGGCCGACCTGCCGGTGACCGTCGAGTCCGTCTCCCGCGACCGCTTCGAGAGCGACACGTCGAGCGGCTTTCTCCGCAAGACGACGGTGTTCTCGCTCGCCGGCGACGGCGCGGTCGGTCGCGGCGAGGACGTGACGTACGACGCGGAGGACCACGATGCCCTCGCGGACGCGCCCGCGGACGCCGTCGACCTCATCGGGAGCTACGACTCCTTCGCCGACTTCTCCGCGGCGCTCGACGGCGTCGACCTGTTCCCGACGAAAGACCCCGAGCGCGAGACGGCCGAACACTACCGGCGCTGGGCGCTCGAATCCGCCGGCCTCGACCTCGCGCTCCGGCAGGCCGACACCGACCTCGCGGCGGCCGTCGACCGCGAGCGGGACCCGGTTCGGTTCGTGGCCAGCACCCGACTCGGCGACCCGCCGTCGGCCGACCGCGTCGAGGCGCTCCTCGACCGCGACCCCGACTGCGAGTTCAAACTCGACCCGACAACTGATTGGCACGGCGAGCTCGTGGCATCGCTCGCCGCCCACGACTGCGTCCGCATCCTCGACCTCAAGGGCCAGTACGAGGGAACCGAGGTGGACCAAGCCCCAGACCCCGACCTCTACGAGCGCGTCCTGTCGGGCTTCCCCGACGCCGTCGTCGAGGACCCGGCGTTCACCGACGAGACGCGCCCGCTGTTCGACGGCCACGAGGGCCGCGTCTCGTGGGACGCCCCGATTACCGGCGTCGAATCCGTCGAACGCCTCCCGTTCGAGCCGTCGTGGCTGAACGTCAAGCCCTCGCGGTTCGGCACGGTCGAGTCGCTGTTCGACACCATCGAGTACGCCGACGAACGCGGGATGTCGCTGTACGGCGGCGGCCAGTTCGAACTCGACGTCGGCCGGGACCACATCCAACTGCTCGCGTCGGTGTTCTACCCCGACGGCCCGAACGACGTGGCTCCCGGCGAGTACAATCTCCCAGACTTGCCGGCGGAACTGCCGACGAGCCCGCTCGTGCCGTCGGCTGACTCGTCGGGGCTGGACTTTTAAGTAACAACCGCCGGCCGCCTACTCGTCGCTGTCAGCGTGGGAGCGGACCCACAGTTCGCCGATGCGGGAGAGGCGCGTTCGGTAGGACTTCCCGCGTTCCTCCTGTTCGATGTAGCCCTTGCCGCCGGGGCCGAGCCGGTCGACGTTGTAGATGACCTTCGACCGGAAGGAGTCGGTGTACTCCTCGTTCATCTCGCGGGCGAGCGCCTCCGCGAGTTCGGAGACGGACCCGAACTCGCCGTGCTCGCCGAGTTTGAACAGGATGACCTCCTCGAACGGCTTGACGTTAGAGAAGGAAGCCACCGGGAGTTCGACGATGTGGCGGCCGTCTATCTGCTTCGCGCCGATGGTCGTCCCGCGCTCGTCGAACTCCGACAGCAGGTCGGAGGTGGCGTCGAGGCGCTCGCGGATGCGGTCGGCGTCGATTTCGCCGGATTCGAGGAGGTCCGAAAGGAGCGCCCGTTCGGTCCGCAACTCCTCGGCGAGTTCGGTTTCGAGATATTTCTCTGGGGCCGTGTAGTAGGTGTGGATGCGCTCGCGGTCGGCCTGCCGCTCGACCATGATGGAGTGGGCGGCGGTGGCGAAGGCGAACGAGACCGGCCGGGGCATCGCGCTCACGTTGACCCACACCTCGCCGGGTTCGTCGTCGTCGCCGCGGAGTTCGTCGTCGGCGTCGAGTTCGGCGTTGATGAGGTCGTACGCCTGCTCGAACGCCGCGTCGTAGTCGTACACGTCGTCGACGATGACGCGTTCCGTCTCCGCGCCGAGGAGGTTCTCGAAGTCCTTTTCTAGCTTGCCCGAGAGGTTCCGCGAGTACTCGACGTTCGCCTCGCTCCCGACGGCCCCCTCGAGGAGGATGACGCGGTCCACGTCCAACTGATCGCGGATGAGCGGCGCGATGAGTCGGTCGTAGTCGAAGCCGACGGGAACGATATGCGTCTGCATACGTGTTGGGTCGTGTGGCAGTTATAAAAACTCCCAGACTGGCGACCATTGATATGCACATTACCGATGTTTGTCGCCGCGCCCTCGTGTGATTTCACACGTAGAAGTCGTCGGCCTTTCAGCTCCCACCAGTCTTCGGATTGAATACATGGGTTAGAGCTCCTGAACGGATTGATTTGGGGGTTCAACAGTGGAATTGTCACTGTTAACCAATATTTGACTGGGTTCCCGAGTATCGTTGGTTGGTCCTGTGTGGGTCTGACACGCGAATGTGACAGGAACCAAAGTCCAACCAGAGCGCCGACAGTCAGTCATGAGAGATTTCGAAGACTTACTGAGTATGGCCACCAGGAAACTCGTGGGGTGTCGGTAGTCTCCCCAATAGTCCGTTGCCACCGAGGATACCTCGGTACACGTCGTCACCGCTCGCCTCAGCTAACTCGCCGCAGAGTTCGCGTAGGTCGTCGGTGAGACTGTTTCCAAGTAATATCGGTCATAATGCCCAAGTATAAATGAAGATACATTTAAGCATATAACTAATGGGCAGTATCCCCGGTGTTTCAGCGGTACGTCATGCATATACCGAGATCTCGAAGAATGGAAATAACCGCTATTGGTGGCGTGACCGCTTCATCAACCGGGTTGTTAGCCCAACACAACAGCGCATCTATGGTCGCGGTAATGCAATAGACCCCTTTGGTGGGGAACACAGGTACACCGATTGGGATGTGTTATTTGTTCTTGACGCATGCCGCGCCGACCTGTTTGAAGAAACGGTTCCGGACTCAGGTATTAATTATTCTTCTTATGAGATGGTGGAAAGTCCTGCTAGTTCGACACCTGAATGGACGAGCCGACTTTTTGAAGGCCGCTCATTTGGAGATGTAGTTTATATCACAGCAAATCCGTGGACGGCCCGTGTGGCACCGAACTCATTTCATGACCGCATAGATGTTTGGCACGACGATTTTGACGACGATGTTGGAACAGTACGTCCGGAGGCAATGATTAAGGCCGCCAAAGCCGCAATAGACGATTATCCGAATAAACGGATTGTCGTCCACCTCATGCAACCTCATGTTCCATTTATTGGAGGCGCCGAAGTCGATGAAGGCTCAAAAAATAATCCGGAGCAGGTAATCAATGAGCAAATCAAAACGACAGGCAAAGAAGGGTCGTTTGGTAGGCTTCGATATGGCGACGGAGATGTGAAAAAAGTGTGGTCAGACTACAAGTCTAATCTCGAAACCGCTTTAAAAAATATCCAGAATATCACGAATGACATAGACGGCCGTATAGTATTGACTTCAGACCACGGGAACATGTTCGGTGAAATAGCCTGGCCATTTCCAATTCATGTTTATGGCCATCCTGATGGCCTCCGCTCTTCACCCCTGATAGAGGTGCCTTGGGCAGTCATAGAATCAGATTCACCTCGTCCAACAATCAAAGACGATGGTGCGAAACATGTTCCCTTACCTGGTGAGGAAAACCAGCTATCCAATAAATTGGAATCACTTGGATATAAATGAGGGTCTGAGAGTGAAAGAGATGATTTAGGCATGAGGTGTGTTTGAATTCCACGACCCTTCTATCGGCTTCTCTGTGAATATTCGATTTTCGTGTACGGGTATCGCTGAAACAGTTGGTATCTCTTTTCAACTTTAAGTAATGATGTTCGGAACCCTTACTCAGTCAAGATCACCTATCAATTCAGCTGTGCAACCGCTAAGATTCGCCTCTTCCTCGGGAAGTCCCCACCCGCTCTCGTCTTCACGTTCGGAACTGGGTCGCCCCGGTGATTCGTCCTCTTCGACCATACATTATTGTTCGTCGCCGTCGTCGAGTATGTCCGGACAAGCAGAGCGCGTACAACAGGGATGGTTCTGACGTCGCTCGCAACGGTTCCAGAACCGGACGCTCGTTCGACATCGAAGTTGTGACCGACCGCGACGGAATGTCCGCGTTTGATACTGTCTCGGCGTCGGCGTTTGGTATGCCGAAAGAAATTGCAGGGCAGTTGTCGTCGGAATCGGTCTCACAGACGAAACGCTTTATCCGCGAGTCTGCTGAGTAGAAGACAGCCCCGTCGCGTGCGGCCTTCTCTCTCAGAGCGGGGATATCACAGGAGTCTATAATATCGGCGTGACAGGGAAGCCTCACCGCCGAGATTTCGGTGAAGCGATGACGCAGACTGTCCTCCACGCGGGCTGGGAAGGAGGGAGTGAACTCGGCGTGCTACAACCTTCGGAGATAGGGCACAGTCTCTACGAACAGATGTGGTTCGGAACAGTCGTCGAATATCACCAGTTCACCTATTACTGAGAGACAGCCAGATGTGCTTCATTGCTTCACGCTTGGGGGCCACCGTTGTTTATTGAGAGACGAGTCGGTCGTAGTCGAAGCCGACGGGAACGATATGCGTCTGCATACGTGATACGTGGACGGGGTCGGTTATGAAACCGACCAACTGACCCGACTATCACACCCCGTCCCACACCGTACGTCCCCAGCGCTCCCACGCCAGCCACGCGACCACGCCGCCGACGAACGCGACGCCCAGATTCACCGCGACGCCGACGACGCCGATAGCGACCACGAGGGGGTAGCCGTCCGCGCGAGTCAGGCTGGTCAGACTCGTCCGCGCCAGTTGCAGGCCGATAATCGCCAGCACGACGCCGAGCATGGCGACCGGGTAGGCGGCGACCACGTCCACGGCGAACAGGGCGACGAGGACGTAGCCGACGCCGAGAATCACGTTCGCGCCGGCGGTCCGCGCGCCGAAGGCGTACTTGCCGGCGACGCCGCCGCTACCGTGGCACATGGGAAAGCCGCCGAAGGGGACCGCGAGGAGGTTCATCGCGCCCATGCTGGTGGCGAGTTCGTCGGCGGAGATGTCGCGGTCGAAGTAGTCCGCGAGCAGGACCGACGTGGCGAGCGCGGCGTTGCCGACGGTCATCGCCAACTGGGCGATTGCGGCCTCCGCGACCGAGAACGAGAGGTTGCCGAGCGAGAACAGTCCGGCGTCGCCGACCGACGGGACGGTGAGCGACAGGTGGCCCACGTCGGCGAAGGCGACCGCGCCGCCGACCGCGAGGACCGCGAGGGCGCTCACGTTCGAGCGTCTGGTGAGGAGGGCGACGGCGGCGACGGCGACGGCGAGGCCGGCGAGCGGGAGGTCGCCCGCGCCGAGTTCGAGACCCGTCGACAGGAGGACGAGCGCGACGCCGAACTGGACGCCGCGGACGACCGGCGCGCCGATATAGCGACTCACGCGGCCGAGCGAGCGGGTGCGCCCGATGACGAGGAGGACGACGCCGAGGCCGAACCCGGCGAGGAGCGCCTCCCCGGTCGTGACCGTCTCGGCGAGGACGAGCGCGGCCAGCGCCTTCATCGGTTCGACCGACAGCGGGGCCGCGTAGTACAGCCCCCAGACGACCTGAAACACGCCGAACCAGACGAGCACGACCGCCAACGAGAGGTCGGTCAGGCGGGCGACAGCGACGACGATAGGGAGGACCGTGACCGAATCACCCACCGCGCCGGTGAACTCGTGCCACTCGAAGTCCACCGCGAGTTCGTCGCCGTACGGGAACGAGACGCCCATTCGAGTGGGGATTCCGCGCCGACGGGGAAATGCATTTGCGTAATCGGGAGACAGAACAGTGACCAGTTCGAGAAACCGAATTAGGTTACGACGGCCTCGACGCCCCGCGGCCGTCGGTGCCGACGCTCACTCGAACGTCGAGCGGTCGACGTGGACGCCGCCGCGGAGGTAATCGACGCCCATGAACAGCATCACGGGGCGAGAGAAGGGTGGACAGCCGGCCGACCGCTCACCGCGTCGTCGACAGGTCACCCGACTCGACGACGGTGGCGAACTCGCCGTTGAGGTGCGCCAGCGCGGTTCGGTGCAGTTCGTCGGCCGAGAAGTGCTCGCCGTCGTAGCTCTCGCGGTCGAACGTCGCCGTCGCGTCCGCGGGGAGGTACACCTCGAAGCCGAGGTTCTCGGCCATCCGGGTGGTCGTCGAGACGCAGTGGTCGGTCGTGAGACCGCAGACGACGAGCGTCGAGTGGTCCCGCTCGCGGAGCCACGCTTCGAGGTCGGTGCCGATGAAACCGCTGTTGACGCGCTTCGTGAACACCGGTTCGCCGTCGGCGGGTTCGGCTTCGGGCTTCCACGCGAAGCCCTCGCGGTCGCGCCGAAGCGGCGAGTCGGGTTCGGTGGAGTCGTGGCGGGCGTGGACGACCGGGCGGTCAGCCGCGCGCCACGCCGCGAGCAGGTCGGCGACGCGCGCCTCCATCTCGGGGTTGTTGCGGTCGCCCCACGCGGGGTCGTCGAAGCCGACCTGCATATCGATACAGACGAGCACGGCGTCGGCCGGGAGGTCGGCGGCGGTCATCGGTCGGCCCTCGAATCGGTGGCCGGCATCAGTCGTCCGCCGGAGCCATCGGCACTTTCGGGTGCTCGCGGGTGATGCGAATCGGGCACTCGTCGGGCGCCTGCGACTCGTCGGAGGAGAACATGTACTGCGGCCACTCGCGGTCGCCCTCGACGCCCCAGTCGCCGAGGTCGGCGTGCGGGCAGACGCCGTCGTACTCCTCGATGCGGTTCTGGATGACCGCGCGGGCCTGCTGGCCGGCCTCGGTGTCGGCGGTGATGCCGTCGAACAGCGCCCGCGGCTGGAAGGTGATTTCGAGCCCCCACGGGCAGTAGCGACTGACGCGCTCGTCGTAGAACGGCGCGCGGGTCGTCGGGAACATCGGCTCGCCGCCGAAGGAGAACTCCCACGTCGGGTCGTCGGGGTCGGTCGGGATGTCCGCCGGCCACGGCTCCGGGTCGTTGACGTGGAGGAACTGGAGGACGTGCCAGAGGTGTTCGTGGTAGTCGGCCTCGGTGAGGTCTGCCGCCGGCGGCTTGAAGAACGCGACGAGCGAGCACGCCTCGGAGTAGTCGGGATACACCTCCAGATATTCGAGGAGGGTCTCGCGGAGCGCCAACAGCGCGTCCTTGTCGGTCATCGAATCCACGAAGGTGTAGAGGGCGTCGCCGTTTCGCTCGGACTCGATGCCGAAGTAACAGGGGAACGGCGCGCCGTCGCGGTCGCCGAGCATCGTCTCGCGGAACGTCTCGTAGTGCTTTCTCGCCCAGTCGGGGAGGTCGCCGTCGTCGAGGCGGCGGCGGAGCACGTCCTGCTCCATGAGCACTTGGTGACCCGACTCGTTCATGCGCGTCAGTTGGATTCAGCGGCATTGAGAGTTCGGGTTCGCGGGCCGAACTCGACCCTCGAAACGGCGGGTGACGGCCCTCGGTCTGACAGTCGAAGTCGCCGTCGGGCCCGGCTTCAGAGCGGGCGGTCGAGCTTCAGATATCGCGTCTCGTACCCCATCGACTCGTAGCACGACCGGGCGGCGTCGTTGTCGGCGTGGACGCTCAGCGCGGCCCGCTCGCACCCCCGGTCGCGGCCCCACTCGTGGGCCCGTTCGAGGAGGGCCGTACCGACGCCTTCGCCCCGCGCCGGGGGCGCGACGTAGAGGTCTTTCACCTTGGCGACCGACCCACGGGCGAACACCGGCGGCGACTCGGACGCGGCGACCGTGACGTAGCCGCGGAGCGACCCCTCGGCGGAGTCCGGTCCCGTCTCTGACCCCGACGACGACTCCCCGTCCGCGACGGCGACGAACGTCTGAACGCCCTCGGCGTCCACCTGCTCGGTCCGGTAGTCGAGCGCCTCGGCGCGCGCGTCGACGTCCTCGGCCAGCGCGTCGTAGTCGTCGACGTCGCCCATCTCCGCGGCGAACGGGAGCCACAGGTCGTCCACGAGCGCCGCTACCTCGTCGGCTCGAAGTGGTCGAATCCCCATAAGTCACCGACGACTCGCTGAGATATCAAAAGAGTAACTGTATTCGCCGGTCGCCGGAGGCGAGTTTCGACCGCCTCACTCGATTTCGAGGCCGCCCGCGTCTGAACCGTCCTCTGCGCCCTCGTCCCATTCGAGTTCGAACTCGACGCTCAGTTCGCCGGGACCCTCGGCGGGACCCTCGCGCTCGGCTTTCACCTCGAACGTCGGCGACGCGGGCGGTTCCATCGTGACCGTCTGGTCGCCCGATTTCAGCGTAATCGGCTCGCCCGCGTCGAGCTTGTCGGCGACCGTACGGAGGTAGGCGGCGATTTCGGCGCGGGGCTGTCGGTTCTCGGATTTGAACAGCACTTCTTCGGGCATAGTGTGGGTGTTACTCGCGCAGGCGGATAAGGTTCGTTACGGCGAAATGCCGACTGTCGCGGGCGGCGGTCAGTCGGCCCGGAGGCCGTCGGTGAACCGGGACTGGTTCTCCTCGGGCGCGGCGGCGGTCATCGCGGAGACGCCGACGGTCAGAAGCGCCGACAGCGCCATCCCCCAGAGGGCGTAGTCCCACGTGAGGTAGGTCGCGCCGAACAGCGTCACCGACCCGACTTCGATTGCGGGAACGAACACGTGTGCGAGGTAGAACGCCTGCGAGCCGAGGATACCGGCGAACATGCCCGTCCGCGTCGTCTTCGCCCAGTAGAGCGCGACGATGACCGGCAGGGCCATCTGGGCGACCCCGCCGAAAGCGGTGTCGCCGACCGAGACGAGCGTGCCGGGGCGGAACAGGCTGGCGACGAACGTGAGCGTGGCGAACAGAGCGACGCCGATGCGGGCGAGCCACGCTTCTCGGGCCTCGCTCGCGTCGGGGTTGACAAACGGCCGGTAGAGGTCGCGGGTGAAGTACGACGACCCCGAGAGGAGCATCGAGTCCGACGACGACATCATCGCGGCCATCGCGCCGGCGATGACGAGCGCGGCGAACCACACCGGCGTGTACTCGTTGAGGAGCACGGGGAGGACGTTCGCGCCCTCGGGGACGGCGACGCCGAGGCCGGCGGCCCACGTGCCGAGGATGAACGCGGGGACGAAAAGCAGGACGACGAGAACGGGCCACAGGGCGAACGAGCGCTTGAGGACCGCGCTCGACTTGGCGACGAAGAAGCGCTGGTTTATCTGCGGGAACATCGCCACGCCGAAGGCGATGGTGACCGCCGACGAGATGATGAACTGCGGCGAGTAGAGGCCGCCACCGAGCGCGAGGAACTCGGGTTCGTTGGTCGCGAGGGCGTTCGACAGCGCCGTGGGGCCGCCGGCCGCGGTGGCGACCCAGCCCACCGCGAGCCAGACGACGCCGAGCATGAACAGCCCCTGCAGGGTGTCGGTCCACGCGACGCCGCGGAGGCCCGCGATGACGACGTAGGCAATCATGAACACCGTGATACCGGCCGCGCCGGCCCAGTACGGGACCATCCCGTTGGTCAGGCCGACGATGGCCTCGCCCGCGCCCATCTGCTGGAGCATCACGTACGGGAACAGCCAAAACAGGCTGATGCCGGCGACGACGGCGCGCAGGCGGGTCGAGCCGAAGCGGTCGCCGAGCATCTCGCCGAGGGTGACGTAGCCGTGGGCGCGGCCGACGAGCCACTGCTTGTAGCCGACGACGTACCAGAGAATGGCGAACAGCACGCCGTCCATGACGCCCATCACGAGAATCCACTCGGGGCCGGCCCGGTAGGCGAGGTCGGGGCCGCCGAAGAACGTGAAGGCAGAGAGGAGCGTCGCGAAGGTCGTAAACAGGAGGACGACGGTCCCGATGGAGCGGCCGGCGAGGTAGTAGTCCTCCGCGTCGCGGCTGGTCAGCCGGTAGGCGAGCAGGCCGACCGCGAGCGCGACCACGAGGTACGCGCCGACGACGCCGAGTTGGACGCCGAGCGCCGAGACCATCAGCGACCCTCCCCGACGATGCCGCGGTCCCACGCCGTCCGGGTGAACAGGTGGAAGACGACCGCGGTCAGCCCCATCCAGCCGATGTGCCACCAGAGCCACAGCGGCAGGCCGGCGAAGACCCTGCTGTCGCCCCAGAGGAACCACGGAACGGCGAACGTCACGAGGATTGCGAAGACAGCAATCCAGCGATAGTCGATGCGAACTCGCGTCATTCGTAGGAACGATAATCGATAACGAGGCGTAAATCTTACTCTATCGACCTACGTTGCCCCTGATTGAAGAACTATTTTCTTCAACAGGGGCTGTCGAATGACCGAAGCCCCCCACGTCGCGGCCGCGTCGGGGGTGGCGGTCCCATCGGTCGGTCGCGTCGAACCGAGCGCCGAAACAGTTTCCAGCGGCGCGGACGAGCGGACGCACATGAACTTCGGCATCCAGCTCTACTCGCTTCGGGACCTCGACGAGCCGACCGCGGCGCTCGTGCGCCGCGCCGCGGACGCCGGCTTCGACGGCGTGGAGTTCGCGGGCGTCGACGACGCGGCGGCGGTCCGCGCGGCCCTCGACGAGACCGGGGTCGCCGCGCCCGCCGCCCACGTCCCCATCGAGGAGCTCGAAGCCGACCTCGACGCGGTCTGCGAGCGCTCCGGCTCGCTCGGCGTCGAGACGCTCGTGGTGCCGTACCTGCCGCCGGAGGCGTTCGCCGACGCCGACGCGGTCGACGAGACCGCACACCGGCTGGACGACCTGACCGCGAAGTGCGACGACCGAGGCGTCAGACTGCTCTACCACAACCACGACCACGAACTCGTCACCGTCGAGGGCGAGCCCGCGCTCGACCGGCTCGCCGAGGAGTCGGGAATCGGCTTCGAACTCGACCTCGCGTGGATGCTCACCGCCGGATACGACCCCGTCGCGTACATCGACCGCTACGCCGACCGAACCCCGGTCGTCCACCTCAAAGACGTGGTGGTCGACGCCGACGCGAAGCGCGGCGGGCGACCCGTACCGCTCGGCGAGGGCGAACTCGACCTCGACCGCTGTCTCGCGGCCGCTCGCGACGGCCTCGTCGAGTGGGCCGTCGCCGAACACGACTTCCCGGCGGACCCGGCGGCGTTCTGCCGGGACGCCGGGGAGTTCGTCGCGGCGCACCGAATCGACGAGGAGGCATAACGAATCGGTCGGTCGGCGACGCCGGCGGGAGAGCGCCGGTTCGCCGGCGGCAACGCGGATTCGGGAACGGCGGCGAACGGCCGGCCGACGTTCGAACGGTCGGCCACGATAGATATTTCCCTCGGGCGCAACTTATATAATGACGTTCGTGGGGACGACCCATGACGCCATCACAATCACCATATCACCACCCCCAACGGGGTGACTTCACCAATGGACGACACTGCAAAATATCTCATTCACGCTTCCATCTCCGCCGACGGGGTCGTCGAACGGAGCGACGTCGTCGGGGCCGTCTTCGGCCAGACCGAGGGCCTCCTCGGCGACGAGCTCGACCTCCGCGACCTCCAACAGTCCTCCAAAGTCGGTCGGATAGACGTACAGATAGACTCCGAGAACGGCCACTCGTTCGGCCAGATGACCATCGCCAGTAGCCTCGACAAAGTCGAGACGGCCATCCTCGCGGCCTCGCTGGAGACCTTGACCCGCGTCGGTCCCTGTCAGGCCGTCATCGAAGTCACGAACATCGAGGACGTGCGCGAGGCCAAGCGCCGGATGGTCGTCGAGCGCGCCAAGGAACTCCTCACGGAGTCGTTCGACGACACCGTGATGTCCTCGACCGAGATTCTCGAAGAGGTCAAAGAGAGCGTCCGCGTCGAGGACATCACCGAGTATCACGGCCTTCCGGCCGGCCCCCGCGTCGCCGACTCCGACGCCATCGTCGTCGTCGAGGGGCGCGCCGACGTGCTCACCCTCCTCCGCTACGGCATCAAAAACGCCGTCGCCGTCGAGGGGACGAACATCCCGGACACGGTCGCGGAGCTCACCCAAGAGCGGACCGTCACGGCGTTCCTCGACGGCGACCGCGGCGGCGAACTCATCCTGCGCGAACTCTCGCAGGTGGGCGACGTGGACTACGTCGCGTTCGCGCCGGACGGCCGGTCGGTCGAGGACCTCGACCGCGCGTCGGTCGTCCACGCCCTCCGGAACAAGGTCGCGCTCTCGTCGCTCCCCGACGACGGCGACGGGGACTTCCGGGCCGCCGTCGCTGCCGTCAACGGGACGGGGGAGCCCCCGACGGACCCTCGCACGGAGTCGCCGACGACTGAGGCGTCGGCGACTCCATCCGCAGACGGCCCCGCGAACGGGTCGGCCGATGCGGTCACCGAACCGCCCGCCGAGGGAGCCAAGGGGGCCACTGTCGCGGTCGAAAAGCCCGCGGACGCCGCGAGCGCGCGCACCGACACCGACGCTGACGCCGACACCAACGCCGACGCCGCTCCCGACACGGAGGCGTTCACCGAGTCCGAGGTCGAAGCCGTCACCGAGGCGGTCGAACCGGCGGCCGAGCGGCCATCGCTCGCCGACCACGTTCGGGAGGTCATCGCCGACGGAAGCGGCATGGCCCGCCTGTTGGACACCGAACTCGGCATCGACGACGAGGTCGCGGTCGAGACGGTCTACGACGCCGTCGAGTACGCCGACCCCGCCCCGGCAATCGTCGTCGTCGACGGCGAGGCGAGCCAGAAGCTCGTCGACATCGCGGCCCAGCGCGGCGTCGGACACGTCGTGGCGCGGTCGGCCGGCGAGTACGTCAAAAAGCCCGTCAGCGTCCGCGTCAGAACCGCGGACCAGCTTCTCGACTGAGAACGGACCCGCCGCGACGCCGACCGAGACGACCTGCTCCGGTCAGTCGAGAACGAGCCGAAGTCCGTCGTCGCCGTCGAACGCGTCGGGGACCCGGGCGTCCCGTCGGAACCCGAGCGCCTCGTAGCAGGCGCGCGCGTCGTCGTTCTCCGGATGGACCAGTAACGTGAGCGGCGGGTCAGTCGCGTCGGCCGCGCCGGCCGCGTCGGTCGCGTCGGTCGCGTCGGTCGCGTCGGCGTCAGAGCGGCACGCATCGGCGAACGCCTCGACGAGCGCGGTGGCGCGTCCCTCGCGCCGGTGGTCGGGCGAGACGGCGAGTTCGGTCAGGTGTGCGCCGACGCCGAGGAGGTAGCCGACCGGCCGGTCGGCGGCGTCGACGGCGACGAGGAGCGTGCCGACGGCGGGCCACGCGTCCAACAGGTCGGGCGAGGGATGCGAGACGAATCGCTGGAGCGATTCGACGGCCGGCCGGTCGGCGACGCGAGCGGGGCGAACGCGAACGCCCGTCACGTCGGCGTCGCCCCCGTCACAGCGGAATCCAGACGATGACCGCGCCCAGCGCGCCGGCGAACGTGGCCAGGAAGTTGACCGCCTGATTGCCGAGACCGGACCCTTCGACTGTCGCACCGAGGACGCTGTCGACCGTCATCCCGACGAGACCGCCGGCGAGGACCGCGATGGCGGCCGTCTGCGCCGGCAGGGGAAGCACCAGCACGCTCACGCTCGCGACGAGGGCCGCGCCCAGCGCGCCGGCGACTTCGCCCTGCCACGTCACCGCGCCGTCGGTCCCCGCCGGGACGGGCTTGAGCGAGGTGATGAGCCGCGGCTGGTCGAACAGCCCGCCGATTTCGCTGGAGAGCGTGTCGCTCATCGCGGCGGCGGCCGACCCGGCGAACGCGAGGACGAGCAGGTCGCTGACGAACGGATAGCCGAGGGTCTGCGCCGCGGCGTAGCCGACGACGGAGACGAGCGAGACGCCCGAGTTGCCGAGGACGTTGCCGGTGCCGCGAGCGCCGTCGTTGCCCTCGGCGACGCCGCGTTCGGCCTTGCTGTCGTACCGGAACTTGGTGGCGAGCGCGCCGACGCCGAAGAAGGAGACGAGCACGAGCGCCCAGCCGAAGCCGCCGAAGACGACCGCGAAGAGAAGCAGGAGCACGCCGGTTATCATGCCGGCGACGGAGGCCGTGCCGAGGGCGTAGGCGGCGTAGCCGAGCGCGACCGTGAGAGCGAGCGCGACGCCGGTCTGCGTCGGCGACACCGGCCCCGCGAGCACCTCGACGCCCCAGAGGACGAGCCCGATAGAGAGCATGACGAGCGGGTCGTCGCGCTCGTAGAGGGTCGTCCGAAGCACCGCACCGACGAGGCCGCCGACGGCCGCGAGCAGGGTGAATCGGGCGAGAAGCATCGCTCCGCCCGTCAGCGACGCGATGGCCGCCTGTCCCGCCGTGCCGGCGAGGACCGCGCCCCCGACGAAGCCCGCCGCGCGAAGCGACTCGTCGGACGTTCTCGAATCCACCAGTCGCGCGCCGAGGTTGCCGTAGGCCAGTATCAACACCGCGGCGGCGAACACCGAAATCGGCATCGTGACGCGCGGGACCGTCGCCAAGAGAGCGAGTCCGGTCGCGGCCAGTGCGAACCCGGCGAGCCCGTTGAGCCGGCCGTCCTGCCGGTCGCCGGGCCGCGCGAACAGCTCGAAGAGGGGGCCGTCGTCGACGACGAAGGCCGCCAAGAGCGCGACTGCGGCGAAGGGCGCGAACGCGGCCGCGCCGAGACTGGGGGCCGCGAGGGCCAACGTCCCGACGACCGCGAATCCGCCCGCTCGCCGTACCGTGGAAGTCACACCATGCGGTATCCCCGACGCGCACTTAACCCTCCCGACATCACCGACGACCGAACCACTGCGGGTCCGCGGGCCGGCGTCGACGGACCCGTGCCGCGGCGGCGACCGCGGAAGCGACACCGAACCCGAAGCGTTAGGAGAATCGCCCCGAGAACGACTCCCGTGGGACTGTACGACTCCTATCTCGCCCTCCGGTTCCGCCTCGACGACGCCGACGCCCCCGAGCACGTCGCGCTCGTCATCACCGAGCGCGACCTGCTGGAACAGGGTGCCTACGAGACGCTCGAAGCGTTCGTCGGCTGGGCGTTCGAGTTCGGGAGCGACCGCGTCACCATCTCCGTGAGCGTCCTCGACGAGGCGGTCGTCCCGACGCTCGCCCGCGAGCTCCGCGAGCTCGACGTGCCCCACCGGGTCGAAGTCCGCGAACCGGGCGACACCGAGCGCGCCGACGCCCCCGTGCAGGTCAGCATCGGCCTCGGCGGGAAACGGGAGTTCGCCTCGGTCGTCAGGTCGCTGGCCGCCGAGGTCGACGAGGGCGCGCTCGACCCCGACGACATCGACGCCGCGGACATCGAACAGCGACTCGTGTTCCCCGACGAACCGGACTTCGTGGTCAAGACGGGCGCGGAGCGCCTGTCGGACTTCATGATTTGGCAGTCCGTCTACGCCGAGCTCTACTTCACCGACGTGAACTGGCGGGACTTCCGGAAGCGGGACTACCTGCGGGCGTTGCGGGACTATCAGCACCGCCAGCGGAGGTTTGGACGATGAGCGTCAGCGAATCGTCCAAACGCTGTCGCGCTCGAAGCGTGCGACAGAAGTTTGGACGGGAGGGCGAATCACGTGGCGGCATCGCCGCCACTCTCTCCTCGACCACACAGATATGTTGATTGAGTAGCAACACGAGCCCAATGCCCTCCTCCCCAACCGACAGAACGGACCTCCTCCCGCCGCCACCGCCGGCCAGCGAGTGGCTCAAAGACGGGCACGTGCTCCTCGCAGTCTCGCTGTTGGTCATCCTCTGGCTCAATCACCCCGCTCCGCCGGACTGGCCGTGGGCGCTCGTCGGCGTGACTATCGTCCCGCCGTGGCTGTTCCTCGAATCGCGCTACGACGGCTGGCGCTCGTGGGTTCCGGCCGCCGTCTACGGCGGGGCGATACTGCTGTTGGGGTCGCGGTACGAAACCGAGTTCGTCGCCATCGTGCTCGGCCAGAGCGCCGCGTTACTGGGATGGTTCTGCTGGCGGACGTTCCGGCGGCGGGTTCGAAAATCGTCATAACCGGCGAGCTCGGATACGGTCGCCGACCGACTCAGTCGGCCGTCTCATCGGTCCGCTTGGCCAACTCCGCGGACACCTCGTCGGCCCCCGACGAGGGGAGTTGCTCGCGGAGGCGACCGGCGACGGTGCGGGCGTCCTCTAACTCGACTTCGGCGACGGCCCGAACGAGCGTGACGGCGCGCTCGGTCCGGGTGCGTTGCCACGACTGCTCTCTGGACTCGTAGGTGCGGATGCCGCGCAGGAAATCGACCTTCGAGAACTCCGGCCAGTAGGGCGCACAGAAGTAGACCGCGGCCTCGTTGCCGTTGGCGTGCCACGGCAGGAAGTTCGAGGTGCGCTCGTCGCCGCCGGTCCGCACGATGAGGTCCAC
>ENA-ORDC01000504-ORDC01000504.1-marine-metagenome-genome-assembly--contig:-NODE-504-length-38164-cov-15.683672_pt1 | contig 38164 bp, 29 predicted proteins | sample MGYA00237783_ERZ508515 | MGnify/ENA primary metagenome ERZ508515 (study PRJEB26186, sample SAMN06268792) | marine metagenome | isolation source: Eden Landing Ponds, San Francisco, CA, USA | place... | reverse complement strand
CGATCTGCTGTTTCGGAATCCGTAGTGTCACACGCTCCATGTTTGTTCGTTCCCCTTTGGGTAAGACGGCGACGAACGCTCGTTCGCCAACTGTTTACACAGCGGAATCACACGACAGCGACGTTATCGTCGTCATCTACTCCGCCGTGTAAGACGACCGTCTTACGCAACAAGTACCACAGACCATGGGATAATAAAGGTTAGGGTTAGCGTATGACAAATAGCCGTTTACGGAAGTATACGCCCCAAAACGCCCGTTTTCAGCATATTAGGTCTGATCGAGAACGTCAGCAGCGGGCGTCCGTCGGCCACAGCTGGGGCAGAAACCCCAGTCAGACCGGAGTTCGTCGCCACATTCACAGAAGACCCTGTGTGACGCTTTTTCGCCGCAATTCGGGCAGTAAACGTGGGATTCAGACAGGGTTTCGCCACATTGAGTACACGTGTTACGCGCCTCTTGCTCGTCGGTTTCGTCCCTGGCCGCGGTCGTCTTACGCTCCGAGGGGTCGTGTGACGCGTCTGTCGACGCAGTGTGAGACGCCTCGCGTTCGACCTCGGCGTCAGTCTCGGATTCGCCGTCGAGAGCGATGTTTACGTTGATATCCTGGGGTTGACGGGGCTGGACCATCCCGTCGAGACGATCGGCGATGATCGCGTCGACACGCTCAGTGACCAGCTCGTCGAGACTCTCGGCGTCGTCACTCCTCGTCATCGTGTCCGACCTCGACGGAGTGGCGGACGCGGACTCACCGAGATATTCGCGCAGAGCCTCACGCATGATTTCGCTCTTAGAGGCGTCGAACTCCTCTAATTGAGCAATGAGATCGTCGTCTGCGCGGAACGTGATCTTGCTCATCCGATTCGTCCTACACCTTGTCAGCCCTGGTATTTCAATCTTCCCGAGTGTCTGACGATCGTCAGCCAGTGTGACGACGCTAGTCAGACGGGTCGAACCCGATCTCCCACTGAAAGCTGCAGTTGGGGCACTCGATCTCGTAGGTATCAGACCGCAACAGGCGAGAGTTCACTTCGACGTGGAGTTCGTCGGCTCGGTCGGCACACGCGACGTGAAATCCCGTTTCACAGGCGCCACACGAGACCGACCGGCCACCAGTTGCGAGCTTGTTGCCACAGTACCGACACTCCCTGAGTGCCTGCTGCATCGCGCGAATATACTTCCTGGGCTAATATAATTATTATCCACAATAGATAGTGGAGAACCGGGAAACGAAAGAGGGGAGCGGAGCGAATAACAATCCTTAAGTCTGCCAGGCGGGCTACGTTCGAGTGCAACCGCCCTTAGCTCAGACTGGTAGAGCAGTCGACTGTAGATCGACTTGTCCCCCGTTCAAATCGGGGAGGGCGGACTTGTTCTGTCGGCGCAACGCGCCGACTGTCAAGTAGATCGCTCCCCGATTTGAGCCGGGAAGTCACAGCCCTGGAACAGCGCGAAGCGCCGCACGCCCGGAACGTCTGTCATCTGTTCAAATCGGGGAGCGCGGACTGCTTTGTCGCGAACTGAGAGTCCCGGAAAAGCGAGCGGCGACGCTGTGGGCGATCTTCTGCGACCTGCGTGTGTTCAGTTCCGCGCGAGCGCGCCCGAACTATGCAGTCCGCGATCAGCATGCGCCGAACCCGCAGACTGAACCGCCGTGAACGGTCTGCCCCTTTTTTGTCTCGATAGGCCGTGTCACCTGGTGTGGTAACAGATGGGTGTCCTCGATCGGTCAAAGTGGTTCGCCAGGGGCAGTGACACCGAGTCCTATCCCTATCGGTGCATGTCCTGCCAGGCGGCCCTGCCAGTGCAATACCACTCCTGCCCGGAGTGTGGGAGCTACGATATCCGGGCGGCGAAATGGGTCGACGAGTAGCTCGCCACGAATTCTATCGCGTACCACGGTCGGTGTGATGAAGGTCCAATTGACCGTCTGCCACCTCAGGTCGCGCTGAGAATGCCGTTTTACGACGACGGCGAGTCCCACTCCGATTCGTCCCCACTATAGCGATTTAAATACTCAATCTGATAGAAGAACCCGCAATACACATACGCAAACTGGTAGTTGTTGCGCAGATTATTGCGTGTTTTCTGATACGTGTCAGACAGAGGTGTGACGCACGAGTACAGGGGGTGGCTCGGCGTCGTTCGCCCAGAAAGTGTGGCAGGAAAAGTATTATTTAAACGCCACCCAGTCTACTAATCGGTATGGACCCCGACGCAGTGGACGCGCTGGTTAGCCACCCCTATCAGGACCAGGCGTCAGATGTGTCGGAGAGTAATCGCGGAACATCGAGTCTGCGAATCGCTCGCGAGGGACCCGACGATCGGCTCCTGCTCGATTTCAGCTCGACGACGAACCCGGCGATTCCCACGGGGGCTGTCCAGGCCTACCAGAGTGCCTTCGCCGCGTCGCGTTCGTACCCCTCCGATTCGTACTGTGATTTCCGGATCGCGGCCGCCGAGTACGTCGGCTGTGAGCCCGAGCAGGTGATTCCAACTGGGGGTCGGATGGCCGCGCTTCGGCTGGCGATTGCGACGACGATCGGAACGGGAGACTCGGTCGCGCTCCCGAAGCCGGGTTTCCAGGGCTACGAGCGAGAGGTCGCTCTCCAGGGTGGCGAGCCGACGTGCGTCTCTCACTCGGAGATGCTGGACGTCGACCCATCGATTCACGACCTGGTGGTCGTGGACACGCCGAACAATCCGACCGGGCAGGCCTACGATCCGCGTGGACTCTCGGCGTTCGCTGATCGGTGTCAGCGAGCCGGGACGCCGCTTCTCGTCGACGAGGCTTTCCTGGGTTTCACCGATATTCCGTCGCTCGCAGGGAGAGATGGCGTCATCGTCACGCGGTCGCTGACCAACATCTTCGGGTTCCCGGGCCTCCGGATCGGGTTCGCCGTCGCGACTGGAACCTACCGCGATCGACTCGACGTCACGCGCCTGCCCTGGGGCGTGGGCGAGCCGGCCGTCTCGCTGGCGACCTACTGCCTCAATCAGCCGGAGTTCATCGAGGAGACGCGACAGCGAGTCGAGAGCGAACGCCAGCGGCTCGAAGACCACCTCGACGAGCACTTCGACATCTACCCCTCGGTTGCACCCTTCCTGTTGCTCGACGCCGGGTCGGGCGAGCGGGTGGACGAAGTGATCGATCACGCCCGCGAGGAAGGGATCGTCCTCAGAGACGCACGGGACTTCCGCGGGCTGGACACACACATCCGGGTGTCGGTCAGGCTCCCCGACGAGAACGACCAGCTCATCGCGGCGCTCACGGAGTAGTGACCGGCGCGCTACAGTTTCTCGAACTCACTGATATTCTCGCGCCAGGAGTCGGGGATCGGCCGTGACTCGCGACTCTCTCGATCGAAGACGACGACCGTCGTCTCGCCGGTCGCCAATACCGCACCGTCCTCACGGACTTCGTACTCGAGGAGGAAACTAGAGGTCCCGAGTTGGGGGACCCGAACTGCGACGGTGACGCTGTCGCTCGGGCCGAGTGAATCCTGGAAGTCCAGTTCGAGCGTTGCGAGGACGATCCCCAGTCCTTCGCCAGAGCCCGTGATATCAGCGTGCTCGCCGACGACGTGCGTGAGGTAGTCGACGCGAGCCTCTTCGAGAAACGTCGCGTAGACGGCGTTGTTGACGTGCCCGTACGTATCGAAGTCCGTGTAGCGGACGTCGACCGTCGTTTCGAACGTGAAACTCATTGTCTGTGTCTGCGGTCGTCGCGCGTTTAGGAATGTCGACAGACAGCAGGGACACAACCGCTTTGAGCGCGGAGGCCCGCTATCGGGGCATGGCACTGTCGGAGCTGGAGTGGCGATTTATCGGCGAGGAGAGCCGTCCCGGGGCCGTACAGATGGCGCTGGACGAAATCGCCGCCGAGACCGCCGCCGCTGGCGGGCCAGCCACAGTTCGCGTCTATCGCTGGACGCCCGGCACGGTCTCGCTCGGCTACAGCCAGCCGCGGGACATCCTCGATCTCGACTTCTGTGAGCGGGCCGGGATCGACGTGACCCGCCGGCAGACCGGCGGCGGCACGATCTATCACGACGACTGGGGAGACATCTCCTACTCGATCGTCGCCCCCGCCGCGGAGCTTCCGGGCGACCTCATGGAGAGCTATCAACTGCTGTGTGAGCCACTCTTTTCGGCCTTCGCACAGTTGAGAGTCGACGCTCGATTCGTCGAGCAGGAGCGGGCGGCGGTCTTCGAGCCAGCTTGCTATCTCCGGGACCTCCATCCCGCCCACGACGTCGTCGGCCCGGACGGCCGCAAGCTGAGCGGCAACGCCCAGTATCGCCAGCGCGAGGCGGTCGTCCAGCACGGCTCGATCACCTTCGAGCGTGCGACGGACGCGCACCTGGGGATCTTCGCGGACTGCCCAGTGTCGGCCGCGGACTTCCGTGACCGTGTGGGGGCGATCACCGACTACGCGGACTGCTCCCGGGACGAGGCCGTGAGCGCGATCGAGGACGCGCTGCGGGAGTGGTCCGGCGCGGAAGCGGGTGGGTGGAGCGACGACGAGCTGGAGCGGGCGCAGGCACGCGCCCGCGAGAAGTTCGCCAACGAGACGTGGGTCGAGGGGCGACGTGATCCGACCTAGGCTGTGTCTCTGTCTGTGAATTTTCCAACGTGGCGCGCGCTGGCGAACCCACGTGGTGAGCCGATTTCGTGCGAGGGACGAACGCTCGAACGGAGTGAGAGCGTGAGTCGGTTGGGGAGGGTGTGGCTCGTTGTCGTGCCGTCGGGCGGGACTGAAAGGAGCCGGTCGCTGGAGGAAGACAGCCGACGCAAGCACCACAGGAGTGCAACGACGAGGAGCGAAGCGAGGTATCCGCGAGCGGAGCGAGCGGATAGCAGCGAGACGAGTGAAACGAAGTCTCGCCAGCCTCTCGACTCCAGCGACCGGGGGCTTTCTGGGACAACCCATCTACGAACACCCAGAAAGCCCCAGCTACAGACGACCACGCCCTCCCCAGCTGACTCACTCACTACGTTCGCTCGTCCCTCACACGAAATCGGCTCGACACGCTCACGGCTGCGCCGTTCGCATCGCGATCGCAAGCGACCGCACAAGTCTCGCCAGCGCGCGCCATCCACTAGTCACCATTCGATCGAGCAATCCCAGCGGCAGATTCAAAGACTCCCGAACCAACGACGCAGGTATGGAGAAAGCGCCCGGCGGGTCCTCGGTCGGCGTCGACGACCCGTACGCCCACGTCGAGCGCTGCGATCACGTCACCGACGAGGGCAAGTGCCGCTGGGCACGCGAGTGGGGTCACCACGACCCCGAGTTCGCCGACGCCCGCAGCGCCGACGACTTCCGCTGTCCGGCGGCTGACCCCGACGGCGAGTGGGGCTGGGCCGACTGCCCACACTTCCGCTCGACGACCGAGGGCAGATCGTGCATTCGCTGCGGCCTCGACGAACGCCGCCAGGCCCACGAGGACACCCGCCCACTCCTGGAGGAACACCACCTCTCCTACGCCGAGGCCAGCGGCCGGGGCGAGGGTCGCCCGAGCCACGAGATCACCGTCTCGCTCTGCCGGTGGTGTCACGCCAAAGTCCACAACTCCTGGGCGCGCGTCGACGACGACGCCAGCCCCGACCCCGAAGCGCTCGCCGAAGCCGAGACCCGCAAAGGCGAAGAACTCGACGAACTGGCTTTCGAGTCCGCCGCTGAACGCTACGGCGACGAGTGACGCTCCACACCGACAGCGAGGGGGTGACACCCAGGCTACCGGAGACTTTTCGCGCCAGCCACCCTCTCACAGAGTATGCCAGCCGACCACCCCACCCACGTCGGTCACGTCCACCTCAAAGTACGGGACGTCGACCGCGCACTCGAGTTCTACACCGAGGTCCTCGGTCTCGACGTCACCGAACGCCACGGCCGCTACGCCTTCTGCTCGTGGGGCCAGCACCACCACGACGTCGCCCTCCAGGGCCTCGGCGCGGACGCACCCGCTCCCGGCCCCGGCGTCGGCATGTACCACGCCGCCTTCGAGGTCGACACTCCAGAGGCGTTACGAACTATTTTCGATCGGTTGCAAGATCGCGGTATCCAGGTCAGCCCGGTCGATCACGGGATCAGCAAGGCACTCTACTTCGACGACCCTGCCGGTAACGGGCTGGAAGTCTATCTGGACACTCGCATGGAACGAGACCAACAAGCGTGGCAGGGGCGAAACGAGCCGTTCGATCCGACCGAGCTGTGACCGGCGCGGCCGAGCGACCAGCTCAGAGATAGCGATTGACGATACTCGTCACGCGATTCCTGAGCCCCTCGTCACCGGTGACAGTGCCGTCGGCGGCGACGACGTACTCCGTGCCGTACTTCTCGACGTGGAGTTCGGCCGCCTCCTCGTCGACCTCGACGGTAAAGCCGTTCTCTTCGAGGCGTTCACGGATGGTCTCGAACTCGGCGGGGACCTCGACCGCGTCGTCCCCGTCCACGTCCCCCTCGTCGGTGTCGGCCTCGACGAGTCGCCCCTCCGGGAAGCCGTAGTGGGGAACGTCGTGCTCCTGAACGCCCTCGTATAGCTCGTCGGGATCGTGGGCCGTCCACGCACCCCAGTGCTCGTCCAGATCGTCCACGAAACTGAGCAGCACCAGTTGCTCGTCGGGGTCGTAGTCGGGGTTCGATTCGGCTGTCGTGTAGGTCTCGCCGTCGGCCTCGTACTCCCAGTCGGCGATCGTCGTCCCCTCGGGTCGCCAGACGACCACTGCCTCGTCGGGGTCGGCGTCGTCGCCGTCGAAGACCCGCGTTCCTTCGTTCATTACGTAGTTCTGCACGACACGCACACTTTGTCTTTTCCAGTCACGCTCACCAGCGATCCAGCATCTCGCCGGCCTATTTCCACGAATATTTATCTCCAAGCCGTCTATCCCCCTCCAATGACTCACATCGACGTCGTCGACAACCACGGCCAGTTCACCCATCTGGAGCAACGCGCGCTCCGCGACATGGGCGTGGACGTCGAGCTGATCGACAACGACACGCCACCCGAAGAAATCGACGCCGACGGGCTGGTCCTCTCCGGCGGCCCGGACATCGACCGCATCGGCAACTGCCCGGAGTACCTCGATCTCGATATCCCCGTCTTCGGCATCTGTCTCGGCATGCAAATCATCGCCGACGAACGCGGCGGCCGGGTCGGTGGCGGCGAGTACGGCGGCTACGCCGACGTCACCGTCGAGATCCTCGACGACGAGGATCCGCTCGTGGGCTCGCTCGCACCCGAGACGCGGGTGTGGGCCAGCCACGCCGACGAGGTCAAGGAGGTCCCCGAGGGCTTCGAACGCACGGCCAAAAGCGACGTCTGTGGCGTCGAAGCGATGTCGAACGTCGAGGACGGCCTCTACGGTGTCCAGTGGCACCCCGAGGTCGCCCACACCGAGCGCGGCGAGGAAGTCTTCGAGAACTTCATCGCGATCTGTGAAGAGAAGGCGGCTATGGCCGAGCAGTAGACCCAGTACGGATCTGTATATCGATCAAGAGGAGATACTGTAGTTTTATCCCGTCTCGCGGGCGTTGATAGAGCGATGACAGCTACGCAGGGCGACCTGGCGGCGCTGTCGCGGTTCGTCTTCAGGGCTCCGCGGTGGTACATGACGCTCGCGTTCGCACTCCTGATCGCGGCCGTCAGCGGCGTCGCCGCCTTCGACTCGGCGTTCGTGCTGGACGACGCCTGGCAGGGCGTGTTCTTCGTCGGGGTTCCCACCGTCGCTGCGAGTCTCCTGACCCCGATCTTCGACCAGCGACTCGGCGGGCAACTCACTTACAATCGCTCGTCGCTGCTGGCGCTGACCTGCGAACTCGTCGTCATCGGAATCCTGACGGCCGCAGCGACAGCCGTCCTCGTCACGCCGCTCGAACAGCCGTTCGTCTTCGACGCACTGCTGGTCGCGCTGGCGTCGATCTTCGCCTTTCGACTCCTGATCGTGATGGCGGTCTCCCGACACAGATTGGCCGTCGCGGCCATCCCCGCGAGCATCCAGACCGTTGCCGGCGCGGCGCTGCTGTTCGTCTACACCGGAACCCTCCGCTACTACCAGTTCGGCGGCGCGCTCGTCGACCGGCTCTTCTCGCGGGCTGACCACGCGAACCTCCCGATGAGCTTCGCACCGGAAGACTTCCTGCTACTCGGCGGCATGTGCGCCCTCTACGCCGGAGCCGTCTGGCTATTTTTAGTCGTCATCGACCGCCCCTGGCAGCGCAGTCTCGGCGTCAGCGTTCTCGATTTCATCCAGGGCTTCATCGGCCACGTCGCCGAAGGCACGCGCGAACTGGAGGACTTCTTCGAGGAGATTGGCGAGGACGCCGTCGTCCCCGTCACGGTCCTCTCGTTCCGTGACGCCAACGCTGGCGACGAAAAGGCTCGGTTCGTCCTCCCGATGATCCACCCCGGGCCGATGGGTGACATCGGCGGCGGCAACCTCCCCGAGCGCATCGCCAGCCACTCGGAAGGGCTGGCGTTCCCGCCGCACGCCACCGCCGGCCACGACTTCAACCTCGTCACCGAACGCGAGGTCGGCCGGATCGTCGACGCCGCCGACCGCGCCCACGAGCGGATCGACTACACCGCGAGCGCGACCCGCGGCCACCGCGTCGAATCCGGCGAGGCGACGCTGACCGGCCATGCCTTCGACTGCAACGCGCTGGCGGTCGCCACCTTCTCGCCGGGCTACGCCGACGACGTCGAGTACGGCGTCGGCCTCTCGGCCATCGCGGAAGCCCGCAACGGCTACATCGAGGACGTCCTGCTCGCGGACGCGCACAACTGCAACAACGGCCTCACCGGACCGGACCTGGGCCACGTCACGCCCGGCAGCCAGCGCTCGTTCGACCTCATCGAGGGAGCACGCGAACTCAGCGAGCGACTCGCCGACGCTCCCCGATCCGACCTCGCGCTCGGAACGGCCCACGATCCCACCTCCTGGAAACCCGAGGAAGGAATCGGTCCCCTGGGGATCCGGGTCGCCCTCCTCGACGTCGACGATCACACCACCGCCTACGTCCTCGTCGACGGCAACAACATGGAGCCCGGCCTCCGAGAGCGGATCGTCGAGGACGTCGGCGGGGCCGACCTCGTCGAAGTCCTGACTTCCGATACGCACGTGGTCAACACCATGGAAGCGGAAAATCAGGTCGGCGACGAGATTCCCGAAGACGACCTCCTGGCGATGATCGACGAGCTCGTCGACGACGCACGCGCCGACCTCGAACCCGTCGAGGCAGGCATGGCCACCGAGCGAGCCGAAGTGACCGTCTTCGGCAACGACCGCACCGAGACGCTCGCCTCGACCGCCAACGCCGTCGTCTCGCTCGGCGGTGCTCTGGCCGGCGCGTTCATCGTGGCCGTCCTTGCGGTCAGCGTCCTGTTGTTCTTCCTGACCTGAGGGACGCCGAACGATCGACGGCGGTTCCACTCTTCGTGTGGTCGTGGAAAACGCCAGAGAGGAGATTTGAACTCCTGAGTCCTGACGGACAGTTGCTCTCGAAGCAACCGCCTTGGCCGGGCTAGGCTACTCTGGCTCATCCCCATCTACCTGCGAGCCGACTTTATCCGTTTCGATCCGGGACGGGGCTGGCAATACCTCTCATTCGATCCCGACACACCTAAGTCACGGCACTGAAACAGCCCGGAGTATGGACGTCGACGAAGCGAGTTCCGCCTGTGAATCCCTGCTCAGTGAGATCGAAGGCGCAGTCATCACCGACCGAGAGTTCCTCGAAACCGTCCTCCTCGGGGTCGTCGGCCGGGGCCACGTCCTGCTCGAAGACGTGCCCGGCACGGGCAAGACCCTGACTGCACGGATGTTCGCAAAGTCCCTTGGCCTGTCGTTTTCCCGAATCCAGTTCACGCCCGACCTCCTCCCGGCGGACGTGACCGGCACCCACATCTTCAACGAGAAGGATCGAACCTTCGAGTTCTCGAAAGGCCCGATCTTCGCCAACGTCGTCCTCGCAGACGAGATCAACCGCGCACCGCCCAAGACCCAGTCGGCCCTGCTCGAAGCGATGGAAGAAGAGCAAGTCACCGTCGACGGCGACACCCACGAACTGCCCGATCCGTTCTTCGTCATCGCGACCCAGAACCCCGTCGAGATGGAGGGCACCTTCGAGTTACCCGAAGCGCAGGTCGACCGCTTCGCCATCAAGACCGCGATGGGCTACCCCGACGAAGAAGGCGAGTTCGAACTCCTGCGACGCCGTGCCGGCCGAACCGAACAGAGCCCCTCCGTCGAGAAAGTACTCGACTCGGAGGCCGTTCGGGCCCTCCGGACGACTCCGGAGTCGATCACCGTCGAGGAGGACGTCCTCGAATACATCGCGCGACTCTGCCGGCAGACCCGCCAACACCGTCACGTCGAAGTGGGGGTGTCGCCGCGCGGGACCCAGCGCCTGTTCGAGATGGCCCGCGCCCGCGCGACTATCGTCGGTCGGGAGTTCGTCACGCCCGACGACGTCAAACGCGTCGCCCAGCCCGGGATGGCCCACCGGCTCGTGCTCACGCCCGACGCCCGCGTCGAAGACATCCAGAAATCGTCGGTCGTCAGCGACGTCCTCGGCAGCGTCGAAGTGCCGACGGTCTAATTTTTCTTTCCAGCTTGCGGCCGTTCAATCACCGAGCACGAGCAACACCAGCACCGTCCCCAGCACGAGCAGCGACAGCGCGACGCCCGGCTGGCCGCCGCTCGATAGCAGAAAGATACTGTAGCCGCCGACGGCGACGCCACCGGCCAGCAGCGTGCTCGCCGCGGCGTGGACGGCCTCGACACGCCCGCCAGCGCTCGATCGCAACTGCTCGGCCAGCGAGATGGCGTTCTCGCCGACGTCCCAGCACAGCACCGTCCCGACCATCGCGAGCAGGACGAGTCCTGGATCGGCCTCGGCCACGCCGGCGAGAACGACGCCGGCGAACAGCGCGAACACCCCGCCGGCGAGGACGAGCCGCGACGTGCGACGAACTCCGAACAGTGCCAGCGGTACCCCGAGTAACGCGACGATTCCGCCACCGAGACTCGCGGCGACCGCCGCCAGAAGTGCCGTCGCACCGGTCAGCGCCAGTCCCTGCCGGGACGGGCTGCGCTCGACGCTCATCGCGACCACCGCCGAGTGGCGCGAGTCGTGGCAGCCTCAAGCGGTTCGTCGAACTCCCAGTCGATCACGCGGACGTCGGCTCGTCGGAGCCGTGACAGTCGGAGTTGGCGTTCCATGTGCGCAGTCGTCCGCCCCGGCGAGACGGTCGTGGTCGGATCGGGGCTGACGACCGTCATCGGATACCCGTAGGCGTGGAGTCGGCGCGCCATCCAGACGGCCGTGTCGTCACACAGCGGCGAGAACAACACGAGCTGGGCGTTCTTCGGGAGCTTCTTCCGCAGGCGACGCATGGCCACGATCGGATAGAAGCGCTTGTCACCGCCGGTCTCGGTGAAGGCGCTGTCGGTCGTCAACAGCCGGCGAGCCAGCGGCCAGTGGCCGTGGCCAGCACCGGGCGCGAGCCAGCAGTCGTCGGCCGCCAGCGCCGCCAGCCCGACGCGGTCGTCGCTGTCGAGGCGACTGAGGAAAACCTCCGCGACGGCCCCGAGGCTGCGCTCGAGCGCGCTCGACGAGCTTCGATCGGGGGCGACGAACGCCTCGTCGCGGGCGTCGATCAGCAACACGACCGTCGCGGCGTGTTCCTCGCGGAACTGCAGGGTCGCCATCCCGCCGCCGCGGGCCGCCCGGTTCCAGTCGATCCGCTTCATCGGATCACCGCTGCGATACTCCCGCACGGAGTGAAACTCCAGGCCACTGCCACCGCTGTCAGTGACGACGCGACCGACGTCTCGGGACGTCTGGGTCCGAACCGGAACAGACAGCTCCTGGGTCGGGCGAGGCTCACACCGGATGAACTGTTCGCCCTCGGCGTCGACAGTCGCGGTCCGCTCGATCCCGCCGCTGGGATCGCGGGCCACGACCAGCGGCGACTCGAAGCGGTGCTCGCCGCGGTCGGCCTCGACGACGTACGCAAAGCGGGTCGAAGCGCCGGGCTGGAGGGTCGTCCCGTGGCGTGGCGACCCATCGACGACGCCCAGGCTGGGCGGCACGCCGTCGAGCAGTCGCAGATCGAAGGCCATCCCGTCGCCAGCGTTGGTCACGGTCACCGTCACTCGGACCTCCTCGCCGGGGTTGGGGTCGTCCTCGTCGACGGCCCGCTCGACGACGAGCGCCGGTGCGGGCGTCGAGCCGAGGTATCGATACGCGATCAGGCCAGTTCCGGGAACGGCCGCAAGTACGAGCGACGGCGCCCGCAAGAGGACACCCAGACCGACCGCAGTCAGCGTCAGCGCACCGACGAGTCGCCACCGATTGGTCTCTCGGTCTCGAAACTCGACGTCCTCGAAGCGACCGACCCAGCCCTCCTCGATAGCCGAGATGTCACCGCGGTCGTCGGGGTCGGTCCACTCGCGGTCGGTGACCGAGAGACGATCGGCAATAGCGGCGATCGCGTGGCGAGCCTGGACCTCGCGCACCCGGACCCGAGAGGCACGCAAGCGCGCCCGTTCGACGGCCGAGAACGGCTGACCCGAGGTGAAGAAGCTGGCGGCGATCCGGTCGTCGGTCCACCCGCCCGACTGGATCGTCTCCTGGGCTTCCTCGGCCGCGGCCCCGGTCTGGGCGAGCGCCCGTTCGAGGAGGTCTTCGAGGCGCTCGCGGACGTCCTTGAGCTGTCTGTAGAGCCCGGCGGAGCTGTCGGCTCTGGCACCGACGAGATCGGCGTCGAGGGACTCTCCCGGGACGGAGATCGTCGACCGATACTCGACCAGCGGCGGATCGAGCTGGTCGTGCTCGCCACGAAGGTATCGAACCGTGAACGTGAGCGCCGCGCCGAGCGCGAACAGCGCCATCAACAGTTCGATAACGAACGTGAGATCGAGCGTCGGAGAGAGTCCAGGGACGGCGATGAAGACGGCTGCGATCCCGACCAGCACGACCGCGATCGCGAGCGTGACGAGCGCGGCACTGGAAAGCGTCCGGTCCCGCTGTTCGTCCGGCAGCGGGACGCGTGCCTTGCCGGCGGCGTCGGCCGGTCCGTCGTCGCTCTGTCGGTCGGTCATCTCACCATCAGACATCGTCGTCACCTCCGGCGTAGGTCTCCTGGATACGGCGCAGCGCCTCGCTAGCTCGCTGTTCGCGCTCGTCGGTCACTCCCGCGTCACCGTAGCGTACCTCCTCGAACAGCCAGGTGAGTTCCCGGACGTCGTCGGGAACCATCCCGGCGTCGATGGCGACATCGGCGAACTCCTCGGGCGTGGTCGTTCGCGGATTCTCGACCTCCAGTGCAGCGGTCATCTCACGCCAGGCCCGATAGATCGCGTTCTCGACCGTCTCGGAGTCTCCCTCGAGCTTGTCGGCTGCGCGGCCCGCAGCCTCGCCGACGGCCTGGACATCGCCAGTCTCGGACTCGGCTTCTTCGGCAGGTGTCGAGACGGCGACGTCGGTATCAGTCCCGGAGAACCGATAGATCGCCGCGACGAGCGCCAAGGCGACGACGCCGAAGGCCCCGAGCAAGACGATCGGAACGTCGGTGTTCTGGGTCGGTGACTCGGTCGGGACCCGCCCGTTGCCGTCACCACCGCCGCCGTCTACGGGCGTCGGTGTGGGTGTCACTTCGGGTCTGCCATCCCCGACGAACGCCGACAGATCCAGCACCGCCGAGAGCACGAGCATCCCGACGAGGAGGATGAGAGCGAACGCGACGACGACCACGACGACGGTCCGTACGTTGAGCGCCTTCGCGAGGAAATACAGAGCCGTCAAGGCCGTGATAGTAAAGATCACTGCCCCCGCGTACAGGAAGATTTCGGGTAGGTCGCCACCACCCTTCGAACCCGTCAGCTGGCCGTCCTCGGAATCGTCAGGAGTCTCCGGACCGAACCCAGTCCCGTCGCCGGACCGATCCTCCGCAGAGGGCGTCGAGACCGTCGCAGCCGCCAGCGCGAGGCCGGCGACACAGACCGCCGCGACCACCAGGACGACGATGCGATTGCGATTCACTTTCGGGGCTTCGGCGGCCCCCGATTTGAGGGTTTTCCATCGGATCAATCCTGAAGGTTGTCTTGAGGCGGTCCGTGCCCGCCACCGCCGGGCGTCTCGATCCTGACGACCGTCCCGGCAGGAACTTCCCGGGTGGTCTTCGCGCCGACGACCTCGCCGTCGATCAGATTACGGCCCGGCTGTCCGTCCTCGCCACTGGCCAGTCCCTTCGGTGCGTGGCGACGCCGCTCGGTCAACAGCGAGACCGTCGCGTCGGCCTCGGTCCTGAGTTCCCGGACGAGTCCGTTCCCGCCGCGATGGCGGCCCGCGCCGCCGCTGCCCTCGCGGATGGCGTAGGTCTGCACTCGCAGCGGATAGGCCCCCTCCAGGGTCTCGACCGGTGTGTTCAGGGTGTTGGTCATCCCGACCTGGACCCCCGAGAGCCCGTCGCCGTCAGGGCGCGCACCCGCGCCGCCGCCGATGGTCTCGTAGTAGGCGAACGCATCTGTGCCGATTACGAGGTTGTTCATCGTCCCCTGCCCGCCCGCGGGGACGCGCTCGGGAACAGCTTCGGCCAGCGCCGCGAAGACGACGTCGGTGACTCGCTGGCTCGTCTCGACGTTGCCCCCGACCACTGCGGCGGGCGGATCCGGGTTCAGTAGCGACCCCTCGGGTGCGCGAACCGTCACCGGCTCGTAGCAGCCGTGATTCGGCGGCACGTCGGGATCGGTCACACACCGAAGGACGTAGTAGACCGCGCTCTTCGCGACCGCTATCGGTGCGTTGACGTTGCCCTCGACCTGCGGGGCCGTCCCCACGAAGTCCACGTCCAGTTCGGCGCCGTCGATCTCGACCGTGACCTCGATCGGGACGTCCGAATCGATCACGCCGTCGCCCTCCAGCACGTCGCTGGCGCGGTAGGTGCCGTCCGGGAGCTCCCGGAGTTCGCGCTCGACGCGCTCGCGAGAGTAGTCGATCACGGCGTCGAACGCCGCCAGCAGCCGGTCACCGTGGGTTTCGAGCAACTCACCGACGCGCTCGGCCCCGCGCTCGTTGGCAGCCAACTGTGCCTGCAGATCCGCTCGGCGCTCGGCCGGCGCGCGGACGTTCGCCAGCAATATCGACATGGCATCGTCGACGACCGACCCCTCCGAAACGAGTCGGACCGGGGGCAGACGGAGCCCCTCCTGGGTGATCTCGCGCGCACCGGCAGGCATACTCCCGGGCGTCATGCCACCGACGTCGGCGTGGTGGGCGCGAGAGACGGCGTAGCCCACAATCTCCTCCTCAGCTGGAGTGATTGGCGAGACGAGGGTGATGTCCGGCAGGTGGGTCCCACCCTGGAAGGGGTCGTTGAGCGCGAAGACGTCGCCCGGCTTCGGGTCGCGTTCGAGCACGACTTCGACGGCGTCGGGCATCGCGCCGAGGTGGACCGGGATATGTTCGGCCTGGGCGACCATCCGCCCCTCTGCGTCGAACAGCGCCGTCGAGCAGTCACGGCGCTCGGTGATGTTCGGCGAGTACGCGCCGCGAATCAGCACTTCGCCCATCTCCTCGGCGACGCTCTCCAGTTGGTTCCTGAGAATCTCCAGTTCGACCGCGTCGAGATCGGTCATTGCTCACCTCCCTCGGCGTCGGCGGCCTCCAGGCGCAACGTCCCGCGGTCGTCGACGGTGGCCGTCCAGTCCGGGGGGACGAGGACCGTGCTCTCGCCGCCCTCGAAAACGGCTGGTCCGTCGATTTGCTGGTCGACGCTGAGACGCGCAGGATCGTGGATCGCCGTCTCTCGCAGTTCACCGTCGAAGACTGCCTCGCGTGTCTCCAGTTGCGAATCGCCATCCCCGTCGTGGCCGACCGGCGGCGGGTCACCAGGCGTCGTCGCCGTGGCCCGCAGCGTGACGAGTTCGACCTGTTCGTCGTCGAGATGGTAGCCGTGCTCGCGCTCGTGCACGGCCTGGAAGCGGTCGGTCACGACGGCAGGATCGAACGGATCGGGGACCTCGACGTCGAGTTCGAACCGCTGGCCGGCGTAGCGACAGGCCGCCGAGCGGTCGACCGTCGCTGCCTCGGAGTCGGCGCTCTCGACGAGCACCTGCTCGGCGAGGTCGGCGTAGATCGACTCGATCCGCTCGACATCGGCCTCGGAGAGTGGCGTCCGGTGAGTTCGGACGGCGTCGTGGACCTCGTCGGCCGCGAGCAGGCCGACGGCCGAACGGACGCCGCTGGCCCGCGGGACGAGTACGCGTTCGATCCCCAGCCGCTCGGCCAGCGCGGCGGCGTGCATCGGGCCGGCGCCACCGAACGCCACGAGCGCGAACGCGCGCGGGTCGTGACCGCGTTCGACCGTCACCGTCCTGATCGCCCGGGTCATCGCGGCGTTGGCGACCCGGTAGACGCCCTCGGCGGCCACGCGAGCGTCGGCCAGTCCCGCTTCGTCGGCCAGTTCGTCCAGCGCCGCGCGAGCGGGTTCGACCGCAAGTTCGAGATCCTCTCCGAGGACGGTGTCGGGACCGAGATAGCCAAGCAAGAGGTTCGCGTCAGTCACAGTCGGTTCGGTGCCGCCGTGGCCGTAGCAGGCCGGGCCGGGATCGGCACCCGCAGAGCGTGGTCCGACCCGCAATGCTCCGCCCTCGTCGACCCAGGTGATCGAGCCGCCGCCGGCACCGACGGTGTGGACGTCGACCATCGGGACTCGGACCGGATAGCCACCGACGTCGGCCTCGGTGGTCTGGACGGCCTCGCCGTCGCGGACGAGGCTCACGTCACTCGACGTGCCGCCCATGTCGAAGGTCACCAGTCCCGCGCCGTCGCCCCCGAGCATCGACGCCCCGACGACCCCCGCGGCAGGCCCGGACATCACCGTCGTCGCAGCGTGCTCGCGAACGACGTCGACGTCGGCGATGCCGCCGTTGCCCTGCATCACGCGCGGTTCGGGCAAACCGGCCGCGCTCGCCCGACGCACCAGTCGATCGAGGTAGGCGTCGACGACGGGTGTGACGAACGCCTCCGCGACCGTGGTGGCAGTCCGCTCGTACTCGCGCACCGTCGCCAGCACCTCGTGGGAGGCCGACACCGGGCACTCGAGTTCCTCGCGCAGGATCTCCGCCACTCGCTGTTCGTTTTCGGGATGGGCATAGGCATGCAGCAGACTGACTGCGACGCTCTCGGCGTCGATGCCGCCTGCGAGTTCGCGAACGGCCTCGGGACCGACGGGCGTCTCGACCCCGTCAGGGGTCGCACGCTCATCGACAGTGTATCGTCGCTCGCGCGGGACGAGTGGGTCGGGTTTCGTCACCGAGAGATCGTAGAGTGCGGGCCGGTCCTGTCTGGCGATCTCGAGTACGTCTGCGAACCCTCGGGTCGTGACGAGCGCCGTCTCGGCGCCGTCGCCTTCCAGCAGCGCGTTGACCGCGACGGTCGTTCCGTGGCGGAAGCGATCCACGTCGCCAGGGACGATCCCGGCGCGGTCGCAGGCAACCTCGATGCCGTCGAGGACCCCCTCGCTCTGGTCGTCGGTCGTCGGTACTTTCGCGGTCGTCAACTGGCCGTCGACGACCAGCGCGACGTCAGTGAAGGTGCCGCCGACGTCGACCCCGAGCCACACCGTTGTCATTGCCGAACTGTCCGGGGCCACCGGCTAAATCCCCTCGGTCCGGGTCGGATCCTCGTTCCTACGTAAGAAATAATACGTCCGGCTGTGTGAACAGTTCACTATGGGAGCGCCAGGACGCGACGTCGAGTACACGATGGCCGACGTGACCAAAGTCTTCGAGAACCGCGACGACTACGCCGAGCCGCTGACCGCCAGCGAGATCGCCGAAGAGGTCGGCTGCTCGCGCCGGACGGCATTGAACAAGCTCACAGAGCTAGCCGAGAAGACTGACGTGACGAGCAAGAAAGTCGGGGGCCGCAGCCGCGTGTGGTGGATCCCGGTCCGAATCGAACGATGAGCGATCGGACTGCGGTCTACACGATCGACCCCGAGACAGCCCAGCTGCTGGGCAGCGAGATCCGCGCGGTGATCCTCGACGAACTGGCCGAGGGCGACCGCTCGATCACGCAGTTGAACGAACTGCTGGACGAGCGCGGATTCGAACTGGCCGAAACCTCCGTCCGTCACCACGTCGGCGTCCTCGAAGACGCCGGCATGCTCGAGGTCGCCCGCCGAGAGGACGTCAACGGCGGGACCCGGAAGTTCTACCGGGCGACTGTCCGAGCCTACGCCTTCGACGCGAGCGACGCCGAGAGGCGCCTGCACGCCATGCAGGGGCTGGTCCGGGCGGAACTGCTCTCGCTGTGCTCGCGCCTCGGTGCGACCCACCGCGAGGACTTCACCGCTGCGGCCGGGAGTCTCGAACCACAGGACTGCTACGAGAACGGCGATCAGGGCGCGTACGTCTTCCGAGAGCTGGTCGAGCGAGCGCTCGCCGACCTCGAAACGAGCGGGACGCTCGACGAACGATTGCCGCCGATCTCCTGATTCTTTGCGGCCGTATTCCGAGAAACCACGCTCGAGCGGTGCGCTTCCGTGAAGATTGTGACTTGCGAGTTCCAGGTGCCAGAGGTTGACTGTTTGGTGCGTTTGTCAAGTGAAAACCGGTGAAACGGACGCCTATCGAAGCTGAAAGAACCTAGCCGATACCAACCCCCGTGACACTCGGGATCGCGTCGTGCTAATTCGGAATTACACGGTTTCCAAACCGGAAACCACAGTGAAAATGAGAACGCCGCCGCTGACGAGTTTACGCAAACAACGAGAATGAGGTGCGCGTCAGCCGCCAGGGTCGAACAAGCAGAACGCGACCAGTTCGACAATCTCGCCAGCACGCAGCGGCGGTTTCTCGCCTAAGTTCACATCGACTTCATCGCGGAGGAAGAAGTTCGTTAACCGCCACACGTTGTGCATCAACACGCCGATCGTGAAGTACAGGAACCGGACGCGGTAATCCTTCGACGCTGACGTTGGCAGGAAGTGTTTGCGAATGGATTTGTACTGGTTCTCAATCGTCCACCTGTCACGGTACTGTCCCGTGAGCGCTTGCGCACGGTCAGGTTCAACCCGGTAATTGGTCGTGAAAATCGCGTACTCATCCCCATCATCGGCGTCTTCTTCATTCTCGATTGCTGCGTCCTTCGGGACGTACATGATGCTCAAGTCGTGAGTATCCCCGTCAACGGTGAGCGAGGCATACTCGACCCGCACATCAATCATCGGGTCTTCTTCGACCTCTTCGAGGTTTTCCTTATCCGCAGTCGCTTGCTTTCGCTTCCCGATTACGTAGTACAGTTCGCGTTTGTCAATCACGTGCCGGACTTCGTGAGTATCGAATTCACGATCGGCGAACACCTTGTTAATGTCCACGTGCCGTTGTGCCTGTTCTAATAGCCTGTCCACGATGTCTGCACGCGATGTTCGGTGAACACCGCCTGTGTCTTCCCAGGCGCGGACGTCACGGACTGGTTCGATCGCCAGGACGATCGGCGTGTTCTCAGCGACGATAGTGAGCGTGGCGAACTTGTACCCGCGTTCGTGGCTCTCTTTAAACCCGGACGCCATCACTGGGTACTCATCCTTGAGGTACTTTGTCCGGGTGCGCCCGGAGCTGGTCGTGTATGTGACTGGCTGCTCACCAGGGTCGGCGTCTACCCGCTTCTTGAACGGTGACGGCCAGAAGTTCCACGTCACAATGTCCAGCGCCGCGTTGACCGGCTCTCGAATCCCAGTCTCCCCGTGCTCATCTGACTGGATCTCATCCAGAATACGCTCCACACCGGTGTGGAACGCATCAAGCGTTTCATCGCGGATGCGTTCCCAGTCAGGGATTCGACCGCAGTCTACGAACTCGTCGAACGTGAGTTGGGAGTCCGGGTCTGCGATTTTCTTCATCGTCCGGTTATGCGAAGACCCGTGCGGCACTTCCTCCCGGTCGCTCAGCCGGGCGAACCGACGCCGCGGCGTGGTTGCAGCGGCGTTCGACATGTTCAGGTACGCTTGCCGTTCGAGATAGCACTCTAACGCGTACTTGGCGTTGCTCGCTCGGTCAGCAGTGAACCCAGAGAACCCGAGAGTAGACGCTCGTTCAACAGCGTCCATGATATGTTCCTCTTCGAGGTCGGTGCCTGCGATGTCTTCAGGCTCCAGTGCTGGTTCGACCGAGTCGTCCGTCTTAACGAGGTCGTGTTCGACACACTGGTCGTGAATGAGTTCACCGGCGTCTTTCAGCGTCTTCCGCTCCTGCAACGAGAAGCGCCGTCGCTTGTTGTAATTGATTGCTTGTTTCGAGGGCGGGATAGGGAAGTCGAACTTAACGTAAATGAACGCTGCGCCGGACAGTCGGCGTGCTGTTTCAGCTTCGTTGAACCCTCTGGCATGCATGTAGAGGAAGGTCTTGATCATCCCGTCCCGGTTGAACTTCGCTCTCTCGGGATCGTCGTAGTCGGAGAACCAGCGATCCTTGATTTCGAGGTTCGCAATAATGCGAGTGATGTGGTCATGGATGTGGCAGAGATCCTTGACCTGTTCCTCGATGGTGTCCAAGATCTCTTGTCTCGGTGGTGCTGGGTCTGTTGGCGACATGGTCGTTCAACTCGGGTTCTGGCTACGCGAGACATCGGTGACTACCGGGTTATTCTCGCGCGTGTCATTTCCGAAAACCCACCGAGGGACGGTATATCGGTGTACTTGGCGGGACTGACGGTTTGCGGAACCGCAGGATAGCAGAGTTGTTCCAAGGCGGAGTTTCCGTTTAGCGGAGGCTCCGCTTTACGGAAACTTTGGGAAACTGATTATAAACCCCGGTTCTCAACACTTCAAGGTAAGCCGGAGACTCCTGACTAGGGAAACTCCGGACACCAGAGACTCCCTAAAGCGGAGAGTCCGTCATAGGGGGTTTCCGTACCACCTCACCATGAGCGATCCCAACGAAGACCTCCCAGTGGCCGATGTCTTTGACGACTGGCACGCGATCGGTCTCATCGCCCGGCTTGACAGAGATGACGGGAACATCAAGGCTGAAATCGAGGAGAAGGTCGATCTCACCGGGAAACCGTTGAAGACACTACTTGACAACGCAATTGACGCCGAGTTAATCGAAGAAACCCAGATCCAGGCAGGCGACCACCCCCGATCAGACCGGTATCAGTTGACGGAGCGAGGAAAGGCAGTTCAGTCACTGCTACGAAGCAGAGGGATCGATGAGTTGCAGCAGTCCTACCTCACCGCGAAAACTGCGTTGCAGCGTGCGGCCGACGAGGCACAGGAAATCATCGAAGCCGAACATCTACACAAGAAGTACCCGCAGCGAGACTACTGGGTTCGAACCGGTTCAGACCAACCCGAGATCGACACGGAGCAGTTACTCGCGGAAGTGCAAGAGGAGCACGAGGATTTGTTCAACGCAGACATCCGGGGTGAATGGCCCATGGACGTGCGGGATGAGGAAACGGGTTCCCGCGAGCCAGTCGAAACCTGGGGAAGCACCCCAGATGAAGAAGAAGAAGATTAAGAGGAGTAACTATCGGTTCACGTTGTGGTCAACTGTTCGTTGGGTTCCGGGCCACTCAGCGTTACGAGATCGCCTGAGTCAGCACACACTGGGCAGAACGGGAGTGACTCCGTATCCCCGTCCCACTCAACATCATCCCACCCGTACGACGCACTGCACCTCGAACAACTCCAGTCGTAGGCTCCGTACTCAGCGGCGAGGTCCGGGAACTGGTGGGCTAGTGTCGGCGTGAGACGCGCGTCACGGTCCGCGTGACCGTCCAAGTACTCTTGCAGGTTCTGCCGGCCGTACCCGTCGAACACGGGGAGCAGCCCGTTTCTGTCGGTGTCAGTGTACGGTGTGTCGGCTTGCCCGCAGCGGTGCTTGAACGAGCAATAGTTACACTCCCAGTCGCGCTCCGGATCAGCCGGTGGCAATTCACTTTCCTGTTCGTAGGCGGCCTGGTCAGCCATCCACGCCACAACGTCGTCCCAGAAGGCCGCATCGAATTCAACGCTGAACGCTTTGATATCCAGCGTTTCCCGCGACCCGTACACGATCAAGCCAGTCGTCACATCATGCTCGTATTCCTTATTGAGCGCGTGCAGGTACGCATGTAGTTGCGCGCGGTGATGTGGTTTCGGCGCGGAGAGGTGGTCGAGTGACGTGGTAGTCTTGATTTCGGTGACAAGCAGCGGGTCGGCGTCTGCCGTGACAATGGCTGGGTCAGTAGACCCACGCACATGGAGGGATTTCCCGTCACGAATGGTTTCCGTCTCAATCCAGACCGAGTTCGTGACGTACGTGCCCGGTGTAGTAACGGACTGGAGAAACGGAACAATAACTTGTTCCTCGAACTCGGTGCCGAACCAGAACAGGCCCTTTGGCTGCGTGCCTTCCCGCGGGGCGTTCTGCCGGGCGTAACTGGCTTTCCTGTGACACTGTAGGAGTTTACTCGGGGTGTGCTGCTCTGGATCTTTGGGTGGGGAAGGACCATTGAAGTAAGCCTTCCCTTCGAGAATGTTGTTTTGGAATTGCTGTTCGCTGTACCACTCGTTGAATGTTCGGTTCGTGATCCGGTCACGGATCACTGCATGGTCGTCGGATTCAGAACGGGCCGGTGTAGAATCCTCCCCGAATGGTTTGTCTCTGGATGGACCGGTCATCACATCCGAGGTGAGAATACGGGGGCCAATAGGGAGCCGTGTGTCGTTTCCGAATAATCCGTTGTATGAATGGGCGCAAACGTGGAGTCACGCTCGTGTCCGGTAGATTCGTGCCTTCGTGTTCCCTTCAGCGGTAATGAGATTGTAGTGCTCCAGTTTGGACAGGTAGTTTCGAACCATCCGTTTCGTCTTCGGGTCCTCCGCTCTGTTGCAGTATGCGCTGTAGAGTTGTTGCGGGGCTATTTTACCGGTCTCAGTGATGATGTTGTACAGGATTTTCTGGTGGGGTGTGAGGCGATCTACGGTTCGTTGCTTGATTTCCGATTTCGCTTCCGGAGTCTCTTCATGAATGATGTCCGCCGTGATTTTGTCAACAGGTTCTCCCTTTGCTTTCCGTGCAGCCCGGCGAAGGATTCCGATTGCAATTCGGGCGTCACCGCCAGCGTTCGCCGCGATCAACTCCAAACAAGACGTGTCGATGCTACCGTCGGTGAGTCCCCATCTGACGCGGTCACTGAGAATAGCAACGAGTTCGCTTTCGTGGTAGGAACGGAATCGAATGCGTTCACAGTCGGTGAGGCGGCTATTGAGTCGGTCATCCATTGAGACGAAGAGCCCGTCTTCGTCGTTGCAGATGAGGATCATCGTGAGGTGCGGGATTCGGTACAGATCGTACAATAGTGACTTGTCCTCCAATTGGTCCACTTCGTCCAAAATCACGACGTACGGCGTGTTCTCGCTCTCCCTGAGGCGTTCGAGAAGGACATCTTTCGGTGTTGATTGCCGGTGGACATCGACAGTCTGACCGATCCCGTCAAGCAGTCTGTACAGGGCTTTGAAGCGGCTGTGGTCCTCCCAGCAGTTCACGTACTGGTAATTCAGATCAACCACTTCTCCACGTAACTGTTCGACCAGGAACTGTGCGATACAGGTTTTCCCTGCTCCAGACGGGCCGTGTAGGAGTGCTGGGTCAGCTCGCTGACCGTGGGTGATTGGATCGAGAACGCTGGAGAGGTAGTTGACCTCGGCATCCCGGTGTTGCACCTCCCGTGGGATGAACTCAGACTGGAGTACTCGGGCGTCGGTGATCATGGGTTTGCGTCGACGCAGACTGCCAGCATAATAATTGGAAGGGTGTGATTTCCGAATTTCCGAAACCACGAACTGCGCTGCTTGATTCCGTCTATCAACCGGGGAATAACAGAACGGCAGTTAGTCGTCGGTACTCGCCTGTTGTGGGGAGTGACAGGAGAACACAGCTGCCAGTTCCGAATTGAGTTGTTGCTGAAGAACATCAGCAATTCGCTCCCCCATCAACGGTGGGACTGCGTTCCCTATCTGGCGGAACCAGTGAGTGAAGGGACCCAAGAAGACGTAATCGTCTGGGAAAGACTGGAGACGTGCCGCTTCACGGGGCGTCACGCCTCGATTCCGCCGATTGTCCGGTTCTCCGGTCACATTTGGTGCATACTCGTAGTAATCTGGGAGGACGAAATTGTTCGCGTCCTTGGCGAGATGCGCGACAACTGTTGGTGCTGGCTTCGTCCACTCTAGCATCCGGTACTTATCCTTGAATCGAGGATTCTCTTCAGTCCCAACGTCATACTCAATCAACTCTGCATATTCACCGTCCTTCGCGTATTTTACGTCCCATCCCGTATCACCCGGCTCTAATGCCTCGTCGAACAGCGTCCGGTCTTTCTCCATCGGGTGCTCCCGGGCTTGATGATTATAACACAACTCGGCCCCCGTATTCAGTTCGTGTTCTTCGATATACTCACTCCGTGTACCACGGACGCTCTTGGGACTTACCCGCCCACCCTCTCCTCGACGGAGTTTCGGCAAACCGGACAACGCCTGTTTCACCGTAACTTCGTCAGTCGGCCCAGCCTCTGAAAGCTGCTCAAATAACGTCTCAACGACGGTACCGTCATTCTCTACCACGAGATCATCCCGTACTCCGAAAATGAAGATACGTTCCCGGTGCTGTGGAATTCCATACTCCGAACAGTCCAAGAGTTCGTAATCGCAGGTATAACCGTGCCCATCTGCACCAATGGAGTTGAGTGCGTTCACTACGAGATCGGCGACACGGACTCCAGTATCGCCAATCTCGTTCGCCATCCCCTCCACGTTCTCCATTACCAGTGCTTTGGGGCGTAATCGCTCAACAGCAGTTACGTACTCTTCGTAGAGCTCGGTCCGATCATCCTCTAGGATATTATACTCGCTATCGTCCGCCAGTCTTGCCCGATACCCTGCTTGTGAAAGTGACTGGCACGGTGGCCCACCGGCGATGACATCGGGTTCTTGGTCAATCCGTTCGAGCAGCCCATTCTCAAGCTCTGTTCGAATATCCCCACACACGATCTTCTCGTGAGGAATCTCAGGATGATTGAGACGATAGGTGTCTACAGCATCTCTATCGTTATCAATCGCTAATTCAACGGTCCAGTTGTTACGCCCAAATCCGAGTGATAAGCCTCCTGCCCCAGCAAAGAGATCCACTACGACCGGTCCCGACTGCTCTTGATTTTGTTTCCGGAGACGATGTGTGAGCAGGAATTTCCGGATTTCACAGTCGTCGCTACACGAGTCAACTCCCCCTTTGACTGCATGGCCTGCGACTGCCCGGTGCAGTTGTGGAATCTGACGACGGGTAAGTTCCTCTTCAAGTTCCTCCCGTCGTTCAACGTCATCTCGTAACTCATTTGGCGACAGAATTCCCAGAGAGCATAGAAGTTGGTCAACGAATGGGTCACTTGGCCAAACGGGCTTATCGAACGCGACAAGCATCAACCACCATGCATCCGACTTAGAAACACCAGGGAGTTCAGCGAGTCGATTTGCGAAACTAGAATAGCGTAATCCACCGAGATCTCGCAGGCTTACACCATCAGTGTAATCGTCTTCGGATACTGCGTCTACAAGTTCTTGGAGGCGTGTAATGCGAGTTTCGCTAATACTGGGTCTATTTGTTGCCTCAAGTAGAGCCGCCTCTAGTGCGGCCTCGTCAAGTGCAGCGATATCCTCCCACGACCCAATCTGGTCTCGTAGGTCAGCAACTATCCGCCGATATTCACGGTCAAAATACCGCTTTGACGGCGGCTGACCGTCCGGCGCAATAGCAACCGCTGCAACGGAATCTAATGGGTCATCACTTCCGGTGAGTGCATCGTCACAGGTACAGGTTCCTGCTGACGTACTTTCACCGAGAGACTCATAGCGACAGGGAAATTGCTCGTCGGATTCTCGCTTCCGACATTGGATTTCCGGGGTCGCTGTTGGACACCCAGCTGGATGGAGCCAGTTCTGCTGGTACTGTTCTGCAGTAAGCACATCGATGAGAAAGTCCACATGGCGCAAGACGAACTCCTGGTGTAACGAGAACTCAGTATCTGAAGAATTCAGCAGACATGAAGGGATTTCCGGCGTATCTATATCCGCCCACGAGTCGGCCATTACCTGGACATTATCACTCAGCAATAAAAAGGCCAGGATTCCTGAGAGGGTGTGGCCCGATAACCCGTGGAATAACACCTGTTTTCGAGGAGTTCTTGCTATCGTAACTGGAACCGACCCGCCAATTACACCGGTGCTTATGGAATACGCGACTAGATGAGGGCATAATCCATGGGAATAGATCTCCCCTACGGGAAACCGAAATAACAGCCGAAGAGTACGAGGCCCTAGTTGACGCCGAGAAAATTGCCGGTCACCTTGCAGTGCCCGTTACACTCGTGTTGTCTCTTCGTTGAATCTCAATTACGGCGACTAGAGGAGGTTCAGGGACGAACTGGTCCCTCAGAGTACTCGTGCGTGTTCGCGGAACGGCGAACCGCCTCAAAGAAGTCAGTTACCTCGTTAACAACTGGTCCACGGACAATCAACCCAATCTCAATCGCCTCTTTAAGGCTATAATTCGTAAGATTAGCACTTCCAACATATGCTACCTCGGCGTCTGCGATTAGGGTCTTGGCGTGCAGGCGACCGTGAGGTGAATCGTACTGATAGACATGGAAATTAGATGTGTCTCCACTGCTTCGGACTGTTTCCCGAATCCGTTCCACGTGGTCTGCGTTTTCCCCATCATCAGTTACATCTCTGGTGAGGAGTGTAACGTCAACACCTTGGTCAGTTGCAGATGCAAGATGGTCAACGAAAACATCCACGCCAAACCGGGTGAAGAAGGGAGTGACAAGCAGCAACTCCCGATCGGCATTCCGAACTAATCGAATAAGACGCGCCATGAGCTCTGCTGATCGCTCATCAAATTCATCCGGTACAGCGATACTTAGTTCGACATCGTGTACTGCGTCATTTGCGAGTAACTCAGCTTCGGAGGCCGTCAGGTGGTCATCAAATATGTTTAGAAATTGAATGAATTCGATCGTCGTATTGCGGTTCACCTTGACCCGATTAGTCGTCTGAGATGTGAAACCAACGAGACCAAACTCAGATGCGAGATCATGAAGATGATTCGCGGCCTCTCGATGGATGTCAAACTCCTCTGCCGTCTGTGAAGGGTCAATAGTTCCTTCACCAGAGGCAGCAGTATGGAGGAGATGCGTACAGAAGACTACTGGCTCAATCTCGTGTGCTCGAACCGCCTGTACGAATTGGGCTGGTGTTGCTAGCGTCATTTCTGTGTCAGGTACTTTTCCCGCCAAGTCCACCGGTCAATTTCCAGAATCCAGCTGGCACCCCAGATGCGATCCGATTCCCGTAGAGAACGATTCGTGAGAGGTTCTTGTTGAAGTGCTGGCAACCGATTTCTGACATATGGAGACAGGAGTGACACGCACCGCCCCGAATGTCAGCACACGTAGAGTCATACATGCAACTTTCCCCCTCTGTCAGTGTGCTAAGCAACCAGTCATCGAGGTTCCGGTCAATCAAGGTGAAGAGCCCACCTGCCGTGTAGTTCTGCGTGTTATTCGCGTAGATGGCAGTTGCGAGGCCCTCTGTGAATAGATATTCAGCGAATGAGGTCTCGTCGATCCCAGAATGGACAGCAGCACGCTGAATGAGCAGGTGGGAAATCGTATGCAGAAGGCAGTGGACAGCAAGTGTGATTTCGTTATACTGACTGCCGTCATTCACATCAGTTGAGTACGGTTCTATTGCCTCCATTTCCGCGTATAGCGTCGCTCGTGCCTCCGAAAGCTCCATATTCAGCGTGTCCTCGATGGGGTATCCACTCTCGGCGAGCCAGTGACCAACTTGGCGAGGGTCTAACTGGACGATCGCAGCCTCCGTCTTTGACCGGGTTGTGTAAATCGGTGTGCGCCATTCCCCATCTTCAACTTGGACTGGTGGGAACATCCGGGCAGCAGGGGTTGAACCACCGTCTTCCTCGTCATCATAGGTGCGGTGATAGCCGTATACTGCTTTGAGGAGTGGGAACTCAGATGTGACACCGATATCAAGAACCCCCATCTGATCCATAAGCTGTGTCTCTCTAGGCGTAGCGGTTTCTCGCGCGCTTTCCTGTTCCATTATCTCCCGCAATTGGATGTACCGCCGCATGTTGTCAGACGGCTCAACATCCCCAGCTTTCGCCTGGACCATCTCACGAACCAACTCAGGATCTTGATCCCCGCCAATTTGGCCAAGAGCTTGCTTGGTCTGTTCAATCACCTCAGGGTTGTCGGTATCAAGTTCGTCAAAGTCGATTTGTGATACCCCTTCTTTGTCCACCATCTCCTTTAGACTCGTCTCAGGATGATCGAACTCGCCAAGATAGGCCCCGATGACAATTGGGTCAATCTCTTCCTCTGAGCGTATGCTGCTCTGGTAGATATTCCGGTCACCGAGATCAACGCGAGTGACGTCGTGAATATTCATTGCCTTTGACGACGAATGGACGGTTACGTCCATCCGCTCGCCACATTCACAGAACGTCTGGAAATCATCGCGGATGACCTTCCCGTTACAGGCACCACACCGCCACTTGAAATCTTGATACCGGTCTGCACGGTCATCCAGCATTACGTATGAGTACCCGTGCTTGTCACAACCCGGAACGAAAACCGATCTAATATCTGAACAGGAGGGGCACACACCAACATGGTGAATCTGGTTGAGGGCTCCATCGCACCCCGGTCGTTGGCAACTCAATCCGCTCTGTTCAAGCCCTCTGATGCGCTCGTCACTGTAGTCGTGAACCTTCCCGCAGTCCCTGCAATCAAAGACACGCGGGAAGATTTCCGCGTACACATCCGATGGATCGATAATTGCCCACCGATCGGGTGTCGGCGGTGATAATGCTCCCTCAACACCGCCACTCCAGTTGTCAAGACTGGCATGAACGTGATCGATCATCTCCTGTTCACTGGCGATCTCCATCTGCTCGCCGGACATCCTTGCTGCCTGCTCGATGAGATTGTGTTTCGGGTTCGAGAACGTCGCTCCGGGCGGGAAGTTGTACATCACCTGCATCTTCCCGCGACGCATATTATCAGTCATCGCGTGTCCACCCCCACAGCCTCGAACGCATCTTCATGGCTGTAACTCGGTTTGATGTCTATCGGATCATCCACGTCACGAAGACTCAACATCACCCGTCCAGCGAGACACCCCTCAATGTCCTCTGCAGTACCGCTCTGGATGTTGTTGAACGAGATCTGAACGAGTTCTTCAATCCGGTCCGTGAACGGGCACTGACCGGTCTCCCAGTCTTCCCCGTAAATCTCGATGAGGTCCTCAATGATCTGGTCTTGGTCGATTACACCGGCCTGTTCGGCCTTTCGCGCCATCCGTGGGTGGGCTCTGTTTTTGAAATACCCGAGGTGCTCACTCAATTCATCGAAGTACCGAATGTACAGGAGCGACATGAAGATCCCCGGGAAGGTTCGCTCCACACTGAATTTCGCCCATCGGTTAATCGCTACTGGTTCAACGAGCCGGTCGAGGTACTCGTGGTACTTGTGGAAGTAATGATAGTGCGACCGGTCACGCTCTCCTAACGGGTCGAAAACGTCCAACACGATTCCCGGGTGCTTGCGGCCAACACGCGAGGATGCCTGAATATACTCGGACATCCGTGGTGGTGCATTGAAGAATACCATGTACCCGAGAGAGTCAATGTCCACACCGTGACTGATTGAACTGGTCGCAGTGATCAGGCCTTCAATATCCTCGTAGGTTGTACCATCGTCTTCACCGACCTGCTCGAATCGGTTGAGCATGTCGGCCATCGCATCTGGGTCGGTGTTCCCCTGCATATCGAATTTCTGCACGGCGTCGTATCCATCGTCGGTCAGGTTATCGTTCACCTGGGTTTCAGTGGACTTGTAGACACGACCGCCCTCGAATTTGGAGATGACGTAGGTTACCAGTGTGTAGTAATGGTTCAGGATGTTTTCGAACGTTTCCGGATCGGACACCTCCTCGAAGTCGAACTCCTGCAGCGATGTTTCGGGTTCGTCAAGCCAGTCCTGAATCCGGCGCTGGTGCATCTCCAAGAGCCGGATGATGCTGTTAATCTGGCTGCGGTTCCAAGGAACAACACCGACGTAGTGCCGTTGAACCCGGTCTTCGTCAGTCGTTGTGTAGGCGGATTCTCGATAATCCGGTCCGGGTGCAGGGAACCGGATTGTATTCTTCCCGCCGTACAGATGCTTGACCTGATTGTCCGATTCTTCGATCGTTGCTGTCGCTGCTATCTTCTTGGGTTCGGAGTAGTCGATTCCTTGCTTTTCAGCGGCCCATTCGAGGTGCTTCTCGAAGGCGGCGTAGTAGTGGCTCTCAAAGGTCCCGAGATCCTCGTTGACGAGGTGCAACTCGTCCTGTAAACAGAGCGTTGGGACCGGGTCATGAACATCAACGCGCTCTAAATCACCGTAGTCCGTCTCGAAGTCCTGTTTGTCTCGGCCACAGAACCGCGACATCATGCACTCGTCGCCTTGGTGTGTATACCCGTGTTCTGGGCAACGATGGGTGATATACCCGGCAAGTGTTCGGAAGCGGTAATTGTACCCAAGAGCTGCAAGTTTGTCTTGGGTTCCGACAACGATCGTTGGAACAGCACGATAGAGATCGATGTCCGTCACGTGAACGTGCAGCTTTTCCCGACGACAGGATGCTGACGAACAGTGATGTTCGACTCGATCAGTCGTTGTACTGAATACGAGATCAACGTCACTGCCGCAGAGCGGGCATTTTTCGACCGCACGGTAATCCTCACGACTGACCTGTTCGAGGTCGTGCCCATCTTCTTGGTTCCAGCGCTTCTTGAACTCACGTAGTTTCCCGCGGTTCTCCTCTAACGCCTCCCCGTCCTGCGGATAACTGGGGTACCAACCATTGAACTCGGATTTCAGCAAATTCCCGAGGCTGTTCTCTGTGTTTCCGGTGAAGAATCCGGCGCTGAGCGGCTCCCCACCATACTCTTCCTCTTTCCGGACCTCATCTGCGTGGACGAGGATTTCAACGACTCGCTGGAACTGTTGCAGCGACAGCAACCGGAGTGGGAAACGCATCATCGCTGACAGACCGAACTCTTTCCCACGTCGCCTGTCGAACAACGCCGTGAAGGCAAGTAAGGCGAGGTAGGCCTCCGTTTTCCCACCTCCAGTCGGGAAGTACAGGAGGTCTGCCTTGTCACGATCGTGGGTCTCCGGGTCGAAGTCCCGTTCTTCGTGGACGATGTCCGGTAGTAGGGACACGATGAAGACAACCTGGAACGGTCGCCAGCCGGGATATTCAAGTTCCGCATCCTCATCCCAGGGGTCGCCTTCCCGGACCTTGCGAAGGAATACGCGGTTCACTTGCTTGAAGAGCTCCCGCGCCATTTGATCCTCTTCAAGAAGCTTGACACCACGATTAAATCGTTCAATCTCCCGTTCAAACCGCTGTATGTCTGATTTGATTGTCTCTACTGTCGGATTCGACTCAGGGTCTGTGGCAGCCGTTTTCGCCTCGTCAAGACGGTCCTGCCAGTCGTCCCTTTTGTACTGTTTCAATTTCTGGCGAACTGCCCGCAGTACCGGGAGCGGGTCTGTGGCCAGTGTGTCGAACTGTGGTGCTGCTTCACCGGAGTACTGCCGGTGACCGAAGTACGCCTGCTTGTGAACAGGAATGGTTTCCGATTTGATGCCCGTTTCCCCCTCTGTCCAGATAGCAGTGCAGTTCTGGCCTTGCCCAGGAACCGAGGAGTCATAGCGGAATCCTTCAGGGACATCTTCGAAGCTCATCGGCTGGAATTCAGTTTCGTTTTTTCCTCGCAACTCTAGCTGTGTTTCATATGTTGCGAGGTCGAGGTCTCCGAAGTCTGGTTCCTCGTCGCTTTTGTTAGTCACGTCAACACGGACAACAGCAGACCCTGGCGTATCTGCTGTGGCTGTCGTTTCATCAAGCGCTTCAAGAAGACGAACAGTCACGTCCATTCTCGGGGTCGGAGCATACTCCGTGTCTCCGCCGACAGGTGCATCAGAGAGGTTCTCCAGGTAGTCGTCGTCAGCCAAGTTATCATTGTTCGACACGAAGTTCTTCACGGCCCCGAGATCACTGTCGAACAGGTCCGGTGCAGACTCGATATGCTTCTTGGTAGCCGCCCGGATCTTCCTGTTCAACTCTCGTTCAACTTTGTCCGATGCTTCACTGAGGAGACCGGTGTTTTCTGCAGTGGCATCGAATGAAACAGTTGTACTCACACCGATGTCCGCGTCGTCGTCACCGGGCTCTCGAAGCACATACTTCCGGTACACCGTCGGTGCGTCTTCGTCTGCCTCAGCAGCCTCTGCCGGTGTCGGGATGACGCGATAGTACAGAGCAAAGGATAACCGGACGCTCAGGGTGATTGTGTCACCGCCATCAGTGGTCGTCACGCGGCCAATTAGCCCCAGTGTTGATGGCGACTGCCGTGATTGGATTTCTTTATCGATTTTCGTGTCCTGTTCTTCAGGCGTGAGCGCTCCGGAGAAAAAGTTCGTTCGCGGTGTCAATCCAGGCGGGGTACGTTCACCCTCGTCAATATGCGCCCCTCGGATTCGGTCAACAGTATCCCCGACGAGTTCTGAAGCAAAGGTTTCGATGTCGTCGCGGGATGCACCATCGATGTCTGCCATTCGTTACTTCGGCATAAGGGGGTGCCAGGGATAAATATAAGCCCAGGCCCCCGACATTATCCACGGTCACATTTACTGCACCGAACCACGACCTCCCGACTGACCCCCGGCTTATCGAACAAGTCTCCACTACAGGCACGGTCGGCAAGCCATTCCCAAAATACACTCCCGCGCTGACGGTGTGTCGCGCGGATCGTTTTGATACGAGTGAAGACTTGCTCCCAGTTTTCTGCCATCCGTTCCGATCCGTACTCGCTTGCGATTACTTCAACACCCTCAGCGTGTCGGGGACCGATGCGAAGCCCACTCCGGAATACGAGGTCGGACGGTGAGTCAGCTGCTAAGACTCCGCGTGCCCAGTCCCGTACTGCGTCGGCATTCACGGATACGTCCTGTTCAATTTCGCTTGCGAACCCGCTGACGCCATCGCTCGGATCATCAGTCGGTGAATGTTTCTCAAGTCCACGAAGAACAGCGTCGTACCACAGCTGAACAGCGTCTAGGAATGCAGCGTCGGTGTCACCCTCGGCTTCACCCTCCCAGTCTTCACGCAGGAAGTCTTCCCAGAGGTCTGCCTGAACGTCGTCGTTAATGAGCACGATTTCATCACCAGCACTGATCCGTGCAAGAGAGCGAAGGGAGTACTCCCCCGCTGAAACAAGGTGCTCCTCTGATCGAATTATCACAGGATGTGCATCCGAGAGCGTCACTGGAGAGGCATCTTCGAACCCAACACGGTAGCGAGAAATCGTGCCTGCCGAGCCCCTTCCTCCAGCATTATCATCTTCACGTGATTGGGATGCAACAGAGAGGTACGTCTTGTAGAGGCTGTCAGTCAGCGTTCGTTCAGTGTCTTCCTCCACCGTGCTTCCATGAGTGGTTACGTCTAATTGCGGAAGATCAGTACCGGTTTGTGGCGGAAGATACGGCCGGCGTTTCTGATCTACACCGTGTACACGTGAGGCCAGAGTGTTGTCGTCATGTCCGAGTACAATGGTTTTCGGGACAGCCGGATGGTGATAGTAGATCGAGGTTTGTGGTGGAAGTGCGTCGAACGTCACCAAGATATCCATCTGTCCGGGCTCGACGTCTCGCACAGTGTCTTCATCAAGTAACAAGAGGTCATCCCCGAGCACCCAATCGCTCGCCCGCTCCCGGAGGAAGATGTCGAGCATCTCCTTGTACGTTTTCTTCGTACAGAGTACGCCGACGGATTTCTCCCGCGACGCTGCTTCATCGAGTACGTCCAATAACTTCTCACCTAGGGGGTTCCGCTCAGCAAGCCTGTCGAGGAGCGTATCAACAGTTGTAAGGGCCAGATCAAGTATCTCTGCGTCGATAACAGCCTCTTCGTGCAGCTCTTCAATTTCGTTGCGCCGACCATGGAGCCTTCGAGGAACCCACCGGTTACCTTGGTCGAGTTGATTCTGCACCCAATGGTCGTGAAGGTCAACCGTAACTGGAAGGCTACTGAACGTATACCGAAGTCGTCGAACTGCACCTGCAGCGGTTGAATCCCCAATTTTGTCGCTGAACTCGTCTAAACGGCCAAGTAAATCCCCAATCTCAGAATCACTCTCAACCGAATACACATGGACCGAGGATGGCCCCTCAGTCAACGATTCTGCTGCAGATTCCTGAGGGGACATCGGGTTGCTGTTACTGGTCTCTTGGTCCGGCTGCAGTAACACGGGATGGGCGAGGTCAGTTGGTGGGCCGACGTGTTGCCGTCTATCTGCACCGTATTGTTCTGCGAATACCCCGTGTACCTCAATGTGAACGGGATGCTCAGAATAGGATTCAGTCAGTGACGGCAAGTCTTGATCGTCAATTTGGGTAAGGTGACGTAGTGAAACGGAATCAGCAACTCCGCGCGTTTCACCCGATGTTTGCCCGTTCACCTGTCTACTTCCGGGTGTGTATGATTGCGGTGTTCCGTTAATGAGGGTACCTCTCCACGTCTGTATTTGGGCAGCGTCTCCGGCGTCGATCCCCGATACCCAGTTGTAGAGGACGACATCTGCAGGTGCATCAGTGAGGGAATCAATGTCCCGGACCAAGGTGAGATACGGAGGATTCTCTTGGATAGTCGTTCCGGAGGTCTCGACGTGAATTCCGTCTGTTACACGTGCGGTGGGGATGAGATCGAGGATTGGCGTGACAGTTGCGGCCGTATCCTCTGACTGCACAATCCCGTATTGCGAGAGACTTTCCCGAATGTCCTTTTTTGTACCCCACCCGCCAGTCGCCGGTGTATGTACCGCAACCCGAATGTCTGGGCGTATGAGCTGGGCAATCGCGGTTCCCAGAATGGCTAACTCAAACCATTCTGAATCATGGGACGGTGTAAGGAACTGAATCGATGGATCTACATCATCAAAATCTTCCTCGCTGCCCAGTATATTCTGGAGTGTATCCGTGAGTTCATCGCCCGCCGACTCGCTTTGAGATGCCGCTAACGCGATTTCTGCGGTGTTGTTAATCACGGAGAGTTCGGCGGCACCCAGTTGAGGGGGGCTCCACGTAACCGGCCCGGTCCGCTTTACAAGCGAGTAGTCGTGTGAGAATTCTCCAATCCCGGAAACATCTCCAGGGGCGAGCTCTGGATTGGACTGCTGGAATTGGCGGCGTAGAGATGCAACTACGTCCTTCGTAGTTGAGTCTATTCGGCTATCAGTTGACCCGTATAAGTCGAATAGTTCCGGTGGCGGGGGGTACACCTCAAGTGCTTGCAGAATCTTGCCTACGTCCCTCACTTCACGAGCAGTGTCTACTCGTTCGAGATCGCGGACGAGAGGCCCGATTGCGGGAAGAATGTCGCCTGGACAGGCGTTCCCAGCAGATGCAATTGCTTCACAAATCCCAGTTCGGGACCGACTTGAACAGTCACGTGCAACCGAAACCAGTCGGTCGATAGAGTCTACAATTAACTCAGGCCACGAACTTGCGGCAACACGCAGTACCGGTACCCACAACTTCGACTCTTCTGGAAGCCCCTTCTGAATTGCTTTCCTCGGGTATACCTCTCGAACAGCGGCGAGATTATTAGATTGAATCGCCGAAAACACCGTGGCTAACAACTCACCCGTATCTCGGCCCCTCCCCTGTCCAGTTCGTACTTCCTCGACGAACGGGGGAATGAATTCGTTCCAGTAGTTCGGATAGATGTCAGCATTGAGTGCTGCCTGAATGAGTTCGGCCAGTTTTCGCTGTGAATTGGGATCGTCAACTTCGATGTATGTCCGGCAGAGCCGTTCAGTTATCCGGCCCGAATGAAAGTCTGATAGAACCGACTTCCCTTCCAGTTCGTCGGTGAGTGCCTCCACGACCTCGGTGTTAATGTGATCGCTTGACTTCGCCGCCAGCAGTCGAAGTGATCTCCACGGATGGTCTTGAAGAATTTCTGTAACCAAGTGGTGGGAGGCGGATCCCGGATGTTCGATTGCTGTGTCGAGACTCTGGGTTGCGTATCCTTTGAAGTATCCGCCGACTGGATACGCTTCACCACCGACCTCAACTTTCCCGTCAAAGAGTTCGGTTACTCGCCTCAACAAACTGTAAGCATCCATGGACGGAGGAAGGCGTGACACGACACGATACGCCTCCATGCGAGTGTTATAGGAGAGTTCTTCCAGAGATTCAAAATTGATTGACTCGGTCAGCGTAAAGTCGTCTCTTGGGAAAATCGATGAGAGGTGTGCAAGAACCAGTCCGGTGTCTACTCGTCTGTTATCGAGTAAGTAGACCAGTTGCGGGTGATCAACCGGAGGGGAGGCATCGTTGAGGATGAGCTCGATGCACTGGTCAGCGGTCAACGCGTCGTACCCGGTCGATCGTGCTTGGTCAACCAACAGTGGGAGTTGATCTGTTGCTGATGCTGGTGATGGTGTCTCGTCGTTTTGTAACCAGTCAAGCAATTTGACGGGTTCATCACCGGCTGGAGGACTCTGTTCCGGTTCTTGATTGGTTTGGGCACGACTACTGGATTGTCCTCCACCGAAGTCGGAGATCGAATGCTGGGTTGTGTCCTTGTCCGTCACTGACTACCTTGGACTAGTTACCCTGCAAGCATAAACGATATGCATAGAATCACTTCCGGTTGGCCTGTCCTTCGGGTGGCCTCTATCCTACAGAGAACAAAAGGGAGGACAAATAGAATCTGAATACAGGAGAATGATTTCGACTTAAGCGTCCAAATTATGTGACTTCATGAGTTCCTTCGCAATCTCAGCCTGTATGTGGTCATCTTGCTCATCTGCAGTCCGGCTCTCGATTTTGTGGTCGAAAGTGTAGCCCTCGTATTCTTCATCCCAAGTGTAGGCCTGCAGTCCTACGCTGGCATCTTGGGACAAATCGTAAATCACCTCGAACTCGGTGTCTTCCGATCGGGTACCGGTTTCCCATGTCCGCCAGATACGGCACATGATGTTCCCGCCGGTGTTGACAACTGCTCCACCGTTCCACTCCTCCGGAATGTCCACCGGTGACTTATCGAACGGCTCCTCGTAACCTAACTCGCGGAGGAACTCTTTCCGGCTTGTGCGTGACATACTACGGTGTACTCACCCACGATAATGAATACTAGCATACCCTGTCATCACGAATATGTACATCTACGGGGGTCGGTACTGAGTCTCCTCACAATCATCGTGGGGCTGGCTACAGCTGGCAACGTCGATGCAGCGGTGAACGCAGTGATTGACTTCTACATCATGCGGCTTGTTCCGTGGCCGCTTGATCAAGTACTCCTCGCCGAAACGCTCGCTGAGTTGTTCGTCTCTCACGCAATCACCATCGGTGTCGGGCTGTTATTCGCCACCTCGAATTGGAGGAAGAACGTGTAGTCGTCTTCATATTAGGTCGCGCTTCCAAACCAAGCGCAACTCCAGCCACTCGCGGACTGCTGTTCTCTGTATATATTGCAGGTTAGACTGTTCCCACACTCCTGCTCAGACACATAAGCAATCTAGTGGTTTGTCAGAATCTAAACTGCCAACCTCTGAGGTGCCCGCTCACCAATTCTATATCGCACTATATCATTTATCACTCCACACGCGGGGCTTTTGGCCGTCAAGCGAGAACAGCGCTGTATGGTCCAGAACGTCGCTCCAGTGATAGCGGAGCTCGAACCCGAGGATTTCCATCTGCTCTCGGGGATCGAGCAAGGGATGCGCTTCTCGGAGTGGGTCCAGCGCGAGAAGGTACCCGAATTCTCGGGACTCACAGACGAAGATGTCACCTATCGGCTCGATCGCTGCATGGATCGCGAGCTGATCGAACGCAAGACCATCCAGTACGAAGGCTACACCCTGACCTTCGAGGGGTACGACGCGCTCGCGTTGCACACCTTCGCCGAGCGCGAGACGATCAGCGGCGTGGGCGCACCCCTGGGCGTCGGCAAGGAGAGCGACGTCTAC